>DHCMC07803__coassemble_587_pt1 | contig 55801 bp, 43 predicted proteins | sample DHCMC07803__metabat2_low_PE_003 | metagenome-assembled genome bin DHCMC07803
GCGAGCGTCTTTGCCAGCGCAGCGCGCGAGGGCGGCGGAGCCGCCCGAAGCGGGAGCCGGGCGCAGCCCGGCGGATATCCCTCAGCCTCATCCCCCCGTCCTCTCTCTCCGCCAGTCACCCTTACCAACAAGGTAATCCTCCGAGACCCGGAGCCCCTCTCAACCGAGGGCGAGAGGGATTCGAACCCGCAGGGCGCGGAGCTGCGCAAAGCGCGCGAGCGTCTTTGCCAGCGCAGCGCGCGAGGGCGGCGGAGCCGCCCGAAGCGGGACCGGCGCGCGGAGCGCCGCCGGTCGACGCCACCCACCGGTCCCGCTCCGTGTACACTAGGCACCGTGTCCGACCGAACCGAAAGGGACCGCATGCCCGCCCTGCTCTCCATAGCCGTGCCCGCCATCGGGGCCATCAACGCAAGCGCCGCCGGGGCGGGGGCCATGGTGGCCGTCCCCATCGGCTTCGAGATGCTCGCCATCGTCGTCTCGTCGATCAGCGGCGCGCTCACCGCCCGCGAGAAGCGGCTCGACCTCGTGGGCGCCATCGCGCTCGCGGTGCTCTGCAGCCTGGGCGGAGGCCTCATCCGCGATGTGATCCTGCAGGTGGGCAGCGTCTACTTCATCAGCCAGCCGCTCGCTCTCCCCGCCTCCATGATCACGGCCGCGGTCGTGTTCGTCATCCCCTCGTTCGTGGAGCGGCAGGACCGCCTCATCGCCGTCCTCGACATCTTCGCCGTGGGCCTGTTCGCCGCGACGGGCGCCGACAAGGCCTACGCCTACGGCTTCGAGCCGATCATCTGCGTGATGATGGGCTTCTTCACGGCGGTCGGTGGCGGCATGCTGCGCGACATCTGCCTCGGGCAGACGCCCGCCATCTTCCAGCGCAGCAACTTCTACGCGGTCGCCGCCGTCGGCGGGGCCATCGCCTACGTGGTCCTCGCGAGCTCCGGCGTCTCCCATGTCATCTCGCTGATCGTATGCGTCGCGGTCACGATGATCCTGCGCTACCTGTCGCTGCACTTCGATATCAAGAGCCCCACCGATGTGGAGATCGCCGAGGTCATCCATAAGTCGCGCCGGCAGGTCCGCAACGCCGCCGCGCACTCGATCACCACCACGCGCTCCGCGGACGAGCTCGAGAGCCGGCGCGAGCGCGTCCAAGCCGACATCGAGTCGCGCCGCCGCGACGAGCGCAAGCGCGAGGCGCTCGACCGCCTCAAGCGGCATCGCCGCCAGCGCAGCAAGCGGCGGCCCGGCCTGTAGCCGTCCCCGACACCGGGAACCCGCCTGCGGCGCCTCCCGCGCAGCCCGACCGCGCGGCGCGCTATGACGAGGGACCCGCCCCCGACGACCGGGAACGGGCCCCTCGCGCAGCTTCCCGTCGGCGAAGACCGACGCGGAGGCGGATCCTACTTGCCGCTCATCGCGCGCGCCGCCGCCTTCTTGCGGTCGGTGGCGTTCAGCAGGCGCTTGCGCAGGCGGATGTTCTTCGGCGTGATCTCCACCAGCTCGTCGTCGGCGATGTACTCGAGCGCCTCCTCCAGCGAGAAGGTGCGGGGCGGCACGAGCTGGACGGCGATATCGGCGGTGGAGGAGCGCTGGTTGCCGAGGTTCTTGGTGCGCGCGATGTTGACCACCATGTCGCCGGGCTTGGAGCGCTCGCCCACGATCATGCCCTCGTAGCACTCGGTGCCGGGCTCCACGAACAGCTGGCCGCGCTCCTGCAGCGTGCCGAGCGCGTAGGCGACGGCCTTCTCGGTCGTCATGGAGATCATGGCGCCGTTGTTGCGGTTGCCGATCTCGCCCGCATACGGGCCGTACTCGAGGAAGGTGTGGTAGAACACGCCCTCGCCGTGCGTGACGTTCATGACGCGGTTCTTGAGACCCATGATGCCGCGGGTGGGGATGCGGAACTCGATATGGGTGACCGTCTTGCCGGCCTGCATGTTCGTCATCGTGCCGCCGGCGTTGCCGAAGACCTCGATGACCTTGCCGGCGTACTCGTCCGGGCACTCCACGACGGCCTGCTCGACCGGCTCCATGCGGTTGCCGTCCTCATCCTTCTTGAACAGGACGCGCGGGCGGCCGACCTGGAACTCGAAGCCCTCGCGGCGCATGGTCTCCATGAGGACGGACAGGTGCAGGATGCCGCGGCCCGAGACCTCGACGCCGCTCTTGTCCGGCAGCTCCTCGATGCGCATGGTCACGTTGTTCTCACGCTCGTTGAACAGGCGCTCCTTGAGCTGGCGTGCGCCCACGATGTCGCCGTCGCGCCCCACCAGCGGGGAGGTCGAGGCCTCGAACACGATGGACAGCGTCGGCGGGTCGATCTCGATGGGATCGAGCTCGACGGGGTTCGCCGGGTCGGTGTAGACGTCGCCGATGTCGGTGGAGTCGACGCCCACCACGGCGCCGATGTCGCCGGCGGACACCTCGGAGCACTCGGTGCGGCCCAGGTAGTCGAAGGTGAAGAGCTGCTTGACGGTGGCCGTGGCGCGCTCGCCGTCGTTCTTCACGACGAGGATCTGGTCGCCGGTGCGGATCGTACCGGAGTACACGCGGCCGATGCCGATGCGCCCCACGTAGCTGGAGTGGTCGACGGTCACGCACTGCATGGCCAGCGGGCCGTCAACGTCGACGTCGGGGGCGGGCATGTCGTCGAGGATCATGTCGAGCAGCGGGTACATGTCCATGTTGCCGTCGTCCGGGTCCAGGCGCGCGAAGCCGTTCATCGCGCTCGCGTACACCACGTGCTCCATGGCGAACTCGAGCTGCTCGTCGGAGGCGCCCAGATCGGCCATGAGGTCGAGGCAGTCGTTGTAGGCCTTCTCCGGGTCGGCGCCGGGGCGGTCGATCTTGTTGATGACAATCATGACGCGCAGGCCGCAGTCGATGGCGTGGCGCAGGACGAAGCGCGTCTGGGGCATGGGACCCTCGAAGGCGTCGACGAGCAGCAGCGCGCCGTCGGCCATGCGCAGCACGCGCTCGACCTCGCCGCCGAAGTCGGCGTGGCCCGGCGTGTCGATGACGTTGATCTTCACGCCCTTGTACTCGATGGAGATGTTCTTGGCGAGGATGGTGATGCCGCGCTCGCGCTCCTGGTCGTTGGAGTCGAGCACGCGCTCCTCGACCTGCTGGTTGGCACGGAAGGCGTCCGTGGCGCGCAGCAGCTTGTCGACCAGCGTGGTCTTGCCGTGGTCGACGTGGGCGATGATGGCGATGTCCCTCAGGTTCTCAACGCGCATGTGGTTATCCCTTACCCCTCGTAAGCGACGTGGAAGCATGCCAGGGCCAATCGGCGGGCATGCCGATATTCTCGGTGACCGGTTTCAAACGACGTATATAGTAAACGACCTCAGAGAAGCGGAGGCTCCTCACCTGCAGGTTCAGGGTCGCTCCACATAAATGCGTCCCCTTCGCCCATGCCGTCGAACAGGACGTACGCGGAGTAGCCGCACGGCAGGCCCCGCTCGAAGAAGCTCACGAGGACGGCGTTGCGGTAGCCCTCGTCGCCCAGGTCGACGCAGCCCGTGCACGCGAGCGCGTAGCGGACCAGGGCGCCGACGCCGTCTTCGGGCACGCCCGTGCCCGCATGCTGCGTGACGAAGGCCTGGGCGGCCGCGAGGCAGGCCTCCTCGCCGTCGTCGGAGAACGCGACCTGGCTGCGGGAGCCCGCGGCGTCCTCGACGCACACCACGACCCCGGGGTCGTCGCCCTCGGCGAGCGAGTCGAGGAACAGGCCGATGAGGTCGCAGGTCATCTCGTCGAGCTCCGGCGACACGGCTCCCTCGTTGCGCTGGGTATCTGGCATCGGTGGTTCCTCTCTGGGCCCTGCGGGACGGGCGGTCGATGGCGGCGTAAGCCGAAAATCCCGTACATTCTACCGCGAACCCGCAGGTCCGTGGTCCGCATGCGGAAAAGACGAGGGCGCGGGGCGCGGGGCGGGCGGTTACAGGTCGCCCGCCTCCTCGGCGATCCTGCGGGCTGCGTCACGCGTGCGCAGCAGCTCCACCGAGCGCTTCTTGAGCGCGTCGACCTGGCTCGACAGGATCACGGCGTCGACGACGCCCCACAGGACGAGCATCGACGAGATGGAGAACGCGAGCATACCGAGCGTGCCGCGCATCCTCATCGTCACGAGGGAGACGAGGGCCGCCACCGCGGCCATGCCGAGCATGGCGCGACGCCGTTCGCGCATCGTGCGCAGCTGCGCGACGACGGAGAGGCGCGCGGTCTCCGCCGCGTTCGCGCGGGCGCGCGCCTCGAAGGCGATCGCCTCCGGCGAGCCGGCGGCGTACCCGGAGGACGCCGCACGGCCCGAGCCCCTGCGGGCGCCCGAAGAGGGGCGCGCGCCCTTCAGCAGCACGTCGCGCGCCTCGTTGATGGCGCGCATCTGCTGCTCGGCCCGCTCGCGCAGGCGCTTGTTCGAGCCGAACTTGTCGGGGTGGAGCATCTGGGCGAGCTCCCGGTACGCCAGGCGCACCTCGTCGCGCGTCGCCCCGGACTTGAGCCCGAGCACGCTCAGCGCCTCGTCGCGCGTCATGCGTCATCCTCCTCCAGCGCACCGCGTCCCCATCGAATATAAGAAGGGCCCCGTCGCCGAGGCCCTCTCGTACCTGTGGTGGGCCGTTAGGGGTTCGCGTCCGCCTGCGGCGTCCGCGCGCTCCGGGCGGCTCCCGCCGCCCTCGCGCGCTCGCTGGCGAACGCTCGCGCGTTCGCTCAGCCTCGCGACCTCATCGGTTCGAACCCCGCACGGAGCCCGGAACCAAAAGGGCCCCGTCGCCGAGGCCCTCTCGTACCTGTGGTGGGCCGTTAGGGGTTCGCGTCCGCCTGCGGCGTCCGCGCGCTCCGGGCGGCTCCCGCCGCCCTCGCGCGCTCGCTGGCGAACGCTCGCGCGTTCGCTCAGCCTCGCGACCTCATCGGTTCGAACCCCGCACGGAGCCCGGAACCAAAAGGGCCCCGTCGCCGAGGCCCTCTCGTACCTGTGGTGGGCCGTTAGGGGTTCGAACCCTAGACCTTGGGATTAAAAGTCCCCTGCTCTGCCAGCTGAGCTAACGGCCCGCGTGTGGCATTGTACCACGGGGGCGCCGTGCCGGCGCGGCGTTTCGGGGACTCTGCGGCGGCACCGCTACTCCCAGCTCCACTGCCCGTTCACGAACACCGGGACCTCGGTGCCGTCCTCGCAGATGCCCGTGACGTCCAGGTCGTCGGTGCCGATCATGAAGTCGACGTGCGTGCTCGAGGTGTTGACCCCGTGCTCGCGCAGCTGCTCGGGGGTCATGTCGTACCCGCCCTCGTAGCACTCCGCGAACCCGATCCCGAGCGCCAGGTGGCAGCTCGCGTTCTCGTCGTACAGCGTGTCGAAGAACAGCGTCTCGCTCTCGCGGATGGGCGTGTTCTTGGAGATCAGCGCCACCTCGCCCAGACGCCGCGCGCCCTCGTCCGTATCGAGGATGCTTGTGAGCGTGTCCTTGCCGACCACGGCATCGTAGTCGACCACGCGGCCCCCTTCGAAGCGCAGCCAGAAGCCGTCCACCTTGTTGCCGTGGTGGATGAGCGGCAGGGCCGAGTGGACGATGCCGTCGGCGCGCTCGCAGTCCGGGGAGGTGAAGACCTCCTCGGTGGGGATGTTGGGGAAGAACGGGTGCCCGTCGGGGGTCTCCCCGCAGCCGCCGGCCCACAGGTGCCGGTCCGTGAGCCCCACCGTGAGGTCGGTGCCGTTGTCGGCGGTGTAGCGCAGCGCGGTGAAATGGCGCTCGTTCAGGAAGCGGAGGTTCTTCTCGAAGGTCGCGTTGTGCAGCTCCCAATCGCTCTCGGGATCGGCGCCGTCGGCGCGCGCAGCGGAGAGGATGGCGCACCACAGCCGGTACACCGCGGCCTCCTCGGGGATGCCCGGGAAGACGTGGGTCGCCCAGGCCGCGACCGGGGCCCCCGCGATGCACCAGGGGTTGATGTTGAAGTCCAGGCCGCGGCGGAACGCCCGGCACTGGGTGTTGCGCGCCTTGGAGGCGGCGGCGGGCTTGGCGGGGTCGATGCCCTTGAGGGCCTCGGGGTCCGCCCCCTCGACGAACACGAAGCACGCCCCGTCCTCCGCGAGGGAGTCGAGCTGCATGCGCTGCCATTCCGGCGTCGTCTCGAAGAACGAGGTCTCCACGTTCTCGTAGGTGAGCCGCGTCACCTCGTCATCGCTCCAGATCACCGTCACATGGCCCGCGCCGGCCTCGTACCCGTGGCGCACCAGCTTGCGGACGAAGTCGGCGGTCTCCACCGGGGCGAGGACCACGACCTCCTGCCCGGGCTTCACGTTGACGCCCGTGCGGATCACGAGCTTGGCGTACCGGTCGATCTTGGGCTCGAGTGCCCGGATGCCCGCGCGGGCGTCCTCGGCGGTGAGCTCGGCTTTGATCATATGCGTCTCCCTGCTTGCTCAGGCGCGGGATCCCGCGCTCAACGATACGGGGTGCGCCGCTGCGTGGCGACGCACCCCGTCTCACTCATATCCGGCCCGCCTCCCGACGGGTCGCGAGCGTCGTCGCATGTCGCGGCGTCACTTGCCGTCTTTACCGTCCTTGGCGGCCTTGCGCTTGCCGCGCTTCTCCTTGTCCTTGGCCGCGACGGCCTCGAGCAGCGCGATCTGCTTGGACTCGGACATGCCCTCGGCGCGACGGCGGGCGTCGTTGCGGATCGGGCGGATCCGGGCGAGGTCGTAGATGAACGACCCGATGATCGCCGCGTAGGCGACGACCAGGCCCGCGATCTGGGCGATCTGGACGGTGCCGTCGGTCCCGGCCGGGAACATCGTCATCATGATCCAAACGATGACGGTGGCCACGACGCCCACGGCGAGCAGCCCCCAGAACACGCGACGGCGCGACTTGTACTCGGGCTCGTCGCGGAGCAGCTCATTGGACACGGCGTACGCGCGGTCCTCGCGCAGGCGCTGCTCGCGTTTGCGGGCGCGCTTCTCCTCCTTGGAGAGGCCGACCAGCGATTCTCCGCGCTCGGCCTGCTTGCGCTTCGCCCGGGACGATGCGGGCTCCACGCGCACCGAGGAGGCGGCGGCGCGGGCGGGCTTCGCGGAGCCGGCGGACTTGCGGGTGAACCCGGAGATCTCGCCGGCCTGCTGGGCCTGGGTCCGCTTGTTCATGGGGTTGCGGGTGCTCACTTACTCGTTCTCCTTCATGGACGCGAACTCGGTGCCCGTAACCAGCTCGAAGGCCTCGCGGTAGCGCGCGGAGGTCCCCTCGATCACCTCGGCGGGCAGATGCGGGGGCTCACCGGTCATATCCCAGTTGGCGGTGAGCCAGTCGCGGACGTACTGCTTGTCGTAGCTGCCCTGGACCTTGCCCTCCTCATAGGAGTCGGCGGGCCAGAAGCGGCTGGAATCGGGGGTCAGGCACTCGTCGATCAGGGTGACCTTGCCGTCGATCATGCCGAACTCGAACTTGGTGTCGGCGATGATGATCCCCCGGGTGGCTGCGTAGTCGGCCGCCGCGGTGTAGATCTTGAGGGAGAGGTCGCGCAGCTGCGTCGCCACCTCGGTGCCCACGATGTCGCAGCAGCGCTCGAACGAGATGTTCTCGTCGTGGTCGCCGATGGCGGCCTTGGTGGACGGGGTGAACAGCGGCTCGGGGAGCTTGGAGGCCTCCGTCAGGCCGGCGGGCAGCTTGATGCCGCACACGGTGCCGTCCGCGTCGTAGGTCTTCTTGCCGGAACCGGTGAGGTACCCGCGCACGATGCACTCGACCATGATGGGCTCGGCCTTCTTGACGAGCATCGAGCGACCGGCCAGGTAGTCGCGGTACTGCGCGAACTCCTCGGGGAAATCGGCGGTATCGATCGAGACCATGTGGTTGGGGACGATATCGGCGAACTTATCGAACCAGAACGCGGAGATGCGGTTCAGCACCTCGCCCTTGAAGGGGATCTCGTCCGGGAGGATGAAATCGTAGGCCGAGATGCGGTCGGTGGCAACCATGAGCAGGTTGTCTCCGGCATCGTAGATGTCGCGGACCTTGCCGCGCGAATCCGGACGGCGCTCCATCTGGGACACGTTGGTCAACTCCTTACTATGTCTGCGGATCTCCGCGCCGGCAGCTCAGCCGGCGCGGGGCGGCCGTCACGCGGAGCGGCAGCGGGCGCGGGGCCCCTCCTTGACCGGTGACGACAAGCCGAACGAAACGCCGGCGGCGTCCCCGTCGGGCCGCGGCGCCTGAGACGCGGCGGGGCCCCACGGGAGCGGGACGGCGTTTCCTGGGGAGTGCAGGGGCGGGCGCGACTCGCACCCCGCGGCAGGTGCCCCGAGGACGCGAGGACGGCGGGCCTTCCGCCTCCCTAGTGCTTCATTGTAGATGAAGGCGCTTCGGGTGCGTGCTCGCGGGGGAGATGAATCGTAAAAGTCGTACCCTTTCCAAGTTCGGACTCCACGGAGATGAACCCGTGATGCCGCTCGATGATCTGCTTGGTGACGGCGAGGCCCACGCCCAGACCGCCCGCCTCGCGCGCCCGGCTGGCGTCCGCGCGCCAAAAGCGGCCGAAGATGCGCGACAGATCCTCTTTGGCGATGCCGATGCCCGTGTCGGCGACGGAGATCAGCACGTGCTTGCGGTCGAGCCCGATCGAGACCACGACCCAGCCGCCCTCCGGCGTGTAGCGCATGGCGTTGCTCATGATGTTGATGACCGCCTGCGTGACCATGTCCGCATCGACCTCGATGGTGGCCGAGCGGCCGCCGGTCTCGTCGGCGAACCGAAGCCGCAGGTCGCGCGCTATGAACAGCTGCTCCTGCGAGTTCACGATGTTGCGGGTGAGCGACACCAGGTCGACCGGCTCGAGGTTGAGCGGCGCGGTGCGGTTCTCCATGCGGGAGAGATCGAGCATCTGCTGGACGAGGCGCGCCAGGCGCCGGGTCTCGGAGGCGACCGTCTCCAGATGCTCCGCGTCGGTGGGGTACACGCCGTCCTGCATGGCCTCCACCGTGGCGAGCATGGCCATGAGCGGGGTGCGCAGCTCGTGGGCGACGTCGGAGGTGAGGCGGCGCTCGTGCTTGAGGTCCTTCTCCAGGGAGGTCGCCATCTCGTCGAAGGTCTCGCCGAGCTGGTCGATCTCGTCGTCGCCGCGCAGGTTCGTGCGCGCCGAGAGGTCCCCGTCGCGGATCTGCTTCGCCGTGCCGGTGATGCGCCGGATGGGCTTCACGAGCATGCGGGACACGAACAGGCCGATGAGCAGCGACACCGCGATCGCCACGAAGGCGGCGATGAGCATCGCGTTGAAGGTGTTGTCCCGGAAGGTGGCGTCGGCCTTGGTGAGCAGCACGTCGCTGCCGAGGACCCACAGGCGCACCGACCCGATGACCTCGCCGTCGGTCGTGACGATGCTCTCGGTCACCGCGCCCTCGGCGTCGGTGGGCGCCGTCGACACGAGGCTGTGGGACTGGGCGGGCCAGTCGGAGTCGTCATCGGTCTCCGCCGCGGGCTGCCCGGACTGCTGGGCCTCCTCGGCGGCCTCCTCCTGCTCGCGCAGGCGCTTGAGCTCCGCGGCGACCGGGGCCGCCGGCCAGGTGTCGTCGTACAGGATCGTCCCGTCGGCATCCATCACCTGCAGGCCGATGTCCTCCGAGCCGATGGTCGACTCCGCGAGCGACGCGAGGTCGGACAGGCTCCATTCGCCGCCCGTCTCGTAGATGTTCGCGAGCTTCTGGCTGGTGAGCTGGGCGATCTCGGTGATGTTGGTGCGCGTGTACTCGGAGAAGGCGCCGCTCCACACCACCGACACCACGCACGCCATGATGAGCACGGTCATGAGGGAGGCGAGGGCGAACGACAGCGCCATGCGCGTGCCGTAGCTCATCCCGCCCCGGGAGTCGGAACGAGGCGTGTTCCACTTCGCCCGGGAACCCGCCTCGCCGCCTTCCTGCTTGTTGTTCTGTCCAATGACCAGGTGCGCAGGTACCATTACTTGGAGCTGTCCTCATCCTTTTTGGGCTGCTGCGGCGCCTCGAAGCGGTAGCCCACGCCGTGGACGGTGTAGAGCCACTTGGGGTGCTTGGGGTCGTCCCCCAGCTTGGCGCGCAGGTTCTTGACGTGGCTGTCGATGGTGCGCTCGTACCCCTCGAAGTCGTAGCCGAGGACCTTCTCCACGAGCTCCATGCGGTTGTACACGCGGCCCGGATGGCGCGCGAGGGTGGTGAGCAGCTTGAACTCGGACGCCGTGAGGTCGACCTCCTTGCCCTCCACGAGGATCTTGTGGCCGGAGATATCGATCACGAGGTCGCCGAAGTCGAGCACCTCGACCTGCGGCTCGTCGGTCATATGCGTGCGGCGGAACAGCGCGCGGACGCGGGCGACGAGCTCGCGCGGCGAGAACGGCTTGATGAGGTAGTCGTCCGCGCCGAGCTCGAGGCCGATGATGCGGTCCTCGACCTCGCCCTTCGCGGTGAGCATGATGATGGGCACGTCGGAGGTGTCCCGGATGGCGCGGCAGACGCGCTCGCCCGAGAGCTTGGGTAGCATGAGGTCGAGCACGATGAGGTCGAACTGGTGCTTCTCGAACTCCTCGACGGCGGACTGGCCGTCGCCGACGCCCACGACCCAGTACCCCTCGCGCTCAAGGTAGGCCGCCACGGCGTCGCGGATGGCCTTCTCGTCCTCGACCAGCAGAATCTTCTTTGCGTCCGAAGCCATGTGCGGCCTCCCCTTCTACATACTGGAAACTAACTGTTCATTTTAGCGCACATTACTGCAGGGGTCTGCCTTTCCTGTGCATGCGGCGGCCCACCGGTGGCCGCCGGTTGAAGTACATTATTCCCATCGTGTCAGATTTCTACCGGGAGAGCCCATGGCCTATCGAATCCGCACCGCCGTCCCCGACGACGCACCCCGTATCCTCGCCGTCTACGCCCCGTACGTGACCGGCTCCGTCATCAGCTTCGAGGTCGAGGTCCCCACCGTCGAGGAGTTCCGCCGCCGCATCGAGCGCACGACCGAGCGCTGCGCCTACCTCGTCGCCGTCGACGAGGCCACGGACGAGGTCGCCGGCTACGCCTACAACGGCGCGTTCCGCTCCCGCCCCGCCTACGACTGGGTGTCCGAGACCTCCATCTACCTGGCCCCGGCCCATCAGGGGAGGCACCTCGGCTCGGTGCTGCTCGAGGCCCTCGAGGACCTCATGCGCGCGCAGGGCGTGCGGATGTCCGAGGCGTGCATCACCTCGGACAACGAGGCCTCCATCGCCTTCCACCGCGCCCATGGCTACCGGGTGTGCGGCGAGCACACCAACTGCGGGTACAAGCTGGGCCGATGGCTGTCGGTCACCTGGATGGAGAAGCAGCTGCTCCCCTTCGACGCGCATCCCGAACCGCGCCACGCACCGGACCGCGACGCGGTCGACCGCGTCGTCGAGAAGGCGAACGAGCAGCTCGCGGCCCTTTGCGCAGACTGAACCGTCCGCACCGGACCGAACCGCATGGGAGCGGGAGGGCGCCCTACAGGGTGAAGACGCGGGCGGTGACGCTCTCCGGCATGCCCTGCACGTTCTTGACGGCGGCGTAGGTGACGAACTGGTCGCAGGTCCCCTCGCTCGCCGGGTAGTCGCCGTAATCGAGCGACCGGTCCGGGCAGGAGATCACGGAGTAGGTCTGCTCCGCCGTATCGAACAGGTAGTGGGACGAGCGGACCTTGATCAGGTAGCGCGAGTCCTTGCCCGCCGGGCAGGCGGCCGGCTCGCGGCCCACGTACACATAGGGCCCGCCCTCCCGGCCGATGAAGGTGCCCATGTTGCCCAGGCTCCCGCTCCCGTCGTAGCTCGCCTCGATGGCGAACGCGAAGCTGTCCCCCATGTAGACCGCCTCGAAGGGACGGACGCCCGCGGGGAGCACGAGCTGGTCGATCTGGCGGAGGTCCGCGTCGTTCAGGTCGATCGCCGTCATCCCGTAATAGGTGCCCTCGTCCGCGAGCACGCGGGGCGCGATGGTGAGGACGCCGCCGCACACGCGCGGGTGCGTGGCGAAACGGCCCGGCGACTCGTAGATCTGGCGGTTGTCGGAATCCCCCGTCGACCAGCTGTAGCAATGGCTCGGTTCGCTCGTCGACGAGCCGGAGGTACTCGGCATCTTGAGCCAGTAGACCGTCGAGCCGACTGCGGTGAACATGGTGGGATCCCAATCGGAGTCCCCGCTGTCCAGCTCGACGGGGTCGCCGGTGAGCGATCCGTCGGCGAAGGGGGCCGCCAGCAGACTCCAGTCCAGGGTGTTGTAGTCGATCTCGACCCACGCGAAGACCCCGGATCCGCAGCGCACGTCGAAGAAATCCCGGTTCCCGCCCCCCGTCGGCGTCGTCACCAGGGTGACGAGGCTGCCCGAGCTGAGCGAGAGCACGCCGATGGTGTTGATCGAGGTCGCGGACTCGGGGGTCATCATGGCGGCGGACCATGCGCCGTCGCTGTGGAACAGCAGCGTGCCGAGCGGCAGGGTCCAGGTGTAGGTGGGCGCAAGCGAGGCGTCTGCGGACGAGTACTCGTCGAGCGCGTCGACGATCTGGGACTCGTCCTCGACGACCTGGGGCTCACCGCTCGTGTCCTGCGTATCCTCGCCCCCCGAGCAGCCGGCGAGCGAGACGGCGGCCGCGGCCGCCGCGGTCGCGGCGGCGCTCCCCGCCACGAACCTGCGGCGGGTTATGTCCTTGCCACCGAACAGCCTCATGCGCCGGCCTTCGCCGCCGCCTCGGTGAGCGCGCGGGTGAGCTGGTCGGCGCAGGAGGTCCGACGGGGGCCGCAGGTGTTGCCCTTGAGGGTCGAGACGACCTGCTCGACCGGCATGCCGGCGACCAACTTGGAGATGGCCTTGAGATTGCCGTTGCAGCCGCCCTCGAACGAGACGCGCTCGATGGTCCTGCCGTCATCGGTCAGCTCGACGTGGATGGCGCGCGAGCAGACGCCGCGCGGCGTGAAATCGGAAACGATCACCGTTACCCCTCTCCTTGCGATTCATCGCCACTATACTACCCGCACGCAGGGCGCCCGGTGCCTCCCCCACCGCATCTTCAGCAGATGACCCTCCGCTCCGGCGTCCCGGGGAGGGATTCCATGGAGGACGCCGGCTTCAGTGCGGGGCTGCCTCCGCCCCGGCGTCCCCGGGCGGGATACCGGGTCCGCATGGAACGGCGCGGCCCCGAGCGGCTGCGCGGACGTTCGGGGCCCCGGCGCCGTACGGAAAAGGGGCGGCCCCGCAGGACCGCCCCTCGTCGTCACGCTTTCGGCGACCGCTCGGCCGCCGCGCCCGGGTTGCTACTCGGACGCCTCGAACAGGAACGGCGTCGTCCAGCCGTCGGGCACGGCGCCGGTCTGGCCGTCGCCGAGCTCCTGGACCGTCCAGCCCTCGGGCACGCCGCCCTCGCCCTCCCAGGCACCGACCTGGTGGCAGCCGGCGCAGGTGAAGACGCTCTGGTCGTGCATCAGGTGGCAGGAGTTGCACTGCTGCACGCCGTGGTAGGTGCTGTGCGGGTCGAACGACCAGTCCGCCGTCGAGGACTCGGTCGCACCGGGCATGACGCCCGCACCGGTGTGGCAGCCGCTCTGCAGGCAGAAGTCGTTGGAGAAGGTGACCTTCTCGAACGGCTGCTCGTAGTCCCCGGCGAGCTGGGCCTGGACCTCGTGCATCGTCTGCGGGAGGGTGGCCTCATGGCAGCCGAGGCACTGGTTGTTGACGGCGGCGCGGTGCTGGTAGGCGAGCGAGTCCGTGTCGTTCACGAAGGAGTCGTAGTACTTGCCCATGGTGCTGTGGCACAGGGTGTCGCAGTACTCCGGGGTCGCGCGCCAGGCCCAGCCGGCCACGCCGAGCACCGTCACCACGACGACGGCCGCGATGACGATGGGCAGACGCTTGCCCTTCCAGTTCCGCTTCTTCTTGGGAGCCTTCTCGGGGGCCGCGGCCTCCGTGGTCTCCTTGATATCTTCAGCCATGTCTCAATCTCCTCTCGAGACCGCTCTTAGGCGTTGAGCGCCGGGTTGTCGCCGCAGTAGTCCGCCAGGACGCCGGCGTAGGTGCGGGTGCGCTCGTCGTAGGGGGCTCCGCCCTCGCCGAGCAGCCCGAGCTCCTCCAGATCGGCCTTCTGATCGGAGAGCCCCAGGTCGTCCAGGCACTGAGCCGTGGGGCAGCCGAGCTTCTCGTCCCAGCCGAAGCGCTGGTAGAGCATCGTGAGAGCCGTCTCCCAGTCCTCATGCTCCATCTTATCGGTGCCCGCGGTGAACGGCTCGATATCCGGGTCCTTCGTGAACGGCCACTCGGTCATGATGTCGTGGACGCCGCGCATGTCGTTGCAGCCCATGGCGCCCTCGTCGTCGGTCATGCCGCGCACGGTGGCGGCGCGCTGCAGCGTCATGATGCGCTCGGCGGCCTTGTACAGGTCGTCGATGGTGACCTCCTGGCCGGTGACCGCGGTGTAGAACTGCGCCTCGAGGTCGAGGTCGCCGCGGTAGCTGCGCTCCTTGGCGGGCGCCATGGCCATGGGCCACACCCAGTTGCACAGGGTGAGCGAGTCGTGCAGGACGTCGGTGACGATGCTCCACCAGGCGAACTCGGCCTTCGCCTCGTTCATGGGGCTGTAGTTCTTGTCCGGGTCGACCGCGCCCTCGCCCCACATCTCGGCGCCCATCTCCTGCTTGAGCTCGATGGGCAGGCCGCAGCCTTGGAAGTTGACCGCGGAGTGGATCATGTCGTCGCGGTTGAACACCATGTTGTAGAGGCCGCCGACCTGGCCGAAGCACTCGATGGCGTGGTGCACGGGCCAGCCGCGGTAGTTGATCAGGCAGGAGCGGGAATCGTCGTACCACGCGGCGTCGTTCCACTTCTCCGTCCAGACGAGCGGTCCGTGCCCGAGCCAGGCGATGGGCTTGTTCTCCGTGTCGTTGGAGGCGATGTCCGACAGGATCTTGATGAACGGCGTGGGGTCGCCGGCCATGATCTTGTCGAACCCGTACTCCGCGAACTGGTCGCCGAGCTCGCGCTCGAGGATGCCGTCCACGTAGGTGTGGGCGATGTCGCGGTAGAGCTGGGCGTAGTTGCACCACAGGCCGAGGTCGTCGACGATCGCCTGGATGAGCAGGTTGTACAGGACGGACTGCTCGGTGAGGGCGCCGTCCTCGGTGGTGGTGCCCGGGACCTTCATCATGCTCTGCATGTAGGAGGAGAACGGGAAGTTGGGCACGCAGGTGTTGCCCATCGACTCGTATCCGGTCATCTCCAGGATCTTGGGGTGCTTGACCTGGGCGTAACAGCGCACCGGGCAGCCGTGGCAGCCGGCCATCTTGACCGTGTACTTCTCCGCCTCGGGGCCGAGGTCCTTGGTGGACTTCATGCAGCGGTACCCCATCGTGTTGAGCTCGAAGGGCTTCGGCTCGCCGGTCTCGATGGCGCCGCCCTCGGCGGCCGCCCAGTACAGGCCCTTCTTGGCCGTCCAGCGCGACCCCTTGTCGTAGTACTCGGCCCAGGACTGCTGGGTGCTCGGCACCACGTGGTTGTTGTTGGAACCGATGACCTGCTCGATCATGTAGTCGGACAGGTCGGCGACCATCTGCGGGTCGGCGACGTTCACGCCCTTGGTGCCGCGCACCACGACCGCCTTGACGTTCTTGGAACCGAGCACGGCGCCCAGGCCCGCGCCCGCGGAGTGGCTGCGGGTGTTGATGACGCAGGCGTAGGGCAGCAGGTTCTCGCCCGCCGGGCCGATGGCGGCGACGCACACGTCGACGCCGTGCTTCTTGCACAGGGCCTCGGTGGTCTCGCGGGTCCCCTTGCCCCACAGCGCGGAGGCGTCCTCGATCGAGATCTCGTCGTCATCGATCAGGATGTAGACCGGCTTGTCGGCCTTGCCCTCGATGATCAGGCCGTCGTGGCCGGAGTACTTGAGCTTGGCGCCGAGCTGCCCGCCGCAGTGGCAGTCGACGACCAGGTGGTCCTTGGTGAAGGTGGACAGGGTCGCCCAGGTGGAGCGCCCGGCCAGCGGGACGCCGGCACCGGTCAGCGGGCCGACGGCGAGGACGGCCTTGTTCTCCTCGTCCATCCAGTCGACGCCGGCGGGAACCTCGTCGTACATGATCTTGTTCGCGAAGCCCATGCCGCCGATGTAGTCCTTCTGCAGCGCCTCGTCGGACTCCTCGGTGATCTCCCCGCTGGTCAGGTTGACACGGGCGATCCAGCCCATCCAACCGTAAGAGACGTTATCAGCCATTTCGTTTCCCCTCTACTTACGCGATCTTGCCGCCGGCGATGAAGTCCTGCTGCTCGCTGACGAGCGGCAGCGGATCGGCCTGGCGGGTCGGACCGGACGAATGGTTGACGTTCTCCCACTCAACGAGCTCGAGCGCGCCGTTGGGGCACTGCTCCGCGCAGCGGCCGCAGGCGATGCACTTGGAGGACTTCCCGGTCTCGGTGTTCACCACGGGCATGTGCCAGGGGCAGGCGGCCACGCAGGTGCCGCAGCCCACGCACTTCTCGGGATCGACCGAGCGGACGCCGTTGTCGTCGGTCACGATGGCGCCGTGGGGGCACGAGGTCTGGCACAGGGCCGTGGTGCACATATGGCAGGTGCGGATGTTCCACTCCATGGAGTAGTAGATGCCGTCGCCGCTGCCCAGCTCCGAGCCGTAGTTGAACCCGTCGCTCACGTGGATGCGCGCGGCGGCGGGCTGGCTTCTGCCGTCGTTCAGCAGCGTGCAGCTCATCTCGCAGCGCTGGCATCCCGTGCACCGGGCGCGGTTGATCTTGAGCACGTGGGACGGGGTCGCGTAGTAGTCGACCTTGCCCTTCGAGCTCGTGGGAGCGGCGGCGGCCGCGTCCGGGAGCAGCCCCAGCGCCACCATGCTGGCCACGAACGCGCTCGAAACCTTCACGAACCCTCGACGGGTGAAGAAGGAGTCGAGACGGTCCGCGCCGGAGCCTACCTGCTCCAAAGCGGTGTTCTCTTTCATTGATCCTCCCCTACGGTTGCCGGGCGGGCGCCTCAGGCGCTCGGCGTCCGTCCGCCTATCACATGGCATGCGGACCATGCCTATGCTGTCGACGTTATTGTGCCGTCAAAGCCGTCCCGTCCCTCACCTGCTTGCGGGTAATTTGAACACCCGCCCCCTCCTGCCGGCCTGCGGCCGCGCCATACGTCTGAACCGTGACTCGGTCGGACCGAACCGAACCGCACCACGGTGCGGATGAAGGGAGTTCGGAGGAGGCTCAGGGCCTAGGATCGCCTACTCGATCTCCCCGCAGGCGCGCATGTACGCATCGACCCTCAGGTCGCGCAGGGAGCAGTTCTCGGTCATGAGGCAGTCGACCGACATCCCCGTGCATGCGAACAGCGCGTCGAGCTCATCGGGCGAGACCCCTTTGACGCGCAGCAGGTAGTCTCCGATCACGGCCTTGATCGCGCAGGTCGCCAGGATGAGGGTGTACATCTTCGCGCTCGGGACTCCCCCTAAGATCCCGTTGATCTCGTCCTTGGTGATGGCGAGCGCCTCCGCGAAGGTCCTGCCCGGCAGAAGGTCGGTGAGGACCGCCGCGCACCCGATGGCCGCCAGGCAGCCGTGGCTGCGGAAGCCCACGTCGCCGAAGGTCTCCGTCTCGGGATCGATCACCGCGAAAAGCTGCATCTGCACCGTCCCGCGCTTCTCCTTGCCCACGCTGCAGAACGCGTTCGCGCCATCGGGTATGCCGCCGTGGGCGGTGTCCGCGATGATGCCGAGGAGCTTGTCGGAGTACTCCGTGATCGGCGCGTCGTTCTCGATCTGGTACATGTCGGGTGTGCGCAGAAACGGCGTGTCCTCGGTGAGTTTCCGCTTCGCCATGGCTTCCTCTCCTTGAATCCTCCAGGTTGTCATATGCAGTCGGTCCGCTCGAGGCGGATGCCGCGGGACCGCGGCTCACGGGCGCGACGGGTGCGGCGCCGGCCGGCGGACGGAGCGCGTCGCGATCCCGCCCGGACGCGGGGAGGGCGGGGACGACCGACCCTATGCCCCAGCCCGTCCTCCCCCCACGGGCCCCCAGCCCGTCCTCCCCCACGGGCCCCGGGCCGATACGGGCTCAGGGGTTCATGGCCTTCTCCACCCCGTACCATTCGGCGAGGGCCCTGCCCTGCGCGGCGGAGAGGTACAGCGTGGAGTAGAAGTAGGGCGCTCCGAGGCTCGTCCTCGTCATCTCGATGTCCGGGAACGAACCGGACGACGCGACCTTGCGGTACACCTCGAGCGTCTTGGACGGGGCCCACAGATACGGCGGGTTGCCGAAGCTGTCGGCCGCGACCGGGCGCGGGTAGACCCGGGACTCCGAGCGCACCACGTCCACGAAGGTGACGACCTCGTCGCTCTCCATCGTCTGGAACAGGGCATGCGCGAAGCTGTGGGACATGAGCGCCTTGGAGTACAGGTAGATGGCCTTCTTCCCGTAGATGAGCGCGATGTCCTCGACCACAGGTTCGGGAAGGGGCTCATCGGGCGGGACCTCGGCTCCCCCGAGACGGGCCTCGAGCGGCTCCGGCGCGGCTATCCTGCCGAGCGCCGGGGCGTCCTCCGCATGGTCGTGCTGCTCGATATAGAGCAGCAGGCGCTCCTCGAACGCCCGGGCATCCGTGCCCTCGGGCTGCATGGAACGCTTCCGCCAGCGGCGGGATGTCGTGAGCTTGCCCTCGTAGGAACGCTGGCGGAGGTCCGTCAGCGCGCGGTCCGCGGCCCGGATGAACCCGTTGCGCTCGCGGATGCGCTCCAGCTCCTCCTCCGTGGGCGCGGCGCCCCCGTCAGGCCCCGCCTCCCGATCGCAGGTGCCGCCGTCCTCGGAACAGCCCAGGGAAGCCGCCTCGCCCGCTCGGCGCGGCCGCTCCCCCGCCCCGCCCCCGATATCGGCACGGGCGGCATCATCGGCCCGTACCTCGGGCGCGGACTCGGTGCAATCAGCCATACTCCCCCTCGGTTTTGCATCCCGCATCAGCATGCATCAGTGTAGTACAAGGTATACTCTTGTATCGTTTGAATTGGCGATACGGCAGGTGGCGGGGCATCTCAGCGCCTCGCTTCGTTGGGGGAGCAGCCGGTGCAGCAGCGCGACAGCGATCAGGGCATGCCGCCCGTGACCTTCGGCACCTATCGGGTGCTCATTCCCCCCGTCGCCGGCCTCGCGCTCGCCTCCGCCGTCGTGAACGTCGTGGTCCAGCAGGCGCACCGGACCACGGGGGTGTCGACGTTCAACGGGCTCGGGATGCTGCTCGCGGCCGTCGCCCTCGCGGCGCTCTACCTCTCCACGCTCTCGGTCGCGCGCTTCACCAAGCGCTTCGTCTCCCGCTTCCTCAACGCCTCGCTCCTGCTCGCGGGCGCGTGCTGCGCCGCGCTCTCCCTCGCCTCGGCGACGAGGTCCGGGCTCGCCCTCCCCGTGGCCGCCGGGCTGCAGGCGGGCGTGGCGGCGGGGAGCACCGCGGTGAAGTTCTACTGGCTCCGCAAGCTGCGCGGGACCTCCGCCCAGGCGGCGGTCATCGTCGTGTTCTGCGCGCTCGCCCTCTCGGAGTTCGCGACCTTCGTCCTCAGCTTCTCCCAGGAGCTCGTCTGGTACCTGGCCGGCATCCCGCTCACCGCGGCCCAGCTCGTCGCCGTGCGGGCGTCGCGCATCCTCGGCGCCGCCGGCGACCCCTTCCCCGCCGTCTCCGAATCCTATTTCGGCACCGACGAGGACCGGTTCTCGAACCGCAGCTTCCTCGCCGTCGCCATGCTCGGGATATGGTTCATCTCCATCCCCACCGGCATGGGGCTCGGCTTCTCCGACGGCGCGGCCATCTACATGAGCACGGTGCCGCGCTTCATGGTCCTCGTGTTCGTGGTGGGCGTCTCCCTGCAGTGGGTGCGCTTCGGCCTCGCCTCGCGCATGCGGGCCATCACCACGAGCATCTGGGTCGTCATGCAGGTCCTGCTCGCCCTCGGTGCGGTCTTCTTCTCCATCTGGCCCAAGACCATCTCGGTCGGCGCCGCCTTCGTCATGGGATCGTCCCTGGTGCTCCAGGCGTTCCTGTGGTATCTCACCATCGCCTTCATCAGCTTCGGCTGGCGCGACCCGTACTACTACTGCGGCGTCGGATGGATCACCATGACGCTGCTGCTCGTCTGCGGCATGCGCGTCGACAACCTGATCGGACGGGTGTTCCCCGAAAACACCCCGGTGCTCATCTCGATCATGAGCCTGTTCGTGCTCATCGCCGCGCAGGTGGTGTTCACCAAGCTACTCTCCTCGCCGAGCGAGCGCGTCGAGCGCCAGCAGGAGGCCGCGGGGCGCGGGAGCGCGCCCGTGACGGAGGACGACATCCGCCGGATCCCCCTGATGGGCGTGCTCGCCATCTCGCCGCACAACCCCCCGGCCATGGTCAACCGCACGCCTGACGTCCACACCGCCACGTCGGTCATCGAGATGGGCAGCAGGTTCGGGCTGACCGGCCGTGAGATCGAGGTCCTGACGCTCTACGCACTCGGCCACACCCAGGCGCGCGTGAGCGAGGAGCTCCACCTCTCCCCCAACACGGTCCATTCGCATATCAAGCGCATCTACGAGAAGACCGACCTGCATTCGCGGCAGGAGATCCTGGATTACATCGCCGAGTACGGCTCCCCGCGCGCGTAGCGGGTACCCCGGCGTGGTATCGGTCGGCGCCGCTTCGCGGATGCGGCTCCGCACGCGCAGCGGACGCGATGGAAAACGGGGGCACCCGGGTGAACCGGATGCCCCCGTCGGGAACGGATATGCCGCCGCGATCAGAACTCGAGCTGCTCCAGACGGTCGAACACCACGTCGACGCGGGTCAGGAACGCGCGGGGGTCGAAGATCTCGTCAAGCTGCTCGGCGGGGACGGTGCAGCGCGGATCGGCCTCGAGCTTCTCGCGGAAGGTGGTCCCGGCCTCGCACTGCTGGACCTCGCGCCACGTCGCCATGGCGTTCTCCTGAACGATGGCGTAGGCCTCCTCGCGGGTGATGCCGGTCTCCACGAGCGCGAGCAGCACCTTGGACGAGTAGATGAGGCCGCGCGTCTTGTTGAGGTTCGCCAGCATCTGGGCGGGGTAGAGAATGAGGCCGTCCACGATGCGGATCAGGCAGTGCAGCATGTGGTCCAACGCGATGAAGCTGTCGGCCTGCGCGACGCGCTCGGCGGAGCTGTGGGAGATGTCGCGCTCGTGCCACAGGGCGACGTTGTCGAACGCGACCTGCGCGTTGGCCTTCACGATGCGCGAGAGGCCGCAGACCTTCTCGAGGGTGATGGGGTTGCGCTTGTGCGGCATGGCCGAGCTGCCCTTCTGCCCCTTGCGGAACGGCTCCTCGGCCTCGAGGGTGTCGGTCTTCTGGAGGTTGCGGATCTCGGTCGCGATGCGGTCGCAGGTCGCCGCCGTGGTGGCGAGCACACCGGCGAGGTAGGCGTGGTGGTCGCGGCTGATGACCTGCGTGGACAGCGGGTCGTGCACAAGACCCAGGTGCTCGCAGACGTACTCCTCGATGAACGGGTCGATGGACGAGTAGGTTCCCACCGCACCGGAGATCGCGCCGTAGGCGATGTTGGAACGGGCCTCCTTCAGGCGGTCGTAATCGCGCTTGAGCTCCCAGGCCCAGCTGCCGAACTTCATGCCGAAGGTCATCGGCTCGGCATGGATGCCGTGGGTGCGGCCGACGCAGAGGGTGTCGCGCTGCTCGAAGGCGCGGCGGAGGCAGATCTCGCCGAGCTTCTTCACGTCATCGAGGATGATGTCGGTCGCCTGGACGAGCTGGTAGCACAGAGCGGTGTCGCCGAGGTCGGAGCTGGTCATGCCGAAATGGACCCAGCGGCTCGGCTTGGGCTCCCCCTCGGGCACGTCGCGGTCGATGTACTCGCCCATGTTGGTGAGGAACGCGATGACATCGTGGTTGGTGACCGCCTCGATGGCGTCGACCTCCTCCTTGTTGAAGTCGGCGTGCTCGCGGATCCACGCCGCCTCCTCGCGGGTGATGCCGATCTTACCCATCTCGGCGTGCGCCTCGCAGGCGAGGACCTCGATCTCCTGCCAGATACGGTACTTGTTCTCGAGCGAGAAGATGTGGCCCATCTCGGGACGGGTGTAGCGGTCGATCATGAAAGCTCCTTTGATGACGCGGTGCGCTTGCCGGTACCGTTCGAGTATACGCTATCGGCACGGATGTGCAGGTACCCGCGTCAATCGCACATGCACGGGCATCTGCGGGGACATCGCCCTTCGCGGTGGGTTCACATTCGTTTTTCGGAACCTGGCACGGAATCGGTGTTTGGGGGAGGCCCGGCGCCGTCCGCCACCCGGAAGCCCGGCAGGCGGGCCACCATCTGCCGCCAAACCGTGCTCCCGGATCGTTTTCAGGTGCCGGGACGCCGCCGATGCATGCGGTCCAACCCCTTTTCGTTCGATTTGAAGCGGACCAAACGCTCATTCCGGACAAAGCGATATTTGTTCTTCGGACTGGGTTCGAGATGACCCTCCCCCAAACACCGATTCCGTGCCAGGTTCCGAAAAACGAACGGAATCGGCGCGAACATGGCGAGCGCCGGTGCCTTGAAGTTCCTGGAGCGGGCAACGGGACTCGCGCGCGCCTGCGGCGCCCGCATGCTCCGGGGGCCTGCGGCCCCCTCGCGCGCTCGCTGGGGAACTCTCGCGCTTTCCCGCAGCCTCGCGACCCCATCGGGTTCGAGTCCCCGAGATGGGCCCGGAAACGGGAAAGGCACCGTCGCCGGTGCCTTGAAGTTCCTGGAGCGGGCAACGGGACTCGAACCCGCGAGTGTCAGCTTGGGAAGCTGATGCCTTACCACTTGGCGATGCCCGCATATGTATGCTGAACGAATCAGCGTAGGGAGCAGTATAGCGCTCCGCGCCACCCCGAACAAGACGGCAGGGTGAATCGTCCTCGATTCGCACGAAACGACCCGAATAGATTCGCATGTCTCACCCGCGTCGGAATCACCAGCGCCGGACACCCCATCTGACACCGCCGTGCCCCTCGGCGCCGGACACCCCCTGACGCCGCCGGGATCCTTGGCGCCGGTATGGGAACTCGATGGATGTTCGGGGAACACAGGGTCCGAATGTCAGGCCGTTCGGAGTGACGTGAACGCTCTCTATCCACCTTGACCAGCGCGTTCGGATTCCGGGAAGACAGCATTCAGACGGTGTTCGGGGCACTGTCCGGACCATCGGGACCGGTCCCGGAGGCCCTGCCGTACTATCGGCTCTCCCACGACGAAGGAGGTCGGTCATGAAGCGTTGGCAGCATCGGGTCCGCATCGCGAAACCCCGGAAACGGAGAGGAGGGGAGGCAGGGCACGGGACGTCCACCGAACGACCCGTCCGGCGGCATTCCCGGTTGAGCATACGTCTCCTTTCCTGCGTCGTCGCTCTGGCGGTGCTCGCCATCAGCGCGGCCTGCATCGCCTGCGCCGTCACCGCGCGCGCCGCCGCTTCCACGATCACGGTAAGCGACCTGCCGAGCAATCCGAACTCATCAGGTGGCGAAGGGCGTTTCATCCGTGTGGACGGCCCGACCTCCTCCGTCGCCTATTGCGCCCAAGGCTGGCTCAAGACCCCGACCATCGGGCAGACGCTCGAGCGGTACGGATCGCTCGAGATCCCCGAGCTTGACTACGTGCTGTACCACGGATACGACGGAGCCGTCGTGACCTCCGTCTTCGGACTCGACGAGACGCGCTCGGAGTCCGCGACCGCAGCCGCCGTATGGCTCGCGATCGGCGAGCAGCGCGGGGACATCCTGAACTTCATCCCGAAATACGACGAGCCCTTCCATGGCAACAAGATGTATCTCGAGCGCTGGCAGGCGATCGAGGACCAGGGCATAAAGGACGCCGCCTGGCGACTCTACCAAGACGGCCTCGCATATAAAAACGGGGGCGCCGGAGGTGACGAGGCGGGATGCGCGACCCTCTGGCTCAACCGCACCCCGTACGGACCGAACGGGACCTTCGACTACCAATGCCTCGTGACCTCGGATAAGAAGGTCACGGCACGCTTCACGAAGGTCTCCGCCGATGCCAGCGTGACCGACGGCAACGGCACCTATTCGCTTGAGGGGGCTTCCTACGATATCTTCCGGGCATCGGACGACCGCAAGGTCGCGAGCGTGACCACCGGTCCGGACGGGCATGCATCCTGCCAGCTCCAGCCGAATACACGCTACTACGCGTTGGAGACCGAGCCTCCGGCGGGATTCAAGCCCAACGACAAGCGCATCGAGTTCACGACGGGCATGACCCCTTCGACCGTCGAGCTTCCCGACGAGCCGGCGACCTTCACGCTCGTCGTCGCGAAGCGGGACGCCGCGACGAACGGCATTGCCCAGCCGGGGGCGACGCTGGAAGGCGCTCGCTACAAGCTCGTATCCGTCTCGACCCCCGGGTTCGAAAGGACCGGGGAGACCGATGCCGACGGCCGAATCGAGTTCGGGGAGATCCCGCTCGGCACGATCCGCATCACCGAGACGAAGGCGCCGGAAGGCTATGTGCTCGACGAGACGGTCCATGAATACGCCGTCACGCCGGACGACCTGAACGGCGATGCCGAGCTCACGCTGATGCCGGAACATGACTTCGCTGAGAACCCGATCGCCTTCGATATCGAGATCGCCAAGTTCCTTGAGGACGGAAGCGCGGACGGCTCCGAGCTCAAGGACCCTGCCGCCGGCGTGTCCTTCGAGATCGTCTCGAACACCACCGACGACGTAGTGGGGACCATCACCACCGGGGACGACGGGTACGCCACCACCGAGGGCCTGTGGTTCGGTGAGGGAGACCGTACCGACGGCATAGCGGGCGCCCTGCCATACGACCGTGCGGGCTATACGGTCCGGGAGGTCCCGTCGACGGTTCCGGAGGGCTTCGAGCCCATCGGTGAATGGAAGATCGGCTCCGAGCAGCTCACGGATGGGGCCACGCTCCGCTACATCCTGGACAACCGCGTGGTGGCGACGCGGCTGCAGCTCGTCAAGATCGATGCCGCGACCGATGAGCGCATCCCGCTGGCCGGGTTCTCCTTCCAGATCCTCGATGAGAACGGAGACCCCCTCTCCCAGGATTGCTGGTACCCCAACCATGTGGAGACCGATGTCTTCACCACCGACGAGACGGGATCGGTCACGCTGCCTGAGCTGCTCAGGGCCGGTTCCTACCTCATCAGGGAGGTCGCGGCGCCCGAACCCTATATCGTGACGGATGAGGACATCCCCTTCGAGGTGAAGGCGGGGTCGACCGAACCCATCACCGTGATCTCCGTCGAGAACGAGGCTGCGAAGGGCAGGGCGACGATCGTCAAGACCTGCTCGGAGGACGGGAAGACCCTGAAAGGCGCGGAATACGACGTCGTGGCGCAGGAGGACATCTACTCCCCCACCGGTTCCCTCCAGGCGGGTTCCGGGGAGGTGCTCGACCATGTGACCACCGGCAAGGACGGCACCGCGACGACCTCCGAGCTTCCTTTGGGAGACGGGAGCGCGATATACGCCTTCGTGGAGACCGAACCGCCCGCCGGCCACATGCTCGATCCCACACCGAGGACGTTCACCCTTTCCTACGAGGACCGGCAGACGCCCGTGGTGGAGGCGCGTGTCGAGGCGAGCGACGAACCGACGCGGGTCGATATCGAGAAGACCAGGCTCGGGGCAGAGGGGGTCGCGGTTCCCGGCGCCGTCTTCGAGCTGGAGCGCGTGAAGGAGGACCCCGGTCCCCGTGAGAAGCGGCAAGACGGGGAAACGGAGCGCTACACGACCGACGACGAGGGGAGGATACGGTTCGGGCACCTGGAGGCGGGCACCTACCGCCTGCGCGAGGTCGAGGCCCCTGCGGGATATCTGGTGAACGACGCGGTCGTCGAGTTCCATGTCGCGGATGACGGCACGGTCGACGGAGCAGGGCACACCACGATCACCGTCGAGGACGACGTCACGAAGGTCGATATCTCGAAGCGCGACATCACTGACGAGGAGGAGCTTCCGGGAGCGCAGCTCGCCATCATCGACGAGCACGGCGACATGATCGAGTCGTGGACCTCGGGCAGCGAGCCCCATCGCATCGAGATGCTCGAACCGGGGACCTACACGCTCGTCGAGCTCATCACCCCGCGCACCTACGATCAGGCGACGGCAGTCGAGTTCACCGTCGAGGAGACCGGGGATGTGCAGACGGTCACCATGTACGACGAGCCCGTCGAGGTGTCGGGAGAGGTGGACAAGCGGCAGGAGATCGCCGACCCCGTCGCATCGGATACGAGCGAGAACGGCGACGGGCGGAACACCGCATCGGTGAGCGTCTCCGCGGAAGGGCGATACGATTACAGCATCGACCTGCGCAACACGAGCTCGACATGGGTCGACGAGTTCACCATGACCGATGAGATCGACGGAGCCGAACAGGGTTTTGCGGAGCCCGAGGGGATCACGACCCCGCGCGCACGCGGAGACTTCGACGGCAAGATGAACGTGTGGTACCGCACGAACCGGCAGGACGCCGACCCCGAGCAGTCCGACGCGAACGCGACGCTGGACGATGGCCATGAAAACCCCTGGCTTCGCAACCCGTCGGTCACCGATCAGATCGGTGGCGACGGGCGGGTCCTCGACTACACGGGATGGCGGCTGTGGAAGCGCGATGTCAGCACGACGGAGCCTCGGGACCTTGAGGTCGCGGACCTCGGACTGCTCGAAGATGAGCGCGTCGTGGCGGTGCGCTTCGAGTACGGAAGGGTCGAGGAGGGATTCACCACGCGCGAAGGGTCATGGGACCGTGAAAACCTGAAGGACCCGCATGACGACCTGGACGATATCCCCGGCGAACATGAGGGGGAACCCGTGGGCGATGACCCGCAGGCCGGAGAGCTCTCCCCCGCGGTCTTGCACCTGAGGGTCACCGGCTCTTATCGCGACGGCGTCGAGCTCGTCAACCGAGCCCGCCTCGACCTGTACCGCAACGGCGGCGGGGACCGCCTGGAAGACCATGACGAGGACGAGGTGGTCCAAGTCCCCCTGACGGTCGTCCCCCTGCTCGATCAGACGGGCGTCCTCCCGATCGCGCTGTTGCTCGCAGCGACCGCCGCCGGAGGCATAGCCGTTGCGGCGACCGCACACAGGCGCCCCGACCCGAGCTGATCGTGAGCACGAGGGCTCATCGACGTCTCCTCTCCCGAGCGGCCGAAGCCGTGTGCCTGCTCTGCATCATGGCTTCGGCCGCCTCGATCGCCCTCGATGACCTGCGGGCAGGTGGTTCCGTACAGCTGGAGAGACCCGGGGTGGACGGAGAGTCGAACGGGGGCGTCGGATGGGGGCGGCTCACGTCGTCGTACCCGGATATCGTCGCCTGGCTCGAAGTCGAAGGGACCCCGATCTCCCTGCCGGTTGTCCAACCGCCACCGGAGAAACCGCACGACTGGTACCTCAGCCATAACGCGGAGGGCGCCTGGGACGCGCTCGGCTGCCCGTACCTCGACACCCGGACCGACGTGCGCGGTCGCAACCTCCTCGTCTTCGCCCACCACCGCTTCGGGTCCGACCTCATGTTCAGTCCCTTGGTCGGCGCACAGCGGAAGGAGGTGTTCGACTCGCTCGGGTCCGCCCGCCTCTCGATGCCGGACGGGACGTCACGGGCCTTCAGGCCGCTGTGCGTCCTTGAGGTCGACGCGTCCTTTCAGGCGATACAGCGCTTCTCGTTCCCCGGGCGGTCGGAGTTCCGGAGCTGGCTGAGCGACCTGGCGAAGGAGGCATCGATAGCATCGGAGGAGGCGGATGTCCTGGTCGGGCGCGCCGAACGAGTTCTGACGCTCGTCACCTGCTCGAGCCCGATACCGGGTCAGCGATGGCGGACGATCGTCGTATTCGCGGCGATATGAGGGGCGGTTCCGTGCGGGCCTGGAAGCCCTATCGCTGATCAGGAGGCAGATGAGGCGTCGGTCTCCGCGCTGGCATCCTCCGAGGCCTCCGCGTCCTCCTGCTCCGCTTCGGTCTGCTCGATCCGGGTCGCCTCGGGCGTCGACCCGATCACGCCGACGGCGTACGCGACACCGAACCCGAGAGCGAGGGCGATCAGCGCGCCGACAAGATAGGCCACCCAGTGGCGCTTGATAAACGTGAACACGCGACCTCCTCGATACGCTCAGCGGTCCCTCTATGCTATCAGGACACGGCCTTCTGATGGTATACCCCCGAAGACCCCGTCGGGTATCCGATTGCGCGCAATATCCAGACGCCGATGTATCTGGGTACAAGAGCCTATGGCCGTGTTCCCGAAACGAAAGGACACTCATGACCACCGAGAACTACGAGCTCTTCATCATGCCCGGTTGCCCGTTCTGCCACAGGGTGCTCGATTACATGGGAGAGCACGGTATCGAGCTTCCCCTCCGCGACATCACGCAAGATCGGGAGGCGGAGTCCCGCCTGATCGAGGTCGGTGGGAAACGACAGGTCCCCTGCCTGTTCATCGACGGCGATCCGTTGTACGAATCCTCCGATATCATCGACTATCTCGCCGAGCACCTCTCATAGGAAGGTTGAGGCTGCGCCTCGACGGCTTGGGAATTGGAGAGCTGAGGGATACGCCCCGGCACCCTGTGGAAGGAGCTGGCAGATGACGCCGGAATTCGCCTCTCAACCCAGCTGAACGGCTGAGACGCGCACCTGAACGCGCTGAAGACTTGAGGTCATGCCCCCGAGGTCGCAGAAAACCGAGGGAGCAGCCTTTGCGCCGCCGAACGGAACGGGGTCGCATCCGCTTGGGATGCGACCCCGTTCAACGCTTCGGTTCTCCTCGGGCGCGCGGCGACACCCGGCCGCTTGCCTTAGGAACGGCGGATGACCTCGGTCACCACGTCGGCCGCGAGTGCGATGTTGTCGACATCGACGCTCACCGGCAGGTCGCGCTCGCTGTGCGAGTATGCGAACCCGGACCCGTCGACGCCGCCGAGGGTCACAGAGCGCAGGCTCATCTCCATTGCGGCGTGCGCATCGGTGTCGAGATACGGCATCTCCACCGCACCGATCTCGTGGTGGAAGTCGGCGGAGACACGCGAGATGAGCCCCATGATGCGCTTGTCCCCCTTGAGGACGCGGCGCTCGCCCTCGCGGGCGACCATGGCGAGCCTGCCGGCGCCGACGCACTCGAGGTTGATGAGGAAGACGCCGCGCAGCTTATCGCGATGGGTCTCCAGGAACGTGCGGATACCGGCGTTGCCGTTCTCCGCCGAACCCGTGGCCACGAACCAGATGTCGTGACCGAGCAGCTCATCATCGCCGAGCGAGGCGATGGCGCCGCGCAGCTCGGCCTCGGTCAGGTCCCCGTCGCCGGTCGCGCCGCCCTTCCAGCCGTCATCGCCCTCGAAGTTGTCCCACGAGCCGATATCGCGCCCGGAGCGCTTGGCATCGAAGTCGTCGTCCACGCCGAGCCAGTCGCTCATGCTGGACTCCTCACGCTTCTTCTTGCGGCCGAACAGGCCGCCGCGGGAGCGCTTCTTCTTTTTCTCGACGGGTGCAGGAGCCGAGATGGTCTCGAAGGTGCCCTCGGGAGGGGTCGTCGGCATGGGGATGTCGGCGGTGTTGATGACCGTGAAGCGCGACGTCGAGGAGCTGCGGACCGACCCGGTGCCGCCTCCGACGTTCGCCAGCGGGTCGCCGGCGCTCGCCGAGGGGTCGGGCAGGTCGAACAGGGCCGAACGGTTCGCCGGAGCCGAAGCGGGCGACGGAACGTTGGGCATGGTCCGCTGCTGGGGCGCAGGGCTCGGGATGTTGGGCATGGTCCGCTGCTGCACGGAGGCGCTGGGGGCGCTCTGCGGTGCGGGGGCGGAGATGTCCGGAAGGTTGATGGACCGCTGCGGGCGCGCAGGAGGCTCGGCGGCGATCTGGGCCATGAGCGAGTCGACGGTCTCGACCGGCTGGGGCATCGTCGTGTCGACAGGGGCGACCGGGGGCGTGGCCTGCGTGCGGTCGACGGCGGCCGTCATATCGAACGCCTGCGTCCCGCCGCGCACGGGTTCCTCCTCCGACGCCGCGGCATCGGGGACATCCCCCGCGGCGACATCGACCTCGTCAGCGTCATCGGAAACCGATGCGTCGTCGCCGGCCTCCATATCCGCCTGCGGCTCATCCCCGTCCTCGGATGCGGACTCCGCATCCTCGTCCTCGGGAAGCTCGTCGGCGGAACCATCCTCGAGCCCGTCATCGTCTACGACCGCCTGCGCGACCGTCTCGTCCATGGGCTCGAACGTGGAGGTGGCATCGATGGGCTCGACGGGCTCGAGCTCGCTCACGAGCTCCTCGTCGTCCTCATCCGACCCGTCCTGGTCATCGAGGATCTCGTAGATCGCCTGCATGATCTCGACATCGTCGTCGTCATAGAGATCGAACGCATCGGCGGCGGGGGGATCGAGGTCGACGGGTTCGTCTCCCTCGAAAAGCTCCTCGTCATATGCGCCCGCCTCGTCTTCGGCGGCGGGGATGTCGAACAACGCGGTCTCCGCGGAGCCGTCGGTATCGTCGACGTCCCCCGCATCCACGGCCTGGAAAGCGTCCTCGTCATCGACGGGGAGCCCGTCCTCGGCGGCAGCGGCCGCCCCCTCGACATCGATGGACTCCGACGCCTCGAAGGCCTCCGCCTCGTCGAACACCGAGGCGTCCATGGTGACCGTCGCGTCGGCGGGCTGCGGCTCCTCCTCAGCCTCCTCCTGGAAGGCGAAGCCGTCGAGACCGTCCTCGATGTCCGCGGCGGACCCGTCATCGGATTCGTCGTCGGCGAGCGTGTACTCGGCGGGGATCGCGGATGCGATCTCCTCGTCGGTGATGTTCAGATCGTCCAGGTCGAGCTCGGGGAGGTCGTCCTCATCCTCGACGTCGAGGTCCTCGTCGTACGCCGGCTCGGCGATGTACTCGAACGGGTCGCGCACGGGGACGGGCTCGTCGTAGGCGTCCACGCCGGTCGCATCCTCCGTGGGCGCGCCCTCGAACTGCTCCGCATCGAACACGGCGGGAGCCTGCAGCTCCTCGACCGGGGCGTCGGCATACGCCGGCTCCGGGGCCGCGGGCTGCTCCTGGAGGGGCGCATACGCGGGCTGCTCGGAAACCTCGGGTGCGGGCTGAACGGGCGCGGGGGCGGGAACGCGCTCGGCGGCGGGGGCGCTGACCGGCGCGACGACCGGCTCCGCGACAGCACGGGGGGCCTCCGTCTGGACGGGACCCTGCGGGCGGGGCTCGGCGGGGCGCACCTCCCGGGCGGAAGCGGGACGCGGCGCGGGGGCGGGCAGCGCGTCGGGCTCGTACTCGATCGCGCAGCTGGCATCGACCATGCCGAGGGCTCGGATGATGTCGGTTCCGTAGCGCAGGCAGCCGGCGGCGTTCACGGGAAGCCGGTCGGCGGGCTCCTCCTCCGGCATCTCCTCGACGGACTCGCTGCCATCGGGGATGGAGACCACCTCGAAGGAGGCCGTCGCATCGGCTGCGGGGGCGCCGTCCACGTCGAGCGCGGGCATCTCGATGGTCGCACCCTCGAGCGGAACCTGATCGGCGGGCGCCTCGGATACGAACGGATCGGACGGGACGGCCCGCTCGAACGCCGCGTCCTGCGGCGCGGCGGGGGCCTGGGCGTCGGGGAGCTCGGCGACGAGGTCCTGCTGCTCCTCGCGCTCGGCGCGGGCGGAGACCTCGACCGGATGCGGCTCGGGGACCAGCTCGTCACCGTAGAGCTCGACCTGCTCGGCCATGAACTGCTCGAACGGGACGTCGTCGGGGAACTCCGAGGAGCCGCGGAACGGGGCGACCGAGTCCATCACGCCGAGCATCGCGGCGACCGAGGACTTGTTGCACACGGACCCCGAGGTGTAGGGCAGGGCGTAGCGGTTGAGGAAGGTCGCGACGGCGCTCGCCAGAGGAACGAGCGACACGAGGATGGCGAGCACCCACAGCACGATCTTGGCGGCATCGGGGACCGGGAAGACCCTCACGATCCCGATGGCGGCGGGGACCACCATGGCGAAGGGGAGCACCTTCACGAGGATGGGACGGTAGGTGGAGTACGGGTGCTCCGCCAGGATGTCCGCGCGCGGGGAGTCGTAATGGGCGACCACAACCACCGGGCGGTTGCGCGGAGAGGCGAGCGGCCCCTCGGCCTTGTGGTACGCGATGACGTTCTGGGACAGGCCGCCCGACCCGATCTGCGGATATGCGATGCGCCCCGTCCGCTCGAGCACGAACAGCGCCGCGCAGGCGATCACGAGGATGGTGCCGACGACACCCAGGGCGCCCCCGATGCCCATGAGCACCGTCGCCACGAACAGCACGGTGCACAGGATGGCGCGCACGAGCTTGGGAGACGAGGACGACGTGAACTCCTGTATCTCGGGCTCGAAGCCATGGCGGGAGAAGATGCGCGCGAGCTCGTCGGCGGCTGCGCGCTCCTCCTCGCTGCACGCTGGGGTTATACCGATGTTCTGAAGCAGGTGGTTCAGATATTTCTGGGTATTGGCCATAGGGGCTCCGCATCGTTTGTCCTGTTATGCGGACCTTTCGCGCAGGCGATGGGTCCGTATGTAGTCGAAAGTATACCCTGAACCCCATCCCGCCGCAGCGGTGCCCTCCTCTCACCGGCGTTTGCGGCCCGTTCATCCACCTATCTCCATATCGAAGCGCGGGGCCTCGGATTCGGTCGCATGCGGCCCTCTCACGGCGGCGGCGCGGACCGACCCCCGCTCGCGCGCGGCGGGCTCGCCCCCGTAGTTTCCTCGTGTCGTTCAGCGGACCCGCGGGGCACGAGCGGGCGCGGCTTTCCTAGAATGGGTTGCAGCCTTGGATTCCCCTCACGTCAGAAAGGGCCCCGCATGAGCGTGCGCAAGAGCTCCGAGGCAGACGGCGGGCGCGGCCGCAACGAGACCGCCCTGCGCGTTCTGAACCTCCTGTTCGTCCTCAACTCATCCTCCAACCCGCTCACCACCGAGCAGATCGTGAGCGACTCCGACCTGGGTTACGGCTCGGACAACCGGGCGTCCGACCTCAAGAAGTTCAAGCGCGACCGGGACCGGCTCGCCGAGCACGGCATCCATGTCGTGGAGGTGCGCGACGAGGGGGCGACGGCGACCGACGGGAGCCGCTGGACCATCGACCGCGCCTCCACCTACGCGCCCGCCGGCGTCATCTCCCGGGACGACGCCGACACGCTCCTGCGCGCCGTGGACGAGAGCCTGTCCCGGCAGGAGATCCCCTACCGCCAGGCGCTGCTCGGCATCCGCTCAAAGCTCGTCGCCCTGACGCAGGGACCCGGCAGCGGGGCGGATGCCGGGGAGACACGACGGGAGGACGGGACGGACCGGTGCGACGGGGACGACGGCGGAGCGGGGCGCTGTGCGGACGCCCTGTGGTCCGCCTTCGCCATGAAGCGCAGGATACGCTTCGCCTACCTGGACGCGCGGGGTGCGGAAAGCCAGCGCACCCTCGAGATCTGGGGCGTCTTCATGCAGGACGGGCACACCTATTACGTCGGTCTGGACGAGCAGTCGGGCGGGGTGCGCACCTTCCGCGCCGACCGCGTCACGCGCTGCTGGAGGCCCGCGGGATCGTATACCGTCCCGCCGTGGTTCGACGTGCGCGACTACCTGTTCCTGCCCTTCGATATCGCCGGGGGGCTGGCGAGCAAGGCCTGCTTCACCTTCGACGGCTCGATCGGGGAGGACGAGGTCGTCGCCATCACCCATGGGCGCGGCGAGCTCGAGCATCTGGTCGACGGGAGGCGCCTGTGGACGGTCAAGGTGCGCGACATGCGCGCCGCAGCCGCGTTCGCGCTCTCCCACGCCCAGGCGAGCATGAGGCCCTTCTCCCCGCAGAAGCTGGTCGATGAATGGAACTCCCTGATCGGAAAGGCGGTGGCGGCCCATGCCGAAGCCTGAGAACCTGACCGCCGAGCAGCTCGTGACGGCCGGGATCCGCCTGCTCGAGGCGCTCTCCGCGGCGCCCGGGCAGCGGATCGCCCGCGCGGAGGCGGCCCGGATGCTCGGGGTGCGTCCGGGCGATGTCGACGCCGTGGTGGAGACGGTCTCCGCCCTCTCCGACCGGACGAGCGGGGCGCGGGCGGCGATCTCGGTCGCGAACGGCGAGATCCGCCTGCAGGGCGAGGCCGCGCTGCTCTCGCCGCGGCGCTTCACCATGGAGGAGGCGCTGGTCATCGCCCACGTCCTCGATGCCCTAGACATCGACGCGGGGACGCGCGGGCGCATCCGAGACGCGGTCATGCCCTATATCGGCGAGGCGGACGCCCAGGGGACGCGCGTCGCCGAACCGGCGCGCTACGGGTCGTGGTTCACCGCGCTCGCGGAGGCGATCGAAGACGGCATACGATGCCGCATCTCCTACCGGGCGCTCGGCGAGGACTCGCCGAGCGGGCGCCTCGTGGACCCCATGCTGATCTCCGACGAGGACGGGGCCTCCTACCTTGTGGGCTGGGATGTCGAGAAGGACGCCGAGCGCCGGTACCGCCTCGACCGCATCGCGGGGGTGTCGTTCACCGACGATTCCGTCGACCGCCATCCGCAGGTCCATGCGGGCACGGCGGAAAGCCTGCGGGCGAGCGGGAGGGCCGCGCGCCTCGTCGCCGCCGACGCCGGCCTCGTCCAGCGCCTCGATTGGGCGGGGATCGGCGAGGTCGAGGTGCTCCCGGACGGCCGGTGCGCGTTCACGCTCTGGTACTCGTCGGACGCCTGGCTCTTCGACCAGGTCCTCTCCGCCGGCGGGGACCTGGTCATCGAGGGGCCGGGGGCGCTGAGGGAGGGCCTTGCCGCCTACGCGGACGGCCTGACGCGCTGAGGCGACGGGCCGGGCGCCCGTCGTCCCCGGCCCGCGCGCACCGCTCCGCTCCGACGCCTGCGGGGGATATCGTCAATGCGGGCCCCGCCATGCGGGATACAGGAGGAAGCGGTCTTGCGCCCGTCCCGTTCCGCCTCGCGGCGGAACGGACGCCCCGCGCCCCATGCCGGCTCCCTACCGCTCGTGGGCGCGGCGCCACAGCTCCAGGTAACGACCCACGCTCCCGCTCTCGATACGCTGATAGCCCGAGGTGGGCAGCGAGTTCAGGAACTTCTTCCCGTACCCCTTGGTCACCAGGCGCGAGTCGGCGAGGACCAGGACGCCCACATCGGATGACGAGCGGATCAGGCGGCCGGCGGCCTGCTTGACCTCCAGCACCGCCTCGGGAAGGGCGTACTGCGCCCAGGCGCGCTCCTCGCGGCGCCCGCGCTCGCAGGACAGCGGGTCCGTGGGGCTTGAGAACGGCAGCTTGGGGATCACCACGCACCGCAGGGTGTCACCCGATGCGTCGAACCCCTCCCAGAACGCCTTCAGGGCGAACAGCGAGGAGCTCTTCTCCGAGATGAACCGGTCGCGCAGCTGGCGCGCCGAGGCGTTGCGCTGCTGGCACGCGAGCTCGAGCCCGGCGGCGGAGAGGCGCGGCTCGACCCGGGCGTACAGCTCCTCCATGTCGCGCCTGTTGGTGAACAGGGTGAGCGACGAGCCGCCCATGGCAAGATGGACGTCCACGAGCAGCTGCTCCAGGGTGTCGAGGTACGCGTCGCGGCTGCGCGGGTCCGGAACGTCCCCGGCCACGACGACGGTCATGTTCTCGTCGAAGTCGTAGCTCGAATCGAGGTGGAGGGCCCGAGAGCTCCCCTTCGGCAGCCGGTTCAGGCCGACCGCGCGCTCGAAGTGGCTGAAGTTCCCCGCGATGGAGATGGTCGCGGAGGTGAAGATCGCGCTGTGGGCCTCGGGCAGCCAGCGCTCGGCGAGCATCTCGCCGATATCGAGAAGCTCGGCGGTCAGCGACTCGCCCCCGGCGCGCAGGCGCCTGTTCACCTGCAGGGAGTACACGTAGCGCTCGTCCTCGCCCACCATGATGAGAGCGAGGGCGTCGTGCATCTCCCCCACCCGGCGCGCGGCGTCCGCCACGTCTACCACGAACTCCGGCTTGTCCTGCGACACGGTCTCGACGAGCGAGGAGAGGTTGCGATGAGCCTCGTCGAGCGCGTCCACGGCGGTCAGCCCGCAGGGAAGGAAGGCCTGCCAGGGAGCGCCGGCGCGCATCTCGGGGCCGATCCAGATGTTCGCGTTGTCGTACCCGTCCGAGCGCCCGCGGCGCGCGAGGTCGCGCACCCCGTCGAAGAGGTCGGCCATGGCCAGCGAGGCGCGCTGGGCACTGGCGACCGCCTTGGCCGAAAGGCCCATGTAGAGCGTCGCCGCATCCGACCCCGCGAGGTTGCGGATCATCTGGCCGAGCGCCCCGGACCGCTCCCCGCCCAGCCGCTCGAACGCCGCCCGCGACTCCTCCGCGGACACCGACAGCGCCCATTGGCGACGCGCCTCGCGCTCGACCGAATGCGCCTCGTCGATCACCCAGTGGCGGATGGGGGGCAGGATCTTGCCCTCGGCTGCGACGTTGCGGAACAGCAGCGAGTGGTTGGTCACCACCACATCGACCCGCGCGGCGCGACGGCGGGCGCCGTGGACCAGGCACTTGTCCGGGAAGAAGGGGCACAGCCTGCGTGCGCACTCCCTCGAGGGGGTGGTGAGGTCGGCGCGGTTGACGCTGCGCCACCGGATCCCCAGCCCGTCGAGGTCCCCGGTGGGGGACTGGCAGACGTACGCGTAGATGACCGCCATGGCGGTCAGGGTGTCGGCGGGGTCCCGGTTGGTCTTGATCTCGGCCGTGGAGCGGGCGAGGCGCTCGAGCTTGCGCAGGCAGGGGTAGTGGTCGTACCCCTTGAGCGCGCAGAAGGTCAGCCCGCCCTCCATCTCGCGCGCCAGGCGCGGGAGCTCATGGTACATGAGCTGGTCGGCGAGGTTGTTGGACTTGGTCGCCACACCCACCGTGATGCGGTTGCGGCGGGCCGCTTCCGCGAGGGGGACCAGGTACGCCACGGACTTTCCGACGCCGGTACCCGCCTCGATGACCCGATGGGTCGACGTCGCGAGCGCGTCGCGCACCTCGCAGGCCATCTCGACCTGCTCGCTGCGCGGCTCGTACCCGGGGTACATGCGGCTGACCAGACCGCCCGGCGCGTACTGCGCCTGGAGTTCGTCGCCGCTCGGCATCGCCAGCCCCGGGAGCTCGTCGGCATCGACCCGCTCCAGCGGGGCGTCCGCGGACAGGACCTCGGCGCGCGCCGCGGCGAGGGAGAAGATGCCGTCGGGGTCCTCCCCTGCTAGGTAGGAGAAGATGGGACGGTAGCTCCAGGGGACATCGGGGTGCATGTAGGCCAGGCGCCGCATGAGGCCGCGCGGCAGGTCCGCAAGCGCCGTGAGGAGGATGCGCCAGACGCCGCACAGGGCGTCCACGTCATCGCTCGCGCGATGCGACACCGCGCTGCACCCGAACAGCTCGGCGAGGGCGGACAGCTTGTGGGAGGCCAGGCGCGGCAGCGCGATGCGCGACAGGGCGAGCGAGTCGATCCACACCTCGCTCACGCGCACGCCGCCCTTGACCGCCTCGATGAAGGACCGGTCGAACGCGGCGTTGTGGGCGATGACCGGGCATCCGCCCACGAACTCCTCGAGGGCCGCGACCGCCTCCTCCGGCGAGGGCGCGGCCGCCACGTCGGCGTCCGTGATGCCGGTCAGACGCACGATCTCGGGCGGGATGGGCCCTCCGGGATGCACGAAGGTGTCGAAACGGTCGACGACCTCGCGTCCCCGCAGGCGGGCCGCTGCGATCTCTATCAGCTTGTTGTCCTGCACGGACAGACCGGTCGTCTCCGTATCGAGGGCGATCACGTCCTCCTCGATCAGGCCGAACGTGCGGGTACGGGCCCGGTCCACCAGGGTCTCGTAGTTCCTGACGACGAAGTCGGGCGTGCCCGCCATCACCGCCTCAGCTATGGTTGCCAATGGTTCTACCTCTCCGCCACGTCCGCAGCGCGGTCGAGGGCGATGTCGATGAGCTGGGCGCAGGCCTCGGAGAACGCGATCCCGGCGTGGCGCAGCTCATCCGGGAACAGCGAGGTCTCGGTCATCCCCGGGATCGTGTTCGTCTCCAAGATGACCGGCCCCTGATCCGTGACGATGAAATCGCTGCGCGAGAAGCCCGTGCAACCGAGCGCGCGGTGCGCCCGGCAGGCGAGCTCCTGGACCCGAGCGTAATCGTCGGCGGCGAGCTCCGCGGGGATCCTGTGGATATCCGTGGGGTCCACGTACTTCACGTCCAGGTCGTAGAACTCGGAGTCCGCGGGGCACCTGATCTCCACGACAGGCAGCGCCGTCAGGTCCTCTCCCCCGAGAACGCCCTCGCTGACCTCGACACCCACCAGGCGCTGCTCGATCAGCACCTTGTCGCTGAAATCAAACGCACGTTCGATTGCCGCGGGGAGCTGCGATGCGTCCTCGACCTTGCTTACGCCGTAGCTCGAGCCGTTGATCGCGGGCTTGACGAAGAGGTCCCGCCCCAGCTCCTCGATGATTGCGGGGACGTCGTAGCCCTGGCCGCGCTCCAGGGCGACCCCCTTCGCAACCGGTATGCCCGCGCGCTCATAGAAGAGCTTGGAGAGCTCCTTGTCGGCGCCGCACACGCTGGATGCAGCGTCCGATCCCGTATAGGGGACGCCCAGGTACTCGAGGACGTGCTGGATCATCCCGTCCTCACCGCCCGCGCCGTGCAGCGCGATGAAGGCGACGTCCCACGACCCGCCCTCCATGGCGGCGAGGAACCCGGGGGCAGACGGGTCGAGCAGCTCGACGGCCCCATACCCGGCCTCCCTGATGGCCTTCATGGCATGCTCGCCGGACGCGAGGGAGATCTCCCGTTCCGAGGAGAAGCCCCCTGCCAGCACCGCGACGCGAATCCCGTCCCTCGACCTGCCCTCCATGGCCGACCCCTCCCTGCAGCACCTCCGGTGCCCGATGATGTGTGTCCTATGCGCGGCGATACCGCATCGCCGCGCCGTGCTGTACCTTATTGTATAGATGCTTTTTTCGTTTACACCCCTGTGAAAGGTACGTTATGCAACGTTCAAATCGCCTGCGCGACATCCGCGCGCTCACCCATGACGACATCGTCGGCCTCGTCGCCGAACTCGGACAGCCCGCGTTCCGCGCGAAGCAGCTCGAGGAGTGGCTCTTCCAGAAGAACGCCTCCTCGTTCGACGAGATGACTAACCTGCCGAAGAAGTTCCGCGAGCAGCTCACCGAGCGCTTCGCCTTCACCACGCCCGTCGAGCTCGTCAAGCAGGTCTCCCATGACGGTTCCCGTAAGTACCTGCTCGAATACCCTGACGGCACCTCCGTCGAGACGGTCGGCATGCCCAGCCGGGGCAAGCTCTCCGTCTGCGTGTCCACGCAGGCCGGATGCGCCATGGGCTGCGCCTTCTGCGCGACCGGCTTCAACGGCCTTTCCCGCTCCCTCACCGCGCGCGAGATCGTCGACCAGGTCGCCCATGTCGCGCGCGACTTCGGCGAACGCGTGACGAGTGTCGTCTTCATGGGTCAGGGCGAGCCCTTCGCCAACTTCGATGAGACCGTCAAGGCCCTGCGCATCCTCAACGACCCTGACGGCTTTGCCATCGGCGCGCGGCACCTGACCGTCTCCACCTGCGGCGTCATCCCCGGCATCAAGCGCTTCGCCGAGCTCCCCGAGCAGTTCACCCTCGCGGTGTCCCTGCACTCCGCGGTCCAGAGCACGCGCAACCAGCTCATGCCCGGCGTGAAGAAGTACACGCTCCTCCGCCTCCACGAGGCGCTCCAGTCCTATGTCGAGAAGACCGGGCGTCGACCGAGCTATGAGTTCGCCATGATCGAGGGCGTCAACGACACCAACCCCGAGATGGAGGCTCTGATCGACTTCTGCCAGGGCACTCTATGCCATGTGAACCTCATCCCCCTCAACGACACGCCCGCAAGCCTCCTGAAGCCCTCTCCCATGCATAAGATCGAGGCTCTCCAGCGTCGTCTCACCATGCACGGTGTCGAGACCACCATCAGGAACTCCCGCGGTAACGATATCGACGCGGCGTGCGGACAGCTCAAGCAGAAGCAGGTTCACGTCCAGGGAGCTTAGTCCCGGCCGCCTCCTCTCCATCCTGTGCACCCCGATGCCGAAGCGCCCGGTTCCCTACGAGGAACCGGGCGCTTTCTACAATGAACCAAGGCTATGGTTTCATGTGAAACGGGTTTCGCCATACGATCGGCCGGTCTCAGGATGTGGGAGCGTATCGATGCCCCCACTCCGAGACTCGCTACTGAACGCAGAAATGATTAGGTACCTTAGTACCCGATGCTCTCCCACTGATTCGAAACCCATTCCTGGTTGATCTTAGGGTTCTTGGTCATCTTCGCGGTCCTGACGGCCACATCCTCCGTCATATCCCCGACGCGCTTCTTAGACGTTTGATAGACATCGCGTGCGCCCCGCGTCAGCCTGCCCCTGAGCTCTGCATCTGTTGCGAGCTTATATCCAACGAACGCACCGGCAACGATCGCCACCAACGAGATGGATGCCGCGATGATCTTATTCCTCATCCATACCACCGTCCTCTCGCTCGGTTTCCATCACCTGTTCGAGAATCCTAGCCAACTCATCCTCGTCTTTGAATTCGATCTCGATCTTGTTCTTACCGCGCGTGGACTTCACCCTGACATTCGTGTTGAAGACCTGACGGAGAACGCGTGCAGCCTTCTTATACGATTGCGGGGTAACCGGTCGGGGTGCTTTCGGCGTCTCCCCGACAGAAAACAACGGTGCAAGGTTCTCTGTCGCTCGCACCGACAAACCGTCAGCAACGACCTTCTCAGCAAGTTTGATGCGCTGTTCCTCGAACGGCACAGCCAGAATCGCGCGCGCATGCCCTGCAGTCAGCTTCTCTTCGAAGAGAAGCTCCTGGACCCTTTCCGGAAGATCAAGCAGTCTCAGAGAGTTCGTGATCGCCGAACGTGATTTTGAAACCGCCTTTGAGAGGGCCTCCTGCGTCATACCGCTCGCCTTGATGAGCTGGCGGTAACCCTTCGCCTCTTCGATGGGATTCAGGTCGGAACGCTGGAGGTTCTCAATCAACGCAAGCTCGAGCATCTTCTGGTCGTCAACATCCTTGATGATGACGGGCAACTCGGAGAGCCCGGCGATCTTCGATGCCTGGTACCTTCGCTCCCCCGCTATGATCTCGAACTCGTCACCTTTCTTCCTTACAAGCAACGGTTGAAGGACACCGTGCTCACGGATCGACTCGCTGAGCTCCTCGAGTTCCGTCTCATTGAAGTGTGTGCGCGGCTGCTTCGGATTAGGATGAATTTTCTCGATCGAGACCGTGCTGTCAGGCTGAGTACTTGCACTGCCTGTCTCCGTCTGGGCTTCCTGCATGAGAGCACCGAGCCCGCGACCAAGAGCCTTTTTCTTCGGGCTAGGCACGACGCACCACCTCTTTCGCAAGCTGCATATACGCCTGCGCTCCCTTGTTGTTCGGAGCGTAGGTGACAACCGGCATCCCGAAGGACGGAGCCTCAGAGACCTTCACAGAACGCGGAATACAGGTCTTGAACGCTTTCTCACCGAAGTAGTTCTGGACCTCTTCAACAACCTGATTCGAGAGCGAGGTACGGGAATCATACATCGTGAGCAGAACACCGAAGGTATCGAGCTCCCTGTTGATGCGGCCCTTGACCATACGCATCGATTCGAGAAGCTTCGTGACACCCTCCAGGGCGTAGTATTCGCACTGGATGGGGATCAGGACGCTATCTGCTGCAGTGAGAGCATTGATCGTGAGCAGGCCCAGACTCGGCGGGCAATCGATGAAGATGAAATCGAACTCATCGACAACGGGCTCAAGGAGATCCTTGAGCCTTGTTTCGCGCGCCATCGTTGACACGAGCTCGATCTCCGCTCCGGCAAGCTGGATTGTCGCGGGAACGACGAACACCTTGTTGCATTCCGTATCCTGGATAATCTGCTCTGCGGGCACGTCATGGAGCAAGGAATCGTAGACGCAATTCTCCAGCTGTTCTTTCTCGATGCCGAATCCGCTTGTCGTATTTCCCTGCGGGTCGAAATCTACGACCAGAACCTTGTATTTCAGCTCACCGAGCGCCGCTGCAAGATTTACGGCAGTTGTCGATTTGCCTACGCCGCCTTTTTGGTTGATTATCGCGATAATTCGGGTGTTGATACCCTTCTTCGAGCGTTTTACGTCCCGAAATCCCACAACTCCTCCTTGGTTCAGTTGATGTAGACGTTTCCGGAGTGCTGGTAGATGTTTCACGTGAAACACTCTCTACCATGGTTTCACGTGAAACGCATGATGAAATCATTATGTTTCACGTGAAACAATCAGGCAAGCGGCTTTCTACGAGCGAGTCCGGTCGCTCGAGGAAGCTTCACCTTTGATGTACCGGCTTTCACAAAGGTGAGCATCTGGCGTGAGCCCAGGTTGCAAGGAAGTTCAAATTCCTTGAGGTCAGAGAGCACAAATCCGGTGATCTTCGCAGTTCGAAGTCCAGAAGAACGCTCCTCATCAGAAAGAGGGGCCTTAGAAACAACAAGCCTGCCATCTTTCTTCAGAAGAGGAGCCGCATACTCGAGAAGAACACTGAGGGGCGCAACAGCTCGAGCGACAACACAGTCGAAGGAAGAGGGGTTCTCGCGCGCGTAATCCTCGACACGAGTGTGTAGGGCATGGGCATTTTCCAAGCCAAGAGCATCAATGAACGCGGAGACAGCACGAATCTTCTTGCCAACTGAATCGAGTAAGACGATATCAGCGTTTGAGGTAGCCGCAAGAGGAAGACCGGGATACCCGGCACCGGTGCCCATATCCAGTACATGCTCGGAGGCATGAAGGTTGAGGGAAGGCAGGAACATAAGTGAATCGAGGATATGGAGGACGATTCCCTCATCGATATCGGTGATGCGGGTAAGGTTGATTACCTGATTTACCTGAATGACATAGAGGAAATGCTCGATGCAGCGACGAGCGGCCTCTATGGAGATGCTGATACCAAACGAATCGCAGTAATTTACGAGAGCCTTGGTCATGCCCTCGAGATCGACGTCAGAGGAAATCGGTTCAATGTTGATAGGGCGCTGTTCTTGTGACATTGCAGTGGTCCTCCCAGCTGAATTGACAGAAGAAGTGTACCAACAAGGAGGGAGGTACCTGTCAGTCAGGGGAGCTTAGCCATATACATCATATGTATATGCTCCAACTGCTGTTACTGGAAGGCGTTGTAGTGCAAAAGCAAAAGCTGCATACAGGGGAGAACTGAAGGGCAAGAAGGTACGGTTCACCCACAATCGGAACATGGCCGGTCACATGGCGGGATCAGTCACCCGCTATGAGAAGCAAAGAGCGAACTGGATGGATAAAAACGGTGAAGCTGAACTTTGACGTGGATTCATTCAACAGATTCAGCGCTTCTGACAACACAACGGTGATACGGCATGCATGCAACCAGTGGCACAACAAGCACACGGCACGACCGCCTTGCACTCTGAACGATCGCAGCGATTAACTGATACATATATGAGATATCAGCCTACATAGGAGAGCTGCGAAACAGAGAAGGCCAAGGGGCGTGGGTGGTGGAGACCTAGGGATCTGAGCACGGCGATGGGTGTGAAGGAAACAGGGCAACAGACGAACAGGTTCATGTGAAGCAAGGGATTCATCGGTGGGGTACGGATAACCGTCAACAGACCCAGGTTCAGTTCGCCAAGAACTTGGAGACCAAGACTATTTGAACGGAGAGGGGATTTAGGAGAGCGCAGGGACAGAAAGAGGTCGCAAGGGAAGTCGACCAGAACCTCGCAACGTGAATAGCTCAAAAAAGAGACTCGGCAATCTAAAAGCGCGACCACTCCCTCCCCTACTGCAGCCAGGACACCTTCATAGGGAGCTACACATTTCCTCAGCGTAAATATTGCTCAACGAACCACATGAAGAGAGGACGGGCAATTGGAAGCCGTACGGGTCAGTCCGCAGTCGCCACCAGAAGACGGGAGTTGAAAAAGGCAGATCGAACACTCTGAGGTCGCAGCATGCGAAAGCGAGGCGGTTGAGGACAGGCGAATCAGCCACTGACTGAAATCCACGATGCGTGGATTTCAGTCAGTTTGCAGGTAGAGACAGGTATGATTGCACCCATAAGTCGCAAACACAAAAGAAAAGGGCGCACCGTTCGGTACGCCCCAACAGAAGCAGGATGGAGGACAGGTCTACAGGACCGTGATGACAACCCGTCGTTCAGGATCGGAGCCCTCGGAATGGGTGTCGACCCGGTCGTCATCGCGCAGAGCGATATGAACGAGACGACGCTCATATGCGCTCATAGGAGGAAGATTGACCGTCGAGTGCTGACGCACGGCGCGCGCGGCTGCGGAGCGGGCCATGGAGATGACCTTGTCATGACGGCGGCTCTTGTAGCCCTCGACATCCACGGCCACGGGATAGCGGAAACCGAGGCGGCGGCTGACGAGCAGGGAGAAGAGGGACTGCAGCGACTCGAGGGTACGGCCGTGACGGCCGATGAGCACCGCGAGGTCGGGAGCGGTCACATCGAGGATAAGCTCCCCGTCATCACCCTCGTACTCGTCGATGGGGGAATCGGAGGCATCGAAGAACCCGAGCAGGTCGCGTAGGATGGAGACGGCGACGTCAGCGATGGTGTCGAGCTCCTCGTCCGTCAGCTCCTCACCCGCCTTATAGCGCTCCGCGATCTTGGGGTACTGACCGATGACCTCGACCGTTGCTTCCTGAAGTTCCTCAGACATGGCACACTCCAATAGTTAGGTACCTAATAAGTCAGTAGACCTTAGCGCTTCTTATCAGGGCGCTGCTTGCGCTCGCGGCGGACGACATCCACCTCGATGGGGGCGTTCGACATGCGCTCCTCCTCTTCCTTCTTCGCCTTGTCAATGACGCGCTGCGTGACGAAGAGCTGCTGAGCGACCTGCCAGGCGGAGGAGACGTCGTAGTACAGCAGGACGCCCGCGGGGAGGTTCCAGCCGATCCAGAGCATCATAACCGCCATGACGACCGCCATCATGCGCATGCTGGAGGCCTGCTGGCCGGTCTGGTTGCGCGCCATATACAGCTGCGGGATGAGGGTGAGCACGGCGAACAGGATAAGCGCGATAAGGTAGGGGGCGGCGACGTCCATCCCCTGGGAGAGCGTGCCGCTCGGGGTGGCCTGGAGGTCCGGGAGGATGCCGTAGAAGGAGAAGTTCTCGCCGGAGAAATACTGCGGGAGGTTGTTGAGCAGCGTGAACAGCGCGAACAGGATCGGCATCTGGATGAGGAGGGGCAGGCAGCTGCCGAAGGGGTTGAACTTGTTCTCGGCGTAGAACTTCTGCATCTCCTCGGCCTGGCGCTGCGGGTCGTCCGCATAGCGCTCCTGAAGCTCCATGAGTTTGGGCTGAAGCACCTGCATGCGCGCCGTAGAGCGCGAGGACTTGAGCATGAGGGGCGTCAGGATGAGTCGGATGATGACGACCAGGATGATGATGGACAGGCCCCAGTCAACCGCGAAGCCCTGGATGAGCTTCAGGATTTGGAAGAGGATGGTAACGATCCAGTCCCACATGTATGTAACCTCCGATGATTGCGACGCGCCTTACGGCACGGGGTCGTAGCCGCCGGCTCGCCAGGGGTTGCACCGCAGGATGCGGCGGAACCCCAGCCAGCAGCCCTTCAGGACGCCGTACTTCCCGATCGCCTCGACGGCGTACTGCGAACAGGTCGGCGTGTAGATGCACGAATCGGGCAGCAACGGGGAGATGACCGATTGATAAAAGCGCACCGCGGCGACGGCGATCCGCCGCGGCAGGTGCGCTTGAACTTCAGCCTTGTTATCCATCGATACCCGCCCGAGCGGACAGCGACCGGAGTGCGGCCTGCATCTCGCTCGGAGAGGACGTCCGGGTGCGCGGGGTCGCGAACAGGATCAGCTCGTATCCCGGTCGCGGGAGGCCGCAGGCGCGGGCCGCCTCGCGCAGGACGCGCTTCGAACGGTTGCGCACCACCGCGCAACCGAGGCTCTTCGCAGCAACGAAGGCGACCCGCCCAGGATCGCCTTCGTGTTCGACGCTGCAAACCGTCATGCGCATCAGAGGATGCCGATAGCTCCTCCCCTGATGGAAGACGCGCTCGAAGTCACGTCGAGATTTGATCGTCCTCATGCGAGACGCATGCTACTTATCGCTAACGGTCAGGCGCTTGCGGCCCTTGGCGCGACGACGGGCGAGGACGGCGCGGCCGCCCTTGGTGGCCATACGGGCGCGGAAGCCGTGGGTCTTGGCGCGCTTACGCTTGTTGGGCTGGTACGTACGCTTCATGGTTGGTTTCCTCCTGCTGCTGCATTTCGTGTGCGTACACGATATAGACACGTGAGCTTAGAGATTGTAGGAATATGCTGCGCAAATGTCAACGAAACGGCGGGCATATCAGCACAGGTCCTCCACGCGCGCCTCAGGTTTCGAAAGGTTTTGAACCGTTGTGCAAATCTTTCACGTTCTTTCAGGGAGTTTTCCACAGGTAGCGTCGAAACTGTCGATAACTTTTCATGTCCGTGCGAAAGTTTTCAACAGAATTGGAAAACTTGTTGAAAGGTGCGGAACGGCGAGCTGATATTCTGTAGAGGCTGCCCACATACATAGATTGCGAAGACCATGTCCGATGACTTCTACCCATTCGTCGACTCGGGTGACCCCGCGCCGGATAACGCCCACATCACCGGTGGGGGCGCTGACGAGCTGCGGGCGCAGGCTGTGGATATGAACGCCGCCGAGCAGGTGTCCTACGCCACCCGCATCGCCATCTACGACGACATGCTCTCCACCCCCCGGGTGATCGTCATCGCGCCCAAGGACGTGCGCACCTACCTCGAGGAGATTACGAACACCGTGTACCGCTGCATGAAGGAGCAGGGCGGCGGGATCTCGCTCATGGTCATCCGCGAGATCGTCGAGAACTTCATCCACGCGAACTTCGTCGAGCCCATCATCTCCATCCTCGATGACGGGAACACCATCCGCTTCGCGGACCAGGGGCCGGGCATCGACGACAAGGAGCGCGCGTTCGAATTCGGCGTGACGAGCGCCGACCGCAACCAGAAACGCTATATCAGGGGCACGGGGGCCGGGTTCCCCATGGTCCAGCAGTACCTGGAGAATGCCGGCGGGGCGGTGTCCATCGAGGACAACCTGCACCAGGGCACGGTCGTGACCGTATCCATAGACCCCGCGCGGGCCGCCGAGATCGAGCGGGCGCACGGGCGGGGGGCCGCCGTGCGCGGCGCGGCGGAGATCGAGGGCGGAGCGGCGCTCGGCCCCGGAGCCCCGACGGGCGCGGGCGCGCAGGCAGCCCCCACGGCACCGGGGGCCCCGATGCCCGATGGCGCGGCGCCGACCGGGTTCGCGGCAGCCCAGGCACCCTACCCGGGGGCGCCGGCAGGAGGAGGAAACCCCTGGCAGGCCGCCGGATATCCCCCGCAGCCCTACAGCTACCATCAGGCCTATCCCGGCGCAGGGGCATTCGGCGCCGCGGGGATGCCGCAGGGCGCGGCGGCGGCCTACCCGCAGCCCTATGCCCAGCAACCGTACATGCAGCCCTATCCCCCGCAGCCGCCTGCCGGGCAGGGATACCCTGCTCAACCCTATGCCCCCTACCCCGCCTATCAGGGAGTTCCTCCCCAGGGGTACCCCCCGGCGGGCCCCGGGAGCCAAGTCGGCGCCGCCGGGCAGGCGGGAGGCGGGGCGCCGGCGGGCGCCGCGTTCGTGAGCGAGCGCGGCGAGGCGGCCCTTGCCTACCTGGCGGAGCACGGAAGCGGCGGGCCGACGGACCTCGCGCACGCCTACGGGTCCTCCGCCCCCACCTGGTCCCGCGAGCTCGAGACGCTCAGCAGCCAGGGACTGGTGGTCAAGCGAGGGCAGAAGCGCTTCCTGACCGACGCCGGGCGGGCGCACCTGGCATCCAAGACGGACCAGCAGTAATCGGGAACCGAGGTGAACGATGGATAACGAGGCACGGCTTCTGCTCGACGACGCGATCGCGTTCTGCCAGCGCGACGGTCTCGACACGCGGCTTATCAACATGCTCGCAAGCGCGCGGGCGACCAACCTCACCGAGGACGCCCTCACGATCGAGGCGCCGAGCAGGTTCGCCTACTCGTATCTGGTGAAGCAGCGCACGGTGATCGAGCGGTACCTGGAGGAGATCGCCTTCGCCCCGCTCGCCCTCAACATAACCGTCCCCCAGGTCGACGAGGGGACCCCGACCTCGCGCACCGAACCGGTTCAGCCGACCGCGCCCCAAGCGCGCTCCGAGGCGGGCAAGCCGATGACCGAGGAAGAGAGGCCGACTGCATCATACCAGGTAAGCGGTATGGGACCCGTCGTCGCACACGCGGCCTCCACCGCACCGCGGACCGAACCCGGAACCGCATCGCACCACAGCGGACCGGCGCTCGCCGTGCCCGCGGAGGGAGGGCCGCGGCGCGTGAGCGTGACCAACACCATGTCGCCCGACCAGTTCCGCCGCATGATGGCGGACATGAAGCGGGAGGACGGGGCCGCGCAGGCGCCGGCGCCCGCGGTGGGGCCCGCCCCGCAGCCTGCACCCGACGCGGCGGCCGCGGCCGATACGTCCGACGGATCGGACGGACCCTACCCCGCCGTGGGCATCAACGCCAAGTTCACGTTCGAAAACTTCGTCCTCGGCGACGAGAACCGCCACGCCTACCAGTCCGCCGCGCGGTTCGCGGCGTTCGCGGACGAGCCGGGGCAATGCACGAGCCTGTTCATATACGGCAACTCGGGGCTCGGGAAGACGCACCTGCTCTTCGCCATCAAGAACTACCTGGCGAGCGAGAAGCCCTACATCCGCGTCAAGTACGCGAACAGCCAGGCGTACCTCGACGACTACATGCGCGACCTCGGGTCGCAGCGCGGACCGGGCGAGCCGATCATGCGCGAGTACCGCAACGCGGACGTGCTGATCATCGACGACATCCAGAACATCATCGGGCGCCAGGCGTCCATCGAATTCTTCTTCCAGCTGGTAGACGAGTTCATCCGCGAGAACAAGAAGATCGTCATCGCCTCGGACCGCGCCCCCAAGAAGCTGGAGATGGACGAGCGCCTCACGAGCCGCTTCAACTCCGGCGTGCTCTGCCTGGTCTCCGAGCCGAGCTTCGAGACCAAGTACCGCATCCTCAAGTACTACTACGAGAACACCATCTGCGCGAACGCGGCGGAGACCCCGCATGCCGACGGCATCTCGATCCTCGACGGGATCGCGCTCGAGGAGGGCCACCTCACGGACGACCACCTGCGCCATATGGCGGACATCTCGGGCAACAACATCCGCGAGCTCGAGAGCTTCTGCGAGCGCTGCGCGGGCCTCTCCTACGAGAAGGAGCAGGCAGGAGGCGAGCTCACGGCGACCGATATCGACGCGATCGCCGACGAGTACTTCGACACGGCGCGCAAGAAGGTCCGCATCGACACCGTGCAGGGCGTCGTGGAGGAATTCTACCACGTGAGCCATGAGGACATGATCAGCCGCAAGCGCACCAAGAACATCGCCTTCCCGCGCCACGTCGCCATCTACCTCGCCAACAGCATGTGCGAGCTGTCCCTGGTGGCGGTGGGCGAGGCCTTCGGCCGCAACCACACCACGGCGATCCACAGCATCGAGGTGGTCGAGAAGAAGATGAAGGAGGACGCGCGGTTCGGAGAGGAGCTCCAGCAGCTCCGGAACGTCATCCTCATCAAGTCGTGACACCTGTTGAAAACCATTTGAAAGATTCGGCAGAACCTGTTGAAAACGAGAAGGAGGCGGTGCAAAGGATGGGTGTTCAAAACCGGCTGTCGAAAGCAGGGCCGGTTCTCGACATCCGCGAGACGATAAAAATATCGGACCCCATCTGGGGATATGTCGTTCTTCGACACCGTCGACAGGCTTATTACTATTGTTAGATGTAGATATATAGATAGATATATAAAAGAAGGGACCGGCCACATGAGATTCACCGTCAGCCAACCGGCGCTCTCCGAGGCGCTCTCGATCGTCATGAAGGGCGTCGCGGGGGCGAGCACGCTCCCCATCCTCTCCGGTGTGCTCATCCGCGCAACCGAGGGCGTCCTCGAGTTCCATACATCGAACTACACCATCTCGATCCGCCACCGCATCGCGGCGCGCGTCGAGGAGGAGGGCGAGACCGTCATCCCCTGCAAGATGCTGTCCAACATCACCAAGACCCTCCCCGACGCCCCCGTCTCCTTCGAGGTCGCGGACAGGCAGGTCTCCATCACCTGCGAGAAGAGCTCCTTCCGCCTGAACACCCTCGATCCGGCGGACTTCCCCGAGTTCCCCACCATCGCCCTCGAGCGCTCCGTTGAGCTGCCGTGCGTCATCCTGTCCGAGATGGTCGGCCGCGTCTGGCGCGTCACCTCGACCGACAAGAACCGCCCGGTCCTGAACGGCGTCTACATGACGGTCGAGAACAACACGGTCCGCCTCGTCGCGACCGATTCCTACCGTCTCGCTGTGTGCGATACGCAGGTGGAGACCTCGTCCCTCGAGGGGAGCTTCGAGCTCAACGTGCCGGCGGAGGCGTTCAACGATGCGCTCAACATCATGGGCGGCCAGCCGACGATCATGATCGGCTCGACCGACACCCAGGTGGTCTTCGCCGCGGGCAACACCACCTACGTCTCGCGCCGCATCGAGGGCACCTACCCCAACTACAAGGCGCTGCTGCCCGCGACCTGCGCGACCACGGTGAAGATCGACGTCGAGTCGTTCTCCGCCGCGCTCAAGCGCGTCGCGGTCGTCGCGCAGGCGAACTCCGCCGTGAAGTTCGAGATCTCGGCCGAGACCGGCTCCATGGGGCTGTCCGCGATCTCGAACGACCAGGACCAGGCCGCCGAGACCATCGACGTCGAGGTCGAGGGCGCCTCGGGCGTCATCGCCTTCAACTACCACTACATCTTCGGGTGCCTGAACGTACTGAACCGGGAGAAGGAGCTCACCTTGGAGCTGCAGAGCTACAGCCAGGCGGGCATCTTCAAGTCCTACGACAAGATCAACTACCTCTACCTGGTCATGCCTGTCCGCATCTAGTCGCGTTGTCGCGCCGCGCCGCCTCCTCCACCCCGTGGGCCCTGCCGCCCCGGGGCGGCCCTGCGGTGCGGGCTCGGCCGCCCCTACGACGGCGGCCGGTGACGGTCCACGAAGGGAGGTGGGGTATCGTTGGGAATCTACGCGCGGACCCTCAAGGTCCGTGACTTCCGCAGCTATGAGGCGTACGAGCTCGCCCTCTCCGAGGGCGTCACCGTGCTCGCGGGCCCCAACGCCGCGGGGAAGACCAATCTGGTCGAGGCCCTGCAGCTCCTGACCGCCGGCCAGTCGTTCCGGCGCCCCTCCCCCGCCGAACTCGTCCGGACGGGAGCGTCCCGTGCGGAGGCGGCGCTGCTGCTCGAGGGCGACGGCCGCCGTCTGGATATGGGGCTCGTCTCGGAGCGCGGCCGACGCTCGTTCAGCCGCAACGGGAAGCGCGTCACCGCCGCAGGCGTCCGCGGCGTGCTTCCGAGCGTCCTGTTCTGCCCCGACCACCTCGACATGATCAAGCGCTCGGCGAGCGTCCGCCGCGCCGCCCTCGATGACTTCGGGGTGCAGCTCAACGAGAGCTACGCGCAGCTCGTCTCGACCTACGAGCGGGCGCTCGAGCAGCGGAACAACCTGCTCAAGGACCGCTTCGTCCCCGCGGAGCTCCTCGCCGCCTGGGATGACGCGATCGTCTCGGCGGGCGCCTCGGTGCTCGTGCACCGCCTCGCGCTCCTGGAGCGCGTCCGCACCCGCCTGGTCGAGGTGTACGGGGCCATCGCTCCACGTGAAACGGTCGACGTCCGCTACCGCGCCTCGGTCGGCGATATCCCGGCGGACGAGTCCCGCGACCGCGAGGCGGTCGCCTCCCATCTCTCCCGGGCGCTCGCGGAGACGCGCGAGGAGGAGCGCCGCCGCGGCCTCACGCTCGTCGGCCCGCACCGAGACGAGGTCGTCTTCATGATCGACGGCCGCGAGGCCCGGTCCTTCGCGAGCCAGGGGCAGCAGCGCAGCCTGGTGCTCGCATGGAAGATCGCGGAGGTCGAGGTGACCCGGGACATCCTGGGGCGCTACCCGATCCTGCTGCTCGACGACGTGATGAGCGAGCTGGACGCGGCGCGCCGCGAGTCAGTGGTGCGGTTCATCGCCGACGAGATCCAGACGGTCATCACCACCACCAACCTCGGGTACTTCACCGACGAGGTGCTCGACCGCGCCGCCGTGGTGCGGATCGGTTCGGACGAGGGGGACGGTCGATGAACCCGCACGGGGGGACGGCGCGCCGCGACCGCGCCGGGGAGACGCGCAGCCTGGCCGACTTCCTGCCCGCCGAGCGCCGCCGCATCATGGACGGGGCCTCGGAGACGAGGCGCGCCCAGATGCGCGCCGCCGAGGCCCGCGGCCGCGTCTTCCAGGCGTGGAACGACGTCTGCGCGGGGACCCGCGAGGGCGCCCACGTGACGGGCCTGCATTACGCGGCGGAATCCGACGAGCTCATCGTCTACGCCGACGGCGCGACCTGGGTGGCCGAGCTCACCATGATGCGCGAGATCATCCGGGCGCGCATGCACCTGCGCGGCGTGGACGTCTCCGACATCAAGGTCCTGCGGTCGCGCGAGGACTACATCCGCCGCCAGCCGCCCGCCTCCCCCGCCGCCACCGCCGCTGCGCATCCCGCCGCCCGCCCGCTCCGCAAGGAGGCCGCCCCGCACCGCGGCCTCTCCGCCGCCGAGGAGCGCGCCCTGGACGACGAGGTCTCCGCCATCGGCGACACCCGGCTGCGCGACGCGCTGAAAAACGCCATGCGCGCGAGCCTCGAGTCCCGGACCGCCCCGGAGGGCTGAATGCGGCCTCATTCGGCGTCTGGTTGTCTTGTAGGGGTATTTCGACCATGTCGAGATACCTCTTTTTATCCACTAAACTATTGAAGGTTAGGCATTTCCAAAGGAAAAGGAGAAGTGCGTGGCGAAGAAGAACGAGTACGGCGGGAACGAGATCAAGATCCTCGAGGGTCTCGAAGCCGTCCGGAAGCGCCCCGGCATGTATATCGGCTCCACGAGCTCGAGCGGCCTTCACCACCTCGTGTGGGAGATCGTCGACAACTCCGTGGACGAGGCCATGGCCGGCTTCTGCACCAAGATCGAGGTCACGGTGCACCCCGACAACTCCATCACCGTCGTGGACAACGGCCGCGGCATCCCGGTGGACAAGCACCCCGTCAAGAAGATCCCGACCCTCGAGGTCGTCATGACGATCCTCCACGCGGGCGGCAAGTTCGACAACTCGGCGTACAAGGTGTCCGGCGGCCTCCACGGCGTCGGCGTCTCCGTCGTGAACGCCCTCTCCAAGAAGATGGTCGTGCAGGTCCGCCGCGACGGCAAGATCTACGAGATGCAGTTCTCCCGCGGCAAGACGACGCAGAAGATGGTCGAGGTCGGCACCTCCAAGACCACGGGCACCACGACCACCTTCTGGCCGGACGAGGAGATCTTCGAGACCACGGTCTACGACTACGACATCCTGCGCAACCGCCTGCAGGAGACCGCCTTCCTCAACAAGAACCTGAAGATCGTCCTGCGCGACGAGCGCGAGCTCGCCCCCCGCGTCGACGAGTTCTGCTATGCGGGCGGCATCATCGACTTCGTCAAGTTCCTGAACGAGGGCAAGGACATCCCCGACGGCCTGAAGAAGCCGCTCTACCTGTCTGGCGCCTCCGAGCCCGGCGCCCCCGTCGACCGCACCGGCGAGGTCGAGATCGCGATGCAGTGGAACACCTCGTACTCCGAGACGGTTATGAGCTTCGCGAACGACATCCACACGCCCGAGGGCGGCATGCATCTCGAGGGCTTCCGCACCGCGCTCACGAGCGTCATCAACGATTACGCCCGCCGTCAGAACATCCTGAAGGAGAAGGACGGCAACCTCACCGGAGACGACGTGCGCGAGGGCCTGACCGCGGTCATCTCCGTCAAGCTCGCCGACCCGCAGTTCGAGGGTCAGACGAAGGCCAAGCTCGGCAGCTCCTTCATGCGCACCCTCGTGCGCAAGATCGTCTCCGAGGGCCTCACCGACTACCTCGAGGAGCACCCCAAGCAGGCGCGCGAGATCATCAAGAAGGCCCAGCAGGCCAGCCGCGCCCGCAACGCCGCCCGCAAGGCGCGCGAGGCGACGCGCCGCAAGAGCCTTCTCGAGACCGCCTCGCTTCCCGGCAAGCTCGCGGACTGCTCGGTGCGCGACGCCGAGATGACCGAGCTGTTCATCGTCGAGGGCGACTCGGCCGGCGGCTCGGCCAAGGACGGCCGTCGCCGCGACATCCAGGCCATCCTGCCCCTGCGCGGCAAGATCCTGAACGTCGAGCGCGTGGGCGACCACCGCGCGTTCTCCTCCGACACCATCCAGTCGCTCATCACGGCCATCGGCTGCGGTGTGACCACCGGCAACGGCGACGGCGGGGACTTCGACATCACCAAGGCGCGCTACCACAAGATCATCATCATGACCGACGCCGACGTCGACGGCGCGCACATCCGCATCCTGCTGCTCACGTTCTTCTACAAGTACATGCGGCCGCTCATCGACGCGGGCTACGTGTACGTGGCGTGCCCGCCCATCTTCGGCATCAAGGTGCGCAACAAGATCCACTACGTGTACCCCAACGGCCGCCAGCCGGAGGAGGAGATCCTGCGCGACACCATCAAGAGCCTGGGGCTCAACCCCGATGAGGGCGAGGACGACGCCGCCGCGGGCAAGGTCACCAAGAAGCGCCGCGGCTACACCGTCCAGCGCTACAAGGGCCTGGGTGAGATGGACCCCAAGCAGCTGGCTTCCACCACCATGGATCCCAAGACGCGCATCCTGCAGCGCGTGACCATCGAGGACGCCGCCGTCGCCGACCGCGCCGTCCGCGAGCTCATGGGCAACCAGGTCGAGTACCGCCGCGAGTACATCGAGAAGCACGCGCACGACGCGCGCTTCCTCGACGCCTAGCGCGCTGGGTTGGGGGGTTGGGTGGGGACGGGTTCGTTTCAACCCAACCCCCGGCCGACCGCGACTGAGTCTGACCGAACCAGACTGAACCGGACCACGACTGAACCAGGAGGTAGCACGTGGCAGAAGATATGAACAACGCGCCCGGGGAGGGCACGCAGGGTTCCGAGGGGCTCCCCGAGGACCTCAAGCGCCTGCTCGCCCGCGCCGAGACGCAGAACGACGACGGTGAGACGGTCGGGTACGACCCCGACGCCGTCGACGACGAGGACGATGAGGACGACGGCGAGCTCGAGGAGAGCTTCGGCGCCGTGGACCGCGGCCAGGACGCCGGCGAGGACATCAACGGCGGCTCGCTCCAGATCTCGGAGTTCGGCCACGAGATGAAGCAGTCCTTCATCGAGTACTCGATGTCGGTCATCACCGCCCGCGCCCTGCCCGACGTCCGCGACGGCCTGAAGCCGGTGCACCGCCGCATCCTCTACGCCATGAACGAGTCGGGCATCTACCCCAACCGCCCGCACAAGAAGTCGGCGTGGACGGTCGGCGAGGTCATCGGCAAGTACCACCCCCATGGCGACGTCGCCGTGTACGACACGATGGTCCGCCTGGCCCAGTGGTTCTCCATGCGCACCCCGCTGATCGACGGCCACGGCAACTTCGGCAACATCGACGGCGACGGCGCCGCGGCCATGCGATACACCGAGAGCCGCCTCGCCAAGCC
>DHCMC07803__coassemble_602_pt1 | contig 53083 bp, 51 predicted proteins | sample DHCMC07803__metabat2_low_PE_003 | metagenome-assembled genome bin DHCMC07803
ACGGCGTCGGGCACCGGCAGGTGGCGATGGAGCTGCGGGCCGTCGACGGCGCCCGCATAGCCGACAAGACCGTCCTCAAGATGATGAACGAGATGGGCCTGCGCTGCGGCATCCGCCGCGGGGCCGGCCGCCGCAGGTACAGCTCGTACAGGGGGGCCGTCGGCGAGACCTTCGAGAACGTGCTCGGGCGCGACTTCAGGGCGGACGGCCCGTGGCAGAAGATGGGCACCGACGTGACCGAGTTCAGGCTCTCCTTCGGCAGGGCCTACCTCGCCCCGGTCTACGACTTCGGCAGCAAGGAGATCGTGGCGTGGTCGGTCTCGGAGAGCCCGGACCTCGCCCAGCAGGAGGAGATGCTCTCGATGCTCATGGCCGCGAAGCCCGAGGGCGCGAGGCCCATCCTGCACTCCGACATGGGGTGGCAGTACCAGCACGGCCTCTACGTCTCCGCGCTGCGCGCCAACGGCTTCACCCAGAGCATGTCGCGCAAGGGCGACTGCCTGGACAACGGCGCGACCGAGCAGGTCTTCGGCCGCCTGAAGGACGAGTTCTTCCGGGGAAGGGACTGGGACGACTTCGAAGCGTTCAAGGCGGACCTCGAGGCCTACATCCGCCACTGGAACCACGTGAGGCGCCAGGTCGGGCTGAAGGGCCTGACCCCGGTCGAGTTCCGGGAGCAGGCCCTTCAAAAGGCTGCCTAGCGGCTATGATTTAACGCGTCCAAGTTTTGGGGCGCAGTTCAACCCCTGGGGCGCCTGCGACCGACCGCACGCGCTCGAAAGGGATACGGGACGCCCCGTCGGAATCGCTCCCGTCGGACGTTACATCAGCTCGCACACGCTCGCGGCGAACGCCACGGGATCCTCGGGCAGGATGCCCTCCACCAGCAGCGCCTGATCGTACAGCAGGCCGGCGTAGAGCTTCACCCGCTCGTCATCGCCGTCCTTCTGCGCCGCGACGAGCTTGGCGAACACCGGGTGCTTCGCGTTGAGCTCGAGCACGCGCTGGCTCTTGGGCAGGCCCTCCATATCGCCCTCGGGCCCCTGCTTGAGGACCTTCTCCATCTCCAGCGACAGCGGGCCCTCCGTCGTGATGCACGCCGGGGCGTCGCCCTCGGCGACCAGGCGCGACGACACGGTGACCTTCTCGACCTTGTCGCCGAGCGCCCCCCTCATCGCCTCGAACAGGTCGCCGTTCTCCTTGGTGGCCTCCTCGGCGTCCTTCTTCTCGTCTTCCGTGGCGAGGTCCAGATCGCCGGTCGCCACGTTCTTGAGCTCCAGATGACGGTCCTCGACCTCGGGCTCCGCCCCGTCCTCGACCGCCTTGGCCGCCGCCTCGCGCGCGGCCTCGTCCTCGTAGAACTTTGGCATGTCGCGCGCCACGTACTCGCGCATCGACTGGAAGGTGAACTCATCCACATCCGCCGTGAGCAGCAGCACGTCGTAGCCGCGCGCCAGCACGCCGGTCACCACCGGCATCTTGGACAGGCGGTCGCGGTCGTCGCCGGCGGCGTAGTAGATGGCCTTCTGCCCCTCGGGCATGGCCTCGGCGTACTCGCGCAGCGTGACCATCTTCTTCTCGCGCGCGCTCCAGAACAGCAGCAGGTCGGCGAGCTCGTCGGCCTTCGAGCCGTAGCTGGAGTAGATGCCGTACTTGAGCCCGCGGCCGAAGTTCTCGAAGAAGGTCTCGTAGGTCTCGCGGTCGTTGTCGCGCATGTCCTCGAGCTCGCTCGTGATCTTCTTCTCGACGCGGCGGGCGATGGCGCGCAGCTGGCGGTCGTGCTGCAGCGTCTCGCGGCTGATGTTGAGCGACACGTCGGCGGAGTCGACGACGCCGCGCACGAAGTTGTAGTAATCCGGCAGCAGCTCGGCGCACTTGTCCATGATCAGAACGTTGGAGCTGTAGAGCGCGAGGCCCTTCTCGTAATCCCGGCTGTACAGGTCGAACGGCGCGCGACCGGGGACGAACAGGAGCGCATCGTACTCGAGCGTGCCCTCGGCGTGGAAGCTCACGGTGCGGGCGGGGTCCTCGTAATCGTGGAAGGTCGACTTGTAGAACTCGTTGTAATCGGACTGCTCGACGTCGTCCTTGCGCTTCTTCCAAATCGGCGTCATGGAGTTGACGATCTCAAGCTCCTGGTAGTCCTCGTACTCGGGGGTGTAGTCGTCGCCGGCGTCCTCGGGCTTGGGCTTCTGGCGGCTCTTGGTCACCATCATCTGGATGGGGTAGCGCACGTAGTTGCTGTACCGGCGGATGAGGTCCTTGATGCCCCACTCGGAGAGGTAGCGGTCGTAGTTCTCACCCGGCTCGCCGTTCTCGCCCGGCTCGTTGTCGCGTATCGTGAGGATGATGTCGGTGCCGTGGCCGGAGCGCTCCCCCGGCTCGATGGTGTAGCCGTCCAGGCCGTCGCTCTCCCACACGTTCGCCTCGTCCGACCCGTAGGCGCGGCTCACGACCCGCACGTGCTTGGCCACCATGAACGCGGAGTAGAAGCCGACGCCGAACTGGCCGATGATGTCCACGGCGTCGCCCTGGCTCTCGGCGTTCTCCGCCTTGAACTCCTGGCTGCCGGAGTGGGCGATCGTGCCGAGGTTCTTCTCGAGCTCCTCCGCGGTCATGCCGATGCCGTTGTCCGAGATGGTGAGCGTGCGGGCCTCCTTGTCGAAGGAGACGCGGATGGCCAGGTCCTCGCCATCGAGCTGGACGCTGCCGTCCGACAGGCTCTTGAAGTTGAGCTTGTCCACCGCGTCCGACGCGTTGGAGATGAGCTCGCGCAGGAAGATCTCCTTGTTGGTGTAGATGGAGTTGATCATGAGGTCGAGGAGCTTCTTGCTCTCTGTCTTGAACTGGCGCATGCGATGCGGTCCCTTCCTTGCCCTGATGCCGGCTCGTCGCGGCGATGCCGGCCCATCTGTTCAACAGGGACTATACTACCCATCTTCAGGCTCATAAAACCTAAGCGTTAAAGACTTAGATTATCTTCGCAACCGGACTCCGACCCTGCGGCCCGGCATCCCCGTGGACCCTGAGTCCTCCCCCCGCTTCATCCAGACCTCGGCCTTCGCCCTGCAGGCCATCCCCGCGGCCGCGGCCTCACCGTGGCCCCCGGACGGCTTCGGTCGGCGCGCCCGACGCACGCGCGGAGGGCGTCGGCTCCGCGGGCGGCTCCGGGTTCGGGAGTTCCGCCCTCGCACGCACGCGGAAAGCGTGGACACGACTTGTAAGCCCCGCTTCAACGACCGGACGCCCCCGGGCAATATCCTTTCCTGTGCCGATCCCGCATCGACGCGAACAGGAGCGCCCATGACCGACGACCACCATATATGTCTCTGCGGACCGTCGGCCTTGGAAGCGTACCGGGCGCATATGCGCCTCGCCCCCGACCTACTCGACCGGCCGCGCACCGGCAAGCTCGCACGATGCGGGACCCCCGCCCCGCAGATGCTCGAGGACACGATGGAGCGGATCGGCGTCACCGGCAAACCGTATCACCTGCTCATCGAGCGCAACGCGCCGCATACCGCCCGGATAGACGTGCGGAGGCACCAACGGACCAAGCGGCTCCCCAGACGCGCGATCATCAAGCTGTCCGACGACGTCCACATCGTCAGCCCCGAGATGATGTTCATCGACCTCGCCGGATCGGGCGAATTCCATTTCACCGAGCTCGTCGCGATCGGGTACGAGATCTGCGGGACCTACCTCATCGATTCCTCGTGGGACAAGATGACCAACACCGAGCGCTCCCTGACCTCCGTCAAGAAGATCGAGCGGCTCGCCACGGGCATCACGGGCTTCGCCGGCGCGGTCCGTGCGCGCGAAGCGCTGCGGCTCATCTTCGACGGATCGAACTCGCCCATGGAGACCGCCTTGGCGATGCTCATGTCGTTCCCCCGCAAGGACGGCGGGCTGGGCCTCACCCCACTCGAGATGAACAAGAAGGTCGCCACCGAAGACGGCGACAAATGGGTCGATATCGTCCTCCCGGGCGGTACGGTGGGGCTGGAGTACAAAGGTCGGGAGTCCCACTCGGTCGAGCAGACCGAGCGCGACGACCGACGCCAGAACCACCTGACCGCCTCGGGGCTGGTCACGCTCAACGTGTGGTACGAGGACATCGCGAGCGACCTCATGTTCGACCAGCTTCATCGCGACATCTTCAACGCGCTCGGCAAGCGCTTCCGGGTAGCGAAGCCGATCGCGTACCGAAGGTTGCGCGAATCGCTGCGCAGCCGTATCGTGTCCTCGGTGAAGGACTACAGCGGCACCGTCATCCGCTGACGACGATGTCCCGGCTGCGTCAAAGGCGGCATACGGCACCCTGCGCAGGGCACCCGGCGCAGCCGGGATCCGTCACCGTGCGCATCCATCCGCATCGCCCGCCGCGTCGAACGGCCCCCGCAAGGGTGGAATCCGTTCGCGTGTCAGATCCTGGCAGAAAAGGGGCGTTTCGGGGAGGGACCGTCGCGGAAAGCCGGCAGACCGGAGCTCCGGACCTTCGGCTCCGGCGGCAGGATGACCCCCGAGCGCCCTTCAACCGGATACCGATGCGATAATCTGACCGCTTTGGCCGGAATAATACGCCGGGAGAACGTGTTTCCGTTCGCCGGGCGACCGGACGGGGGCCCTCTGAGGGACGGTGCCGCCTCGGGACGGCAGCGACCCTCCCCCAAACGATGAAAATCTGCCAGGAACTCAAACACGAACGAAAAACGGGACCGCCAAGGGCCCCGAACGCAAGCGATGGGGCTCCGAGTAGAGCCGGCAAGGGCCCGAACGGGGGTGGCAAGCGCCCGAACGAACCGGCCAAGGGCCCCGAACGGGACCGACGGGCCCCGATTCCCAGCTCAGACGCGAACCGGAACGGGGGACCGGCGAGCCCCCGAACGGACCGGCAAGAGCCCCGATCCCCGGGTCCCCGTGCCCGATGCGCCCGATGCTACAGGAGCTTGGCCATCCACAGGTGCGGCTGGCCCTCGTCCTCGTAGTCTACGTCGGAGATCTGCCCGTACCCGAGCTTCGCATAGAGATCGCGCACGTATTCCTGGGCATGCAGCTTGCAGACGCGCGCGCCCGCCGCGCGCGCGGCGTCGTCGCTCGCGGCGACCAGCGCGCTCGCCAGCCCCCGCCGGCGGAACGCCGGAAGCACCGCCACGCGACCGAGCAGGTAGACCCGCTCCGCCGGCACCCCGTCGTCGAGCGGGCAGGCGGGGGACTGCGGGGCATCGGGCACCAGCTCGCGCTCCAACGGCTCCGGGAAGACCCGCGCGCAGCCGGCGAGCCCATCGTCGACATACAGCGTCACGTGCAGGCAGCGCGGGTCGTCATCGATCCCGTCGAACTCGTTCACGTACCCCTGCTCGTCCATGAAGACGCGCCGACGCACCTCGAATGCGTCGGCGCGCTCACCGATCCTTGTCTCGACCGCCATCGGCCCTCCCCTACGCGCGCATGTGCCTGCCGCGGACGCGGAACTTCGCCCGCGCCTCGGCGAGATACCGGTAGTGCTCGGGCGTATGCGCATCGCTCGCGATATAGGTGTACAGGTACTCGTCGAACATCTTCAGGGCGGGGCGCTTCTCGCGCCCGAGCCGCCCGCCCGCGATGAAGTCAGCCGACGCCTGCAGCTTGCAGCCCATCCGCATGAGCCGGACCGCCACGTCGATGTCCTCCTGGATGGCGTGGTAGCGCTCGGGATGGGCGATGATGACCTCGTAACCCCGTCCCTGCAGCTCGTAGATGGTGCGCTCGTACTCCTGGAACTCGAGCTTGCCCGCACGCGTGGACAGCTCGAGCAAAAACTCGTTGCTCCCGTCGTAATGCAGGTAGTCGGCCCAGTCCATGCCGAGCTCCATGAGCTTGGCATGGTTGACCTCGAACCCCATCTGCAGCGGGAAGCCGCCCGCATGGGCCTGCAGCAGCTCGAAGGCGTCCCACATGGCGTCGTAGTCGAAATACGGGTCGCGGCAGTGCGGGGTGCAGACGATGCTCGTGACGCCGGCCTCCTTGGCCGCCTCGAGCATCGCCAGGCTCTCGTCGAGATCCGCCGCGCCGTCGTCGACGCCCGGCAGGATATGGCAGTGGATATCGCGCATGCTGCGTGGTCCTTCCCGCCGGCGGCGCTAGCGCGTGAAGCGGCTGCCCGACGCCGGCGCGACGCCCTGGGCGCCGCGGGAGGAACCCGAGCCGGAGCCCTCCGAGGTGCGGACCTTCTTGCCGTCCTTGGTGTAGTACGAGTAGTAGTACTCGCTCGACTCGACCTCGCAGTAGTTCATGACGGTGCCGATGATGTGCACCTCGGCGCGGCGGAGCTGGTCCATGGCGGCGAGCACCTCGTTGCGCTTGGCGAAGTTCTCGCGGATGACGAACAGCACGCCGTCGGAGAGGTGGCCGACCTCGGCGGCGTCCACGAACGTCCCCACGGGGGGCGTGTCGAAGATCACGTACTGGAAGGACTCGGAGAGCGACTTGACCAGGCGGGCGAAGCGCTTGGAGGCGATGATGTCCGCCGGGTTGGGGATGTGCGGCTCGGAATCGAGGAAGTAGAGGTTCTTCTGGCTGGTCTCGACGACGGCCTCGTCGAGCGTCATCTGCTCGGACAGCACCGCGTACAGGCCGCCGCGGCTGTGCACGCCGATCATATCGGCCATGCTGCGGCGGCGCATGTCGCACTCCACGAGCACGACGCTCTTGCCGCCCGTGGCGATGGCCTGCGCGAGGTTGAGCGCGACGGTCGACTTGCCCTCGTTGGGGACCGAGGAGGTCAGCGTGATGACGCGAATCGGGTTGTCGACGCTGGCGAAGCGGATGTTGGCCAGCAGGGTCTTGGCGGCGTTCTGGACGACGAGCCTGTCGGCGCTCGCTTTCTTCTTAGGCATGGGTTACTTACCGCCCTTCTTCTTCATCGCGGGGATGCGGCCGACCACCGGCACGCCGAGCAGCTCCTCGGCGTCCTCGGCGCTGCGGATGCGGGTGTTGAGCATATCCATGAGCACGACGATGGCGATCGCCAGGAACAGGCCGGCGAGGAACGCCACGGCGATGTAGAGCATGCGATTGGGGCCGCTCGGGGAGGTCGGCGCGACCGCCTCGTCGATGACGTTGATGCTGTCGGCCATCTGGACGTCCTGGGCGACGACCGACACCTGGGAGGCCATCTCGTTGGCGACGTCGGCCACGCCCTGCGGGTCCGGACCGGTCACGACGAGGCTGATCACGCGGGTGGTGGTCTCGCTCGTGACGCTCACCTTGTAATCGGAGAGGTCGGTGAGGCCGAGGGACGAGGCGGCATCCGCCTCGACGCGGTCGCTCTGCAGAAGCGTCGCGACATCGTTGGCGAGCAGCTGGCTCGCCGTGAGGTCGGTGTAGTTGGTGCTCTGCGACTCAGTGTTGCTGTTCGCGAGGATGTACATGCTCGTCTGGGCGGTGTAGGTGTTCCCCATGAGCGCGAAGCTCACGACCGCCATGATGAGCGCGCACCCCACCGGGAGTGCGACGACCAGCCGCAGATGCTTCCTGAGCAGCTGGAACAGTTCGAGCAGAGTCATCGAGTTGCCTTTCTTTCCCTATCCGAACGCGCCGGCGACGGCCGGCCCTATGCGACGGACGGGCACCGCACCGCTGAATCGGCGCGCAGGCATGCCTATCGGCGCGGGTCCCGTCCCCTTTTCCAAACCTTCAACATGGTAGCCCAAACCCCCCGCCGTGGAAGACCGCTGTGCCCGCTATCTGGTCGACCTCGAAAAATGCAGATACGGACCCCCTTCTCGGACGCGCGCGGCGGGAAAATAGGGACAGGCACTTTTTTCCCGCTGCCGCGCGGGCGCGGAGCCGGCGACGGAACCGGACCCCTCCCTGCGCGGGTGCGCGGGCGCGGAGCCGGCGGCGGAACCGGGCCCCTCCCTGCGCGGGTGCGGCGGCACGCGGAACCGGCGGCGCCGCACCCGCCGCGCCGCAGTCCGGAGCCCGCCCGCATGCCCGCCCCCACGGACGCGCGAAACGCGTCGCGCCCCGACCTAGATCAGATCGTCGATCTGCGGGTTGTCCTTGGGGAACGTCACCGTGATCGCGGTGCCCTCCCCCAGTGCGCTGTCGACCTTGATCTCGGCGTCGTGGAACATCGCGGCGTGCTTCACGATCGCGAGGCCGAGCCCCGTGCCGCCGCGCGCCTTGGACCGGCTCTTATCCACGCGGTAGAAGCGCTCGAACACCTTCTCCTGCTCCTCCGGCGCGATCCCGATGCCGGTGTCCTCGACCCGAATGAACGGCGCGCCGTCCTCGACGCCGCAGCTCATGGTCACCGATCCGGCGGGCTTGTTGTAGCGGATCGCGTTGCTCGCCAGGTTGTAGACGAGCTCGTCGATCAGCCTAGGCACGCCGAAGACGATCGCGGGCTTCGGGCGCAGCGCGAGCTCGATGCCGGCAACGTCGGCCACGGTCTCCAGACGGTGGTACACGGTGTCGAGCGTGCGCGGCAGGTCCACGGGCTCGCGCGTGCCCAGCACGCCGTCGGCGGACTGCCCGTCGTCGCGCTCCGCCTCATCGAGGTTGGACAGGGTGAGGATGTCGTTCACGAGGGCGGTCAGGCGCCCCGCCTCGTTGTAGATGCGGTGCGCGAAGTCGCGCTTGTCCTCCTCGTCGGCCACCATCCCGCTCGAGATGAGCTCCGCGTACCCGGAGATGGCGGTCAGCGGCGTCTTGAGCTCATGGGTGATGTTCGCGGTGAACTCGCGGCGCATGCGGTCGTTGTCCGCCAGCACGCGCACCTGGCGCTTGAGCTCCTGACGTTGGGATTCGATGCGTTCCAGCATGGGGATCATCTCTGTGTAGGCGTTCTCCGCGTTGCGGATGGGATGGTCGAGGTCCACGTCGAGCAGCGGGGCGATGATCGCCCGCGACTGGGTCCGCGCCGCCAGGAGGGACGCGATCGCGCTCAGTGCGGCGAGCGCCGCCAGCGGGGGCAGCATGTTCAGGAGAATCGACAGGATGCCGTCCTGCTCCTGCGCGAGGCGCACCACGGTGCCGTTCTCCAGCCGCACGGCCTCGTACAGCATGACCTCGCCCAGCGTCGAGCTCGAGCGCTCGGACGAACCGCGTCCGTCCTCGAACGCCTGCCGCACCTCGGGCCGGTCGCCGTGGTTGGGCATGTCCTCGGCATCGGCCTCGGTGTCGTAGAGCACCGAGCCGTCCGTGCCGATCAGGGTGATGCGCGTGGAGCGCAGCGACATGTTGCGCAGGATGATCTTGTCGTCCGGCATGGAGTTCAGGGCGGCGGCCACCACGTCGGATTGGTTGACGAGCTCGTCGTGGGCGAGCGAGACGAGCTGCCCCTGCATGTAGGCGGCGCCCGCGACGGAGAACACCCCGACCACCATCATGGCCACGGCGAGCACCGTCGCGAAGACGCGGCGGGACAGCGAGCGGCGGGCGGCGTTCATCGGCGGCCGCCCCGGGTCCGCGGGATGCGGGCGCGCACGGGCCTACCCCTCCTGGCCGGCGAAGCGGTAGCCCACGCCGCGCACGGTCTCGATGCTGCCCGCATGCTCGCCGAGCTTCTGGCGCAGCGTCTGCACGTGCACGTCGACCGTGCGCGAGCCGCCGTCGAAGTCCCAGCCCCACACGCTCTGGAGCAGGGCCTCGCGCGTGAAGACGATGCCCGGCTTGCGCATGAGGTACTCGAGCAGGTCGAACTCGCGCAGCGTCAGCTTGACCTCCTCGCCGTCGACCGTCACACGCCGGTGGCTGGGGGACAGCACGATCCCGTCGGCGGACAGCACGTCGCTCACCTGCTTGGTCATGCCCCCGCGGCGCAGCAGCGCGCGGCAGCGGCTCGTGAGCTCCATGAGGGAGAACGGCTTGGTGAGGTAGTCGTCGGCGCCGCCGTCGAGCGCGACGACCTTGTCGAGCTCGGTGTCCTTGGCGGTGAGCATCATGATGGGCACGGTGGCCGTCTCGGGCATGGCGCGCAGGCGGCGCATGATCTCGAGCCCGTCGGTGTCGGGCAGCATGATGTCGAGGAGGACGGCGTCGGGGACGCGGCGGGCGACGGCGGCCTTGAACTCGCTGTCGCACGAGAAGCCCTCGGCCTCGATTCCCTGCTGACGCAGCGCGTACAGCGTCAGCCCCCTGATGTTGTCGTCATCCTCAACGTAATAGATCATCGGCGCGTCTCCGTGTCTGTCCGCAGGTTATGGATATGATACACCGCAGCGGGCAGAGCACGTGATGCCGCACCGCGGCGAGGGCGTATCAGCCGAACCGGCCGGTGAGGTAGTCGGCCGTGCGGCTGTCCTTGGGGTTGGTGAACAGCTCCGCGGTGGGCGCGTGCTCCACCAGCTCGCCGAGCAGGAAGTACGCGACGGAATCGGAGATGCGGGACGCCTGCTGCATGTTGTGGGTCACAACCACCAGGGTGTAGTCCTTCTTGAGCTCCATGGCGAGCTGCTCGACCATGACGGTGGAGATGGGGTCGAGGGCGCTCGTGGGCTCGTCCATGAGCAGGACCTGCGGCTTCACCGCGAGGGCGCGGGCGATGCACAGGCGCTGCTGCTGGCCGCCGGAGAGCCCCAGGCCGGACTGGTTGAGCTTGTCCTTGACCTCGTCCCACAGGGCGGCGCCGGTGAGGGACTCCTCGACGATCTCCTCGAGCTCGGAGCGCTTCTTGATGCCGAGGCCGCGCGGGCCGTAGGCGACGTTGTCGAAGATGCTCATGGGGAAGGGGTTCGGGCGCTGGAACACCATGCCGACCTGCTGGCGCAGGCGCGTGACGTTGTAGTCCGCGTAGATGTCCTCGCCGTCCAGGGTGATCTTTCCCTCGATGCGGCAGTCCTTGACCATGTCGTTCATGCGGTTCAGGCAGCGCAGCAGGGTGGACTTGCCGCAGCCGGACGGGCCGATGAACGAGGTGATCTCGCGGTCGCGGATGTCGATGGAGACGTCCTTCAGGGCGTGATGGTCCCCGTAGTAGAGGTCGAGGTGCTCGACGGACATGCGAACGGGGTGCTCGACCTTGGGCTGCTCGGTGATCATCGAGCCCATCTCGCGATCGTGCGCCTCCTGCGCGGCGGCGGCGATAGCCTCGGCCGTGCCTCCAAGTTCCTTCTCGTTCAAACCCGGTACCTCCTCAGGCATGCTGTCATAGCTCGCTCAAGGATACGAGCCGCGTTTCATGCGGCTGAAAGCGGTTTGTCATGGGAGTGTAAAGAGGGCCGGCGGGGCACGGGAGGGGCCGGGCGGCACCCGCCGAGCAGCGGGGCCGCGCGTGCGCCCCTGCCGTGCGACGGGGGCGGCGGCTGTCGATGGGCCGGACGGCATCCCCGGCCCCCGCTACTCTACTCGGGCAGGGTGATGGTGAAGACCGTGTGCTCCGGGGTCGACTCGCAGGAGATCTGACCTCCGTGCGCCACGACGATCTCCTTGGCGATGGCGAGGCCCAGCCCGGCGCCCCCGCGGTTGGTGGCGCGCGCGGCGTCGAGCCGGTAGAACTTCTCGAAGATCACCTTGAGCTTCGGGGCGGGGATCGGGTCGCCCTGATTCTCGAAGCGGATCTGCACCGCCCCGTCAACCCGGCTCGCCGCGATGCGGATCGTCGACCCCTCGTAGCTGTAGGCGATGGCGTTCTTCATCACGTTGTTGAACACGCGCGCCATCTTGTCGCCGTCCACCAGCACGGTGAGCCCCTCCGGCACGCTGATCTCCGCGTACTTGTCCTGCTCCGAGAGGGTCGGGTAGAACTCGTCGACCACCTGGGCGAGCATCAGGTTCAGGTCCACGTACCCGCGGGTGAGCACGATGTCGTGGAAGTCGAAGCGCGTGATGTCGAAGAACTCCTCGATGAGCGCGTCGAGCCGGTGGGCCTTGTCGAGCGCCACGCCCGTGAAGCGCACCCGCTGCTCGACGGGCAGGTCGGGCGCCTCGTGCAGCAGCGAGAGGTAGCCGACCACGCTCGCGAGCGGCGTCTTCAGGTCGTGGGCGAGGTAGGTGACGAGGTCGTCCTTGCGGCTCGACTCGTCGCGCAGGGCCTGCTCGGCGGCGCGCTGGCGGTCGCGCACGCGGTTCAGCGCGCCCTCGACCTCGAGGAAGTCGCCGTCGACGGTTCCCCAGTCGTCCGGATGCTCCACCAGGCGGTCGATCATGTGGCGGGCGACGATGCGGTCCGCATCGAACTCGCCGCGCTCGTAGCCGTAGTCGTAGAACGCGCGGCTGATGAAGAAGACGCCGCAGACCGCGACGGCCGTGAGGAAGCCGCAGAACATGAACAGGTAGTCGATGCCGAACGCCACCGGGCCCACGCCGCCGGCGACGAACACCCCCGCGACGAGGACCGCCAGCCAGGGGATGCCGCCCAGCGTGATCACGCGCCGGACGTTCGAGAAGCGGTCGAGCAGGACAAATCCCGCGAACATCACCACGGCGAAGGGGATGAAGCTGCCGAGCCCTATGACGAACAGGTCGAGCAGGAGCAGCACCACCGTCGCCAAGATGCGGCTGTCGAGGACCACGAGGGTCTTGTCCATGATGGACACGAGGTCGGCATGGGCCCCCGCGTCCGCAGCGGGCGGGACCTGCTGGTCGACCGGGGGCGCGGGCGGGACGAACGAGGGCTCGAAGGAGGGGGCCCACCCCTGCGGGGGGACGCGGTCGGTGGCATAGGAGCGATCCTGCGCAGCCGCGGAGGCGGACGATGCGAAGGGCGCGGAAGCGGACGGGCCGCCCGCCGCGGCCGGGGCCTGAGCCCACGGCGACGGGGTCTGGGCGCCGGCGGGGGTCGACGGGGCCGCGGAGGCCGCGTGGGCGGAGGCGCTCCCCTGCCCGGGGACCTGGGGCGCCGCGGGGTATGCCGGCGGCTGCCATGCGACGGCGGGGTCGTTGGGCAGCCCCGTCACGGGATTCACGGGCGTATGCTCGGGTTTGCGTGAAAATCGACCGGTACCAGCCACCGAACCACCCTGCTTCCTCATAGGCCCCGGCGCCGGCAGCCGGCGACCGCATCCTCCTCGACCCCGACGGCACGCGGCGAAGGCCCGCGCCTCCATCGACCCGACGGGTGCGGCCGCCGGGGCGCGCAGCGACCGCCCCGACGACTGCCGGGAGCCCGCATCGCGTTCGCCCGCACGGTCGCCGGGGTCCGCATCTCGTACCTCCCAGTATACGAAGCCCCGTTCGGCCCGGTACGGAAGACTTGCTTAATAAGCTGTCGCGGAGCTGTGGGGGTGAGGGCGGAGGGGCCGTCCGGCTTTCGGGCAGGGCGCCCGCCGGACTCCGGGCGGGGCGCCTGCCGGCCTCCGGGCGGGGCGCATCCGGCCTTCGGACATTGTTGCTCAACGTTTTCGTCGCATTCCCTGTCACGCTGGTTTCCAGTGGATGTCACAGCTCCGGAAAGGAATGGAACCATGAACACCCTGACACGAAGGAACTTCCTGATCGCAGGAGCTATCGGGGCCGCGGGAGCCCTCGGCCTCACGGGATGCGGAGGCAACCCCTCGGCTGATTCCGATACCGATCCGGAGGCCCATAAGGCGTCACAAGAAGACCTACTTTCGGAAGCCGAGGACTTCGACGCCGAAGAGTTCTTCGATATCCAGAACGAAAACGAAGCCAAGGCCAAACAGGAATACGACGGCAAGGTATTCCGAGCAAGCGGTTACGTCGAGGATATCTATACTGACTACATCATTGTCAGCGAATTCAAATATGGCGTTTACTGCAATCCGATCATCGCCGAGCTCCCAGAGGAGGAAATCGCTGAGCTGTCTATGGAGCAGGAGATAACCGTGTGCGGTACGTTCGAGTACGCCGAAGACCCGAATCTTTCCCGCCTCGTGGACGCCTTCATCGTCGAATAGGAGATATGCAATGGCCCTTATCACATGCCCTGAATGCGGCAACGCGGTATCTGACAACGCCAAGGTCTGCCCCCACTGCGGGCGCGCGCTCAAAAGCTCGCCGGCCATCCCCGTGCTGCTGGGCATCTCCTGCCTTCTCGCCATCCTGGTGATCGCGTTCTTCCTTCCATCGTATCTGAATCCCGAAACCGTCAGCCAGGCGACCGAGTTCCACATCCCCTACCTGATCTCCCTTATCATCGGCTCGATCTCACTGGTATCGGCTATCCTCGGCTTCGTGAACATGAAGTGCAAACGGAGGGCATTGGCTATCGTCAGCATCGTCTGCTCGATCGTCTGCTTCGCGCTTCTCGCTTACGGCTTCACGCTCACGACCCAGTTTTTCCTGTTGGTTCCCTTCATCCTCGGAGCAGCTGTTCTCACACTTGTGGCCTCCTGCCTGTCGCTCAAGACCCTGTAGCTCCAGCAACAGGCAGCAAAAGCATTTTCGGCTGAGCGGCAGAGGGAAACGGGCGTCAACCGAAATGACGAGGGTATCCGCAACCCACCAGAGCTATGGATGCCCCGCATCCATAGCGACCGATTAGAGCGCGCCCCTATCTAGACATCCAGCCGTCTTTCAACGAAATGCCCGGCACCGCACAGTAGTGCGATGCCGGGCATTTGTGCTGCCAGCGCATTTTACAAACCTATTGGATGTACAGCGCCTCAAACCTGGGAATGGTGACGGATGCGCCGAAAATGGTCTCGTACGTCTCCGTACCGTCCAGCGTACCCCAGAGCGTGATCACATCGTCTTCCAAAATTCGAGCAGCTCCCGCCGGCGCCGTGTACGTGACGTACATCGTGCAGTCGTAGTCGCTATCCTTGTTGACGCGCAGCACGTAACTGTCGCCGCTCTGCATGACTTGAATGACTTCACCCGTGAACGTGGCATTCTGGCCCACCAGGCTATCGGGGTTGCGCGCGGCATCATCATAGGTGAATGTCGTGCAGCTGCCCTTGAAGTAATCCGCAATCTCCCCCTCCGACAGCTCGAACTCTTCTGTGGCAATGACCTGACCGCACACGGTGCACCGCTGCTCGCGCTTGCCGGGAGTCGCATGCACCTGGCCGAGAAAAGAGGATACGGTAGGCTGCTCCGTTACGGTCATTTCCCCGGGGTATGCTCGACCATCGGTATCTCGCGGGTCACCTTCTCACCGCAGACGGTGCACACCGCCTCCTCAGATCCGGTCTCGGTGCACGTTGCCGCCTTCACAGTCGTCCATTCTCCTGGGGTATGACCCAAAGCAACGCCATCGGTTTCACCGCAGACCGTACACGTCCTCGGTTCGGTGCAGGTGGCATCCGCCCACGCGTGCCCTAGGGCCTCGCCGAACTCCGCGCCGCAATCGAGACACGTCTCTGGTGCGGTGCACGTTGCAGCCGCCACATTGTTGTGGAAACAGATGATATGGGTGGAAAACAGCACGACGAGAACGATTAGGACCGCCGCTACGACAGCCACGGGAATAACGACCATCCGATGTTTGCTGAGGACAGCGACTAAATGCGCCTTATTGTTCATCGGCGGCATTTCGGATTCCGCCTTCTCGCCCTCTTCGCTATTCATCTCATCAGGGTTCGGCTCCTCCAGACGATCGCCGCCCGGGCGAACCTCATCGTTCGCGCTGGAATGGGGTTGTGCCGAGACGGCTTCGTCTTCGTTTGCCATGTGTTGCGGCGTCTTTTCCGCCCCTATCTCTGCATCTTTTCTTTCGTCCACGATCGCTCCCCACATGATCGACAGTCCAATAGGGCACGTATTCCATCTCTTGTTTCGGCGCCCCGAATTCCCGTGTTCAGTATATTCTATTTTGGGATATTCGTATTCAGGATATAGCGTACCCCGCATGGATGTACTGGCTAACAGAGCGTGCGGGGCATGTCTTGCCCAGATGCGACGGGAAGCTTGCCTTACGCAAGTCGATCTTGCCGCCGCCCTCAATGTCCCCCAATCTTTTATCTCTAAAGTAGAGATTGGGGAGCGGAGCCTGCGCCTATACGAGGTGTTTGACTATGCGCGAGCTTTGGGGGTGCCGGCAACCGACCTCGTCACCAGAATCGAAACCGCGCTATCGGAAGCCGATGCCGAGCGACGATAAGCGATTCATCCATCACATCAGGCGGCGTCATCCAACTGAACGCTGTTTTCCACCCCGGTTATCAACGCCCGCGTTTCTCTCCTCTGACCCAGCCCACCAGCACGTGGCACATCCGAACGATCCGCTGTGTAGCATGGCAGCATGTTCGCGCTTGCGTCTTCGACAGCGATATTACCTGCCGATACAAGAGCGAAATCGAGACAGGCATATCGACTAGATAGTCAATAGCTGCACCGAACTGCACGACTCACTCGCTTCCGATAGAACACGCCGGGGACTTGAGCCCGGCTGCGGCCTTTTGCCGCCTACCCCTCGATGGTGTAGCCCACGCCCCAGATGTTCTTGATGAAGCGCGGGTTCGCTGCGTCGTCGCCGATCTTCTCGCGCAGGTGGCGGATGTGCACCATGACCGTGTTGCTGGAGCTCGCCATGAACTCCTCGCCCCATACGGCGGAGAACAGTTCCTCGACCGAGACGACCTTACCGCGGTGCTCGACGAGGTACAGCAGGATGGCGTACTCGAGCGGCGTGCAGCGGACCGGCCGCTCGTCCACGGTCACCGTGCGCGAATCCTTGTTGATGGTGAGACCGTCCACCGAGAGCTCCGCGCTGTCCTCCTCGGTCGCCCGGCTCCCGTAGCTGGTGTAGCGCCGCAGCTGCGCCTTGCAGCGCGCGACGAGCTCGAGGGGGCGGAAGGGCTTCACCACGTAATCGTCGGCACCGAGCGAGAGGCCCTCGATCTTGTCGTTCTGCGACCCGCGGGCGGTGAGCATGATCACGGGATAGGTGTGCTCGGCGCGGATGGTGCGCAGCAGCTCGAACCCGTCGATGTCGGGCAGCATGATATCGAGCACGGCGAGGTCGAAATCCTGCTCCAGGATCGCCTTGGCGGCATCAGCCCCGTTATAGGCGAGCGTCACACGGTACCCCTCGTTCTGCAGGTAGATACCTACGAGATCCGTGATAGCTCGCTCGTCGTCGACGATGAGGATATGAGGGTCCATCCGTGCTCCTTTCCCCCTTCCTCCCATTATGACCGGCTCCCCATGCGCACACCGTTTTGCCACGGGGAATTAAGAGGTCTTAAGCGCGAGGCCGCCGTTCGGGCAGTCCATCAGATCGCATGCAGGCGGTCCATCGTCCTGCAGGTAGCAGGTGGGACCCTCGTACATGGCGCGCCCCGCATCCGGGCGACCTGCCGGTCTCAAGCACGGGCAATCGGAGCTTGCGAGAGCACGGTCCGCGCTCAAGAGGCCCGGCGGGCCGCACGCCCCCTGCAGGGCGGGCACCTCAGGAGGCGCCGACGGGAATCCGAGCGCGGTTTCACCGGCAGGAGCCCCTACGCTGCGCTCAATGTATAAAACTAGTTGCAGTTCGCATAATAATAGCGGACTGCACGGACAGTACGGCCATATCGGACGAGTCCGCACGCGCACGGGAGGATTACTGTATCGTTAAAACCGGATCCTTGGAGTAGAACCTCCCCTCGCCTAGAAAGAACCCGCTGATAGAGCGATCGCACATCCGGAGGTCTACTCGGCAGGACCGAGTTGAACGTTACAGTAATCTCGCCGTAGATATACAGGACCCCGATCTACACAAGATATAGGGGTGCTGCCATCGGGAGCCCGCCGAAGACCGATGAGCCGCCGTCGGACAGCCCGCCGAAGGCCGGTGCGCCGCCGTCGGGTAGCCTGCCGAAAACCGATACGTCGCCGTCAGCGGCCCGGGCCGTCCCGGATGCACCTCACCGACCGCCCCGCCGATGGTCGATCCGGCCGGCGCGCCGATGCTCAACGAACCGCGCCGATCGCGCCGATAGCCGCTGCAGTCGACGACACGCGCAGGTATACTAGCCTGTACGCAAACCATGAACCACCCAAGGAGAGCGAGGACCATGTCCGATCGTCCATCTCGCCGCGGCGGCGCCCGGCGCGCCGCGGGATTCCTGCCGGCGCTTGCCCTCGGCATCTGCCTCGCCCTGTGCCCCGCCCCCGCGCTCGCATCGCAGCTCGACACGGACGTCATCTGCGGCGTCTCGGAGTCCGAGCGCCAGGATCCCGCCGCGGACCGACCGGACCTTACCGCCCGTAACGCCATCCTCATCGACGACGAGGGCACGGTCTACTTCGAGCGCGACGCCGACGCCCAGGTGAAGATCGCCTCGATCACCAAGGTCATGACCGCCCTCGTGGCGCTCGACCACGCATCGCTCACCGACGAGGTCGTGGTCGACCACGCCGCGGCCACCGTGGGCGAGTCGTCCGCGAACCTGCGCGAGGGGGACCGCCTCACCATGGAGGCCGCGCTGCGCGGCCTGCTCATCGCCTCGGGCAACGATGCCGCCATGGCGATCGCCACGACCGTCGGCGCGAAGATCGACCCCGAGAGCACCGACCCGTACGCGACCTTCGTCCAAGCGATGAACGACAAGGCGGCGGAGCTCGGCATGGCGAGCGCCTTCACCAACCCGCACGGCCTCGATTTCAACGGCTGGGAGGCGGACATGCACTCCTCCGCCCGCGACGTCGCCGTCATGTTCGCCGAGGCCATGAAGAACGACGACTTCCGCGCCATCACGGCGAGCACCGACAACAAGATCTCCGTCACCGGGGCGGACGGCACCCAGCGCGAGATCACCCTGCAGATGCACAACGACCTGCTGGGCAAGGACGGCAACATCGGCGGGAAGACCGGCACCACCTACGAGGCGCTCGACTGCTTGGTGTCCGCCTACAGCCGCGACAACGGCGGCGAGATCTACATCGTGGTCCTCGGCTGCCCGGACGACCGCTTCACCGACACCTCGCGGCTCGCGTCGTGGTACTACGACCACATGGTCGCCTACCCCGCCGTCACCACCGACCGCGCCACGCCCGACGGCCAGCCGCTCGTGGCGCGCGCCACGCATGCCGACTGGACGGACAAGACCGTCGACGTCACGGTGGCCGACCCCGAGCAGACGGTCTCGCTGTTCAGCCTGGCGGGGGACGTCGAGCAGGACATCCAGCTCGACACCGTGACCGGCGACGTCGAGCGCGGCGAGGCGGTGGGCACCCTCACCCTGTCGCAGAACGGGCACGAGATGGCGACCGTCGAGCTGGTGAGCGCCGAGGACCAGAGCGCCCCCGATCCGGTGAGCTGGCTGCTCGTGCAGCTCGACCGCCTCGTGCGCGGCATCTCGGGAGAGCCGACCGAGGCTGAGGCCGAGGTCTACGCCGTGGCGCCCTCGGTGACCGACCCCGACGCGGCGTAGGCCGCGCCCGGCGGGCGTTGCGGCGGCTGACGCGCCGCGCGGAAGCAGCGCCCCACCCCGCACGCGGCGGCGCCGGGCGGCCGCGCCCGTCAGCGCAGGCCAGCCTCGCGCTCGAACAGCCCGGCGACGCGCGGCCCGGCGACCTCCGCGTCCACCGTGCAGGCGCCCATGCCCGCAGGGGCGCCGTAGCGCCCATGGAAATCGCTACCCCCGGTCACGAAGAGCCCGTGCTCCCCCGCCGCGGCGAGGGCGCGCTCGCGGTCGGCGTCCCCGTGGTCGGGGTGATACGCCTCGATGCCCTCGAGGCCGGCGTCCACCAGGTCCGGGATGATCGACCACGAGTCCATCTGGCCGGGATGGGCGAGCACCGCGACGCCGCCCTGCTCCCGGATGGCGCGCACGGCGTCGACCGCCTCGGGGTAGCCGATATCGCTCACCGCGATGCCCGACCCCTTGAAGATGCTGCGGTAGACGCGCTGGTAGGAGACATCGGTATACGGCAGGTGGACGAGCGCCTCCATCACGTGCTGCTTGTAGGCGGCCGTCCCGGCCGCGCACACCTCCGCCACCCGGTCGAGCGTGAACGCCGGGTCGACGAGCCCCGGCTCCGCCACCCCGGCGGCCGCCAGCGCATCGCACGGCCCCGCCGGGCCGGAGCGCATGGCGCGGGCGATGGTCCACGCCTGCCAGAGCGTGTTGGCGCACCGCGCGCGCAGCGTGCCGGCGACCATGCGCTCGAGCGGGCCGGACCCGTCCGCCGTCGCCTCCAGCCCGAAGCCCAGGACATGCACCTTGCGCCCCGTTGCCGCGCAGGCCGCCGAGACCTCGAGCCCCGCGAGCACGGGGAACCCCGCCTCCCGCGCGGCGGCGCGGACGGCGGAGAGCTGCGTCAGGCTGTCGTGGTCGGTCACGGCGATCCCCGCGAGACCGGCCGCACGGGCCCGCCCGATCAGCTCCTCCGGCGAAAACGAGCCGTCCGAGAACGTCGAATGGCTGTGAAGGTCGAAGCGCCGCACTCCGTGCTCCCCCATGGTCGCCTCCTCACCACCCGGGCGGGTCCCACCCGCGTCGGGCGCTCAGAGGGCGCAGGTGAAGTGCTCATGCGTCTTCACCATGCCCTCGCGTTCGTAGAACCGGTGCGCCCTCGTCCGCACCACGTTCGAGTGCACCTCGAGCTCCTCGCATCCCGCCGCGACGGCGCGGGCGCGGGCGGCGGCGAGCAGCCGGGCGCCCAGGCCGCGGCAGCGGGCGCCCGGGTCGAGCACCAGCTCCAAGATCTCGGCGGTCGGCCGCTCGTGGTGCAGCTGCGGCTCGATCCGCAGGTTGATCACGCCCGCCACGGCTCCCCCGACCTCGGCGACCAGGCAGACGTGGCGGCCGTCGGCCATCTGGGCGCGCAGGCGCTCGCAGAACGGCGCGTATGCGAACGTCCGTCCCTCGAGCTCGCAGATGAGCCCGTGGATCGCGCGCTCGTCCGCCGGGACGGCGTCCCTGACCGCCCAGCCGGCCTCAGCCCGCAACGAACCCGCCTGCCTGCATATTGTACTCGCGGTCGCACACGCCCTCCATGAACTCGAGGTCGTGGAAGATCCCGAGCATGGTCGTGCCGCCGGCCTTGAGCTGCTCGATCAGGTCGCGCACCTTGATCTTGCTCGCGTTGTCCAGGCTCGCCGTGGGCTCGTCGAGCAGGAGCAGGCGCGGTCGGCGCACCATGGCGCGGGCGATGTTCAGGCGCAGCTTCTCGCCGCCCGAGAACGTGTTCGGATAGAGGTCCCAGAGCTCCTGCGGGAAGTCGAAGTGCTCGAGCATGCGCACGGTCTCGCTCTCGATGACGTCGGGGTCCTCGAAGGCCTCCGCGGCGCTCGCGCGCACGATATCGCGCGCCGTGGTGCGCGGCACGACGTCCAGGAACTGCGAGATGTAGCCGATCTCGTAGTTGCGCAGGTAGATGACGCGGCGCTCATCGAGCGTCGCCAGGTCCACCGGCCCGAAGGCGGCCGAGTCGTACACGATGCGCCCCGCCTCGGGCAGGTTCGTGCGGTAGATGCATTTGAGGATCGTCGACTTGCCCGATCCGGAGCGGCCGGTCACCCCCACGAACTCGCCCGCCTCGATGGACAGCGAGATGCCCTCGCAGCCGCGCACGCGGCGGCCGGCGGCGTGCAGGGTGAACCCCTTGGAGAGGTCCTCGATGGCAAGCATCGGACGCGGCGTCCCCGCGGAAGCGGCGGCGCCCTGCGCGATGTCGATGGCGTCGGCGGTCATCTAGCGCACCTCCTCGTCGGTCACGGTCTCCCGGATGGTCGCCGCGTCGACGGCGAAGCGGGCGGACATGGACGGCAGCGCCGGGTACCACATGCGCGAGACGACCCGGCCGTCCACGAGCGTCGCGGTGATGACCGGGTAGGAGCGCTGCCCCTCCTCCACCTCGCGGACCACGAGGATGTCGGCCTTCTTGCCCTCCTCGAGGCTCCCGAGGTCGGCGTCGATCTTGACGGCGCGCGCCGGGTTGACCGTGAGCATGGCGAACGCCTGCTCGAGCGGCAGCTTGAAGTCGCGGTGCAGGACGAACGCGCTCTGCAGCATGGCCGTCGGGTAGTAGTCCGAGCACAGGCAGCTCGCCACGCCGGCGCGCACGGCGTCGCGCGCGGAGAGGTTGCCCGAATGGCTCTTGCCGAGCAGGATGTTCGGCGTGCCCATGACCGTGGACATGCCGCGCTCGACGGCCGCCGCGGCGACCTCCTGCGAGATCGGGAACTCGGAGATCGTGCAGCCGAGCTCGCGCATGAGGTCGAGCTTCTCGATGCTGTCGTCGTCGTGGCTCGCCAGCGCGATGCCGTGCTCGCGCGCGATGCCCGCGAGATAGGCGAGCTGCTCGTAGCCGAGCTTGGGCGCCGCCTGGGCATCGGCCGCCATGGCGGCGGCCTCCTGCTCGGTGAGGTTCTTGCCGCGGAACGACCTGCGCCAGATCTCGAGGTCGCGGTACTGCCCCTGGCCGGGTGTATGGTCCATGAAGGACAGCTCGTCGATCTCGCCGGCGCGCAGGTGCCGCTCGACCTGGTCGACCAGGTTCACGTTGTCGATCTCCAGACGCAGGTGCAGGCGGTGGCGGATGAGGTGGGCGTTGCGCCCCTCGGTGCGCTTCGCGCGGCCGATGAGGTCCATGAGCTGCTCGGTGCGGTCCCACTGGCGCACCGGCTTGACGTCCATCTTGTCGGCACCGTAGACCGACAGCGAGTGGAACATCGTCGTGATGCCGTGGGCGAGCAGCTCGCGCTCCGCCTCGAACAGGGCGGTCGGGAAGTCCATGAGCACGGTCGGGCGCGGGGAGATGACCGTCTCGATGTAGTCGGAGTGGATGTCGACGAGGCCGGGCACGACGTAGCCGCCGTGCGCGTCGATGACGCCGGCGCCGTGCTGCTCGGCATCGAGGACGCCCTGGCGCTGGATCGCCGCGATGCGGTCGCCCTCCACCACGAGCTCGTAGCCGAACAGCAGCCGGTCGGGCTGCACGATGATGCCGTTGCGAATGACGTACAAGGAACGACCTCCTTGGGATCGCGTGGTACTTTTTGGTACTTTTTGGGACGGGGTCAAAAAGGGTCAGGTCTCCATTTGGGGACGGGGTCAAAATAGGTCAGGGGCCCTTCGGGAGCGGGGCCTACTTCTTGGGACGGGGTCAAAAGGAGCCAGGCCGGAAGGCGTCAGGGCCCTTCGGGGACGGGCTAGCGGGGCCGGGAGGGGCCGCCGCCGGGTGCGCCGTCCGCCCCACGGGCCCGTCCCCGCCGGCAGGGCGGGCCCGGGCCCCGAGGAAGCCCGCTACAGCAGCGAGTACACCAGCTCCTGGGTATACGCGTGCTGCGGGTCCTGCATGATCTGGTCGGTGAGCCCGTGCTCGATGACCCGACCGTCGAGCATCACGATCGTGCGGTCGGCGAGCAGGCGGATGACGCCCAGGTCGTGGCTCACCACGACCATCGACACGCCCAGGTCGCGGCGCAGCTGCAGGATGAGGTCGAGCACGCGCGCCTGCACCGAGAGGTCGAGCCCCGTGGTCACCTCGTCCAAGAACAGCACCGGGGGCTCGTTGGAGAGCGCCTTCGCGATCTGGACGCGCTGCTGCATGCCGCCCGAGAAGGCGCGCGGCGGGTCCTGCTTGCGGCGCAGGGGGATCTTCACGCGCTCGAGCAGCTCCTCGCCGCGGCCCACCATCCGGTGGACGTCGCGCACGCCCGCGGCGATCTGCTTCTCGGCGATGTTCGAGAGACTCGAGAAGTTCATGCGCAGGCCCAGGTAGGGGTTCTGGTAGACCATGCCGAAGATGCGGTCGCGGATGTAGCGCTGCTGCTGCCGCGAGACCGTGAAGCAGTTCTCGCGCCCGCCGTCGTAGGCGGCGACGCGCATGTCGCCCTCGGTCGGGTCCTGGTCGAAGTACAGGCACTGCATGAGCGTCGACTTGCCCGACCCCGACTCGCCCACGATGCCCAGGATCTCGCCGGGATGCACCTCGAGCGAGACGCCGCGCACCGCGTGCACGGTCCCGCACACCGGGCAGATGTTGCGCTCGAGCTCGGCATCCGGGTCGGCGCAGTAGGGGCATCCGGGGCCGTAGCGCTTGGAGAGCCCCCGCACGTCGAGGACGGGCATGTCGTCGGTGAACGCGTGCTCGACCGGGGCGGGCGCGGCTTGCGTGGTCGCCATGGCCATCTTACGCCTCCTTCCCCGTCGCGCGCGCCGCGACGCGCTGCGAGCAGAAATCGGTATCGGAACACTGCCAGACCTGCTCGCCCGTCGCCGGGTCGACCGTCTGGGTGAGGTAGACGCCGGTCGCCCCGCACACATGGCAGCAGGCGCCCTCGAAGTCCTCGGTGACGAACGGGTAGTCGTCGAAGGCGAGCGACTCCACCTTCGTGTAGGGCGGCACGGCGTAGATCTTCTTCTCGCGGCCGGCGCCCAGAAGCGTCAGGTTCTCCGCCATGTCGAGCTTGGCGTTGTCGTAGCGCGGGATGGGGCTCGGCGCCATGACGTAGCGGTCTTCGACCATCACCGGGTGGTCGGCGCCCGTCGTGGTGGTGCCGTAGCGCACGATCTGCTCGAACAGCTCCAGATAGGCGCCGGTGTACTCCGCCTCGGCGTGCAGGCGCTTCGTCACGGTCTCGCGCGCCTCGTAGGTGCGCAGGGGCTCGGGCGTGGGAACCTGCAGCACGAGCAGCTGGTCGCGGGTGAGCGGGCGCTCGGGGATGCGGTGGCGGCTCTGGATGAGCGTGGCGTCCTGCGTGAGCGTCGTGGTGTCCACACCGGTCGTCTCGTGCACGAGCCCGCGGATCGACACGGCGTTCACGCTCGCGTCGGAGCCCTGGTCGATGACCTTCAGGACGTCGTCGGGGCCGATGCACGACAGCGTGAGCTGCAGGCCGCCCGTGCCCCAGCCGCGGCCGATGGGCATCTCGCGGCTCGCGAAGGGGACCTGGTAGCCGGGGATGGCGACGCCCTTCAGGATCGCGCGGCGGATCTCGCGCTTGGAGCCCTCGTCCAGATAGGCGAAGTTGTAGTTCCTACGCATCCGCCTCGCCTCCCTTCTCGGCCGCAGAGCGCAGCGCGGAGTCGAGCTTGCTCTGGAAGGTCACGTAATGCGGCAGCTTGAGGTGGCTGATGAAGCCCGTCGCCTCGACGCCGTCGATGTGGTAGAGGACGAACTCCTGGTCCTGCGTGGGGAACCGCACGTCGTCGGCGCGCAGGCTGTGGTCGAGCACGCTCATGGCGATCGCCTTGCTCTCGTCGTCGCCCATCACGAGGCCGTAGCCCACGTCGAGCGCCGAGCGGTGGCCGCCGTCCCCGTCCTCCTCGTCGGACACGATGAGGCTCTCGACCTCGGTGACCGGGATGGAGCCGAGGTAGTACGCATCCTCGGCGGCGGCGCCCTCCGACGCCCCGGGCGCGTCGATCTCGATGGCGACCGTGCCGCGGCGCAGCTCCCCCACCGTGGGGTGGGAAAGGCCGAAGCCGCGGATCGCGGCGTAGCCGATGGCGACGACCGCCTGCGTGAGGCCGCGGGAGAGCGCCTGCAGGATCACGCTGCGCGGCGCGGGGAACGACAGGGGCGTCTTCGTGATGTCCACGGGCTCGGTATCGTCGACCGGCCAATCGCGCACCATGTCGATGGAGCGCAGGTAGGTGAGCACGCGCGGCACGCGGTCGAGCAGGGCCGCGGCGTCGGCGTCGGCCGGGGCGGAGAGGCGCGCGCGGATCTCGCGGGCGCGCTCGCGCGCGTCGGAGACGGTCTCGTCGGCGAGCTCGAACTCGATCAGGCGGTGCGAGTAGTCCCGCGTGGCCCCGAGGATCTGACCGCCCTCGATGTCCTTGAACGCGGCGGAGATGCGGCGGCCGGCGCGCATCCCGTCGGTGTCGACGACGCGCGAGGTGTAGAGGCGCTCGAGGGTGGAGCGGTAGGCGCGCATGAGGAAGACCGCCTCCTCGATCGACCCGCACGCCTGCTTGATGGCGACGGCGGCGATCTCGGGCGCCCACAGCGACCCCTCCGACTGCACCTGGTTCACGAGGTCGGGCATGGTCGCCAGGATGTCCTCGACGGCGACCGAGCGGCCGGCCTCGACGCGACGGAGCTCGTTCAGGTCGAGCGAGGCCGCGATGGCCTGCTCGCCCCCGGTCACGGCTACATATCCCATGCGGCACCCTCCTTGCGGTCGCACGCGGTCTCGATGCGCTCGGCGCGCGTGGTGCGCGGCAGGCACAGCACATGGCCCGCCCCGTCGACGAAGACGAGGTCGATGCCGAGCGGGAACTCGTCGCCGCGCGCGGCGCGGGCGTCCATCACGTCGACGCGGTCGAGCTCGACGTCCACCGTCCCGCGGATACCGGGACCGGAGAGGCGCCAGGCGCCGACCTCGGAGGCGCCGGACAGCGCCCCGGTCCGGAGCCCGTCGCGGTCGACGCCGATGACCGTGTCCGCGGCGACGATGCAGGTCGCGCCCAGATGCGGGTCGGCGAGCGTGCCGGCGTACAGCTCGGACACGAAGGCCGCGGCGGCCTCGCCGCGCACGGAGGCCGGCACGAAGGCGACGGCGGCCTCGGCGGCGGGGGCGGGGGCGACGTGGGTGCGGCGGGCGAGCACGAGCGCGGCGCCCTCCCCGTCGGGACCGGCGACGGCGGCGCTCGTGGCCGCGTCGAGCAGCACGTCGGCGAGCATGAGCGCGCTCGGCGTCAGGCCGGAGGCCTCCGCGTCGCGCGCATCGCCCTGCGCCCGGTCCCCGATCTCGGCGACCTCGCCGGGCCGCGCCATGGCATCGAGCAGCGCGCGGAACGTCCGCTGCAGGTAGAACGCGCGGTCGTCGGCATACGCCTCGCGCTCGAACACCTCATCCGTCATTTGACCACCGCCTGCACGCTCATGTCCTGCCCGCCCATCTCGTCGAAGCTCACGCGCGAGCCCATGATGAGCGCCGCCTCGCGGGCGCGCTCGGCGTCGAGCGCGCGGCCCGCCGCCGCGATGCGGGCGTCGACGTCCGCGAGGACCGCCGGGGCGGGCTCGCATGCGTACGCGGCGTCGATCACCGCGAGGCTCCGCGCGAGCTCGCCGTCGGCGCCCAGCACGGCGCCCAGGCCCTCCACGTCGCCGATGCGCACGCGGCATTCGCTTATCAGCGCCTCACCTAGGTAGAAGCGGCTGTTGCGCGCCGTCTCGCGCACCTGGTTCATCACAAGGCCCTGCCTCGGCGGCACGACCACGCGCACGGGAAGCTCCGCCTCCAGCGCACGCGCGAGCTCATGCGCCAGCGAGGGCGCGCTCTCCACGAGGACCTCGGTCCTCGCCCGTCTAGACATCACGATGGATAACTCCTTCTTACCGATCGAAACCTATGATCCGCGGGCCGGGGCGCCGGGTCCCCGGGCGGCCGGCGACCCGGCGCCCCGCGCCCTGCCGGCGCCTAGTCCTGCAGGATGTACTTCTTGCGCAGGCGCACGCTCACGAACTCGAGTACGAACGCGACGATGAGGCACACGTACACGATCACGCCCACCTCGTGGAGGTTGTAGTAGCGACTGCCCGCCTGGTAGAGCTGGAAGCCGATACCGCCCGCGCCCGCGAAGGCGCCCACGGCCACCGCGTTGGTGAAGTTGATCTCCAGGCGGATGAAGGTCCACGAGAGCAGCTTGGTGATGGTGGCCGGCGTGATGGCCTGGAAGACCACCTGCCAGAAGCTCGCCCCGCTCGCGCGCAGCGCCTCGATCACGCCGCCGTCGATCTCCTCGAAGCTCTCCGAGTAGCTCTTCACGAGGTAGGCCACGGAGTGGAACGAGATGCCGAGCACGGCGGCCTCCGACCCCAGGCCGATGGCCACGGTGAACACGAGCACCCACAGGATCGTGGGGATCGAGCGGATGATGGCCACGAAGCCCTTCACCGCGTTGGAGACCGCCGGGTTGGACAAGTTCGCCGAGGCGGCGAGCGCGAGGAAGAACGACACGATGGCCGACAGCACCGTGCAGATGGCCGTCACGGCGACGGTGATGACCGCGCTCTCGAGCACCGTCGCCCAGGTGAAGTGGGACGCGCCGAGCGGCGGGTCGAGCGCGGGCTGGAGCATCATGGCGCCGAAGTCGGCGAGGGCCTGACGGGCGGCCTGGACCAGGTCGACCGTGCCGTACCCCATGCGCGCGAACGTCACGACCGTGAGCGCCGCGAGGACGAACAGCGTCAGCTGCACGGAGATGTTCCGCTCGGATGCGGCCGTCAGGCGGATGCGGCCGCGCGCGTCGCGCTCGAGCGTTTCGGCGGCCCCCTTGGTCAGCGTTGCCGTGGTCATCAGATCATCGACCTCCTCGCCGCGTTCGAGACCGCCTCGATCGCGAGCACGAACACGATGGTCACGATGATGACCAGGCCGGCCGTGTCGTAGCGGAACGACGTGTAGTACAGGTTGAACACGAAGCCGATGCCCGTGCCCGTGAGCAGGCCGATCAGCGTCGCCGAGCGGATGTTGGTCTCCACCATGTAGAGCATCCAGCTCATGAGGTCGGCCACGGCCAGAGGCAGCCCCGCCTGGAACACGACCTGCCAGTACGACGCCCCGCAGCTGCGCAGCGCCTCGACCGGACCGGTCGGGATCTCGTCGAACGTATCGAGGAAGAACCTCGTGAGCTGGCCGAAGGTCGTCAGGAACAACGCCAGGAACCCCGTGAACTCGTTCTGCTTGAACGAGAGCAGGAGCAGCAGCGCCCACGCGATCATCGGGATGTTGCGGAAGATGCTCGCGATGGCGCGGATCGCACCGCGCACCGGCGCGCACTCGACGCCGACAGTCGAGGAGCCGAGCACCGACAGGGCGATGCCCACGACGGCCGCGATCACCGTCGCCGCCACGGAGTCGAGCGCGGTCGAGACGGTCTGCTCGACGACCATGGGCAGGTTCGCGAGGGACGCGGCCGTGGGCGCGAAGTTCCGGAACATCCACGCGAAGGCCGCGGGGATGGAGCCCATCGCGTAACCGAGCGAGAAATTGCAGATCAGCGAGCACAGCTGGAATGCGACGACGACCGCGACGACGCCGGCGAGCGTCCTCAGCTGGCGGCGACGGAACCAGGAGAGGTCCCGCGCCGTCGAGCCGGCGGTCCCCATGCTCGCCTCGTTCGCGCTCACTGCGCACCGCCCGCCGCGTTCACGGGAACCGCCATGCCGTCTCCGATACCCGCCCCGCCCTCATCGGGCGCCGCGACGGCCACATCGACGACCTCGTCCATCTGGCCCTCGTAGATGCTCCGGATGACCGCGGGCGTCGCCTCGCCCGGCGTACCCTCGAACACCTTGCGCCCGGCGCGCAGGCCGATGATGCGGTCCGAGAACTCGAGCGCGAAGTCGACCTGGTGCAGGTTCACGATGCAGGTGATGCCGCGCTGGCGCGTCAGGCGCTGCAGCGTCTCCATGACCATGCGGGAGCTCTTGGGGTCGAGGCTCGCGATGGGCTCGTCGCACAGCATGATCTTGGGATCCTGCATGAGCGAGCGGGCGATGCCCACGCGCTGCTTCTGACCGCCGGAGAGCTGGTCTGCGCGGCGGTAGGCGAACTCGCCCAGCCCGACCTCGTCGAGCAGCTCGAAGGCGCGCAGCTTCTCCTCCTCGGTGTACAGGCCGAGGCTGCCCGCGAGCGCGTTCTTGTACCCCAGGCGCCCGTGGAGGACGTTCTGGATGGCCGTCAGGCGGTAGACCAGGTTGTAGTTCTGGAAGATCATGGCGATCTCGCGGTGCACCTCGCGCAGGGAGCCCGACTTCAGATGCGTGATGTCGCGCCCGTCGAAGGTGATCGCGCCCTCGGTCGGCTCGATCAGCCGGTTGATGCTGCGCAGCAGCGTCGACTTGCCGGCGCCCGAGGGCCCGATGATCGTGATGAACTCACCGGGGTCGGCCGTGAAGTTCACGCCGGACAGCGCAGCCGCCGTCCCGGCGCTCGCACCGCGACGGCGCGCCTCGTAGCTCTTGCCGAGGTCGTCGATGATCAGCAGATGATTCGATGTGCTCATGCCTCTCCGTCTCTTTTGCTCAGATACCTGCAGGCCTGCATGGGAGCACGCGGGCACCGCGTCTGGGCACCGCGTCGAAGTGCATATCGGGGACGAGCGCGTATCGGGGACGCACCTATTGCATGCACTTCCGGGGAAGACGGGTTGAAACGAACCCGTCCCCAACCAACCCATTGCGGATGGGTTGGAACGAACCCGTCCCCAACCAACCCATTTACGCCAGCTCGCGGATGGGGTCGTACCACTCGTCGTCGACGGCGATGAAGCCGGCGGTGTCGCCGCGGCTCCAGATGGCGCCCGTGCCCTCGGCGTCCTCGGGCGCGAAGAGCTGCTCGTTGTCGGCGACCTCGGTGGAGGTCATGCCCTCGAGGATCTTGTCCTTGATGTCCTCGGGCAGCACGTCGGCGTTGTAGACGATCGGACCGTTCAGGACCGGGGTGGACTGGATGATGCCGAACTCCTTGCCCTGGACGCGGTCGAAGGGCTGGGCGGCGCCGTCGGCCACGCCGTACACGGAGCCGGGCTGGTTCACGGCGTCGCGCTCGCCCTCGGGAACCTGCAGGTACATGTCGACGTCGATATCGTCGAAGGCGGCGACGTCGGCATCTCCCTGCAGCAGGTTCACACAGGAGCCGGGGTGGGAGTTGCCGAACAGGACCTGGGAGAAGAACCCGGGCTGAGCCAGCTCGTCGGTGGAGGCCACCTCATCGGGGAACTCGGTCATGATGGCGTTGCAGGGAACCTTGAAGCCGGAGGTCGAAGTCTGGGAGACGAAGCTCATGCGCTTGCCCTTGATGTTCTTGATCGAGTAGCCGGTAGAGCTCTCGGCATCCTCGTACTCGGACATCTGGTCGGCGGGCACGGCGATGCGGCTGTAGTACTTGGCGCCGTCGAGCGTGCCCTCGGTGTCGGAGGTGGTGAACAGGGCGTGGACGTTCCCGTTCTTCTCCTGGGCCTGGATGTAGCCCTCGGCGCCGAGGTTGGCCATCTGGGCCTTGCCGGAGGCGATGGCCTCGATGGCGACGTTGTAGTCGGTGGTGGTCATGAGCTCGACCTCGATGCCGGCGTACTCGGACAGCACGCGGCCGAACTCCTCGCGGCCCGCGTCGAACTCGGCGGCGGACTCGTTGGGAAGCCACACCATCGTGATCTTCTCGAGGCTGTCGCTGGAGGCGGAACCGGAGTCGCCGCCGGTCGCGGCGCCGCCCTTGTCGGCATCGCCGCCGCAGCCGGCGAGGCCCAGGCCGGCGGTCACGGCGCCGATGCCGAACAGGCCGAGGAACGAGCGGCGGGACAGCTGGGAATCGATGATCTTGGACGCGTTCGTCTCCTTCCGGATGCCGGGCGATGCCGGCGCACTGTCAAGGGAGGGGATGGTATTCCCCCTGCTCACGGCCACAGGACGGCGGCCGTGCACCGGAGACGATAGTATGCGGTCGCAAGGGCGCGGGCCCCATCGGCGGCGTTTCAATGCACGATGCTGACCTACCTTTACGGATGCGGGGCGCGATTCCTTACCGGGTCGTCACACGGTAAGGAATCGACGGCCGCCGCGGCGGGTTTCGTCAAGAATCGAGGCGCATCCGCGCGCTCATGTAAGCATTTCGACATACCGGTCCATGGACGGCGTGTGAACCATCCCATAGAAGGCGGCCGCGCGGGGCCCCAGCTGCGCGCTATTCCTCCGACGCGCGCCGCTCCGCCGTGAGGCGCTTGGCCTTCGTCCGGGCGAACACGAACAGGACGAAGCTCACGACGAACAGCGCGTAGGAGGCGTAGCGCGGCACGCTCTGGATATCCGCCGCGCCCAGCATAGAGAGCACGCATGAGACCACGTACAGCACGAGGCCGACCGCCAGCACGGCGGTCATCGCCTTGCCGGACGGCAGCTCGAAGAGGATGTCGTTGTCCACGCTACGGCGCTTCGCGGGCTCGGAGCGGTACTCCCGGATGCGCTTCACGCGGTCGGTCTCCCCCGTCCCCTGCTCCGCGGCGCGGCGGTCCGCCTCCAGCAGTTCCGCCTTGGTGACCTTCTGCTTCTTCTGCTTACCCTTGCGCTTCTTGCCCATCGTGCACCCTCGCGTCCGCTGCCGGTCCGATCCATGTAACACCCTATTGTGCCACAGCGGGCCGGCCCGAAGGGTTCTTCCGGTGCCCTCCTCGGCGGCCCGCGCCGATGCGGCCCCGCCCCGGGCGCGCAGCGGCTAGAGCATCTCCCCGGCAAGCTCGACGAAGGCGCGCAGCGGACCCGCCATCGGCTTGCCCTTGTGCACGAACAGCTGCTTCTGCAGGCGGATGGGCTCCGACGGCCTGGCGCCCGCCGTGGAGCACGGCTTCACGCTCGCCCGGTGGGCCGAGGACGAATGCCGCCGGAACCCCGATATAACGATCGTCTCGCCCGCCCAGATGGCCATGGTGAACTTCCGCTACGCGCCCGCCGGGTGCCCGGACGCCGCGGGCCTCAGCCCAGCAGCCCCTGCGCGTTCACCCAGGCGGCGGTGAGGATGTCCTCTACGCGCTCCCCGGTGCGCTCGGCGCGGTCCGCCGCGAGGACGGCCGCCGTCTGGCAGATCATCGCCGGCTCGCACTCGAGCCCGCGGATGGGCTCGGGCGCCATATAGGGGCAGTCCGTCTCGAACAGGATCCGGTCGAGCGGGCAGGCGGCGAAGGTCTCGCGCACCTCCCCGTTGCGCGAGAAGGTCGCCGCGCCGCCGAAGGCGATATGGCAGCCGAGGTCGGTGAAGCGCAGCGCCGTGTCCGCGTCCTCGCCGAAGCAGTGGAGCACGCAGCCCGCCTCGGGCACGCCGACCTCCTCCAGCACCCGGTACGCGTCCGCATGCGACGCGCGCCCCTCGTCCGCGTCCTCATGGCGCAGGTGGAGCTCGACGGGCAGGTTCCGCGCGCAGGCGAGCTCGAGCTGGCGCGCGAACGCGCTGATCTGCACGTCGTGCGGGGCGGCCTCGATGTCGTCGTCGGCGTCGAAATGGTAGTCGAGCCCGATCTCGCCGATGCCCGCGCACAGCGGGTCGTCGAGCGCCTCGGCGACGCGCGCGTGCACGGCGTCGTCGTAGCGGGGCGCCCCGTACGGATGCACGCCCGCGAGGTAGCGGATATGGTCGAACAGCTGCGGCGCGGCGGACCCCCCGTCGATCGCGCCCTCGGCGACGCCGCGCTCGAACAGGTCCCGTGCCTCGGCCACCCAGGCCTCGAGCACGTCGTGGAACGCCGGCGCCGTCGCGGCGCAGCGCGCGTCGGCCAGGGGGTCCCAGATCGTCGTGAGCTGCGCCACGCCCGCCGCCGCGGCGCGCGCGAGCGCCGAGACCGGATCGACCTTCCAGAAGCTCATGAGGTGCGCATGGGTGTCGGCGACGGGGGCGGGCAGCGCGGGGGGCTCGAAGAGCCTGCCCTTCTTCATCCACGCGAGGCTCAACCGCAGCGAGGTCGAGGGGACGTCGCCGCCCGCCTCCCACACCTGCGCGATCTGACCCGACTGGCCGTGCCGTCTGCTCATGGGGATTCTCCTCGCCTCTTCATGCGCGCCGGGGCGCCGCGCCCCGTCCCGCGCGCCCCTACTCGTCCAGAGCGGCGGTCAGCCGCACGAAATCCTCGACGGAAAGCGTCTCGGCGCGCGCCGTCGGCGCGATACCGCAGGCATCGAACGCCGCGTCGAGCGCGCCCTTGTCGAAGCCGGACGACGACATGGAGTTCCGGATCGTCTTGCGGCGCTGGGCGAACGCCGCGTCGATCACGGCGGAGACGGAGGCTGCGGGGTCGGCACCCGGAACCTGCGCCAGAGCCTCCCCGCGCGCGGGGTCGCGCTCGAGCCGCACCACGGCGGAGTCCACGTGCGGCGCCGGCATGAAGCAGCGCGGCGGGACCTCGAAGCGGCCCGTCACCCGCGCGAGCAGCGCGAGCTTCGCGGTGTAGCCGCCGTACGCCTTGGTCCCGGGGTGCGCCGCGATGCGGTCGGCGACCTCCTTCTGCACCATCACCACGGCGCGCTCGAGCGCGGGCATCGTCTGGAAGAACTGCAGGATGATCGTGGCGGCCACGTTGTAGGGTAGGTTCGCCGCGAGCACGGTCGGCTCCCCGTCCGTCACCTCGGCGATGCGCGCGGGGTCGACCTTCAGCGCGTCGCCCATGATGTAGCGGAACCCCTCGTGCTCGAGCGCATGCGTGCGCAGGACCGGCTCGAGCTCCGGGTCGGCCTCGATGGAGGTCACGCGCGCGGCATCCTGCAGGAGCGCCAGCGTCAGCGTGCCGATGCCCGGCCCCACCTCGAGCACGCGCTCGGTGCCGTCGAGCGCGGCGAGGTCCATGATCTTCTCGATCACATGGTTGTCGACCAGGAAGTTCTGGCCGAGCCGGTGCTTGGTGGCGAGCCCGTAGGTCTCGAGCAGGGCGCGCGTCGCGCCCGGGTTAGCCAGCGGCGATGTCGTCATCGTGCTCCAATCGGACGGGCGCGCGGGCCCGCGGGCGGGTCGGGGAAACCGAAGGGCGGACGCCGAGAGGTCCCGGCCCCGCCCCCGTATTATCGCCCCGACCGCGCGCCGCGAGGGCCGCGTCGGCAAACCTCTGTGAGACCGCCAGATACGACCGCGCCGGACCGGTAAGCGCCCCGTGCGTAGGCAGCGGACAGTTCGCGGCAGGAGCGCACAGCGGAACGACTCGTTCCCGCCCCGTGCGCACGCGGCGGGCCAGCCGACGCGGCAGGGCGACCGCCCCGCACGGGAGCGCCCGGGGCGCTCAGCGACAGGCCGGCGGTCACGGCCGGTAAGCGCCCCTAGTTGACGAAGAGGTGCATGCGCTTGTCGAAGTACGCCTTGTTGATGAAGATCATGGCCACTGCGAAGAACAGCCCCGAGAAGGAAGCCGGGTTCATGAGAAGCGTGCCCATCATCAGGGATTGGATCACGATGTAGAGGAGCTGCACGCCGATGATGGCGCCCATCAGCACGTAGTAGTGCATCGGTCCGACGCGCCTGAACGCGGCGAGCTCCTGGCGCACCACGATGCACATCACCGCGAGCGCGCAGAACAGCACGGCGAAGACGGCGTTGAAGACGGTGAACAGCACCCATTCGCCGGGAACGTACCCGTACGCTGCGGCGAACGACGGGAAGAGGTCGCTGACGAAGGTGAACGCCCCCTGTGCGAGCTGGAACGTCGTCACCGCGAGCAGCAGCGCATTCAAGAAGAGCTGGACCCAGATCACGAACTTGTACCACTTCATGGGCGGCTCGGCCGCAGCGGCCGGATACGGTGCCCCGGCGACAGGCTGCTGCGGGTAGGCGACGGGCGCCTGCTGAGCCGGCGCCTGCGGGGCGAAGCCCTGCCCCGGGGCGGCGGCCGCGGGGGATGCAGGCGCCTGGACGGCAGGCTGCGCGGGCGCGGCGAATCCGGCATCCGGAGCCGGGGACGCACCAGATGCGGGCGCGGAAGGCGCGGCGGAGGGGACATCGGGAGCGGCGAGCGCGGCGCCGCAGATCGGACAGAAGCGCGCGGTGTCGGCGACCTTCGCGCCGCAGGAGGAACAGAACATCGGGACTCCTTTCACCATGGCTCCCGGGAGCTGCCCGGGTCGCGGTATCGCCTTCCATGGTAGCCGCTCGAAACACGTCCGATGTTGCACAACAGCGGACGGGGCGGCCGCCGCGCGCCGGCTCCCGCGGAGCACGGCGAGGGCGACCGCCCCGAACGAGGCGCCATCGGATTCGATACCCGGTGTCCGCCCGGGCGCGGGCGCGGGAATGCTAGTCGACCAGGCGCGGGAACAGGGCCTCGCCCTTCTCCACGGGCGCGCCGCCAGCCAGCCCGCCCCACGTGCAGGCGGCGACCAGGTCGTCGCACCCCGCCTCATCGGCGCAGGAGATGCGGCGCAGCGCCTCGGCGCTCGTGCTCGGCATGAACGGGGCGAGCAGGTGCGCGGAGATGCGGATGGCCTCGAGCAGGTTGTAGATCACGAAGGCGAGCTCGTCGGCGCGCGCCGGGTCCTTGGCGAGCGCCCAGGGCTCGGAGTCCTCGATGTAGTGGTTCGCCGCATGGATGAGCTCCATGACCTGCGCCGCCGCCTCGCCGTACGCGAAGGAGCCCATCTTGTCGGCATAGCGCCCGGCAAGGCCGTCGGCCGCTTCCGCCAGCGGGTTCGGATACGCGGCGGCGTCCGCGGGCTTGGCCGGGGCGCAGCCGTCGAAGTACTTCGCGCTCATGTTGAGCGAGCGGGAGACGAGGTTGCCCCAGCTGTTCGCCAGGTCGGCGTTGTAGACCTGCTTCATGCGGCCGAAGGAGATGGCGCCGTCGGAGCCGGGGACCACGTCGGTCATGAAGTAATACCGGTAGCCCTCGACGCCCATGAGCTCGATCACCTCGCGCGGGGCGATGGCGTTGCCGCGGGACTTGCTCATCTTCTCTGCCTTGCCGGTCTCCTCGTTGCGCACGGTGAGGAAGCCGTGGGCGAAGACGTGCTCGGGCAGCGCCTCGCCGATGGCCATGAGCATGGCGGGCCAGATCACGCAGTGGAAGCGGATGATGTCCTTGCCCACGATATGGGTCTGCGCGGGCCAGCGGTAGGCGAAGTCCTCGCGGGCCTCGGGCGCGTCGACGCCGTAGCCCACCGCGGTCATGTAGTTCAGCAGCGCGTCGAACCACACATAGGTGACGTGCCCGTCATCGAAGGGCACCGGGATGCCCCAGTCGAAGGTGTTGCGCGACACGGAGAGGTCCTGCAGGCCGCCGGCGACGAAGGTGCGCACCTCGTTCATGCGGAAATCGGGCTGGACGAACTCCGGGTGCTCGTCGTAGAGCGCGAGCAGGCGGTCCTGGAACGCGGAGAGCTTGAAGAACCAGCTCTCCTCCTGGATGCGCTCGAGCGGGCGTCCGCAATCCGGGCAGAGGTGCTCGCCCTTGGTGCCGCGCTCCTCGTCGGCCTTCTCCACCTGGGTCTCGGTGAAGTAGGTCTCGTCGGGCACGCAGTACCAGCCGTCATAGCTGCCCTTGTAGATGTAGCCCGCCTCGCGCATGCGCTCCCACAGGTACTGGACGGCGTGCTTCTGGCGCTCCTCGGTGGTGCGGATGAAGTCGTCGTTGGAGATCTCGAGCTCGTCCCACAGCTCATGGAACAGCGGGGCCTGGGAGTCGCACCACTCCTGCGGGGACAGGCCGTGCTTCTCCGCGGCCTCGGCCACCTTCTGGCCGTGCTCGTCCATGCCGGTGAGGAACTTGACGTCATAGCCCGTCGCGCGGCGGAAGCGCGCCTGGACGTCCGCCATGATCGTGGAGTAGGCGGTGCCCAGATGCGGCGCGGCGTTCACGTAGTAGATGGGCGTGGTGATGTAGTAGGACGGCTTGGTGTGCTCCATGGAGGCAGTCCCCTTCGTGCTCGATGCGGTCAAACAGGCTGGATATGCAGTCAATCCGCCATTCTAGCGCATGCGCGGTGCGTCGACCATACGCAACGGCGGGCAGACGGCGCCCCGAGCCCGCGGGACGGTCCCTAGGCTTCCCCGTCCCGCTCCTGCGCCTCGAGCACCAGGGCGTACACCTCGCGCTTGCGGCGGGAGTACTTCTGGGCGAGGCGCTTCGCCAGGGCGCCCGCGGACTCCCCCTCTGCCAGGCCGCAGGCGATGTCGCGCTCGAGCGCCGCGGCCGCATCCTCGGCGGAGGGGGCGGCGAAGGCCGCACCCGGCAGCTCGCCGGGCGCCGGGGGCGCGACCACGACCACCATCTCGCCGCGCATCTCGCCGCGCTCGCGCACGCGCTCGAGCAGCGCGGGGGCGGCGTCGCGGAGGACCTCCTCGTGGAGCTTGGTCAGCTCGCGGCACAGAGCCGCCTCACGTGCGGGGAACACCCGGGCGATGGCCTCGAGCGTCGCCTCCACGCGGTGCGGGGACTCGTAGAACAGCAGCGCCCCGGGGACCCCGGCGAGCTCGCGCAGGCGCCGCTCGCGCTCCCCGGGGCGACGCGGCAGGAAGCCCTCGAAGAAGAAGTGTTCGCACGGGATGCCGCTGGCGACCAGGGCGGTCACGCAGGCGGAGGGGCCGGGGACCACCTCGACGTCGATCCCCGCGGAGCGCACCGCGTCGACGAGCACCTGGCCGGGGTCGGAGACGCCCGGCATCCCCGCATCGGAGGCGAAGGCGAGCGTCTCGCCCGCCAGCAGACGGTCCACGAGCTGCGGGGCCCGCGCCGCCATGACGTTCTCGTCGCAGCGGACGAGCGGGCGCGAGATCTCGAGGTGCGCGAGCAGCTTCGCGGTGACGCGCGTGTCCTCGCAGCAGACCGCATCCGCCGCGCGGAAGGCCTGCGCCGCGCGCGGCGTGATATCGCCCAGGTTCCCGATCGGCGTGCCCACAACGTACAGGCGGCCGGCGCCCTCCCGTCTCTCCATGGCTAGTCGATCATCGCGCGCTCGAGCGGGGCCAGCGCGACCCGCGCGTCCCACGAGGGGATGCGCTTCTCCGTCTTCCAGGTCTGGAAGAACCAGCCGGCCGCCTCGGCGAAGCTCGCCAGCTCGCTCGAGATGAACACGCGCTCGTAGGCGGCGCGTCCCTCGGGGGTCACGCTCGAGCTCGACAGCACCGCGGCGGCGGACCACTCGCCCACCAGCACCGGGAACCCGCAGGAGCGGGCCGTGCGGATGAGGCGCCGGTTGCGGGCGACGGCCTGGGAGATGCCCTGGGGCGAGGTGATGTCCACCGCGGTGTCGTCGCGGTAGTGGTACAGGTGGACGTCCATGCACACGTTGCGGTACTTGGAGCCGCTCATGAAGCGCTTCCACATCTCGGGATGGCCGGAGGCGGAGAACACCACGAGCTTGTCGTCGCCCATGCGCGCCCGCACGAGCTCGTAGGCGTCGCGGTAGTAGTTGCGCAGGTAGTGGCTGGGGATGCCCTCGGTCATGTTGAACAGGCCGCGCCGCACGCTCATCACCGGCGAGTCCAGAAGCTCGATGCCCAGCAGCGCGTCGTGGGAGCCGTAGCGCTCGGCCAGGTTGTCGAGGACGTTCAGCGCGACATGACGGCCGTTGCTCGTGGAATGCCAGTCCGCGGCGGTCTCCGGGGTCGTGGCGCCCTCGTTCGAGTCCCCCTGGCCGCCCGGGACGGTCGCCAGGTCGAGCAGGACGCGCATGTCGTATTTCGCCGCCCACTCCATCGCGCGGTCGACGTAGTCGATCGCGGGGATGTGCGCGAGGGAGTCGCCCTGGGAGCCGAAGACGTGCCAGGGCACGGGCAGGCGCACGGCGTTGAAGCCGATGGCCGCCATGCGGTTGAAGTCGAACTCGCTGACGAAGGTCTCGTAGTGGCGGCGCAGGCGCTCGCTGTACTCAGCCGAGCCCAGGACCTGCTGCAGCTCCGTCTCGTTCGTCGCGCCGGTGGCGGCGAACAGCGAGGGCGTGACCCAAGGCTCCAAGATGAACCAGCCGGACAGGTTGACGCCGCGGATCCTCTCCTTCAGACCTGACATGGGTGGTACCTCCCCTGTAGCGCCGCGCCGGGCAGCCGCCTCGCGACATGATCCCGGCGGATACGAAAAAAGCGCCCGACGTGCTCACGACGGACGCTTTCAACATCAAATGGTGGCCAGAAAGGGATTCGAACCCCTGACACGAGGATTTTCAGTCCTCTGCTCTACCAACTGAGCTATCTGGCCGTTCCTGTCGCGAACGACAGCTCGTACAGTTTAACAAATCACCCCTTCGGGTCAAGGGGAATCTTGAAAGAATTTTCGCGCGCTCCCGGACGGCCCGCGGGCGACGGCGGGCGGGGCCGCTGTCCGTGAGGACGGGAACGGCATCACACGAGGCGTATCACCTCATCGGGCAGCTCCACGCAGGCCACCAGCGTGCCGCCGATGCCCTCGGCGTATCTTCGGAGCGTGTCGATGCGCGCCGACCCGATGTCCCCGTGTTCGAGCTGGGATATCCGCTTCTGGCTCACGCCCATGCGGGACGCGACGTCGCGCTGCGTGAGGTCGCAGCGCTTCCGCGCCTGCGCAAGCGTGTACGCGCGCACCTTCTCCTCGGTCGCCTGACGCGCGCGCTCGACCTCGGCCTCCGAGACCCCGCGCTCCCGAAGATACTCATGGATATCCATCGGCACCACCCATCCGTTCGATATGGCACCGGTACCGCCTCTCGGCGATCGGGATATTCCTCCGGTACCATCCGCCCCACTTCCGTCTCGACGTGCCGTCCGCCTTGTCGCCCGCCACGAGCAGAACCGCCCTGCGGTCGGGATCGAACGCGAACAGGATCCGGACCCGCCTACCCGGAGGAGAGACGGGACGCAGCTCCTTGAGGTTGTGGACCCGCGACCCGTGGATCCTGTCCACCAGCGGCCTCCCCAACGTCGGCCCCTCGCGCTCGAGGCTTTCGATTGCGGCAGCGACGCCCGCGACGGTCCTGTCATCCTGCGCGTCAAGCCAGGTAACGATATGGTCGATGAGAACTCGGTATCCCATATCTCCTCAAATTCATACCGTATATATTCTATAGTACTCTATATACGGTATATCTCAATAGGGGAAATCATCTTGATACACCCAGCCTCCAGCGAGGCCGGTGCGTCCTATCGGCACCTTTTGCTCGCCGCGTGCCGCTCTTCCCGGACGGCTCGCGGGCGGCGGGCGGGGCCGTCAGAATCCGTGCTCCGCCCCCACCGTCCCGTTCGTCGACGGAGGCTCGGTACCGCCTCGAGACCCGCGACCGTGCGACGCGGCTTCCCCGCACGACGGAGTGGCCCGCTCGAGCACCGCGACGGCCCCGGGGCAGCGCACGGACCGCCACGGACCGACCCCCTCCACGAGGCGGAGCACCCTCCCCTCCCGGTCGACGAACGCGATGTCGAGGGGATAGCGCATGAAGCAGGTGTGCACCGATGCGCAGCGGGGGAAGGCCATGACGAGGGGTTCTCCCTCCCCCGTCTGGGGACGGCGCACCGTCATGCCGAGCAGCCGGTCGAGAAACCGCTCGGCGACGTGCAGGCGGGCGGGCCGCCAACCCAGGGCGCAGAGGGCGCGCTGGAGTCCCACGCCGCCGATGGAGGACGGGCGCACCTCACATCACCGCCCCGGGCCGCCACGGATCGACCGTCACCGACCGCTCATGGGACAGAAGCGCCGGCGCCCCGAGGTCGGCCCCCGCGATCGAGAGGCCGCTCGGCCAGGGCGCGTAGCGCATCGTGCACCGATAGGTGCGCAGCCCCCCGACGAGCGAGAGCATCGACCCGTCGGCGGCCGCGTCCTCGCACGTCACCTCGATCTCGAGGTCGTAGCCCTCCATCGCATCGCCCAGATGGGACTCCACGGCATCGACCGCAGCCATGCCGCCGTCTCCCTCGGGGCTCACCCCGTGGGCGAGCACGATATCGGGCGCCACGCGGTCGAACCGCGCGACCGCGGACGCGAAGGACATCGTGTTGAACACGATGAGCGCCAAGACGATGAGCACGGGCGCCGTCACGGCCATCTCGACGGTCGCCTGCGCCGCATCCCCGCCCAGAACCCGCGCGCAGGCAGTAAACCCGAAGGCGCCCGACCCCGGGGCCCGGCGAAGGCGAGGCGGGCGCGCCGCCACGCGAGGACCCGATGCGCCCGCGCGCCCGCCGGACGCCCCGAACCCGGTCACGACCCCGCCCCCGCGACATCGCGCAGCCTGATCGTGAGCGGGATGGAGCCTCCGCCGGGCAGGGGGATCTCGGCGATGGTGAACTCCATCGACGCTAGGTACTCCCCCACCTGGTACCCGACCGCCTGGAAGATCGCCTCGGGATCGGTCGTCCCGAGCGGCAGCGCGCGCAGCATCCCCTGCACGTCCGCGAGCCCCGCCATGCCCGAGCGCTCGATGACCTGCGCGGAATCGGTGAGCACCGGTTTCTTGAGGCTCAGGTCCACCGGTTCCAGGCCGAGGGCGCCGATCAGGTCCGCCAGCCGGCCGGAGAGCCAACGGGCGATCGGGCCGGCGCCCATGGCCTCGACGTCTCCCACGAGCCCGTCCATGGCCTGCTCCAAGCCGGCACCAAGGTCCCCGTATGAGACGAGCAGGGACCCCCAGAGATCCATGACGCCGCCCACGAGACCCACGACGCCGTCCTCCCCCGCGCGCTCCTCGAGGCTTGAGAAGAACGACGAGAGCACGTTGTTCTCGCGCGTCGCCGCATCGGGCGCGAGCGCCGCCGCGGACACCGCGCCGCGACGGCCGAGCTCGGCGGCATCGTTGAACGCGGTGTCGAGCTCCTCGGGCGAGGAGGCCTCGCCCGACACCGCGAGCGCCACGCAGCCGAAGCGCCCGGGCGGCGCGATGCGCGGGCGCTTGGAGGCGAGGACCTCCAGCGCCTCGCCGAAGGCGTCGCCGGCCGATCCCGCCTCCTCTCGCGCTCGCTCCTCGAGCTCCAGCTCCCGGTTGCGGCACCCCGCGTAGTCCTCGAGCGCGAGGGTGAACTCGCGCAGGTGGTATTCGAACCCGTTGTCGATCGAGGTCGACGCGGCGGGAGCCTTCCCCACGTCTCCCACATCGAACCGGCATGTGGGGCACTGTCGGGCGCCTCCCCCCTCCAGGGCGGAGAGCGGCAGGGACGCCGCCGCGCCGCCGGTGGCCCCCGGGCAGTCCGCCCCGTAATGCAGGGTCAGGCCCTCCGGCTCCATGGACGCGGGCCACACCGCCTCGGTGAACAGCTCCGTCCGCCGCACCTCCTCCGTGTTCCGCGGCAGAAGGGGCACCGTCGACTCGAACCTGCCCCCGCTCTCCCCGACCTCGGCGCGCTCCATCTGCTCGCAGGCGAACCGGTAGAAGGCCAGGCGCGCCGCGGAGTCCGCGCGCTCCTCGACGGAGCCGTCCTCGGGCCGCTCGTGGTCGCGCCGCCAGCGGTAGTATGCGCGGGCGCGCTCGAGCGCCACCGCCGGCTCCCAGGTGATGCTGGACGCGTAGTCGGGGTTCTGCGCCGCGGGGAGCCCCGTGAGGCTCGCCGCCCGCTCCTGCATGCTCCTCCCTGCGCGGCCGCAGTCCGCGATCCACGCACGCTCCTTCGCGGCAGCCGTCTCCTCCGATGCGCGGGCGAGCTCCGACGCCGCCGCCTCCAGATCCGAGGAGGCCTCCTCGAGCCCCGACGTGTCGACGCCGGCGCCCTCGAGGGCGGGGAACTCGGACGCGGAATCGCGCGGGACCGCCAGCGCGATCCCCGTGTACGAGAGCTCCTCGGTGGATTGGCCCGCGCACAGGCGCGCGGCGTTCGCGCCGACGAGATAGGGCAGCGACCCCTCGAGCGCCTTCAGCCCCTTCGAGGCGGAGGCGGCGAACCTGTTGCGCGCATCCAGGATGCGCATCCCCGCATCGACCGCCTCGGCCCCCGCGGCGCTCGCCGGGGGCACGAGCAGCCCCACGAGCCCCACGCCGGTCGTCACGAGCCCCGCGAAGCCGAGGCTCGCCACGCTCGCATCCACCACGGTCGCAGCGGTCGAGTAGGACGCCACCACGTTGGCGCCCGCGAGGGCGGCCGCGTCCGCGCTCACCTGGACGTCGCCCGCCCGCGACATGCTCCACACCGCCGTCACCGACGAGAACAGCAGCGCGAGCACCACCAGGATCGTCACGGCCGCGGCGAGCGTCGTGTACGCCCCGTCCTCGATGAACAGGTCGATCCCGCACCGCGGGACGCGCTCACCCCCACATGGCGACCCACTCCCCGTAGTCGCCCTCGAGCCAGCCCGGTCTCCCCTCATAGCCCACGGTCACCTCCAACAGCACGTCCCCGCTTGCATTCGTCTCTCCGAGCGCGGAGGCGAACGCCCCGATCACGGGCAGCGGACGCACCGCCCCCGAGATCGTGACCTCGACCCCGCGCGGCGCCCCCGCATCCCCATCGCCCGCACCCGCCCGCACGACCTCCACCTCCCATGAGAGCGGTCCGCCCGCGTGGAAGATCGAGACGTCGGGCACGGCGGCGAGGCGGCGCAGCGCGAACGCCCGCATGGCGTCTGCGTCCGCGGAGGTCACCGCCAGCCGAGCGGTCTCGGCCGCGGCGGACTCCATGATGCTGCGCGTGTAGAGCACGCACACCGGCTGGAGCGCCAGCAGGATGAGCGTGAGGAAGGTCGGCAGCAGGAACGCGGCCTCGACCGTCGCCTGCGCCGTCTCGTCGCCCAGCCCCTCAATACAGCGCGATATCGAGCGGCCCCGTCCCTGCCAGCGCATGGGACGCCGCCTGCTCGACGAGTCGCGCGAGCGTCCCGTCCTCGCCGGCGCGCCACAGCGCCGCGAGCGCGACGGCGACCGCCGCGAGCGCGGCGACCGTGAGGGCGTACTCGAGCGATGCCTGCGCCGCATCCTCCCGCACGGACGCCCGCAGGCGCCCCATCGGTCCCGCAGACCCATCCCGTCCCCCCGATCTCACAGGTCCTCCCTTGCCAGGCGCGCCACCCGGACCTCCGTCCGCTCGGCCGCCTCCGTCGTCGACACGTGCACCACGTCCACCCAGCCCCGGGAGTCGCGCACCACGGCACCCCACACGTTCCCCTTGAGGTCCAGGTACCCGCTCACCGCGAGCGAGGCGGTGGGGACCGCGCGGTAGGCGCTCAGGACCTCCGAGGCGGGGCCGGGCAGGTCGCCCGGCACCTCCCATGCCACGGCGGCGGGCCCGCCCCCGTCCCGCGCACCCCGCTCCAGGTCGGCGAGGAAGCGCTCGGACGAGGACGGGGCGGCTGGGGCGAGGACGGACGGCGCACCCTGCTCCGGGACGGCGCCGCCCCCGCCGCCGGCGCCCCCATCCGCCTCGGGACGGGGCGTCAGCACCCACGCCGCCGCGGCGACGAGCACGCACAGCGCCGCCAGCGCGAGCATCCCCCGCCCGCGCCCCCTCACAGGCTGTTGATCCCCGAGGCGATCGCGTCCCACAGCTCGCCCACCTTGTCGCGGAATGCGATGATCGCCAGGATCGCGATCACCACGAGCACGCCGACCAGGATCGCGTACTCGGTCGTCCCCTGCGCGCGCTCCTCGCGCAGCAGCCGCCCCGCAGCGCGCAACCCGTCCCTCATACGAACCGCCGAACCCATCTGTACCTCCTTAGATCATGCCGCCGGCCGCGAGCAGCGGGCCGACGATCGACAACAGCAGCGCGGGCAGGATGAGCGTGCCCGTCGGGATGAGCATCTTGACCGGCGCCTGCTCGATCCTGCGCTCGACGGCCGCCCGGTGCGCGGCGCGCATCTCGCGCGCCTGGCGCGCGAGGGTGTCGGCCAGCGGAGCGCCCAGCTCGTGTGCCTGCGCCACCGCGGCGGAGAAGGACTCCAGCTGCCGCACTCCGGTCTCCCGCGCCACCGCCGACAGGCCCTCCTCCCGCGTCTCCATCCCCATCTGCCAGCCCAGGCGGGCCCGGGCCATGCTCGACGCCAGCGGGCCGGGCGCCTGCTCGCAGTACATCCCGAGCGACGCGTCGAACGAGAGGCCCGCCGAGAGCCCCAGGCGCACCACATCCACCATCTCGGCGACCTCGCCCAACCCGACGCGGCGGCCGCTCGGCGCACCGGGGCGGGCACCGCGCCGCGACGTCCGCGACGCGACCTCCCGCACCCGTGCCGCCGCGGCTCGCAGCCGACGGACGAGCCGCCCCGCATCGACGCCCAGCGCGAACCACGCGAGCAGCGCGACCGACGCCCCGATGGAACCGATCAGCATCCGGTCGTCCACGGCATCCACCTCCTCAGAGCTCCACATCCATGATCTTGCGGATCGACCCCCATGCCACGGCGTTGAGCGCGAGCGCGACCGCCACCGAACCCGCCCCCGCGGGCGTCGCGAGCCCGGAGCGGAAATCCGGCGAGAGAAGGGACAGCAGCGCCGTCATCGCCATGGGCATGCAGGCCACCATCCGCGCCGACATGCGCGCCTGGGACGTCTTCACATCGAGTCTCCGGCGGAGCTCGATGCGCTCGCCCACGGAGCGCGAGGCCTCGGCGAGCAGCTCCCCCAACGGGGCGCCGGTGCGCTGCGAGACCTTCAGGGCGAGCACGACCAGGTCGAGCCCCGGTGCGCGCAGGCGCCCCAGCATCGCGTCGAGGGCCTCCACGGCCGGCACGCCGCAGTCCACCGCGAACGACACGCGCATGAACTCCGTGCGCACCGGCTCCTCGGCATGGCTCCCCACGTAGCGCATCGCCTGCGGCAGCGAGTACCCCGACCCGAGCGAGACGGCGAGCGCCCCGAAGGCCTCGGGCATCGCCTCCTCGAGCCTCGCGCGCTCTCGGCGCCGGCGTGCCGCCCCGGCCGCGGCGACCCCCGCCGCGGGGAGCGCGAACCCGATCGGCGCGGCGGCGAGCGAGCCCGAGACCGCGCAGGCCGCCGCAGCCGAGCAGGCGCCCATGAGCGCCGTCGCCCCCAGGGCGCCCTGCGCGTCGATGCCGGAGAACGGCTCCCTCCCGCAAACCCGCAGCCGCCCGACCTCGAGCACCGCCTCCCCGAGCCCGCCCGACGCGACGAGGCCGCAGCCTCCCAGCGCCGCGCCGACCCGCTCCGCCAGCCCCCGCACCCCCGCGGCGCGCGGGGCGCGGCCGCGCGCCGCGGACTCGTCGAGCGCACGCAGGATGCCCGCTACGCACAGCGCCGCGAGGAGCCCCGTGCAGCAGGACACGACGACCTCCATCGCTCCACCTCCTTCTCCCGCAGCGCCCCCGAGCGCAGCCCCTCCTCGATGAACGGCGGCTCGCGTACAAGTTCCCAGGTCGCGCTCGCCTCGTCGAACGACACGTACTCCGTGAGCTCGACGCCCCCGGCATCCGAACGGGAGACCCCCGTGTAGGAGGACACGTAGCGCCGGCCGCCCGGGGTGCGCACCGACATCACGATCCCGTCGAGCGCCATCGCGATCTGCTCCTCGATCAGGTCCCCCGGCAGGTCGATCCCGTAGCGCGCGAGCAGGGTCAGGCGCACCACGGCCTCACGGGCGCTCCCCGCGTGGAGGGTGGTGAGCGACCCGTCGTGCCCCGTGTTCATCGCCTGCAGCATGTCGATGCACTCGGCGCCGCGCACCTCCCCCACCACGATCCGGTCGGGGCGCATGCGCAGCGCGTTGGTGACCAGGTCCCTGATCGTCACCGCGCCCTCGCCCTCGATCGACGCCTCGCGCGCCTCCAGGCGCACCACATGCGGATGCCGCGCGAACTTGAGCTCGGCGGAGTCCTCGATGGTCACGATCCGCTCCCCCAGGGCGATCTCGCACGACAGGGCGTTCAGCAGCGTCGTCTTGCCCGACCCCGTACCGCCCGCCACGGCGAGGTCCTGCCGGAGCGCCACCGCGCAGCTGAGCAGCCCCGCGTACCAGGCTGGCAGCGACCCCAGGTCGACGAGCTGGGCGAGGGAGCTGATGCGGTCGGAGAACTTCCGGATGGTGAGCACCGGCCCGTCGATCGCCACGGGCGGGATCACCGCGTTCACGCGGTAGCCGCTCGGCAGGCGCGCGTTCACGATGGGGCTGCGCTCGTCCACGCGGCGCCCCAGCGGTGAGATGATCCGGTCGATCACGATCCTGATCTGCTCGTCGCTCTCGAACACCCCGGGCAGCGGGTGCAGCACGCCGGCGCGCTCGAAGAAGGCCGAGCCGCAGCCGTTCACCATGATCTCGCTCACCGAGTCGTCATCCAGAAGGGGCTGCAGCGGCCCGAGCCCCACCACGTCGTCGAGGATCTCCTCGACGACGCGCGAGCGCGACGGGGCGTCCACGACCCCGCCCGCCCCCGCGTTCAGGACGGCCTCGATGGCGGGGCGCAGCTCCTCGCGCGACCGCGCCGCGTCGCGCGCGTTGGCGATGCGCGCGACCTCCGCGAACCCCACGCGCTCCATCATCTCGCGCTTCGCCGCGCGCTTCACGCGCCGCACGCGCTCGCTCGACGCGGCGCGCGCGTCGGCGGCCCTTCCGTCGTCCCCGCCGGCTTCCCGCACCCGTTCCAAGACGCTCATCTCGCCGCACCCCCTTCGCGCTGCCTCCAGGGAAGCCTGATCCGCGGGCGCCCCCGCTCCGATAGGATCTGGGCGCGCTGGCGCTCCTCCCACGCCTCGAGCGGGCAGCCCAGCTCCTTCAGCAGCCCGTACGTGTGGGTCTGCACATCCCGGGCGAACGCGCCCGGCACGACCATGAGGTCCCCCAGGCGGCCGAACGACAGCAGGTCGGACACGAACGAGCCTCCGTCGGCGATGCGCATCCGCGAGCGCAGCGCCACCGCCATCTCGAAGCGCATGGCGCGCTCCTCGTCGCAGCCGGCGGCCCCGAACCTGTTGAACACGCTCGTCATCCTAGTCTTGGGCACCCCGATGCGCGACGCGAGCGCGACGGCGCGGGCCGTCGACGCGTCCGACGAGACGCCGCCCGACCCCACCACGAGGCACCGGTCGCTGTGCGCCACGACGGCGGCCGCCGCATCGCCCCAGAACACGGAGGTGTCCGCGAAGATCACGTCGGCCTCGCCGCGCAGGGCGTCGACCAGGCCCTCCCCGGGGCCCGACAGGAGCTCGGCCTGCTCGGGGAGGGAGCACGGCCCCCACAGCGTGAGCCCGGGGGCGATGCGCATGGCAGTCGCCTCGATCGCCTGCTGCGAGCAGGACGACGAGCCGTCGGACGCGACGAGCCCCGCGATGTCGCGCAGCTGGTCGACGCCCATCAGGTCGGCCAGGTTGCCGAACATCAGGTCGAAGTCGATCACCGCGGCGCGCAGCCCCATGTGCGCCGCCCACCAGGCCATGGCCGCCACCACGGTCGATTTGCCGCAGCCCCCGCGCCCCGAGATCGCGGCGATGACGGGGGCGCGACTCCCCGAGGACCCCGCCGCGGGCGCTTCGGCCTCATGGCGGACCGGGGCACCCGGGGAGGACGCACCCCGTCCCGCGCCGACGGCAGGAGCGCCCGGAGCCGGAGCCGATACGGGCCTCTCCGGCCCCGCCGGAGCCGTAGCGCCCTCCGGAACCATCGCGCCCGCCGCCGCGGGCACCTCGCCGCCGGGCTCCGTCGCCGCGGGCGCCGTCGCGGCGCCCGCCGGCTTCGTCCCCTCGTCGCAGCCGGCGCCCCCGGGCACCGGGTTCGCATCGGCCGCCTCCGGGGAGGGGCCCGTCTGCGCGGGCGATGACGCGGGAGCCTTCCGCGCCCCCGTATCGGCAGGCGCGTCCGCACCTGAGGCGCGGGCCCGCCCGGAGCCGGACGCGGCCGCGTGCGGCGCCCCGCCCGACCCCCTTCCGACGGACGGGGGAAGCGGCCAGGGAGGGATCTCGAGGTCGGGGCCATCGCAGGCAGGGGGACGCCGAGGACGCTCGATACCGGGACCCTCTTTCGTGCGCGCACCCGACGCATCGTCCGGATCGGAGATGCCCCCTGCCGCGATGACCTCGGTCGCACCGGCGTAGAACAGGCGCGCGATCGCACCCGCATCCGGCTCGTCGGTGAACACCAGGATCGACTCCGCGCGGCCGTCGCGCGCGAGCTCGGCTACGGTGCGCTCCGTGCGCTCCTCCCCGCCGTGCGCGAAGATCGCCGCCCCTCCCCGGGCGCCGGCGAACACGTCCAGCACGCCGAGCAGCGTCCGCTGGTCGGCGAAGCGCACCAGCTGGGCCGAGGCGTCTCGCGCCCCGATCTCGCGGCGGACCGCCGCCATCTCGTCGCCCGAGCAGCACACGAGCCAGATCGTCCCCATCACGCGTCACCCTTCCCCTGATCCGCATCGGCGCCTTCGGAGCCCGTCCCCTCCGCGCCGGGCCCGGTGCCGTCGTCATCCGCCCCGTCGCCCTCCGGCTGCGCCCCGGCGACCGTGAGGGTCACCTGGGCCCGGGTCGTGGCGACGATGAGCTCCTCCACCGCGGAGGGGTCGACCGCGAGCGTCACCCAGCTCACCTCGCCCCCTCCCGATGCGAGCGCACTCGTATCGAGCACGCGCGCCCCGGTCAGGCGGTCGGCGATCCCGTCGCGCGACACGTAGACGTCCACCTCGTCGCCGCGCTCGAGCGCCCCTCCCATCGCGTGCTCGGGGTCGCTCGCCACGCAGACCGCGGCCATGCCCTCGGGAACCTCGAGCCCGTCTCCCGGGTGCTCGAGGTACGCCGGGCACAGGACCGCCCGGCGCGGGATGCGCGAGGTCGCCACCTTGCCCGCCAGATCGCCCACCGAGGTGCTCGCATCGGCGGGCAGCAGGCTCGCGACCCACTCCTCCACTGCGATGTTGGTCTCGTCCAGCGTGTCCCCCGGCTCGATGTCGCGCGTCGCGACGCAGACCGGGACGAGGTCGCCGCCGTAGCGGGCGAGCGCCTCCCGCTGGGCGCGCTCCGCCTCGGCGCGGACCGACGAGGCGTACGCGAGCGCCGTCATCGCAGCCGCGACACCGCATACCATGCTGATCGCGAGTCTCACCCTACGCTTCACCGCGCACCCCCCATCGGAACCGCCTCACCCCGCACGCCCCGGCGCGCCCGTCGGGCCGCCGGGCCCCTGCGGGCTCGCGACCATTGTGCGGGGCGGCGGCGGGGCGGCGGATCTCGAGTTCGGGAAGTCGCGCGCGACCTTACGGGGGCCTTCCCCCGTTCTTTCCAGCGCGTTCGGATTCCGGTAAGGGGAGGCGGGGCACGGGGGCGGGCCGGCGGCAAGGCAGGGCGGCCTCACCGCACGCGGCGGGGCGCATGGACGCGGCCGGCGCGCTTCCGGATAGCGCGGCGCCGAACGCCGTCTCGGAGCGCGCTGCGGATTACAGGAGGCTACGGGGGGCCAGGCACCGGCACGCCCCCAAAGGTCGCACCGGCGCCTCGGCCCTGTATCGCACGCGGCGGCGCATGCGGGGGCAACCGGTGACAGAAGCGATATGGCGCAAGGGGGCGACGATGAAAACGGCCCGCCGCACGGGGAGGCCGCGCGGATGCGCCCTACAGGTGCACGTCGGGATCGAGGCTCTGGGCGCTCACGCGCATCTCGACGGCGAGCGAGAGGAAGGCCTCGAGCCGAAGCTCGTCGACCTCGCCGTCCCCGACCGCCGCGCGCACGGCGCAGCCGGGCTCGTGCGTATGGGTGCAGTCGTTGAAGCGGCAGCCGCGCGCCGCGGCGACGATCTCGGGGAAGGTCCGCGCGAGACCGCGCTCATGGCCGACGAGCGGCAGGCTGCGCAGGCCCGGCGCGTCGGCGATCACGCCGCACGGGTCGGGCAGGGAGACCATCACGCGTGCGACGGTGGTGTGGCGGCCCATGTCGTCGCGCTCGCGCACCTCGCCGGTGGCGAGCGCCTCATGGCCGAGCAGGGCATTGAGCAGCGTGGACTTGCCGGCGCCCGATTCCCCCAGGATCATCGCGCAGCTGCCGGCGGGCACGCAGGAGCGCACCTCGTCCAGGCCCTCGCCCGTCGCCGACGAGGTCGCGAGCACCCGCACGTCCCCGCCCGCCAGGCGGTGCACCTCCGCCTGCGCGCGGGCGAGCTCCGCCGCGTCGCAGCGGTCGGCCTTGGTGAGGACCACCACGGGCTCCGCCCCGCAGTCCCGCACGAGCACGAGGGAGCGGGCGATGCGGTCCCGCACGAGCGCCGGGGTGTCGCGGGAGGACCCGAGCGGCTGGACGATGAGGACGGTGTCGACGTTGGCGGCGAGCACCTGGCGCTCCCCGCGGCTCTTGCCCCGCCAGCGCTCGAAGACCGTGCGCCGCGGCAGGACGCGCTCGATCACGCCCATATCGTGGCCGGGCGCGACGCGGACGGCCACACAATCGCCGATGGCGGGCAGCAGGCGCTCGCCCTCGCCGCGGCGCTTGGCGAAGCCGACGGCATGCTCCGCGCGGAAGGTGCCGCCGTCCGTCGCCACGAGGGGGAACCCGCGGTCCAGACGCACCACGAAACCGAGACGCATCTCGTCCGCGGCGCCCCCGTCCTCGCGCCCGACGGCCGAGGCGAACTCCTCGAACGCCGCGACCTGCGCCGCATCGGCCCGCAGGTCGGAGAAGGACGGGACGTCGCGAAGCACGTCCAGCTTGGGCAGCGCGGCGACGAGCGCCTCCCGATCGGGGGCCGCGCCTCCCCGGCGCCCCGCCGTCCCGCGCCTGCCCCTCGCCTTGGCCGTCTTGCCCACGCGCTCCCCTTTCGTCCGCATCATAGCCATGCTCGCTTCCGCCGGGCGGCCCGCCCGCCCCCCGCGCGCCCCGCGGGTGGCCGAGGGCGGCTCCCCGGCGTTTCCCCAGCCAGTGTATCCCATCGGGGGCCGTGACCGCATGCGGGCGCAGGATGCTCCCGCAAACGAGAGACGCCGGGCGGGCTTCAGCTCTTTCGCCGTGAAAGGAGGAAAGCGGCAAAAAAGCTGAGGCCCGCCCGGCGCAGGGGAGGGAAAGCGGGTTGCGCGGTTTTTCCCACCGCGTCGACGGCCATACGGTGGAAAGGCCGCTCGCGTCGCGGGCATCTGCCGGCGTCCCGACGATACGGACCGCCCTGTCGCGCGCCCCTTCCCCGTCATCTCCATGGTACGGGCTCCGCCCCGCCCCCACGTGTCCTTACGGTGTGCACGTGTCCTTGCGGTGTTCTCGATCCCCATACCCGATGACGGTTCAGACTATATGCGGGCGGGCGCCCCGATCCCATGGTCCGCGAACCACCTTTGCGCGCCGGCAGCATGTCCTCTTGCGGGCCGCGTCGGCGCCCTGCGCGCAACGGCATGCGGACGGGACGTGCCGCCCGCCGTCCAAACATGCCGCCCGCCGCCTCAGAATCAGTGGGATCCACCCGCGTAGCGGATGGTTTTCGGCGGCGCGCTGCGCGCGCCACAGGGTTGAGGACCCTTGAAACGAAAACGGGAGCCCCGAAGGGCTCCCGTTGCAGCGGATCTGTCAGTCCTGTCCGGTTCGGACGGGACGGATGCGAGGCGATGCGCTAGTCGTTCTTCTCCACGGCGCGCATAATGGCCTTGTAGACCTCCATGATCGGGATGATCAGGAAGGCCAGGCCGATGGCGCAGGCGAGCGCCTCGAGCGGCAGCTCCATGAAGCCGAACATGACGGCCAGCGGGTGGAACTCGACGACCACGACGGTGAGCACGAGCGCGAGCAGCGCGGCGCCCCACAGCCACTTGTTCTGCTTCTTCATGGAGAACAGCGACGCGCGGCGGCTGCGCATGTTGAAGCAGTGGAAGATCTCGACCATCGACAGGGTGATGAACGCCATGGTGACGCCCTCCTCGTCGGCGGTGCCGGCGATCATGTCGGCGATGTCGATGTAGCCCATGTCGAAGTACACGCCCACGAAGAAGGAGGCGAGCACGAGCAGGGTGATGATGACGCCCTGGAAGACGATGTCGACACCCATGCCGCCCGCGA
>DHCMC07803__coassemble_608_pt1 | contig 51540 bp, 31 predicted proteins | sample DHCMC07803__metabat2_low_PE_003 | metagenome-assembled genome bin DHCMC07803
CATCATTATCGCGAGCAGCACGAGCTGCGTGAAGTATGGCCACTGCGCGTAGTCATCGCCGAAGATGTTGAGCGCGTGGGAGGCGACGCAGCGGGCGGACACGTGGAAGACGCCCGGCAGGCCCTCGCCCGCGATCTTGTACATGTTCGGGATCATGAGCAACAGGCCCTGGGACGCCGTGTAGGTCGTGGTCAGAGCACCGGCGCCGAGCGAGCCGTGGACCGTACCGGCGGCACCGGCCTCGGACTCCATCTCGACGACGTTGACGGGCGTACCGAAGATGTTCTTCTTGCCCTGCGCGGCCCACTGGTCGACATGGTCGGCCATCGGGCTGGACGGCGTGATCGGGTAGATACCCGCAACCTCGGTGAACGCATACGATACGTATGCGGCCGCCTCGTTGCCGTCCATAGACTTGAACTTACGCGCCATATACCCCTCTCCTCTCAGCTGGGTGTACACGCTCCGGGAGCCGGTGCCCCCGGGTATTACCGTGCATGGATGCCTCCGGCGATCTGGACGCATCGCAGGATCGCCGGCGGACGAGCCCGCGCGGACGAGCCTGCCGAAAATCCACATGCATGGTTATTGTACTCCCAACCAAGGGTTCGCAAGACGGAATCCGAGACGGATTTCGCCGCATCGAACTGTCACGCCGACCAGCGGTTCGGTTGCCTTCGGGCAACCCGGGACGGGTGCGCGCGGGGTCGAAAAAGAACAGCGGCGGCACACCGGATGCGCGCCGCCGCAAAGGGGGTTGGATTATACGCGTCGCCAACGACGGCGACGGATCGCGGAGCCGGTGCGCGACGGCACCCGGCGCGCGGGCCCGGGCGGTCCTCAGCGGCGCTCGCGGTCGCACTCCCGCGCCCGGCGCGCGGGGCGGCGCCAGGCGAGCCCTGCCCCCGCTCCGGCGCACAGCGCGCCCAAGCCCGCGAGGATGCTCACCGTGAGCGTGCCGGCGTCGCCGGTCCGCGGCAGGTCTCCCGCGGTCGCGCCGTCATCCGCCGCGCCGCCAGCCCCGTCGACGGGCTCGGCGGGCTCCAGCGGGGCCAGGGGCGTATCCTCATCGCCCGCATCCGGGTCGCCCGTATCCGGGTCCGCGTACGAGACCGTGCCCGTCAGCTCGTCCACCAGCTGCTCCCAGCTGTCGGCGGCGACGAGCGCGCGCAGGGCCTCCTCGCACGTCCCCCACTCGGCGACGAGGTCCATGTCGGCGAAGGCGGGGTGCTCGTCCGTGAGCCCCGGCAGGTAGCTGTTCATGGCGACGGTGTAGACGCGGGCATCCTCGAGCGGCTCCCCGCCGACCTCGATCGAGCTGATGCGCTCGCCCGCCGGGCGGTCCCAGTCCACCAGCATGGTCGCCCCGCCGACCACGATGACCGAGCCCGAGTTCTCGGGCCAGCTGTACGCCATCGGGTCCTCGCCGTTCTCGATCGCCTCGATCTGCCGGGCGAGCACGTCGCGGCAGGCCTTCGAGATATCGAGCGAGTGCTCGAGCGTCGCGCGGACCTGCGCGCCGGTGAGCCCGTAGGTGGCGAGCGTGTTTCCGTAGGGCGAGATGGAGATGAGGTCGCCCACGGTCACATCGCCCGCCGAGACGCCGCCGCGGATGCCGCCGGCGTTCTCGAACGCGAGGTCGGCACCGGTGAGCTCCAGGTAGGAACCCGTGACCAGGTGGCCGATCTCGGTGTCCTCGGTGCGCACGCGCTCCCATCCGCCCGGCTCGGTGCCCTGCGCGGAGCCGTAGGGGTAGTCCCCGATGCTCGTCCCGACGACCTGGTCGAGGATGGTCGCGTTGTCGGCGACGATGCGCTCGGTGAGCGCGGCGACCCCCTCGTCCCGGGCGGTGAACTGCGCGGTGGCGAGCTGCTCGTCGGTATGGGAGGAGACGGAGAGGGCCCCGTCGTCCGCCCGCTCGATCCGCAGGGTGAGCAGGCCGATGGAACCGAAGTAGTCCGCCGAGGGGCTCGAGGGGCACTCCACCACCGCGACCTCGCGGCCGTCCGCGGCGGTGACGGTCCCATCGATCGCCAGGTGCTCGTGACCGGCGATGACCGCGTCGACGCCGACGAGGTCGGCGGCGAGCGCCTGCGGGTCCGCGTTGTGCGTCAGGCAGATGACGATGTCGGCGCCGGCGGCGCGCAGCGCGGCGGCGGTCTCGTTCGCGGCGGCGACCGGGTCGGTGAACGCGAGTCCGGCCACGTTCTTTCCCGGCGTGGACGTGTAGAAGCCGGGGTCGATCACGCCGAGGACGCCCACCTGGACCCGCTCGCCGGTCGGCTCGCCGTCCTCGCCCTCGAGGTCGACGGTCTTCAGCAGGTACGGCTGGGCGAAGTAGGGCTCGCCCGTCTCGGCGTCCACCACGTTGGCCGCGAGCACGGAGAAGGAGCCGGACGCGTCCAGCTCGAGCAGGCGGTCCGCCCCGTAGCTCCAATCGTGGTTGCCCGGCGTCGTGGCGTCGAACCCGGCGGCGTCGAGCAGCCGCGCGATGCTGTCGCCCTGCGACACCGTGGCGAACGAGGCGCCGTGGAAGGTGTCGCCGGCGTCCAGGGTGAGCGCGACGCCCTCCGCATCCGCCAGGCCCTTGACCGCCGCGAAGGCGTTCACGCCGTCGACCTCGTAGCGGCCGTGGATGTCGTTCACATGCAGGATGTCGATCGAGCCGACCGGCTGCGCGTCCGCCGCGAGAGCGGTCTGGGGCAGACCGCAGAGCGCCGCGGCGGCGAAGGCGACCGCGAGGGCCGACCGCCGCGCGAGGCGCGCCGCCCCGTTCAAGATGCCATGCGTTCCCATGGGATTCCCTCCCCCAACGCCCCGGGGCGACCCGGGCCCCGACGAGGCGTCTTCAAATCTTCAACACAATTGAACAAATGTACTGGAACGCACTGTGACTTGCAAGCGGGGCGCCCGGCAGGCAGGGGCGGGTGGGCGGCGGCGGAGCGCCGGGCGGGCCGCGCGTCCGGCACGGCGGCACCCCCGGGCGGCGGGAGCCACGGGAGCGCGGGGCATGCGAGGCGGCGGATGCGGGCGGTACGCCGGCGCAGCCCCGGGCGGCGGGCGAACCGCCGTTCGCGGACGGGGTGCATACGCACCGAATTGTTGCTCAACAAATCGGCGCGCCTCGGACGTATCAACGGGATAGGCACCCGTCGTCGTCCCTTGGAGGCGCCCATGGAAGGACCGGCGATCCCCCGCTGCATCGGAGGCGCGCGATGAGCGCCCCGCAGGCGTATCGGGGGTCCATCACCCGCGAGCAGTGGCTCGTCAACGAGACCCGCACCGTCGCCCGGCTCATGCTCGATGAGGGCATCGCGGACACCGCCGGGCTCGTCGACGCCGTCGTGTCCGCCAACCCCTTCCAATACCCGACCGAGCGCGAGCTCAAATCGATCACCCGGGCATGCGCGCGGCGGCTGGCGGCGCTCTCCGACGACCCGCAGCTGCGCAGGCGCCTGGTCGAGCTCATCGCCCATGGGACGCCCGACCAGCTCGCCCAGACGAACCTCTACGCCATGATGCGCGACAACCGCATCGTATGGGACTTCATGACCTGTGTCGTGGCGCGCAAGCTCGAGGCGCTCGACCCCCTGCTGCGCAGGCGGGAGATCGCCGACTTCGTCGAGGGGCTGCGGGCCCAGGACGGCCGCGCGGCGCGCTGGAGCGACGCCACCGCCAACAAGGTCCGCCAGGTGCTCACCGCGTGCCTGGAGCGCTGCGGGATGTACGACCGCGCCACGGAGCGCATCGCTCCCCCGCTGCTCGACCTCGACCTCGAGGCCGCCATCCGGGCCAACGGCGACGCCGAGGTCCTGCCCGCCCTCGGCGTGGCGGAATAGGAGGCGCAGATGACCGCATCCGAATCCCCCTCGCTCGCCGACAGCTTCGAGCTCATACGCTCCCGCTTCGGCGACCCCGACTTCCTTCGCTGCCGCGGCATCAGCAACGAGGTCCCCTTCTACGTGTTCCCCTACGACGCCGCCTGCGAGGACGAGGTGCGGGAGCGAACGGCGGAGCTCGTCGCCGCGTCGCGTGCGGGCTCGATCCCCGCGCGCATCGTGGACTTCGACCTGTGGGACATCTTCTGCGGCATCTGCGGCTACTACGACATCGTCGACGACCTCGAGCGCATGGAGCGCGAGCGGGGCTCCGAGGCGCTGCTCGCGCACATCCGCGAGCTCGCCATGCCGGAGGACTACGTCCGCGCCATGCGCGAGCGCTACGAGCGCGACTTCGGCGGCATGCAGGCGGGCCGCGACGTGCTGCTGGTCACCGGCGTGGGCAAGACCTATCCCTTCGTCCGCGCGCACGACATCCTGGAGAACGCCCAACCAGCCTTCGACGGCGTGCCGTTCGTGCTGTTCTACCCCGGCCTGTACGACCAGACCTCGCTGCGGCTGTTCAACTCCGTCGCCGACGGCAACTACTACCGTGCGTTCACCTTGCTCTGACCCAGCGGAGGGGTTGAGAGGGGTTGAAACGAACCCGTCCCCATCCAACCCATCCCAAAGAGGTTGAAACGAACCCGTCCCCATCCAACCCCCCCTAGAAAGGAGCCGGCCGTGCGCATCCACGATATGTTCGAACGCGACATCGACCGCGACATCAACGGCGTCATCAAGATCGACCAGGACGACGAGGCCGTCATCGAGCAGGAGCTGTCCGAGTACGTGGTCACCCGCGAGCTGCGCGGGCACTTCTCCACGTTCTTCGACGCCTACGAGCGCGCCATCGACGAGCCGACGGGCAAGATCGGCGTGTGGATCTCGGGCTTCTTCGGCTCCGGTAAGTCGCACTTCCTCAAGATGCTGTCCTACCTGCTGTCCGATCGCACGGTGGGCGGCAGGCGCGCGCTCGACTACATCGAGCCGCGCTTCGAGGACGAGATGATCGCCGCCAAGGCCCGGCGCGCGGCCGGCATCCCCACCGAGACCATCCTGTTCAACATCGGCAGCAAGAGCTCGGACCGCAACGACGCCTCGGCGGTCATCCGCACCTTCTACCGGGTGTTCTACGAGAACCAGGGCTTCTACGGCGCGAGCCCCAAGCTGGCGCGTCTGGAGGCGCTCATCGAGGCGGAGGGGCTCACGGACGCCTTCCGTCAGGCGTACGAGCAGGCGAGCGGCCACAGCTGGCTCGACTGGCGCAAGACCTACCAGTCCAAGTCCGCCCCGGTGATCGAGGCGCTCGCGGCGTGCGGCTTCCAGACCCGCGAGGAGGCGGAGCGCTGGTACGCGAGCGATGACCTCGACATCTCGGCCGACACCTTTACCGACGAGGTGCGCGACTACGCCGAGCGCCGCGCCGCCGAGCACGGCGGGCGGTTCCGCCTGCTGTTCATGGTGGACGAGGTGAGCCAGTACGTGGGCGAGGACACCGACCGCATGAACGACCTGCAGAACATCGTGGAGGGCCTGGGCACCAAGTGCGCCGGCCGCGTGTGGGTCGTCGTGACCGGCCAGGAGGCCATCGACGAGATCACCACCGTCGCGGGCAGCGACTTCTCGAAGATCCAGGGGCGCTTCAACACGCGCCTGTCGCTGTCGAGCTCCGACGCCAACGAGGTCATCAAGCGCCGTGTGCTGTCCAAGACGCCCGACGCCGCCCAGCTTCTGGAGCTGCGCTACGGTCAGGACGAGACCGTGCTGCGCAACCTCTTCACCTTCGGCGACGCCAAAGCCGACCTCATGGGCTACCGCGACGCGATCGACTTCGCGCAGACCTTCCCGTTCGTGAACTACCAGTTCACGCTGCTGCAGAACGTCATGAACGCCCTGCGCAACCAGGGGCATTCCGGCAAGCACCTGTCGAGCGGCGAGCGCTCCATGCTGTCGGGCTTCCAGGAGGCGGCGCAGGCCGTCGAGGAGCTGGACGAGCACGCCCTCGTGCCGTTCTGGCGCTTCTACGACGCCACGGAATCGTTCCTGGAGCACTATCACCGCCAGGTCATCAACCGCGCCGCGCGCCAGGCCGAGGCGGGGCAGGGGCTCGAGGGGTACGACGTCCGCGTCCTCAAGCTGCTGTTCCTCATCCGCTGGGTGGACCGCGACGTCGCCGCGTCGATCGACAACATCGTGACCCTCATGACCGACGACGTGCGCGAGAACCGCCTGGAGCTGCGCGAGCGGGTCCAGGCCTCGCTCGACCGCCTGATGAAAGAGAGCTACATCACGCGCAACGGCGACCGCTACCAGTTCCTCACCGACGACGAGCAGGAGATCGCCAACCAGATCGCCCGCACACACGTGGACAGCGAGACCGTCACCAAGAAGGCGGCCGACATCGTGTTCAAAGACATCTTCGACACGCCCAAGCTCACCGTGGGCGTCAACCAGTTCCCCGTGGAGGAGTACCTGGATCAGACGCCCGTGGGCTCGCCCGGCGGGCTGATCCTGCGCGTCATCGCCGGCATGGACGGCGGCGAGCCGCCCACCCACGAGGAGCTCATCCTGCAATCGGGCCGCGGCGAGGCCATCGTGGTACTGTGCCCGGAGATCGACTACTACGGCCAGCTCATGGAGGCCGCGCGCATCGAGAAGTACGTCTCGACCGTGGTGACGGCCAACCTCGAGCCCAGCCAGCGCGACATCGTGCGCGGCAAGCAGCAGGAGAAGACGCGCCTGGAGAAGGAGGCGAGCGGCCTCATCGAGGAGGCGGTCCGCCGCGGCGAGCTGTACGTGCAGGGCAACGCCGTCACGCCGGCCAAGACCTCCTCGGCCAAGAAGCGCATCGAGGAGGCGCTGGCGCGCCTGGTCGACACGGTCTACCCCAAGCTCGCCTGCATCGACAGGAACTACACCGACGATGCGGGCATCCGGCGCATCCTCAACGGCACCGAGCAGGCCCTGCCCGGACAGCAGCCCAACGCCCGCGCCATCGAGGAGCTCGAGCGCAAGCTCAAGACGGAGGCGGCGCGCCACCGCACCGTGACCATGGGCGACATCCAGCGCCAGTACCAGGCGGCCCCCTATGGCTGGCGCGAGGCGGATATCGCCGCCGTGGCGGCCGAGCTGCTGGCGAGCCGGCGCGCCAAGCTCACCTACGCCGGCAAGGCCGTGGATCTGCAGGACGGCAAGTGCGTCAACTACCTGCGCATGCGCAGCATGGTCGACAAGGTGCAGATCGAGATGCGCCGCACCGCCAGCGACGCCGAGCGCGCGACGGCCCGCCGCACCGTCGAGGAGCTGTGCCGCGTCCACGACCTGCCGGTGGACGAGGAGGGCCTGGCGCGGCGCATCCGCGAGGCGCTCCAGGAGCGCCGCGACGGCCTGCAGCGCCTGCTCGACGTGGAGTACCGGCGCAACCGCGACTATCCGGGCTACAGCACGGTGGCCGACACGGTCACCCTGCTCGACGAGCTGCTGAAGGTGGACCCCGACCCCGCCGAGCTGCTCGGCGCCGTCGTGCGCCGCGAGGACGACCTGCTGGACGCGGCCGAGGACCTGGAGAGCGTCGACGACTTCTTCCCCGACCGGCAGCGGATCTTCGACAGCGCGACGGACCTGCTCAAGCAGGTCGGCGCCGACCGCGAGGACCTGGAGGCGGACGCCGAGGCGGCAGAAGCCCTCGCCGTGATCGAGGACGTCCTGGCCGACAGGAACATCCACCGCCGCATCCCCGAGCTGTCGCCCGCGATCCAGCAGGTCAAGGCGGTGCGCGACCGCATGCTCAAGGCGAAGCGCACCGACCTGCTCGAGCAGGTCGACGTGACGATCGACGAGCTGGCCGCCTACGCGCGGGAGCGCGACGTCAAGCTGTCGGAGATCGAGAAGACCCGCCTGCTGCGCCGCGACACCGCCAACAGCGCGGCGACCCTCACGGAGCTCGACGCGCTCAGGACCCGCCTGGAGAAGGACCAGCGCCGCCTGAGCGACGAGATCGACCGCGAATACGACCGCATCAACCGCCCGCGGCCCGCGACGCCGGGCGTGACGATCACGACCGACCACACGCCCCCCGCAGGCGCGTCGACGCAGGGCGCCGGCACCCGGACGCCGGCCTCGGGCACCGGAGCCGCGGCATCCGGAGCCGGCTCCGCATCCCGGCCCGCGCCCGTATCGGCACCCGACCCCAAGGTCGTCACCATCGAGCGCTCGCGCGTGTTCCGGCCGCGCCGCCTGCGCAGCGCCCAGGAGGTCGACGACTACCTGGAGGCGGCGCGCACGCAGCTGCTTGACGCCCTCGAGGGCAACGACTCGGTCAAGCTGAACTAAGGAGCACCCGATGGACACCAAAGCGCTCGAGAAGTTCTGCCCGTGGGCGCGCGTCGAGCTCATCGACGCCGTCCGGAACCGCTGCATCGCCTTCGGGCTGGACGACGCCGGCCGCTCCGGCGCACCGCGGGGCTCGCGCATCGTCAACGGCACGGTGCTCACCGACGAGCAGCTCGCCCAGCGCGACAACCTGATCGCGCTCATCGACGAGCTGGGGTACGACGCGCTGTGCGAACGCGAGGCCTACACCTGGTTCAACCGCTTCGCCGGCATCCGCTACATGGAGCTCCACGGCTACCTCCCGAGCCGCGTGCGCATGCTCTCGGCGCTCGACGGCTCGTTCGACCCCGAGTGCCTGCGCGCCGTAGGCGAGCTCGACCTGCCGGGGCTCGACCGCGACCGCGCGCTCGACCTGGCGGCGGCGGGCGATGACGCCGAGCTGTTCCGCCTGATCCTCATCGCCCAGTGCGACCAGCTCGCCGACGCCCTGCCCGCGGTGTTCGACCATGTGGACGACACCGACGCCCTCATGCTGCCGAACGGGCTGTTGGACCGAAACGAGCACAACGTGCTGCACCGCTTGGTGGCCGACATCCCGGAGGAGACCTGGGACGACGTCGAGGTGCTGGGCTGGATGTACCAGTTCTACAACGCCGACCTCAAGGCCGAGTTCTTCAAGAGCAAGCGCAAGGCCGCGCCGGAAGACATCGCTCCGGCCACGCAGCTCTTCACGCCCGAATGGATCGTGCGCTACATGGTGGACAACTCGCTCGGCAGGCTCTGGATGCTGAATTTCCCCGAGAGCAGCCTGCGCGAGCGCGCGGGAGCCGAACGGCCCGCCGACCGGCTCATGGAGTACTACATCGAGCCCGACGGGGAGCACGAGGACTTCCTGCGCATATCCGGCCCCGAGGACATCACGTTCTGCGACCCGGCGTGCGGGTCGGGTCACATCCTCGTGTACGCGTTCAAGATGCTCGCGGCCATGTACGAGGAGCGCGGCTACCGCACGCGCGAGATCCCCGAGCTCATCTTGACCAGGAACCTCTCCGGCATGGAGATCGACGAGCGCGCCGCGCAGATCGCCCAGCTCGCGCTCGCCCTGTGCGCCCGCGAGCTCGACCGGCGCTTCTTCGGGCGCGGGATCGTGGCCGACGTGCGCGTGCTGTCGAATATCGCGCTCGATGCCGACGAGCTTCCCGAGGCGAGCGCGCTCGTGCACCACAGGCACGGCGACCTGCTCGATTCGCTTGCGCATCTGGGCGAGGTCGGCAGCCTGCTCTCGGTGGACGAGGGCGAACTGGGCTGCCTGCGCGACGACGCGGCGACGTTCGCGCACATGGCGGAGGAGACCGGCGACGTGTTCCTCGCCGCCACGGCGCGCAAGCTCGCCGCCGCACAGGCAGCCTGCGAAACGCTGTCCCGCCGGTTCGACGTGGTGGTCGCCAACCCGCCGTATATGGGGAGCAGCAGCTTCAACCCGTTCATGGGAAAATGGATGAAGAAGCGGTATCCGGACAGCTGCAAGGACCTGTGCACGGCGTTCATCGAACGCGGGTACACGCTTGCGCGCGAGGGCGGGTACGCCGCGATGGTCACCATGCAGTCGTGGATGTTCCTCGGCAGTTTCGAGAAGATGCGCAAGCGGGTCATCGATGAGAAAACGATCGTGGCGATGGCGCACCTGGGACCGCGCGCCTTCGACGCTATCGGCGGCGAGGTCGTCTCCGTGACCGCCGACGTGCTCTACAACGGCCGGGCGGCGATCAAGGGCGCCTACGTGCGCCTGGTCGACATCTCCGGCAGCGGCCCGAAGCGCGAGAAGCTGCTCGAAACCCTGACGAATCCCGCCTGCGGCTGGTTCTACCGAGCCGACGCCACGACCTTCCACGACATCCCCGGCAGCCCGATCGCATATTGGGCTGGAAAAGGATTCCTCTCTTATTGCGCCGCTGAAAAGCAAGTATCAGATATTGCCATCGTTCAAGAAGGACTCAAGACATCCGATAACGAGCGGTTTATTCGAGAATGGCACGAAGTTCAACTCTCCCAAATTAACCTCCATTCTGCAATAACAACACATCGCTGGGTGAAGCACACGAAAGGCGGCGGATTTAGACGCTGGTACGGTAATAAATCGAGCGTTTTGTTTTTTGAAAACTCCGGTCAAGCGCTCCGAGGGCTAAAATCAGCATCGCTAACGGGGGCAGCAAACTACGGAAAGCCATGCATTAGCTGGGGGAGAATCACATCTGATCTGACCAGCTTTAGATGCTACGAACCGGGTTTTATTCCAAATATGGCAGGTCTTGCTCTCTATCCGATTGATAGCAAGATAGCTCTGCAGCTCCTCGCCTTCCTCAATTCATCGATAGTGAGGCTCTTTCTTAGCGTAACAAACCCGACGCTTAATGTTCCGCCCGGCTGTGTACAAATCATTCCCATTGACGATCGTACCAACAGGAAAGAAATAACGGATCTGGCCACCTCTTGTGTAGAGCTATCAAAAGCCGACTGGGACTCCCGAGAAACCTCTTGGGATTTCAAGCGCAATCCATTGGTGTGATCGCTATGTCTAACAAATGGTCATTCAAAAGCCGCGTGAAGCTACACGGCCCTAACAATGGCAATTTACAAAAAATCGTCCAGTTCTATCTCTGGGAAACTCCTGCTCCGAACACATCGGAAAAGGGCGTGCCGTTTGCTTCGATGGGGATTCAAAAATCGAGATACAAAACGCTCCAGGCTGAAATGCGGAAATACAGCGGGTTTCCCGCAGCCGATGGCCACGACTGGAAGAAGGCAACCATTAAATCCATCGAAGAGGATTTAAAAAGCTTTAATCGTCTAGATGAATACGATTGTTCATTTGAATTTGCCGTTCATACGGTAAAAAGCGGACTGGGTAAGACTGAAGCCCTCTTTTATTTCATCAGAAATGCCTTTGCCCATGGAGGATTTCGCATCTCAACCTACAAAGGAGAACGCTACTTTGCCCTGGAGAACCGAAAGGACGGCTCGATTAGGGGACGAGCTGTTATAAGAGAATCAACGTTGCTCGGTTGGATAAAACTAATTGGCGCTCTACGTGGCAAAAGAAAAGTCTTGTGACTTCAGATGTAATGCTCGTATTTAACAAATGGAACTCAAATGAAGAGAACGCTATTGCTAAACAGGAAAAGCCGGAGGTTTACGTCGGCCCTTTACGAATCCCTGCGAGCGGAAGCCCATCTTGCACATGCAATAGACAACCTCCAGCAGGCCGAAAGCGAGATTGCAAAGTCACGAACTTCTGTAGTCCTGCATAAGACGCGTGGACGCCTCCTGCCGCCCATGCAAAAACGAGAAGACGACAACCTCGAAGGCCTCCTCATCGACAAAGAAGAAGAGCTGGTAGTTTCCAACAGCCCTGCGATAAATCCTTCGTCCATAGCGCTCTGTCGCCATGGTGCTCAGCGGGTAAAATGTCGGATTGTTTTGCAGGGATTTAAGGGCAGCGTTATAGGTGTCGAGCAGGTTCGCAGCAGCACGCGGACTACAGAGGACCTCGGCGATATATCCCACAGAGCTCATCACGCTCTCATGGGCGCTATCAGTAACTCGAACCTTATAGCCCATATGCAGCTCGTATCTCTGCAAGAGACTCAAATGCATCCTTTGTTCTGCCCTGCTGTGCTTCCGCGTACCCCTTATCAAGGACGCGGAGCTGGTCTTCGGTTAACGGCTCCTCGCCATAATCGGAGGTGCGCATGATGACGAACTCGGGGGCGCCGATCTTTTCTGCCGTGAACGGGCCTTGCGCCTCAGCGTACTCGGCTTCCAGCCACGCCTTGAATTCCTGTGCTGCAACGGGAGACATATCGACCTCCTTTTCCATGGCCACATTCTACCTTGGAGCATCCCGATCCGTCTGCAGAGCGATAGCCAACATGCAAGATACGCGGACGATTGCTCGGATGCGTTCCAAGCTCTTGCATTTGGGAACCGCGTCGCGACGGGGAAACTTCTGCGCCGAACCGGTTATAATAAGGCCAGCGGCTGCCTGCGAGTCGTGTCTCAGGCAGCACCGTTCTGATTTGGGGGGAGTCGCCTATCGCCTAGCGACGGCGACTCCGGCTCCTCCTCTCACGAATGTAGCCCCGAACCGTGGCTATGAATACCGTCACTTCATTCAAAAGTTTGAGAGCCAGGAGCCCCAAACTCAGAATTCCGTACAACCAATCCATAGGCAGATCACCTCCCTTCAAAGGAGGCGGTGCTGCCGGTTCGCAGGACTTACACCGCTGACCTTTCTCTATTATAGCTGTTCAGAGGCCATATATCAAACATATGTTCGTGTTTTGACAACCCTGCGTCCGCAAGAATCCAGTGCAGTCGCGGAGCCACAATACATAACAAAAATGCCGGGGGACACCCCCCGGCGAAGAGACAGCCCTCCTTGTGTGGAGCGCTCCAATCATTCTAACGGAGAGCCGCAAGCAACGGTCCATAAACTACAACCGATGCTTCCGAAGCTTCTTCAAGAAGTCTCTCTCAAAACGCTTGCGCATGCCGAAAAACAGATTGCCAGTAGCCCCCGTCTCAGCGTTTGCGTATTTGATCGCTTCGAGTTCGAGCGTGCAGATGTAGTCGGCAACCTGAGAAAAACGGTATCGCGCCGGCGACGCATCGCGATAAACAATCGCCTCTTTGGACAGCGCGAACTCAACGGCATCATGCAGCGCTTGGGTAACCAAGGCCTGCCCGTTGTCGTAATAGACCTTAACCTCATCGAATTGCTGCAGATAATCAAGGTGATCAAGCAAGAAGACCGCGATGTCCCGCCTGATGCGCTTGATTGCGCCGCGTGGCGCCATCATGTTGGCATCAAGTTCAGACTTCTTATAGGAAAATGCCGCATACCTAAACGGGAGATACTGCAGAAAGACGCGGAACGCAGCGAGGTACTTCTTGCGTTCCTCAACATCCATCCCTTTGTATCCGTCGTTGCCGTTAAGCAGCGGCGAAAGATGGAGCGGAATATCCCTAAGCCCTTTTCTATTCAGAGCATTACGATAGTCCGCTTCGTATCGAGCAAATCCTTCGTTCTGCTCATGAAATACAAGAACTATGAGGTAGTACTTGGATTCCGTACCGGGATCGCCGGATTCGTCGACGAATATGGAGAGATCCTTCATAGCCCCCACGCCCCCAATAACAAAAATGCCGGGGGAAAACCCCCGGCTGTCGGAGGCCCTCCTTGTGGGGAAGACCGCCTTATTTATACCACGCGCCGGCTCGACCATTCAATTCTAGCAAAATACGAACACATGTTCTCCATCATAGATACGAACGTCTGTTCTCAATACGGAAAGGCGGCATAGCATGGCAACCCTCATCCGCGACAAGTACGAAGCGCACAAAGCGGAGGTCAACGCGCGCTTCGACCAGCTCCGCGCCAACGAGGAGGAGCTCAACCGCATCTTCGCGGAGATCTACGACATGGTGGGCGAGGTGCCCATCGCGGTCGAGGACAAGTACGTCTCGGTCGCGCGCATCTTCGACACGGCCGACGAGATCCCCGCCAGCTTCAAGGGCAACAACTACGTGCGCACCCGCCGTGACGAGATCGTCTCCCTCATCTCCTATGCCGTGGGCTGCATGTTCGGCCGCTACTCGCTCGACGTCGACGGCCTCGTGCTCGCCGACCAGGGAGATACCGTACGCGAATACCTCGCCCGCATGCCCGATCCCGAGCACGTGCGTTTCATGCCCGTGGCCGACAACGTGCTCGCCATCACGGACGGTGCGTACTTCGACAACGACGTCTGCGCCCTGTTCGAGCGCTTCCTCGTGGCGGCCTACGGCGCGGAGACCCTCGAGGAGAACCTGCGCTACGTGGCGGACGCCCTCTCCCCCGCCGGAAAGGGCACCCCGCGCGACATCGTCCGCGCGTACTTCCAGAAGGAGTTCTTCGCCGACCACTGCAGGACCTACAAGAAGCGCCCCATCTACTGGCTGCTCGACGCCGGCAGGAAAGGCAGCTTCCGCGCCCTCGTCTACCTGCACCGCTACCGGCCCGACCTCATGGCGCGCATCCGCACGGACTACGTGCTGCCCCTTCAGCAACGCTATGCGAGCATGCTCGACACCGTCCAGACCGAGCTGGACGCCGTCGAGGGGCGCCGCCGCGCCGCCCTCGTCAAGGAGCAGAAGCGCATCACCGACCAGGCCGCTGAGCTCGCGCGATACGAGGAGCAGATCCACCGCCTCGCCGACCAGATGATCGCCATCGACCTGGACGACGGCGTGAAGACCAACTACCCCAAGTTCGCCGACGCGCTCGCGAAGATCAAGTAAGGGGCCAAGTAGATGAGAACCACCGACATCAGATCCGAGCTGCAGCGCCTCTTCGACGCGCGCGACCCCGCTCGGGGCGGCACCGTGGTCATCTGGCACGACCCGGACGGGGAGTTCGCCGAGACCGTCGACGCGCTCGAGCTGCCCGGCATCGAGGTCGCGCACGAGCGGCCCGGCCGGCTCCTGGCGCTCAAGCGCGCCCTCAACGAGGACCTCTCCGGCAGGCGCATCCTGCTCTACCGCCGGCGCAGCCGCCGCCTGGACGGCGACTGGCTCGCCGATATCGAGGCGCGCTCGCCGTCGTTCGCCGCCGATTACGCCTCGGTCCAGCTGCGCGAGCTGGGAGCGGCGGACACGGCGGACATGCGCGCGGTGCTCCGCGCGCACAAGGCCTTCTTCGCCAAGAAGACCAACATCAAGAAGGTCTCCCGCCTCGCCGAGGGCTACGACGCGCCCGCACGCCTCGAGGTCGCCGTCATGGCTGCCGCCCTGGGTGCCGAGGAGGCGACCGCCCCGGCGGTGCTGCGCGCCTACCTCTCCGCCGCCGAGGCCGAGGGCGGCGCGGAGGCGCTCGGCGTGCTCGCGGCGGTCGGGGCCGCCGACTCGTTCAAGGCGGCGGTATCGGCGTGGACGGGCTTCGCGGGCGACGTGACCGACGTCATCGCGCTCGCCCAGCACGTGCTGGTGAGCGCGCTGGCGATGCAGCTGCCCCCCGACGCGCTCGGACCCCTCGCGCCCTGCTGCTCGGTGGAGCACGCGCCGTTCTGCCATGCGCTCGTCCAGGAATGGGCCCGCGGCCCGCAGCGCGGGGACCTGCTCGCGCTGTGCGGCGCCGTCGAGGAGAGCCTGGGGCTGGAGCGCGTCCTCGCAGACGTCGAGCTCTCCGCCCTCTCCCAGGCGGACACCTTCCCCTGCATCGACGCCATCATCCTCCGCCGCCTGTTCGCCGCGCTGTCCGCCGGCGCCGACGGGGTCGACGAGGCCCTGGCGCTCGCCGCGGCGCGCCGCGGCTCTGTGTGGTACGCGAACCTCCCGATGTTCTACGAGGGCGTGTCCGCCGCCGCCAGCATGCGTCGCTTCTTCCGCGACCACCGGCACGATCCCGCAGACGGCGGCCCCGCGCAGGTCTGGCGCGACTACACGCGCACGTGGTACCGGATGGACCGCTGGTACCGCGACCTGCACAGCGCCCTCGCGCGGGCGATCACCCGCGGCGAGTACGAGCTCGACGAGGACTTCCGCGACTGCTGCGCCGCGATGGAGGACCTCTACAAGAACTGGTACCTGCGCGGGCTCGCGCGCCGGTGGACCCATGCCTGCGCGGACGACTTCGCGCGCCTGGGGTACGCGGGCGGCGTCCCGCGCCAGGTCGACTTCGACATGGCCGAGGTCGAGCCCATGATGCGGACCAACAGGCGCGCCTGGGTCATCGTGTCGGACGCGCTGCGCTACGAGGTCGCGACCGAGCTCGCCGAGGCCCTGGAGCGCGAGACGCGCGGCGTGTGCGAGCTCGACGCCGTGCAGGCGGCCTTCCCCAGCATCACCAAATGCGGCATGACGGCGCTGCTGCCGGCGAGCTCCTTCACCATGGCCGAGGAACGCGAGGGCGGCAGGTCGGCGCTCGCGGTGTACGCCGACGGCGCCGAGGCGCCCACATGCGCCGCGCGGGAGGCGGCGATCCGCAGGCGCTACCCCGACGGCGCGGCCATCCGCTACGACGACTTCATCAACAACATGGACCGCGCCCAGCGCCTCGCGCGCGTGGGCGAGGCCCCGGTCGTCTACGTGTACCACAACACGATCGACGCCTACGGCGACAAGCCGGCGACCGAGCGCAAGGTGTTCACGGGGTGCCGCGAGGCGATCGAGGAGCTGGTCGCCTGCGTCCAGACCATCGTGCGCGACTTCAAGGCGGCGCGCATCGTCCTCACGGCCGACCACGGCTTCCTCTACACCGCCGAGGCGCTCGCCGAATCCGAGCACGCCGCCGTATCGGACGTGCACGGCGCCGTCGTGGAGGCGGGGCGGCGCTACGTGGTCGCCCGCGGCCGTGCAACGTCCGACCCGTTCGTGAACGTGGCGCTCCCGGTGCCGGGCGCATCCGCGGACGAGGGGGACGACGGCGCCCTCACCGGCTTCGCGCCCCGCGAGTGCGTGCGCATCCGCATGGCGGGCGGCGGCGAGAACTACGTGCACGGCGGGATCTCCCTGCAGGAGCTCTGCGTGCCGGTGCTGCGCTTCACCAACAAGCGCGCCGGGACGCGCGGCTACGTGGAGAGCGCGCCCGTGGGCATCTCGCTCGTCTCGCAGATCGACGTGATCTCCAACACCCTGTTCAACCTCGAGTTCCTGCAGGACGAGCCGGCCAGCGGCAAGATGCTGCCGGCCACCTACGAGGTCTTCGTGGGCGACGCCGCGCGCACGCCCGTCTCGGACACCGTCCGCATCGTCGCCGACCGCGCCGACGAGGACGCCACGGCCCGCGTCTTCCGCGCGTCCATGAGCCTGAAGCCCGGTGTCCAGACCTCCGAGCGCGAGCAATACCACCTGTTCGCCCGCAACATCGGCACCGGCGAGGTCCGCTCCCTGCACGACCTGCGCATCCGCGTGTCCTTTGCCCCCTCGATCGACTTTGGATGGTGACCATGAACGCGTATCGCGACCACGACCCCGACAGCGCCGGCTCCCCGGCAGGCGGCGCCCCCGTCCCCGACGCCGCGGCGGCCCCCGTCCCCGCGGCCCCGGCATACGAGAAGGACGGCCTCGACCGCAAGATCATCGCCAGCTTCCCCGGCAAGATCGTGCGCAAGGACCTCACCGCCCTCATGAAGCGCGGCGCGGGCATCCCCACCTTCGTCCTCGAGTACCTGCTGGGCATGTACTGCGCGACCGACGACCCCGACGCACTCGAGGCGGGCCTCGCCCGCATCCGCAAGATCCTCGCCGAGAACTACGTGCGCACCGAGGAGAGCGAGGTCATCAAATCGCGCATCCGCGAGCTGGGCCAGTACACCATCATCGACAAGGTGAGCGCGTACCTGGACGAGCGCCGCGACATCTACGTGGCGAACCTCTCCAACCTGGCGATCGAGCCGTTCGTGATGCCCGACGAGTACGTGCGCCGCTACACCAAGATGCTCACCGGCGGCATCTGGTGCATCGCCCGCATCCAGTACCTGCGGCCCGAGGACATCGCCGCCGACCCGCTGTCCGACGTGTTCGGGGAGGACCCGGCGGCGACCATCAAGCCCAAGCCCTCCAAGAACGGCAAGGGGCCGGAGAACTCGCCCTTCCATATCGCGAGCCTCACGCCCATCCAGATGCCCAACCTCGATATCGACGAGCTGATCTCCCACCGCGCGGACTTCACTGCCGACGAATGGATCGCCCTCATCCTGCGCTCCGCCGGCTACGAGCCGAGCGCGCTCACCCCGCGCGAGCGCCTGCACTTCCTCACCCGCATGGTGCCGCTCGTGGAGCTCAACTACAACCTGTGCGAGCTGGGGCCGCGCGGCACGGGCAAGTCGCACATCTACACCGAGGTCTCACCGTACTCCTACCTCGTCTCGGGCGGTCAGATCACCACCGCCATGCTCTTCGCCAACAACACCGCGCGCACCGGCGGCATCGGGCTGGTGGGCCACTGGGACTGCATCGCCTTCGACGAGGTCGCCGGCATGCATTACAAGGACATGAACGCCATCCAGATTATGAAGGGCTACATGGCCAACGGCACCTTCGGGCGCGGGCGCGAGCTGTTCAACGCGGAGGCGTCCATGGTGTTCGAGGGCAACATCAACGACTCGGTCGCCAACATCCTCAAGACCACGCACCTGTTCGAGCCGTTCCCGCCCGAGTTCAACAACGACAGCGCCTTCTTCGACCGCATCCACTGCTACCTGCCCGGCTGGGAGGTGCCCAAGATGCGCTCCGAGCTGCTCACCGGGCGCTACAGCCTGATCACCGACTGCCTGTCGGAGTTCTGCCACGAGATGCGCCGGCGCGACTTCACGCATCACCTCGACCGCTACTTCCGCCTGAACGGCGACTTCAACCGACGCGACGAGATCGGCGTGCGCAAGACGTTCTCCGGCCTGGCGAAGCTCGTCTTCCCCGACGGGAACATGGGCAAGGAGGACGTCCGGATGCTGCTCGAGTACGCGATCGAGGGGCGCCGCCGCGTCAAGGAGCAGCTGAAGATCATGGCGGGCATCGAGTTCATCGACGTCGGGCTGGGATACGCCGACGCCGAGAACCCCGCGGAATCCGTCGTCGTCCCCGTGCCCGAGCAGGCGGACGACACCCTGGTCCCCGATGCGCCGCTGCCCCCGGGGCACGTTTTCGCCATCGGCACGTCCATGGGCGACGAGACCGCGGTCTACAAGCTCGAGAACAAGGCCATCGCCGGGGAGATGAAGTTCCGCACCGAGGGCGTCGGCTACAACAAGCCGGTGAACGACTCGCTGGACGCCGCGTTCCAGCAGTTCAGGCAGAACGCCGCGAGCGTCGCCACCGGCATGCGCGTCACCGCCAAGGACTACCTGCTGTACTGCAACGACATCCAGAGCAAGGGCCTGTCCAGCGAGCTGTCGCTCGCCGAGTTCATCGGGCTGTGCTCGGCCGCGACGAACCGCCCCGTCATGCCGAGCCTGGTCATCCCGGGCATCCTGAGGATCTCGGGCACGCTCGACCCCATCTCCAACCTGGAGGACGTCATGCGCGTGGCCAAGAACGCCGGTGCGCGCCGCATCCTGCTGCCCATGAGCTCGATCGCCGACCTGCAGGGCATCGCGCCCGAGCTCATCGAATCGGTGAGCGCCGAGTTCTACGAGACCGGCAACGCGGTCGCCGCCGCCCGCAAGGCGCTCGGCGTGTAAGGGGCCGGTCCGGACGAGGGCGCGGGGGCGGGGCGCCGTCTTCCGACGGGCCGTCCGACCGGGTCGGGCGGACGAGGACGGCAGGGCCCCGGACGGCCGCGGCCCCGCGCGGAGGAGTCCCGGCGCCCGCTCGAACGGGGCGCCGGGCGCATCCGCCCCCTACGAGGGCGCGCCCTCGATCACCGCGAACGCCGTGCTCGCCCCGAGGCGCAGCTCGTCGCCGGGGTGCAGCTCGGCCTCCGCGCCGGGTTCCAGGCGCACGCGCGCGCCGTCCGACGCGCGCACCACCTCCGTGCCGTTCGTGGAGCCGAGGTCGCGCACCGTCCAGCATCCGCGCGCCGCATCCCGGCCGACCCGCGCATGCTCCGCGGAGACATCCGGGGCGACATCGGTCACGTCGCCGGCCCCGCAGGCGAGCGCGCCGATGCACGCACCCTCGGACGCGGGGTCGATCCAATGCGGGGAGCCCGTGAGGTAGCCGTCCTCGACGCGCATGAGCCCCAGCGGGCGCACGGCGGACCCGTCGCCCCGCCCGGTATCGGGGGAGGCCTCGCAGGCGCCCGGCTCGGGTGTGCCCATGCGCCCGCCCAGGGTGCGCGCCACGTAGTCGGTGGCGTACGACACCGCGTGCCGGACGTCGCCCGAGCATCCGACCGCGACGAACAGCACCATGATCGCCTCGGCGCGCTCCCCGGTCGTGTAGCCGGTCCCGAGCCGGAACCTCGTCAGCGCGTTGCGGTACAGCCCGACGTCCTGATGGCAGGCGGCGAGCGCCGCGTCCATGCCCGCGCCCGCCTCGCCGCACACCAGGTCGATGACCTTCTCGTAGGTCATGGCGAAGCCGGCGCGCATGCGCAGCCTCCCGAGCACGCGCTGGGCGGCGAGCCCGTGGTCGCGGAAATAGCGCGGCTGCAGCGAGCCCGCCGGGGCGTGCACCACGAAATGCGACAGCCAGGTGCGGTCCGACGCCCGGCTCGCGGGGCTGCGGCCGTCGGACAGCGGCCGCTCGGACAGGATGAGCGACGCGAGCTCCTTATGGCTGATGCGACCGTAGCGCTTGCAGAAATCGAACAGCACGCCGCAGGGCGTCCGCTCCTCCGCGACCGTCAGCGGCATGTCCCGCCCCTTTCCGTCGTACCATCCACGGCGGCCGCGTCGACGACGGGCCGCCCCTCCTCCAGCGCGCGGCCTGAAGCCGGGGCCGCGGCGAGCCGGGCGCCCGAAGGGGACGCCGGCCCCTCCGGCAGCGCGCGGCCGGCCTCGGCCAGCGCCGCCGACACCACCGTCATGGCGTAATCCAGCACGATCGGGCACCAGCCGGCGGCGACCGCGGCGAACGCGGCGGCGTACAGCGCGGGCGCCCCCTGCGGGACCTCGAGCTCCATGCATCCGACCGTCGCCGCGAGCAGGGCGCCGACCCCCGCGAGCGCCGCGGTGCCGCGGACGAACCCGCCCCTCGTCCCCCGCATGCGCCTGCCCGCCGCGGCGCCGGCGCATGCGGGGGCCAGCAGCGCGACCGCGACCGCCGCCGCGGGCAGGCGCCCGTCCCAGCCCACCGGGCCGAGCTGCCAGCTCGCCCGCACGCCGTCCAGGACGACCGCCGTGGCGAGCGCGACGACCAGCAGCACGGCGAGCGAGACTGCCTTCCCCGCCGTGTACACCACGCGCCGCACCGCGAACGGCGAGGCGGAGGCGAGCCACGAGGCGCGGTCGGTGCAGGGGATCAGGCTCTCCCCGTGCAGGGCGCGCTCCACGTTCGCCGTGTAGTTGGCGCAGAAGGCCTCGAGCCCGTCGTGCATCGCCTCCGCGGTGGGGCGCGCCGCCTGACGGGGCGACAGGCAGGCCAGCAGCAGGTCGGCGAGCTGCCCGTCCACGAGCTCGAGCGCGCGCTGCAGCTCGCGCGAGCCGGGGTCGAGCGAGAGGTCGAGCGAGGCGCTCCCGGCGGCGAACGCCACCTCGGGCTCACCCACCAGCACCGACGCGATATCCGCGTCCGCATCGTGGGCGGACGACGGGCGCCGCGCGGCGGTATCCGTCTTGATGCGGTAGGGGGAGGGTGCGTCCGCCGCCGCATCGTCCGCCTCGGAACCCGCCAGCTCGAACGGCAGGCCGCCGTCCAGAAGGCGGTACACCACGCCCGCCGCCGCGTAAACGTCGATGGACGGGGAGGACCGCAGCTGCCTGAGATGGCGGGCGTCCTCGGTGAGCATCTCGGGAGGGGCGTAGGCCGGCGTCGCGCGGCGCACGGTCGCCCCCGCGTCCGTGAGCGACGTCCCGCGCGCGGCCCCGGCGGGGGCCGTCGACCCGAAGTCGATCAGGCAGAGGTCGAAGGCGCCCTCGGCCGCCTGCCGCTCGAGCGGGAGGCGCGCCGTGCGCACCATGGCGTTCGCGGGCGAGATGTCGCGGTGCACGAAGCCCTCGCCCACCAGCTCGAGGCGCATGAGGACGTCGAACAGGTCGCGGCCGATCCGGGCCGCCGTCAGGGGCGAGAGGCGCCCCCGCGCATCGACCGCCAGGATCTCGCGCGCCTGGTCGAGCGTCATGCCCTCGACCCACTCCATCACGATCGCCGGCTCGCCCGCGACCGTCCCGTATCCGTAGAGCCGCGGGAAGCCCTTGAACCCGGAGAGGGCGCGCTGGACCTCGTATTCCTCGCGGAACGCCGCGCGGCTGCGCTCCCGCCGGGCCGCATGGGCCTCCTCGTCCTCGCCGTCGGCCCGCTCCGGGGCGACGAGCGTCTTCAGGGCGTAGGTCTCCCCCAGCGCGTTGACGACGCGCACGACGCGTCCCAGGCCGCCGCGGCGCGCCGTGGCGTCGTCGGCGAACAGCGTGGCGAACCGCCGGCGGTAGGCCTCGAGCTCCCCCTCCGGCAGGCGGCAGGGCTCCTCGAACCCCTCGAGGCGCACGACGCGCAGCCCGGCGCGGAAACCGCGCTCCGGCAGCTCGCGGGCGCGCTCGAGGCCGCCCGTGTCCCCGGCCGCGCTCACAGCTCGAACCTGTCGGCCCAGTACCTGAACTCCGTCAGGTGCTTGTTCTCCCCATCGACCGTATCGCGGTACACGGGGGCCATGAACTCGTCGACGTGTGCCGAGGGGTCCTCGAACGAGACGTTGATCTCCCACGCCTCGGAGATGGTCCCCGAGTACTCCCCCAGGCAGCGGTACATGCCGGCGAGGTTGCCCCGCGCCTCGAGATAGGGGGTGTTCTGGATGTAGATGGGCAGGTTCAGCAGGGTGGAGTACTCGCTGAGCAGGCGGCTTCCCAGCGCGTCGCAGGTGCGCTGGCGGGCGAGCCGCACGTCGAGGGACGGGTTCAGGCAGTCCTCGTTGAAGGAGCTCACGCACGCGTTGACCTCGGCGGCGTAGGACTCGATGAGCTGCGACTTGGCCAGCAGCGTATCGTAGATCTCCTGGACCTGCTCGGGGGTGGGGTCCGGGATATCTCCCTGGTCGCCCGAACCCGAACCGGAATCGGGCTCGGAGGGCGTATCCGGCTGCGAGGGCCCGGTCGAGCCGCCCCCGTCCTGCGACCCTCCCTGCTGGCCCTGGCCGCCCGCATCCCCCTGCGCATCGGAGGAGCCCGCCGCCCCCACGATGCCCTCGAGCGAGATGCCGCCCAGGGAGACGCCGCCCGCCCCGGCGGTCGGGGCCTCGGACGCCGCGGCGGCGCCGTCCTCCTGCTGCGCGGCGTCGGCGTCGGAGGTCGGAGCCCCCTTCGTCAGCCCGGCTATGATGGACGAGAACAAACCCTCGGACATGCCGTCGCTGCGCGCGGCCACGAGCCCGGGAAGCGTGGCGGTGTAGACCGCCGCCCCGAACCCGAGCAGCGTGAACGAGAACGCGACCAGGGCGATCAGCGCGGACGGCAATGCCCCGCGCCTCATATGGCGGCGTACGCGCCGCAACGGTTTACCAGATGCCATCGGCCAATGCTCCACCCCGATTCCGCAAGACGCGGAAAGACCGTCCCGTACAGCACCCGACCGCCCGGAGGACCCGACCGTCGCGGGCGGCGGGCATGCAGCCGAAAAGACCCCCTGGACCGCAGGGGGCCGGCTCCATTCCGCATGGCGCGGCGTATCGGCTGACCCGAACCGAATTGTATCCCAAGCGACCCCCGGGGGCAGCCGCCGTCGGCCGGGTCCCTACAGCGCGCGGCGCGCCTCGATCGCGCGGCCCAGCGTGAGCTCGTCGGCGTACTCCAGGTCGCCGCCCACCGGCAGGCCGCTCGCCAGCCGGCTCACCGTGATGCCGAGCGGCTTGATGGTGCGCGCCAGGTAGCTCGCCGTGGTCTCGCCCTCGATATCGGGGTTCGTGGCGACGATGACCTCCTCGGTCCCCTCCGAGCCGAGCCGCGCCAGCAGCTCGCGCACATGCAGCTGCTCCGGGCCGATCTTGTCGATGGGGCTGATGACCCCTCCGAGCACGTGGTACAGGCCGCGATAGCTCCCGGTCCGCTCGATCGCCGTGACGTCGCGCGGCTCGGAGACCACGCAGATGCGCGCCGTGTCGCGCGTCGGGTCCCGGCAGATGGCGCACTCGTCCTCGGTCGCGTAGTTGAAGCACCGGCTGCAGAAGTGCACCTGCTCCTTGACCGACAGGATGGCGTCGGCCAGGCGGCGGGCCTCCTCGATATCGGATTCCAGCAGATAGTACGCGATGCGCTGCGCCGACTTGGGCCCGATGCCCGGAAGCCGGCCCAGCTCGTCGAGGAGGATCTGCAAACTGCGGTCTGCGCTCATGCTCTCACCTGGATGGTCTGCCTCGGAAACGAATGAGGGCCGCATCGCGCCGGGGACGTGCCCCGCGACGATGCGGCCGCGACGACGGTCGTGGACGGCGCGCTAGAACGGCATCCCCGGGATGTTGAGCCCGCCGGTGATGGCGCCCATCTGCTTGTTCGCGATCTCGGTGATCTGGCGGATGCCCTCGTTGACCGCGGCGACGATCATGTCCTGCAGCATCTCGACGTCCTCGGGGTCGACCGCGTCGGGATCGATGGTGATGCTCTCGAGCTGCATGCCGCCGTTCACGGTGACCTTCACCATGCCGCCGCCCGCGCTCGCCTCGACGGTGGTCTGGGCGAGGTTGTCCTGCGCGACGGCGAGCTGCTCCTGCATCTTGCGCGCCTGCTTCATCATCTGCTGCATGTTCATGCCGGCCATGGCTTCTCCCATCGGTTGCCGTGCCGCCGCGGCGGCCTGTGATCGTTCCCCGGCATGGTACCATGCCGCGCCCGGCGGACGGGCCGGCGGGACGCGACGACACCGCACCCCCGGATACGGTCCGGGACCGGGGCAGGGCCGCGGGGCCGGGCCGGGACGGGGCCGCGGGGCGGGACGGGACCGCGTTCGCTGGGGCGGGGCCGCGGGCCAGATCGCATCGACGGCCTCGGGACGAACGCGGCGGCGAGCGCGAGGGTGCCCGCCGCCGGAGCGGGCCTGCGGGAACGGGGCCGCGTTCGCCGGGACGGGCTGCGAACCGGGCAGCGCCGCCCCGCGTCCCCTACTCGCTCCGGAAGACGACCCCTGCGCCGAAGACGCTGTTGAGCAGGTCCTTCGCCTCCTGCTCGGTCTGCGGGACCTGCGCCTCCCCGGCATCGGACGCGCGCGCCGCGCCCGCCCAGGGCACCGCGCCCGGAGCGCCCGCCGAAGGGGCCTGACGGGACGGCGCCGCAGGGGACGCGGGGGCGGAGACCGCGGGGCCAGCAGACGGGACGGGGACCGCGGGCGCCGCCCCGGTCGCCGGCGCGGGGGCGCCGCCGGGGGCGGGCTGCGCGGGCGCCGGCGCCGCGAACGCGTCGGCACCGGGGATGTCGAAGGGCGGGACCTCCTCGTCTTCGTACGAGGCGATCATCGCGTCGTCATAGGGGACCTGCTCGTCCTCCCACGCGCGCCGGTCGGCGTCGATGTCGCGCTCCGGGACGACGGTGGGGCCGCTCGTCTGATCGACGGCTGCCGCGGGCCCCTCGCCCGCGGACGACGGCGCACTCTCGGCCGGACCCGCCTGGGTGGGCGCGCCGGTTGGGCGCGGGGCTGCGGGCACGCCGGCCGGGCGCGGGGTTCCCGGGGCGGACGGGGTCGCCGGCCCGGGGGCAGGCTCCGCGGATCCCCCCGACGGGGCACCGGCGGCACGGACCGACGGTGCGCCGTCAGCCTGGGCCGACGGGGCGCCGGCGGACTGGGCGGGGCCGTCGGACGCGGGAGCGCCTTCGGGGGATGCGGCGACGGGCGTGGATGCGCCCTGCGCCCCGCCTTGCACGGGCGAGGAGGCGAGCGACGCACCTGCCGCCGCCGCATCGGCGCCGCCGCGGGATGCGGAAGGACCGGCCGCGCGGACCGGCGCAACGCCCTGCGAAGGCGAGCCGGGGGCGGACGGGGCGGACGTCTGGGCCCCCTCCCCGTCCATCACGTAGTCGACGACACGCGGACCGAACACCGCCTCGACGATGGGCGCGATCAGCTCGTGGGAGTCCGGGCGCCCGAGCATCTTGATCGCGAAGCCCGACCCCTTGGGGAACCCGATGACGAGGCGCTCCCCGTCATCGGAGCGCGCACGCGACGACTGGAGCAGCGCGCCGCGCGAGGCCTGGGCGGCGGTGACGCGCTTGACCACGTCGGCCCAGCGGCGCTGCAGCTCCCCGGGGTCGCCAGCGGACCGCGGGGACGCGGGGGAGCCCTCCCCCGCGGCGGTGCCGGGGGCCGGAGCAGCCGCATCCGGGGCGGACGCATCCGGGGCGGACGCACCGGTCACCGACGGCGCCGGTGCCCGCATGCCGGACGAAGCAGGCGCGGGGGCCGCCTCCGGGGCACCCGCAGCCGAAGCGGGGGCGGAGACGGAGCGAGCGCCCAGCGGGGAACGCGCCCCTCCCATGGGGGCCGCCTCCCCCGCGGCGCCCTGCGGCGACGGGCGGGCGGGAGCCGGCGTCGACGAGGCAGCGCACCCCTCCGACGAGGTCGGCTCGGAGGCACCGGAAGCAGCCGGCGCGGGGGCCGGGGACGATGCGGAGGCAGCAGGCGATGCGGGCGCCCCGCCCATAGCCGGCGCGGGGGCCGGAGCGTTCGAGGCGGAAGGCGCCGTGACCGGCGCGGGGGCCGCCGTGCGCGCCGCGGGCGCGTTCCAGGGAAGGTCCTCGGCGGGCTCCGAAGCCTTCGGCGCGGCGCCGGCGGCTGCGGGGCCGGCGGATGCCTTAGGGGACGTCTTCCCCGCGACGGGGGCGGCGGCACCCGCGGGGGCGCGCCCTGCGGACGGCGCGGCAGGCGCGGCGCCCCGTCCCGCGACGCGCCCCGCACCCGTCAGCGCGGCGACCCCCGCGGCGTCGAGCGGCGCGCTCGGCACACCGGCCGCGAGCTGCGCCTCGATGCGGTCCAGGCGCTCCGCGAGCGCCTCGAGCGTCAGGTCGGACTCCGGTCGGGCGAGCCTGGTGCACGCGATCTCGAGCACGAGCCGCGCATCGGCCGCGGTGCGCATCTCGATCGCGGCGTCGTCGAGGACCGTCAGCACGCGGGCCAGACGGTCCGCGCCCTCGAAGGCGGCCGCCTCGTCGGCGAGGGCCGCCACCTCGTCGGGCGTGCCGTCGAACAGCTCGCCCTGGGTGCCCGCCACGCGGGCGGTGTAGACGTCGCGCACGTGCGCCACGAGGTCGCGCGTGAACTCCATGAGGTCGTTGCCCTCGTCCACCTGCCGGCGCACCATGCCGAACAGCGCCACCACGTCGCGCGCGGCGATGGCCCGGGCGAACTCCCCGAGCACCGTGGACGAGACCTCGCCCAGCAGCGCCCGCGCGTCCGCGACGCGCACCGTCCCGTCGCCGAACACCGAGAGCTGCTCGAGCGTCGAGAGCGCGTCGCGCATGCCGCCGCGCGCATGGCGGGCGACGATCTCGAGCGCCTCGTCGTCCGCCTCGAACCCCTCCTGCCCGCAGATGTAGCGCAGGCGGCCGACGATGTCCTCGTTGGAGATGCGGTGGAAGTCGAAGCGCTGGCAGCGCGACAGGATGGTCTCGGGGATCTTCTGGGGGTCGGTCGTGCACAGCACGAACACGACGTGCGACGGCGGCTCCTCCAGCGTCTTGAGCAGCGCGTTGAACGCCGCCGTGGTGAGCATGTGGACCTCGTCGATGATGTAGACCTTGTAGGCCCCGCGCACCGGGGCGAAGCTCACCGAGCTGATGATCTCCTCGCGGACGTTGTCGACGCCCGTGCGCGACGCCGCGTCGAGCTCGTAGACGTCCGGATGCGTCCCCTCGGCAATGGCCTCGCACTCCGGGCAGCTGCCGTCGGGCATGCAGCCGCTCGCGCCCTCGGCTCGCGCGGCCTCGGCGTGCTCGCACAGCAGCGCCTTGGCGAGGATGCGCGCCATGGTGGTCTTTCCCGTGCCGCGCGGGCCGCAGAACAGGTAGGCGTGCGACAGGCGCCCCTCGGTGACGGCGTGCCTGAGCGTGGATACGATATGCTGCTGGCCGACCACGCTCTCGAAGGTGAGCGGGCGGTATGTTCTGTACAGCGACTCCATGGGGCCTCTTTCCTCCGCGAGACTCGGTCCAACCAATCATACCCTCTGATGCGGACCCGGGACGCCGGTGCCGGGCGGGCAGCGAGACGGGAGCGCCGCGGACCGACGGCGCTACAGGCCGTGCTCGGCCAGGCGGCGGTCGATCTCCTTCAACGTCAGGCGCGCGGCGAACAGCTGGCGGTACGTCGCCGTCTTCACCTTCCCCGCCGCCCGCAGCTCGCCCATCCGCTCGTCGGTCCGCGCGAGCTCCGCGCGCGCATCCGCGGCGAAGGCGTCGTACGCGGCAAGGCGCTCCGTATCGTCCATGGCTCCGCGCTCCTCTCATGTGCCGGCGCCCCTCCGTTCCGGGGCGCCCTTCGGGAGCGTCCATCATACCCGCGAACCCCTCCGCGCGGACGGGCGCCCGGAACCGCGCCGCGGGGCAGGCGCACGGACACCGCGGCATCGTCATGCGTGCGCACGCGAGCGGCGGGCCCGGCCCACGGACGCCCAGGCCACGGCCCGCCTCACACGCGCGTGAGACAAAGGTGTGCATGGACGCCTTTGTCTCGCATAGAGCGCGTCCAGATGAAACAATCGCGTGCGTGCACGCCATTGTCTCACCCGGGGAATACCGGATGAAAACCCAAGAAAAACCGGGTGAAACAATCGCGTGCATGGACGCCATCATCTCGCTTGAAAGGGGCCTAGGTGAAACAATCGCGTCCATGCACGCCTTTGTATCGCCAAGAGACGCGGATGAAACAAAGGTGTGCGCGCACGCCATTGTTTCAGTTGGAAGCGGGCTCAGTGAAACAAAGGCGTCCGTGCACGCTTTTGTTTCACCGCCGCCACATCGCCGCAACCGCCGTCGCAACCGACGCCGCCCCGAGGACCCGGCGCCGCGGGGCAGACGTGTGGGCTCCGCGGCGTCTCGCCCCGGATGCGGGGTCGAACCGGCCCGCGTGGTAGAATACTCGCCAGGCATACACGAAAACGCACCTCAACCGCACAAGGAACTCCATGCCGCTCTTTCCATCACAGCAGCGCACGCGGGTCATGGACCCGCGCGAACGCATAGCGGGCGACCGCCCCGCCAAAGGGGCCTCGACCTCGGCCCCTGCCGCGGCCGCCCCGGCACCCGGGGCCACGGCGACGAGCCTGCTGCGCCGCTACCGCCCGCTCCAGACGCGCGCGGCCGGCGGCTTCGGCAGCGTGGAGATCTGCCTGGACTCCCGCCTGCAGCGCCGCGTCGCCATCAAGCGCATGCCCCTCGCGTCGCCCGACGCCTTCGCGCCCGCCGAGACCGTCGCGCAGGCGCTCACCGAGGCGCGCACCGCCAGCCTGCTGCAGCACCCGCACATCGTCTCGGTCATCGACTTCAGCTACGACGCCGCATACGCCTACCTCGTCATGGAGTACGTCGACGGCATGAGCCTGGAGGAGTTCCTCGCCGCGGTCGACGGCCACTCGCTCACCTACGACGAGGCCGCCGCCGTGGCCGACGCCCTCGTCCAGGCGCTGTCCTTCGCGCACGAGAACGGCGTCCTGCACCTGGACATCAAGCCCGCCAACGTCCTCATCGACCGCAACGGGCACGTCAAGCTCACCGACTTCGGCATGGCCTCCCTCGCGAGCGCCGCGGGGTTCGGCGGGGCGCGCGGGGGCACCATCGGCTACATGGCGCCCGAGCAGCTGCGCGGCGAGACCGTGGACGAGCGGGCCGACGTCTTCTCGCTCGCCGCGGTCCTCTACGAGTCCCTGTGCGCCACAGCCCCGTTCAGGGCGGCGACCCCCGCGGACTCCGAGAAGCGCATCGAGCGGGGCGTGGTGTTCCCCAGCGACCTCTTACCGGGCATCCCGCAGACCGCCGAGGAGGCCCTCCTGTCCGCCCTCTCCCCCCTCCCCGAGGCCCGCATGGCGAGCGTCCCCGCCTTCGGCGACCGCTTCCTCTCCGGGCTGGGGGACGTGCGCGAGGGCCGCAAGAGCCTGGCGCGCCTCATCGCACGGCTCACCTCGGACGACGCCGACGCCGAGGAGGACGAGCCCGCGGAGCGCGCCGCGCGCGTCTGGGAGCTCGACCCGCAGAAGGGCTACCTCGGGAGCCGCACCGACCGGGCGCGCCCGCTGCTGCACGGGGCCGTGACGGCGGTCTCGGTGGGATGGGCCTGCTGGGCGCTGCTCGGGTCCGGGGGCGTGACGGAGCCCGCGGGCCGGCTCGTCGTGGCGCTCGCGGTGGGCGCCGCCTCGTTCGCGGCCCCGCAGATCGGGTCCGCGCTGCTGTACTGCGGCCTCGCGGCGACCGCCCTCATGCGCACGCCGCTCGTTCCCGTCCTGCCGGTCGTCGCCGCGCTCGCGGCGCTCGCCTGCGGATGGTGGCTCGTATGGGGCCGCACCGACTCCGGGGCCTCCGCGTCCCTGGCGCTCGCCTGCACGCTCGTCGGCGCCACGGGCGACGCGGTGCTCGCCGCCCCGGTCGCCGCGGCCGCGGCGGGCTGCATGGCCTGGGGGACCGGCTCCGCCGTCTCCGCGGGGCTCGGCGCGCTCACCGGCAGGCTCGTCTCCGCCGCCGTCGCGGCGGGCGGCCGGCTCGACGTCGGGCTGGCGGCGTCCGCGCTGGCCGACCCCTCCCTCTGGGTCGCCGCCGCGGGCTCCGCGCTGGCGTCGGCGGGCCTGTCCGCCGCGCTCGCCTGGGCCTGGAACCGCTGCCTCGACGGGCGCGGCACGGGCGCCTACCTGCTCGCCTACCTCGTCCCGCTCGCCTGCGGCATCGCCGTGGCCTGTCTTGCACACCCTATGGAAATTGCCAGCTCGACGCCCCTGCAGGCCGCTATGGTGGCGGGCGCGGGCGCGGCATCCTCTATAATCGCTTGCATCTATGTCTATCTGTTCGGCTACCGCAAAGAACGACCGGAGAGTGATTGTTCGTGAACTTCCTGAGTGCCTTCGAGGACCACGTGGCGGGCATCTTCGGCGCCGCGCGCGCCCCGTTCTCCTTTAAGAAGCTCGCCAAGCAGGCGGCTCGTGAGATGGAAGACCAGACGCTCGTGGTGAACGGCGTCAACACGGCACCCGCTCTGTACACCATCCTCATCGCCAACGACGACGACCCGCTCATGGCGCCCTACTACCCGCAGCTCACGCGCGAGGTGAGCGAGTTCGTGAAGAACAACGCCGAGAAGAAGAGCTACGCCTTCGTGGGCGAGCCGCTCGTGCGCTTCATGATCGACCCCTCGCTCAAGGCGGGCAAGTTCTCCGTGTTCGCCGAGAACGTCGACGCCCCCACCCTCGGGCGCCTGTACGAGGAGGAGCGCGCCTATCAGAAGGGCCTGTCCGGCCAGATGAACGTGGTGAGCCCGCGCCCGGCGCCCGGCCGCGCCGAGGCCCAGCGGGCCGCGGCCGACGTCGCGCCCGACCCGTTCGCGCCGATCGACCCGCTCTCCGCCCCCGACCCGTTCTCCGCGGTCCCCGACCCGGCGGCAGCCCCCGTGCCCGTGCCCAAGACGGTCACGCTCGCGGCGATGGCGGGCATGGGCGGCGCCGCGGCGACCGGCGCCTCGGCGGGCGTCCCCGCCTCCGCCGTCCGCCAGCCGCGCCCGGCGGCCCCGCTCGCCCAGCTCGTGGACGTGGTCACCGGCGACACGCTGCAGATCGCCTCCTCCCGCTGCATCGTGGGGCGCGAGCGCGCCGCTGCCGACGTGGTGCTGCGCGACCCCAACGTGAGCCGCCGCCATGCCGAGCTCATGTACACCGGCAGCGACTGGTCCATCGAGGACCTGAACTCCACCAACGGGACCCTCGTCAACAACCGCAGGATCACCCGCTGCCCGCTGCGCAACGGCGACCTGCTGACCTTCGGCCTTTCCACCTTCGAGTTCAGGGGCTGATGCGCTCATGATCGACCTCATCCTGTACGCCGGGCGCATCGTCCTGGTCGTCCTGCTCTACATCTTCCTGTTCGCCGTCATGAAGACCGGCGTGGGGCTCGTGCGCGGCCAGCGCCGCGACTCGGCGATCTGGACGATCGACGTCGACAAGGGCCCGCGCGGCATCCGCGGCATCCATGTGGACATGCTGGGGCCGGTCATCGTGGGCCGCTCCCCCAGCTCCGACATCTGCATCAACGAGCCGTTCGTCTCGGCCTCCCACGCGCGCTTCTCCCTGCAGGGGCCCGCGCTCGTGATCGAGGACCTGAACTCGCTGAACGGCACGCTCGTCAACGGCCGCCCGCTCGCCGAGCCGGCCACCCTGCGCGAGGGCGACGAGGTGCAGATCGGTGACGTCGTGATGAAAGTGAACCGCCGATGACGGACGAGGAGCGGATCTTCCCGCAGGGCCGGGACGGCCGGGGGATGCGCGACGAGGCGTCGATATCGGAGCTCTCCCCGCAGCCCGTGATGGAGTTCGAGCCGCGCGACGCGGCGCCCTCCGATCGCGCCGGCGCGGACGGGGCGGACGCGCCGCTCGAGGCGGCGCACTTCGCCGCGAGCGCTCCCGCGCCCGACCCCATCGCTGCCGCCGCGCACCTCGCCGAGCCGACCGCCGACCCGGATGAGGGCGCCTGGTCCCCCGCCGCACCCGCGGCGGCCCCCGAGCCCGCCTTCGCCCCCGCCCCCGCCGCGCCCGCGGCGGCCCCCGAGCCCGCCTTCGCCCCCGCCCCGGTCGCGTCCGAGGCGCCATACGAACCGAACCCGCATACCGAGGCCGCCCACTTCGCCGACCCCGATCCGGACGCCGTACCCGAAGCGGCGCACTTCGCCGACCCCGGTCCGGAACCGGACGCCGCGCCCGAAGCGGCGCACGCCGCCGCGCCCGAGCCGTCGGAACCCGCCGCCCCCATGGGCGCGCACGCCGCCGAATCCGGGCCCGCCGCGCAGGAGGACATCCTCGGCCTCGAGGACACCGGGTCCCTGCCCGAGCCCGAGGTCGTCGCCGCGGCCGCCGAGGCCGCCCGCAAGGCGTCCCCCGAAGACACCGCGGAGATCGACGTCGCCCAGGTCGAGGCCCAGCTGAAGGACCCCGGCACCACCCAGAGCTTCGCCCCGCTCACCGAGGAGCGCATCCCCACGGACTCCACCTACGACGCGGGGACCACCACCTCGCTCATGTGGGGCGCCCGTTCCGACGTGGGCTGCGTGCGCTCGCATAACGAGGACTCCTACCTCGTGGCATCGCCCCTGTTCGCCGTCTGCGACGGCATGGGCGGGCACGCCGCCGGCGAGGTGGCGAGCTCCATCGCCGTGGAGACCATCGCCCGCACCTCCCCCGGCACCGCCGACGCCGCGCAGCTCGCCGCTGCGGTCGAGGCGGCCAACGCCGCGGTCATCGAGGCGGCTGCGAGCGGCATCGGCCGCCCGGGCATGGGGTGCACGGCGACCGTCGCCTATATCGAGGGGACCACCATCGCCATCGCGCACGTGGGCGACTCCCGCGCCTACCTGCTGCACGAGGGCGTGCTCACCCGCGTGACCCGCGACCACTCCTACGTGGAGGAGCTCGTCGACGCCGGCGAGATCACCGCCGACGAGGCGCGCGTCCACCCCAACCGGTCGGTCATCACCCGCGCGCTGGGGTCCGACCCCGGCATGTACGCGGACCACTTCACCCTGAACATCGTCGAGGGGGACCGCCTCATCCTGTGCTCCGACGGCCTGTCGTCCATGATCTCGGACAGCGAGATCGAGGACATCGCCGTCAAGTCCTCCACGGCGCAGATGTGCACCGACAACCTGGTCGACGCGGCGCTCGCCGCGGGCGGCGCCGACAACGTGAGCGTCGTCGTCGTGGACGTGGTGGACGACGGACGGCTCAAGCAGGTCGTCCGCACGCACCGGCGCAACATCGCCATCGCGCTCGGGGCCCTGGTCGCCCTGGTCCTCGCCGCCGCGATCGCGCTGTTCGTCGTGATCTCCAACTCCGTGTACCTCGGCGTGGACGGCGACACCGTGGCCGTCTACCAGGGCATCCCCACCACCGTGCTGGGGGTCGAGCTGCACCATATCCAGGAGGAGACCTCCATCAAGCTCTCCGACCTGCCCGAGGACACCCAGAACCGCCTGCGCGAGGGCATCGCCCAGGGCAGCCTGGAGCAGGCGCGCGACACCATCTCGGATTACCGCCGCCAGATCGACGAGGCCCGCTCGCAGCAGGCCGCCACCGCCGAGGCGATCCGCGAGAGCGCGACGTCCCAGGACCAGGCGGGCACCGATGCGGCGTCCGGCGCCGGCACCGACCCCGCGGCGGACGCCGCGGCGACCGGTGGGACCGCCGACCCCGCCGCCGCGGACCCGGCAGCCGCCGGGGCCGCGCAGACCCAGAACCCCGAAGGAGGCGCATGATGGGCAGCCGTCGCAACACCGAGCTCTTCCTGCTCGTGGCCGCCGCGTTCCCGGTGACCTTGCTCTACGCGCTCTACGTCGTCACCACCGGCGCCGAGCTCACCTTCGAGACGCTCGCCGTCCCGCTCGGCCTGTTCGCCGCCTTCGCCGCGGCGCACGTCGCCGCGCGCATCTTCGCACCCGGGGCCGACCCCGCCATCCTGCCCATCGTGTTCGTGATGTCGGGCATCGGCATCACCTTCGTCACCCGCCTGGCGCCCAACCTCGCCATGGGCCAGCTCGCGATCCTGTTCGCCTCGATCGCGTTCATGGTGCTCACCCTCGTGCTCGTGCGCAACCTGGACATGGTCAAGCGCTACAAGTACACCTTCGGCATCATCGGCATCCTGCTGCTCATCCTGCCCATGTTCATCGGCACCGAGATATACGGCTCCAGGCTGTGGATCCGCGTCCCGGGCCTCGGAACCATCCAGCCCGGCGAGTTCGCCAAGATCTTCATCGTCCTGTTCCTGGCGGGTTACCTGTCCGAGAACCGCGAGCTGCTGTCCATCTCCAACCATAAGATCCTGGGCCTCAAGATCCCGCGCCTGCGCCTGCTCATGCCGCTGTTCGTGGTGTGGGGCGTCTGCCTGGCCATCGTTGCGTTCGAGCGCGACCTCGGCAGCGCGCTGCTGTTCTACACCATCTTCCTCATCATGCTCTACGTGGCCACCGGCCGCTTCTCCTACGTGGTCATCGGCCTTCTCCTGCTCGCCGTGGGCGCGTTCGGTGCCTACCAGGTCATGGGCCACGTCCGCGTGCGCTTCGAGACCTGGCTCGACCCGTTCGCTGACGCCCAGGACACCGGCTACCAGCTCGTGCAGTCGCTGTACTCGCTCGCCGACGGCGGCATGGTCGGCGTGGGCATCGGCCGCGGCATGTCCACCCTCATCCCGGTCGTCGAGTCCGACTTCATCTTCTCGGCGATCGGCGAGGAGATGGGCCTGCTCGGCGCATCCGCGGTGCTGCTGCTGTTCATGCTGTTCGCCGTCCGCGGCCTCACCGTGGCCGCGCGCGCGAAGTCCGACCTCACCGCCTTCATCGCGAGCGGCCTCACGGCCTCCATCTCCTTCCAGGCGTTCCTGATCGTGGGCGGCGTCACCCGCCTCATCCCGCTGACCGGCGTCACCCTGCCCTTCATGAGCCAGGGCGGCTCCTCGCTGCTGTCGAGCTTCATCATCGTCGCGCTGCTCATGCGCGCCGGCGACGAGGCGACCGGCCGCAACGTCGAGCTCGCGGGCACCGGGACCGGCGAGCAGGTCGCCGTCGTGCCGGCGTCCGGCCGCAGCAAGGCGGGCACCCGCTTCTTCGGCGCCGCCGGCCGTGCCGAGGCCCCCGCGGCGGGCGGCCACGCCCGTCCGGCCTCGCGCGTGCGGCGCCGCCTGCTCGACACGCCCGAGTCCGGCGTGCTGGGCCGCGTGGCGCTCGCCAAGCGCCTCACCCGCGAGGAGTTCCTGTTCACCGGGCTGTTCGCCGTCCTGATCGGCAACCTCACCTACATCCAGGTTATCCGCGCCCGCGACTACCAGGAGATGTCCTCCAACAACCACACCATCATGAAGTCCCGCTACATCCAGCGCGGCTCCATCATCACCTCCGACGGCGTGACGCTCGCCGAGTCCGTGCAGCAGGAGGACGGCACCTACGCGCGGTCCTACCCCAACGGCAACATCGCCGCGCACACCGTGGGCTACTACTCCACGCAGTACGGCTCCACGGGCATCGAGTCGTCCATGAACGACACGCTGACCGGCTCGAAGGACTACTCGAGCTGGCAGAACGCCATCAGCTCGCTCGCCGGCATGACCCAGCCGGGCAACTCGGTGGTGCTCACCATCAACTCGCGTATCCAGTCCGCCGCCGAGCAGGCGCTGAACGGCCGCCGAGGCGCCATCGTGGTGCTCGACCCGCGCACCGGCGCCGTGCTCGCCCGCGCGAGCAACCCCACCTACGACAACTCCGACGTCTCCGCCCTCATGGGCGGCGGCGAGAGCGAGGACCAGTCGCTGTTCGAGCGCGCCACCCAGGCGCTCTACACCCCCGGCTCCACCTTCAAGGTGATCACGCTGGGCGCCGCCCTCGACTCGGGCACCGCCGCCCTCGACGACTACTACGAGTCCCCCTCGGAGATGGAGATCGGCGGGGCGGAGGTCATCAACCACCTCTACGCCGACCACGGCACCATCGACCTCGAGACGGCCTTCGCCTACTCGTCCAACGCGGTGTTCGGCCAGGTCTCGACCGAGCTCGGCGCCGACCGCCTCGTGCAGTACGCCCGCGCCTTCGGTTACGGCCAGTCGCTCGGCCAGGACTTCTCCACCGAGGCCTCCATCATGCCCGAGCCCTCCGAGATGACCGAATGGGAGCTCGCGTGGGCGGGCGCCGGCCAGCCGGTCGGCCAGGGGCACACCCCCGGCCCGCAGACGACCGTCATGCAGAACGCCGTGATGGCCGCCGCGATCGCCAACAACGGCCTGGCCATGCAGCCCTACGTCGTCTCCCAGATCCTCTCGCCCACGGGCACCGTGGTGAGCACGACCGAGTCCCGCTCCCTCGGCCAGGCGGTCAGCACCGCCACGGCCTCGCAGGTCAAGGAATCGATGCTCGCGGTCGTGGACGAGGGCAGCGGCTCGGCGGCGTCCATCGCGGGCGTCCAGGTCGCCGGCAAGACCGGCACCCCCGAGGCGACCACGGACCAGGTCAACACCGCGTTCGTGGGCTTCGCGCCCTACGACACGCCCACCGTCGCCATCTCGATGATGATCGAGAACTTCGACGAGGGCGTGGACGAGCCGGCGGCGGCCACCGCAGGCGAGGTCCTGCGCATCGCGCTCGCCGCCCAGGGTGCATGACCGGGGCGCCGCGGCCCGCAGGGCGGCGGCTCGAACGTATACTAGTGGACACTATGCGCATCGCATCGATAGGTGAGGAGTAGCAGGAAGATGGCGGAGCAGCAGAGATTGCTGGGAGGACGGTACCTCCTCAAGGACAAGGTCGGGGCCGGCGGCATGGCGTCGGTGTACCGCGCGATGGACCAGGTGCTCGACCGCACGGTGGCGGTGAAGATCATGCTGCCGCAGTACGCGGGCGACGCCACCTTCGCCGCGCGCTTCAAGCAGGAGGCGCAGGCGGCGGCGGGCCTTCAGAGCCCCTACATCGTGGGGGTCTACGACTGGGGCAAGGACGGCGACACGTACTACATCGTCATGGAGTACCTGCGCGGCACCGACCTCAAGAGCGGCATCCGCAGCCACGGGGCGCTCGACCCCAAGAAGGTCGCCCAGATCGCCAGCCAGATCTGCGGCGCGCTCTCCGTAGCCCACAAGCACGAGATCATCCACCGCGACATCAAGCCGCAGAACATCATGGTGCTGCCCGACGGCAACATCAAGGTGATGGACTTCGGCATCGCGCGCGCCAAGAACAGCCACCTCACGCAGGACAACAACGTGCTCGGCACGGCCCACTACGTGAGCCCGGAGCAGACCCGCGGCCAGGAGCTCGGCCCCACCTCCGACATCTACTCGCTCGGCGTGGTCATGTACGAGTGCGCCACCGGCCAGGTCCCCTTCGACGGCGACGACGCCATCTCCGTCGCCCTGAAGCAGGTCAACGAGCTCCCGGTCCCGCCCTCCCAGCTGAACCCGGGCGTCGACGGCGACCTCGAGCGCATCATCCTCAAGTGCATGGAGAAGGACCCGGCCAACCGCTTCCAGTCCGCCGACGAGCTGCGCCGCGTCCTCAACAGCTACCTCGCCGGCCGCACGGTCGACGTCCCCGAGCCCACCCGCGTCATCGGCGCGGCGGCCGGTGCGGGCGCCACCACCACCCGCGTGATGTCCGACCAGACCCAGGCCATGGCCCGCCCGGTGGGCGGCGCGGCGGCGGTCAACAGCGCGGCGCGCACCGCGGCCGGGCAGATCGACGCGAGCGCGTACGAGAACAAGCGCGACGGCATGGGCAAGGGCAAGATCGCCGGCATCGCCATCGCGGTGATCGCGGTGGTGGCGATCGCCATCTTCGCCGTCTCGAGCCTGTTCTCCCCTGCCGAGCAGATCATCATCCCCGACGTGCTGGGCCTCGACCAGGAAACCGCCGTCCAGCAGATCCGCGACGCGGGCTTCGTGGTCGGCAGCATCGACCCGGGCTATAGCGACGAGTACGCCGAGGGCGAGGTCATGGAGCAGCATCCTACCGCCAACGGCAGCGCCACCGCGGCCAAGGGCTCCGAGATCGACATCGTCGTCTCCCAGGGCCCCGAGCCCGCGGAGACGACCGAGGTGCCCGACCTCTCCAAGGCGACGAGCCGCGAGGAGGCCGAGCAGATGATCCGCGCCGCCGGCCTGTCCGTCGGCGATGTGACCGAGAAGGCCGACAGCAGCGACGCGGGCACGATCCTGGACCAGAGCCCCTCGGCGGGCGAGACCGTCGACGTCGACTCCAAGGTCGACTTCACCGTCTCGACCGGCCCCGACACCGTCAGCGTTCCCGACCTCACCGGCATGAGCGAGAGCGAGGCGCGCAGCGCGCTCGACGGCGCCGGGTTCGGCATGAGCACCGAGCGCCAGTACAGCGACTCGGTAGACGAGGGCGACGTCATCAGCTGGAACCCGAGCGGCCAGCAGGAGCCCGGCACCACCATCACCGTGGTCATCTCGCGCGGGCCCGACCCCTCCTCCCAGGAGGTCGACGTGCCCGACCTCACCGGCATGACCAAGGCCCAGGCCGAGAGCGCGCTCGAGCGGGCCGGGTTCGTCGCCAGCGTCTCGTACGCCGACGGGTCGAGCGCCGGCGTCCAGGCCGACCACGTGATCCGATGGAACCCCACCGGGACCGCAGCCCCCGGCTCGACCATCAACGTCGTGGTCGCCTACGCCGACAGCGGCTCGGACTCCTCCGGGACGGACGGCCAGTAGCGGAGGCGCTTGAGGCGCCGGACGGACGGCTGGAACCGGACGACATCGCAGGATGACAGGACCCGGTACCCGTGCAAGCGGGTACCGGGTCCAGTTCGTAGCAGGGATGCTGTCGGACGGCGGCGCGGGCGCGCCGGATGGGCGCCGGGATCGGAAGCGCGCCGGGCCGGATGCCGGGCGCGCCGGGACCAGGGCCCGAGGCGCCGCCGGATGCGGGGCGGCCACCGCCCGCAGCATACGGCCGCCCGAAGACGGAGTCGGCTAGAACTCCCCGATGCGCTTGACCTCGGGCTCGAGCTCCACGCCGAACCGCTCCCGCACCTCGTCCTGGATCCGGGAGATCAGCGCGTTGACGTCGGCCGCGGTGGCGCCCCCCGTGTTGACCACGAACCCGCAGTGCTTCTCGGAGACCTGCGCGCCGCCCACGCGCGCCCCGCGCAGACCCGCGTCCATGATGAGCTTGCCGGCGAAGTGGCCGACCGGGCGCTTGAACGTCGACCCGGCGCTCGCCATCTCGAGCGGCTGCTTCTCCTCGCGGCGACGGCGGTAGTCGTCCATCGCCGCATGGATCATCGCGCGGTTCCCGGGGGCGAGCGCGAAGGTGGCCGAGAGCACGGTCAGGCCCTCGTCGTGGATGCGGCTCCTGCGGTATCCCATGGCGAGCTCCCCGACCCCGAGGACCTTCACCGACCCGCGCCCGCGCGAGCCGTCCGGGAGGACGGGGCCGGGCACGTACACGCGGACGGACTCGAGGACGTCGGCGATGCAGGCATCGTAGGCCCCGGCGTTCATATGGCAGGCGCCGCCCACCGCCCCCGGGATGCCCCACAGCGGCTCCATCCCGGTGAGCTCGGCCTCCTCCGCCGCGAGGGCCACATCGCGCAGCAGGGCGCCCGCCTGGGCGCGCACGCGCGTGCCCGCGGCCTCGATGCCGGCGAGGTTGTCGCGCAGAAGCAGGACCGCCCCGCGGATGCCGCGGTCGCCCACCAGCAGGTCCGACCCGGCGCCGACGACGGTGACCGGGACCGATGCCATCGCGCACACGTCGAGGACGCGGGCGACGGCGTCCTCGTCCGTCGGGGCGACCACCACGTCGGCGGGACCGCCGATCTTGAAGGTCGTGTGGCCCGCCATGGGCTCGAACAGCGCGACGGCGTCCTCGCCCGCCGCCCCGCCCAAAGCGCAGAGCACCTCGTCGCTGATGCCGTCGTACTCGTGCATGGCGCACCACCTCGCGTATCGTCGCTTCATTTCCGGCATGACTATACCCCATCGCGGACCGGGGGCGCGAGTCTGCGATAATGGCTCGAGATACCCGCACACGACCGAAGCGAGCGCGACGCCCCCGTGACCAGCAACCACCCCCTCATACGCCTGCGCGACGCGCGCTGCACGCATCCCGGAGCCGAGAGAGCCGCCCTGGACGGCGCCTCCCTCGACGTCATGCCCGGCGAGCGCCTGTGCGTCCTGGGCTCCAACGGGTCGGGCAAGTCGACGCTGCTGATGGCCCTGGACGCGATGGTCGCGCTCGAATCGGGGTCGCTGGAAGTCATGGGAGCCGAGGTGGATGCGGGGCGGGCGGGCGCCTCCTGCGCGCGCGACGGGGTCGCCCTCGTCTTCCAGCGGCCCGATGACCAGATGGTGGCGGGCACCGTCGCCGACGACGTCGCGTTCGGCCCGGAGAACCGGGCGATTCCCCGGGCGAGGATGACGGAGCTCGTCGAGGGCGCCCTGCGCGCCGTCGGGATGGGCGAGCTGGCCGGCTCCGACCCGGACAGCCTGTCGGGCGGGCAGCGGCAGCGCGTCGCGCTCGCGGGGGCGCTCGCGATGGAGCCGCGCGCGCTGCTGCTCGACGAGGCGACCTCGATGCTCGACGGACGGGCGCGCGGCGACGTCTCCCGCATCCTCGACGGGCTCGCGGAGCGCGGGGTCGCCGTCGTGCAGGCCACCCATGACATGGACGCGGCGCTTCGGGCGGACCGCGTCGCCGTACTCGACCGCGGGCGCATCGTGCTCGAGGGGGCGCCGCGCGACGTGCTCGCACGCGTCGACGAGCTGCACGGGCTGGGCCTCGAGGCCCCGTTCGCCTTCGAGCTCGCCGCGCGCCTGCGCGCCCGGGGCTTCGACCTTCCGTCGACCGGCGATGCCGCGGCGCTCGCCCGCGCGCTCGCGCCGCAACTCAGCTCGGACGCGGCAGGCCCGCGCCCCCCGCACGCCCGGCCGCCGCGGGAACCCAGGGCCCTCCTCGGGTTCGACGGGGCCTCCTTCTCCTACGCCGACCCCGTACCCGCGCGCCGCACGCGGCGCATCCGCCGGCCGCGGCCCGACGCCGACGCGCCGCTCGCCGTCGAGGACCTCTCCTTCTCCGTCGAGGCGGGCTCGATCACCGCCCTCATGGGCCCCACCGGCGCCGGGAAGACGACGACGGCCGAGCTCGCCTGCGCGCTCAAGCTCCCCCGGAGCGGGGCGGTCCGCGTGGGCCCCTGCGACACCCGCGACATCGCCGCCCGGCGCGACCTGCGCCGGCTCGTGGGGTATGCGTGCCAGCAGCCCGAGCGGCAGCTGTTCGCGCGCACGGTCCGCGAGGACGTGTCCTTCGGCCCCGCGAACCTCGGCGTCGCCGGCGACGAGCTCGAGAGGCGGGTGCGCCGCGCCCTGCGCGACGTCGGCCTCGAGCCGACCGACGAGCTGCTCGCCCGCTCCCCTTTCGCCCTCTCGGGCGGGCAGCGGCGTCGCGTTGCGCTCGCCGGCATCCTCGCGATGGACCAGCGGGTCCTCGTGCTGGACGAGCCCATGGCGGGCCTCGACCCCGCCGGGCGCGCCCGGATGCGGGCCCTGCTGCTCGAGCTCAGGCACGCAGGGCGGGCGCTGCTGCTCGTCACCCATTCCCCCGATGACGCCGCGCTGCTCGCCGACCGCATCGTGGTGCTCGACCGGGGGCGCGTCGTCGCCGACGGGACGCCCGCCGAGGTCCTCGCCGGCCCCGGCGGCCACCCCGGGGACGCGGCCCGTCCGGAGTCCCCGCGGGCGCTCGCCTTCGCACGCGAGCTCGCCCGCCTGGGCGCGCCGGTCGGCTCGCCCCTCACCCTCGACGCCCTCGTGGAGGAGGTGGCGGCCCGTGGCCCCGTACGCTAGCCCCCGGGGGCACCGTGCGGCCCCCTCGGTCGTGCACCGCCTCGACCCGCGGGTCAAGATCGTCGGAACCGTCGCCTATATGGCGAGCTGCCTGCTCGTGCGCGGTCCGGCCACGTGCGCGCTGGCCGCCGCCTGCGCGCTGGCCGCCATAGCCCTGGCGCGCATCCCCCGCAGGCAGCTCGCCCGTCAGATGAGGCCGCTCGCGGTCTTCGTCGCCGTCACGGCGCTCGTCAACCTGCTGGCGGCGGACGGCGGCGCGGTCGTCGCCTCCTGGGGCCCCTGGGCGATCCGGGAGGGCGGTGTCGAGGCGGCGGCGATGTACACCGTCCGCTTCCTCCTGCTTCTGCTCGGAGGCGCGGTGCTCGTGCTCACCACCGCGCCGTCCGCGCTGGCGGCCGGGCTCGAGGACCTTCTGAGCCCGCTGGAGCGGATCGGCGTCCCCGTGGGGCGCGCGGCGCTCGTCGTCTCCATCGCCCTGCGGTTCGTCCCCGCGCTCGCGCGCGACGCCGAGGCGGTCGTCTCCGCGCAGACCGCGCGGGGGGCCGATTTCGAGGGCAAGGGGCCGCTCGCGTACGCCCGGGCGTGCATCCCCCTCGCGGTCCCGCTGTTCGCGAGCGCCCTGCGCCGGGCCGACGCCCTCGGGCGCGCCATCGACGCCCGCGGGTACACGGGCACGGGGCCGCGCACGCGCTTCCGGGAGCTGCGGTTCCACGCACGGCGCGACGGCACGGCGGCCCTGCTGGTCGCGGCCTACCTCGTCGCCTTCGCGGCGCTCTCCCTCTGAGAGGCGGGATGCGAAGAGGGCGGGGCTCGCGGGCGCCCTCCCGCCGTACGGGGCCGACCGCTGGCGGCCGGACCGCCTCCCGGCCCCCGTCGCCCGGGCCCCGGCGTCCGCCGCCCCGCCCTTCCGATGCGGCGCCACGCAGGGGCCCGTCGCGCGCCGTCCCCGCCGTCGGAACGCTGTGAAAAACCATCCGCCGACCCCCGGCATGAGGTATCCTGTTACCTGACTGACCGCAGGCATATGCACACACAACGCAAACGGAGCAGATATGTCGCAGAACACCGTCACCCCGCGATCCGAACGCGAGCCCGCCCGACCCGATACCGGCTCCCTCACCGCGCCCCTTTCCCGGCGCTCCGCCTTTCGCGCCGCGCTCGCCGCGGCCGGAGCCGCCGTGCTCTTCGGCCTGCCGGGCATCGCCCGCGGCGCCGAGGCGTCCGCCGAGACCAACCAGAAGCTGAGCGACGCGCAGTCGCAGCTCGACGCCGCGCAGCAGCAGCTCGATGACATCTCCTATCAGTTCGAGGACCTTTCCACCCAGCTGAGCGACACCATGGATCAGATCGAATCGGTCCAGGGGCAGATCGACGACACGCAGGCGAGCATCGACAGCATGCAGGCCGAGCTCGACCAGAAGCAGGATGTGCTCGCGCAGCGCGTCTCCTCGAGCTACAAGACCGGCGACGCCTCCGTGCTCTCCCTGCTGCTCTCCTCAGGCTCGTTCGAGGAGCTCATCGCCAACATGCACTACGTCGAGAAGATCAACGCGAGCGATCGCGACGCCATCGACGAGGTGCGCCGCATCCAGGATGAGCTCGCCCAGCAGAAGGCCAGCCTGGAGCAGCAGAAGGCCGACCTCGAGAGCCTCAAGACCGAGCAGACCCAGCAGCTCGACGACATGAAGGCCAAGAAGGACGAGGTCCAGGCACTGCTCGACAACCTCAGCCAGGAGGTCAAGGACCTCATGGCCCAGCGCGACGCCGAGATCCTCGAGGCCGCGCGCCAGGAGGAGCTCGCCCGCCAGCAGGCCTCGCAGAGCGGCGGCGGTACGACCTCCATCCCCGGCAACGGCCAGGCGAGCGCCTCGGGCAACGCCCAGCAGCGCGTCGTCAACGCGGCGTACAGCACCCCCTCCCCCGGCCCGGGCCTGTGCGCCTGGTGGGTCGCGGACGTGTTCATCAACGCCGGATTCGGCACCGTGCCCGGCAACGCGGACGACATGTACGCCGCGTACTGCACGAGTTCGAACAAGTCCAACCTCAAGGTGGGCATGATCATCGCCGTGCCGTCGCATCCGCGCACCTCCGCCGGCCGCATCTACGGCCATGTGGGCATCTACGTGGGCAACAATACGGTTCGCGACAACATCGGATACATCCGCGACATCAACGTGGATTCCTGGATCTCCTACTATGGCGCGACATCGACCCCGCGCTGGGGTTGGGCCAAGGGCATCAACCTCGAGGGCTGACCGTCGCCGCGCCCGCCTCGAGAGCGAAGGCCCGACCGGCATCCCGGACCGCCTCCCCTTCCCTGGACACGAAGACCGATGTCCGGGGAAGGGGAGGTTTTCGTTTATTTCTCGGGACATGGCAGAAAAGCACCGTTTCGGGGAAGGGACTCGGAGACGTGACGCGGGCAAAATGTCCGTTCTGTCTGTCCAGGCTGCTTTGTCTCTTGAGAATCGGAGCCCGCAGGCCCTGAAACGATGAGAGCTCCCTCGGAGTCTCCGCTCCGGAGGCTCCCGAACGGGTTGCGGGCGGGTCGGCCGGCCCCGCGCCGCCGTGGACCCTCCCCCAAACGGCATTTCTCTGCCAGAATCCGGAACACGAACGAAGCGAGCGGCATCCCCCGCAGGTCCCCGCAGCACTCCCCCGCAGGTCCACGCGGCACTCCCCCGCAGGTCCACGCGGCACTCCCCCGCAGGTCCACGCGGCATCCCCTGCAGGTCCACGCGGCATGAAAAGGCACCCCGGCGCCGGAAGGCGCCGGGGTGCGCTGGAAGGAGGGCGATGGTAGAACCGTTCGGTCCCTCCGGACGGTTTACTCCAGCAGGTCGAGGACGGAAGGACGGAGCTCCTCCTCGGCGGCCTCGGGATCGGTGGCACGCAGGCGGTTGATGTAGCGCTGGTACCACAGCAGGGCGGCGCCGATGAAGACGACCACGCCGCCGACGTTGTACACGAGGGTGAGCCACAGCTCCTGGCCCAGCGGGAAGGTGCCGGCGACGAACACGAAGGCGAAGACGCACAGCAGGAACACGGAGATCGCGACGCCGAAGGTGCGATGGCCCATGCGGAAGGAGCGCGGGGCGTTGTCGTACTTGACGCGCAGCACGAAGTAGGCCAGCAGGATCAGCAGCGGCGGGAGCAGCGCGGTGGCGGCGGTCATGTTGATGACGATGTTCAGCAGGTCGTTGAGGCCGCTGGCGCCCATGGCCGGGATGATCACGATGGGGAGCACGATGAGGAACTGCACCCACGCGGCGCGCCAGGGGATGCCCTGGTCGTTCATCTCGACGATCTTGCCGCCGAAGACGCCCTTGGGGATCTCGGTGAAGAAGACCTTGATGGGCGCGGAGGTCCACATCATGAGGCCGCCGACCTGAGCGGCGAGCAGGATGAGGCCGAGGATGCGGGTCGAGACCTCCATCGGGATGCCGAAGTGCGCGAACAGGGCGCCGTACACATCGAAGATACCGGTGGAGAGGCTGACCTCACCCATGGGGATGAACAGGTTCACGAGCAGCGAGGAACCGGCGTACAGCAGGCCGATGACCAGGCCGGCGACGACGACGGTGCGCACGAAGGCCTTGACGCCGCCCTTGAGGTCGTTCAGGAACACGCCGACGGACTCGGCGCCGCCGACGCCCTGGATGATCCAGGCGAGGGTGCCGCAGAAGCCCCAGATGGTCGCGAAGCTCGTGGTGTCGGGAGCCATGGTCTGCGCGGTCGGGGCGGTGGCGAACTCGACGCCGCCCATGAGGGCGCCGACGGAGAGCAGCACGAAGATGGCGGCCATGCCCATGGCGGCAGCGGAGCCGATGGACGAGATGTTGCCGATCCACTTGGCGCCCTTGGTGGAAGCCCAGGTGCCGATGGCGAAGATGACGATCTCGATGGCCGTCGTCAGGAACGGGGACATCTCGACGTTCTGGCCGAAGAACACGTAGCTCGCGTAGATGATGATGTTGGGCAGGATCGACGCGAAGTAGAACAGGTTGACGAACCAGTAGCAGAACGCGGTCATGAAGGCCCAGCGACCGCCCATGGACGTCTTGACCCAGGCGTACACGCCCGACTCGGAGTCCTTGTTGAGGGCGACGAACTCAGCCGTGACCAGGGTGTAGGGGACGAAGTACAGGATCGTGGCGAAGAAGAACGCCGGCGCGGCGGCCAGGCCGATCTCCGCGTTGTTGTTGATGATGTTCTTGAGGCCGAACACCGCGGAAATCGTCATGCCGAGCAGCGCAAGCGAACCGATTTTCGCTCGTTTCTCAGAACTCATGCCTTTCCCTCCTTGTGATCGTTGCATGATCGGTGACTCTATAAGCACAGCGCCCGCCCGCCCGGATCCGACCGGACGGGCGCTGGGATCGCCTTGCGGCGCTTACTTGTTGGGGAAGCTGTACCCCTCGACGGTGACGTGGGTCATGACCGCGTGGGAGCCGGGCTCCGGCAGCACGCGGAAGGCCTCGTCGATGTCGACGACCAGGATCCCGCCGGCGGGCACCGTGACCACGGGGCCGTCGACCGCCGCGAAGCGCTCGCGGTCGGTGAGGTCGCTGTAGGCCTCGGTGAGCTCGAGGTCGGCCTTGGGCGCCACGACGACGGCGAGCTCGCCGTCCATGGGCGCGAGCGCCGTCAGGTAGCGGCGGCCGCCCACCATGTCCGGGGTGGCCAGGCCCTCGGCGCCGTCCCACCAGTAGGTGATGGAGTCGCCGATCGAGTAGGCCACATCCTGCAGCAGCTCGGATGCGATATCGAGCGCCTGCCCCACGCGCATCCACTTCTTGACCGTGCCCAGCTGCGCGTCGAACTGCTCACGGGACTCGTACACGTGCATGCTATGCCTCCTCGATCTTCGTCAAGGCCTGGGTCAGGTCGGCGGACGCCAGCGGGCGCAGGGAGAACTCGAAGCCGAAGCGCTCGAAGCGGATGCGGTAGGAGTCGAGCACCTCCGAGCCCCAGGAGTTGGAGCCCAGGCCCAGGATCTTGTCGTTGATGTTCACCGTGATGTTCTCGCGCTTGACGAGGTCGGTCACATGGCGCGCGGCGTCGATGTCCTCGCAGGTGTAGGGCCAAGCGGAGAAGGAGAACGGGTCGCGCGCGGCGTCGTCGGGACGCGTGACGAGCAGGCCGTCGCCGTGGCTGGAGCGCAGGGCGACCCAGCGCGTCCCCTCGCGGTTGGCGCAGTCCTGCGGGAACACGTACGGGGTGAACATGTCGTCCACGTCGGCGCGGTAGTGGCCCACGGGGTTGGCCTTGAGCGAGTCGGGGTAGTTCTCACCGGGGCCGTGGCCGTACCACTCGACCATGCGGTCGGCGCCGGGCACCTCGAAGCTGATGCCGATGCGCGGGATGATGTCGTCGTAGTCGCCGTAGGGCTCGCCGTCGACCGCCAGGTCGATGCGGCCGGACGGGCGCACCGTGTAGACGAGCTCGACGTGCATGCCGAAGGCGTGGACCGGCGGCGCGATGCGCTGGCGCACCGTGACCTTCACGGCGTTGCCCTCGCGCTCCCATGCGACCGAGCGCGTGGAGGTCTGCATCACGTTCAGGAAGTTGCCCTGCCAGATGGAGTCGAACTCCTGCTGGTGGTTGTCGACGAGCGGATGCCAGAAGCCGACGCGCACCGGCGCGGCGAGCACCGAGCGGCCGCAGGAGGTCCAGCTCACGATGTCGCCCGAGACGGTGTCGAAGACGACGGAGCCGCCGAGGGTCCTGACCGTGAGGGCCGTGCCCTCCTCGTCGACCGCGGGCGCCATGGCGGCGCGCACGGCGATCGCGGGGCGCGGGTTGTCGGCGATGGCGAACTGGAACGCGCCGATCTGGTACATGGCCTCGCACCAGGGCTTGGCGCCGACCGTGTACACGCGGGCGGTCGCCAGGGTCTCGCCGGCAGCGGCGGCCTCGATCTCGACGGGGAAGGTCGCGGTCTCGCCCGGGGCGACGGCGCCCGGGACGACCTCGACGGTGGCGACGGGGTCGCCGTCCACGAGGGTCTCCACGGCGATGCGCACGTCGTCGAGGGTGGTGAACCAGCGCTTGTTGGTGACGGACAGCTCGCCGGCGTCGTAGGCCACGCGGACCGGGCAGATGACCTGCTTGTACTCGGTCAGGCCGGGGCTCGGCTCCTGCCAGGGGAAGACCATGCCGTCGATGCAGAAGTTGCCGTTGTTGGGATAGTCGCCGTTGTCGCCGCCGTACATATGGTAGGCGCGGCCGTCCTCGGTGGTGGCGGCGATGCCGTGGTCGCACCACTCCCAGATGAACTGGCCCTGGATGTGATCCCAACGGTCGAAGATCTCCTGGTACTCGGACAGGCCTCCGGGGCCGTTGCCCATGGAGTGGCCGTACTCGCAGTTGATGCGCGGCTTGGGGCCGGGATGCTCGCCGAAGTCGTTCATCTGCGAGACGCGCGAGTACATGGTGGAGATGATGTCGACGGTGTCCGCGTTGCGGTCCTCCTCGTAGTGGACCGGACGGCCGTCGAGCTCCTTGGCCTTCGCGTACATGGCGCGGATGTTGCAGCCGTAGCCGCTCTCGTTGCCGAGCGACCACGCCACGATCGACGCATGGTTGCGCTCCTGCATCACGAGGCGCTCGATGCGGTCGACGTAGGCGGCCTCCCACGCGGGGTCGTCGGTCACGGTGGCGATGTTGCCGATGTTCTCGAAGCCGTGGCTCTCCATATCGGTCTCGGCGAGCACCATGATGCCGTACTCGTCGCACAGCTCGTAGAAGCGCGGGTCGTCGGCGTAGTGCGAGGTGCGCACGGCGTTGATGTTGTGGCGTTTCATGAGCACGAGGTCGCGGCGCATGCGCTCGAGGCCCACGGCGCGGCCCTTGTGGTCGTCGCAGTCGTGGCGGTTCACGCCGTGCATCTTGAAGTAGGTGCCGTTCAGGAAGATCTGGTTGCCCTCGATGGTCACCTCGGCGAGGCCCTGGCGGTGCGGGACGACCTCGGAGACGCCGTCGGCGCCGTAGACGGTGATCGTCATGTCGTAGAGGTGCGGGTCCTCGGGGTTCCAGAAGCGGGCGCCCTCGATGGCCACCTCGGCGTGCCCGTCGGCGACCTCGACCTCGAAGACGGTCTCGCCGCCGTCGGCCATGGCCCACACGACGCGCTCGGCCGCGGTGGTCGCCACGTCAAGCGTCACATGGGCGACGTCGCCCTCGCGATGCGTGCGGACGCGGAAGTCGTCCAGGCGGGCGGCCGGGCGCTCCATGAGGTACACGTCGCGGAAGATGCCGGAGGCCCACCACATGTCCTGGTCCTCGATGTAGGTGCCGTCGCTGTACTGCAGCACCTTGACCACGAACAAGTTGTCGCCCTCGTGCACGGCCTCGGTGACGTCGAACTCCGCGGAGAGGCGCGAGCCCTTGGTCATGCCGATGAAGGTGCCGTTCACGTAGAGCTCGGCGTAGCTCTCCACTCCGTCGAAGCGGATGATCTCGCGGGAACCCGGGGTGAGCGCGGGCAGCGTCACGATGCGCTGGTACACGCCCGTGGGGTCGTCGGAGGGCACGAGCGGCTGCTCGACCGGGAACGGGAAGCCCTCATCGGTGTAGGCGAGCTTGCCGTAGCCGTCGATCTGCCACAGGTGCGGGACCTCCACCTCGTCCCAATCGGCCTCGTAGGTCGACATCAGCTCCGCCGGCACCGCCTTGGGCGCACCGAACAGACGGAAGCGCCACGGGCCGCTCAGCTGCACGAAGCCGTGCGACAGCTCCCGGCTGTACGTGGCGGCCAGCTCGGCCGTCTCGTAGCCCATGAAGTAGGCGCGGGCGGCGAGCCTGTTGCGGTTGGTGAGCGCGGGGTTCTCCCAATCGTTGATGGCATCCATCGACATGTACTCCTTCCCTTGTACGTGACGTTCGGTTCCTACCGCTGTGTGTGCACATTGTGTGTGCAACCGGTTGCTCACACCATACGGCAGAGCACGGGTCTGTGCAACCGGTTGTCCTGCAAACGGCGCCGTTCGACCGTTCGCCGCCCGAAATCGACCGCCGGGGACGTCAGTCCGGGTATCATCGGTCTGAGCAGGCCGTTTTGTCCGCTCGTCAAGCCGTCCGCCGCCGGGTCCGCCGCGACGGCACGGCACCGGGGGCTTGTAGTACAGTTCTCGCAGTGATCGGCTCCGGGCCGCCAGGCCGGAGGGGAAGGTGCGCATGACCGTTTCGAAACACAGCAAGTCGACGCTCGCCGACGTGGCCGCCGCCGCGGGCGTCTCCCGCTCGACGGCCTCGCGCGCCCTGAACGACTCACCGCGCATCAGCGAATCCACCAAGAAGCGCATCCGCGCCGTCGCGCGCCAGATCAACTTCGTCCCCAACGCCCAGGGCCGCGCGCTCGCGGTGGGCCGGTCCGAGACCATCGCCATGCTCGTCACCGAGCCGCCGGGCGAACTGTTCTCCGACCCCACCTACGGCGCCTTCCTCGGCGGCATCACCGAGCAGCTGGCGGAATCGGCCTACCTGCCCATCCTGCTGCAGGCGTCCTCCGACCACGAGCGCGAGCGCGTGCTGCGCCACCTGGCCCGCCGCTCGGTCGACGCCGTGATCGACATCTCCCCCTACAAGGGCAGCGAGCTGCTCGACACCCTGCGCGACCTGCGCATCCCCACGGTCCTGTGCGGCCAGCTCGAGGGCCATCCCTACCGCGACGTGTTCTCCACCGTCTACTCCGACGACGTGGAGGGCGCCGGGCTGGCCGCCGACGCCATGCGGCGGCGCGGCAGGAGGAACCTCGTGGCGATCTTGGGGCCGCGGGACAACCCGGCGGTCGTCGACCGCCTGCTGGGCTACCGCGGCGTGCTCGGCGACGAGGCCCTGCCCGACGACCGGGTCGTCTACACCGGCTGGGGCGCGAGCGACGGCTTTTTGGCCATGCGCCACCTGCTCGACCGCGTCGACGCCATCGACGGCCTGCTCGCGGGTTCGGACCGCATCGCGTCCGGGGCCATCGAGGCGATGCGCGAGCGCGGCGTCAGCGTGCCGCGGGACGTGTCGGTCGTCGGGTTCGACGACCACCCCATCGCCCAGAGCGTCAGCCCGAAGCTCACCACCGTGCGGCAGCCCCTGCGCCACGAGGGGCGCGTCGCGGCGCAGACCGCGCTGCAGATGATCGACGGCGCCGAGCCGAGCACCATCGTGCTGCACATGGCCCTCATCGAGCGCGCGTC
>DHCMC07803__coassemble_611_pt1 | contig 50375 bp, 43 predicted proteins | sample DHCMC07803__metabat2_low_PE_003 | metagenome-assembled genome bin DHCMC07803
CCCAACGACAAGCTGCTCGACATCGCCGAGAAGAAGACCACCATGCTCGAGGCCTTCGCCATGGCGGACGCCGTCCTGTCCCAGGGCACCCAGGGCATCACGGACCTCATCACCGTCCCCGGCATCATCAACCTCGACTTCGCCGACGTGAAGACCATCATGAAGCAGGCCGGTACCGCCATGATGGGCATCGGCACGGCCTCCGGCGACACCCGCGCCGTCGACGCCGCCCAGCAGGCCATCTCCAGCCCGCTGCTCGAGAGCTCCATCGACGGCGCCACGCGCGTGCTGCTCTCCATCGCCGGCTCCAAGGACCTGGGCATCCAGGAGATCAACGACGCCGCCGACCTCGTCGCCAACGCGGTCGACCCCGAGGCCAACATCATCTTCGGCACCGTGGTCGACGAGTCCCTGGGCGACCAGGTGCGCATCACCGTCATCGCCACGGGCTTCTCCGACTCCAACGTCAACCGCCAGGACCAGCTCTTCGGCCAGCCCTCCGCCTCGCGTACCCCCGAGCCGCAGCACGCCGCCCCGGCCTCGAGCGCCCCGTCCACGCGCACCATCGGCGGCACCGAGCTCCCCAACTTCGGCAACGACCAGTTCGAGCTGCCCGACTTCCTCAAGCGCGGCAACTTCTAACCGACACCGGGCAACGGTTTGAAGGGCCTCCGGCTTCACGGCCGGGGGCCCTTTTCCTTGGCGCCGGGCGTGTGGCGCATCCGTGGGCGCGCCGCGCGCGGTGCCCGGACGCGCACGCGGGAGGGTAGGCTGTAGGGGACGGTGCGCCGGGACCGGCGGCACCGCGTCTCGGTTCGGCTGGGAGAGGGGAGCACAGATGCTCGAACGGGTCCGACACGATGACGTCACCCTCATCGAGGCGCGCACGGGGGCCGTCGCCTGCGCCTTCACTGAGCGCACGGGCGGGGTCTCCGCCCCGCCGTACGCCTCGCTGAACCTCGGTTCGCATGTGGGGGACGACCCGGCGGCGGTGCGCGAGAACCGGCGCCGGGTGCTCGCCGCGCTCGGGGCCGAGGACCTGCTCGACCGCCTGCTCGTCCCCAATCAGGTCCACGGTGACCACGTCGCCATCGTGCGCTCCGCGGACGTCGCCGCGCTCGGGGCCGCGCGCTCCGAGCTCGCCGACGGCGCCGACGCGGTGGTGTGCCTCGCCCCCGATGTCCCCGTCCTGCTGTGCTACGCGGACTGCGTCCCGGTCGTCATCGCCTGCCCGCGCGGCTTCGCCGTGGTGCACTCCGGATGGCGCGGGACCCTGGCGCGCATCGGCGCCTCGGCGGCCCGCGTCCTCGCCCGCGAGACGGGCTGCGACCCCGCGGGGTTCGCGGCGTTCATCGGACCGCATATCCTGGCCGACGAGTACGAGGTGTCCGAGGAGCTCATCGCGGACTTCACGGCGGCGTTCGGCGCGGGCGTCTGCGCGGGGCCGCGCCTGCTCGACCTCTCCTTCGCGATCCGCGCCGCGCTGCGCGAGGCCGGCGTGCCGGACGCGTCGGTTCTCGACCCGCAGCTGTCGACCGTGCGCTCCAACGACCGGTTCTTCTCGTTCCGCGCCGAGCACGGGGTGTGCGGCCGCCACGCCGCCGTCGCCGTCATGCGCGGGTAGGGGGGCCCGCCCGGCCGACCCGTGCGGGACCCGGCTTCGGCCCGCGATTATCAGGGGAATGAAAAGCGGGGGCCCGCGTTTGTATGGATATCCTTACAAAAGGCGAGGCAGTGCGCCTGCTACACTTAACAGGTGCCGCCTGCGCCGGGTCTTGTGTGCGCTCGCGGCGGCGCGCTGAGCGGACGGGTCGCCGTCCGCATCGATCGATTGGAGTAAACCCTATGCGCAAGATGTTCTCACGTCAGCTCATCGAGGCCCGTCACGAGATGCTCTCCATCTACCAGGCGGTCGATCTGACGCTCCATGACGCCGTGACCGCGTTCGTGACCAACGACAAGAAGCTCGCCAGCAAGGCCCAGAAGAAGACCCTGCAGATCGATGCCCGCTGCGCCAACCTCGAGGCCGTCTGCTACAACCTGATCGCGACGCAGGGCCCGGTCGCGTCCGACTTCCGCCTCCTGCAGACCATCATCAACGTCGAGTTCAACCTCCAGCGCATGTGCGACAAGGTGCGCCGCGTCGCCCGCGCCGCCAAGCACAAGGTGAACGCCGACATCGAGCTGCCCGCCGAGCTCGTGGAGCTCATCGGGCAGGAGGCCACCTACGTCTACCGGGTGCTCGGCACCTGCATCTCCGTCCTCGTGAGCAACGACCTGGGCGTCATGCGCGACCTGCTCGTCCAGGACGACTCGGTCCACGAGCTCTACGAGGAGTTCTTCCGCGCCTACAACCGCATGGCGTCCATGGACCTCAGCGACGACAGCTCCTACGACGACCTGCGCCGCGCCATCATGGTGTCGCGCTACCTCGACCGCATCGCCTCCATCTCCATCGACGCCACGAGCACGCTGACCTTCCTGCTGACCGGCCAGCGCCTGAGCATCGCCGATATCGCCGACATCGACGAGGACGAGCTCGAGGCCATGCGCATCCCGTCGGGCGAGGGCGTCATCCTGAACCCCGTGACCGACGCGCTCTGCGTCGCGGACCTGCCCGCCGACGAGATCAGCGAGGAGCTGCGCGGCCTCATCGGGCGCGCGCTCGCGGGCGACGACGAGGACGAGGACGAGGAGTAGCGGCCCTCGTGCGCCCGGCCTGCCGGGCGCCTCGTGTACATGCTGTTTCGAAAGCGCGGTCCCGTGCATGCGGGGCCGCGCTTTCGCGGTACCATGGGGGTGTACGGACGAGACGAGAAGGATGCGTATGGACGAGGGGTACAGGGATTCCATCAGGGCGCGGCGCGAGCTGATCGTCGCGCGCATGGCCGACGCGCTCGGGCGCGCGGGCAGGTCGCTCGATGAGGTCCAGCTCGTCGCGGTGTCCAAGACGGTGGGCGTCGACGAGGTGCGCGCCGCCATCGCCGCGGGCTACCGCGTGTTCGGGGAGAACCGCCCCCAGGAGCTCGTGCGCAAGACCGCCGCGCTCGCAGGCGACCCGGACCTGCCCGCCGTCAGGTTCGACATGATCGGCAACCTGCAGACCAACAAGATCAACGCGGTGCTCGGCCGCGCCTCCCTCATCCATTCGATCGGCTCGCTGCACCTGGCGCAGGCGGTCTCGAGCCGCGCCCGGCGCCGCATCGACGCCGGGGAGCTCGACGCTTCGGCAGACGTGCTGATCGAGGTGAACGTCAGCGGGGAGGAGTCCAAATCCGGGTTCGCGCCCGCCGAGGTGCGCGCCGCCATGGGCGAGCTTATGGAGCTTTCCGGCATTCGCGTGCGCGGCCTTATGACCATGGCCCCGCGCGGGGATGAGGATATCGCCCGTCGGACGTTTCGCGGTCTGCGCGAGCTGCGCGACGAGCTCGAGCGCGACCACGGCGTCGCCCTCCCCGAGCTCTCGTGCGGCATGAGCGAGGACTTCGAGGTCGCGCTCGAGGAGGGTTCCACCATCGTTCGCCTCGGCAGGGTGGTTTTCGACCCGAGCTTTGCACTACAATAGGGCCGTCGGGACATGCGCCCCGACCTGCACCATCTATACGATATTCGCACCACGGGCAGAGAGGTACCATCGTGAGCTTCCTAGATGACATCAAGAGCCGCATCCAGGCCCGGCAGGGCGGCGGGTACGCCCAGGACGCCTACGGGGACGAGGAGGGCTACGCCGACGGCTACTACGACGACGCCGACGGGTACGACGACGCCTACGGCGCGCAGGACGGCTACGGGTACGAGCCCGAGCAGCCCAGCCGCGGCGTCCTCGGCCAGACGCACCGCGGGGAGGCCGAGTCCGTGGCGGTGTACACCCGCAGCGGGCAGCTCGTGGGCGATGCGGACCGCCATGCGACGACCTTCAACCCGCCCGCGCGCAGCGCCGACGCCGCGCCGGCGTACCGCCCCGGCGCCTACGACACGCCCTCGAGCTACGCCGAGGCGCGCCGTCACGCCGCCCCGGCCCCCGCGCCCGCCGCGTCCGAGACCGCCGCGCACATCAGCGCCGTGGTCAACGGCAACCCGCAGCTCCCCGCCTACGTGCTGCGCCCGGAGAGCTACGACGACGTCGAGACGGTCGTGCGCCGCGTGCGCACCCGCCAGCCGGTCGCGCTGATCTTCGTGGGCGTCCGCACCGAGATCGCCAAGCGCGTGCTGGACTTCAGCTACGGCTTCGCCTGCGGGTTCGGCGCCACGGTCAAGGAGCTCGGGGACCGCGTGTTCATCGTCCTGCCGCAGGGCTGCGAGGTCAAGGACTCCGACCTCGCCAAGCTGCGCGCCGACGGCTATCTCAAGTAACGGATAGGGAGCTCGATCGAAATTTATACCGTAATCCAGGTCATCTCCACGCTCGTGGGGTTCTACGAGATGCTCATCATCGCCCGGGTGATCCTCTCGTGGGTCCCGGTCAGGCAGGGGGGTCTGCTGTACGACATCGTCGCGGTGCTCGACAGCGTCACCGGGCCCTACCTCAACCTCTTCCGCCGCATCATCCCGCCCATGGGCGGGGTGGACTTCTCGCCGGTTATTGCGCTTCTTGCGTTGAATCTGGCGGAGCGGCTGGTCTTTAATATAATTCTGTAAGATGGACCGGGCAGCCGCGAGACGGCGGCCGCGCCTCCGCGATGAAAGGGAGTACCAACATGGCTATCACACCTGCCGACATCCAGGCTCAGACCTTCTCCGAGGCCAAGCGCGGATACGACCCCGGTGAGGTCGATGTCTTCCTCGAGCAGGTCTCCGCCGAGGTCGACGCTATGCTCAACAAGATCGTCGATCTGAAGAACCGCCTCACCGCCACCGAGCAGCAGCTCGCCGACGCGCAGGCCCAGCTCGCCGCCGCGGCTGCCGCCCCTGCGCCCGCGCCCGCCCCTGCGCCCGCCCCGGCACCCGAGTACAGCGCCTCCGAGCGCCAGATCTCCGCGGCCCTCATCGCCGCCCAGCAGACCGCCGACAACATCGTCGCCGAGGCCCGCGAGAACGCCGAGCGCATCCGCAACGAGGCCGACGCGAAGGCCCGCGAGGTCATCCGCCAGGCGCTCGCCGAGAAGCAGACCGAGATCGAGGAAATCGACCGCCTGAAGGCCTCCCGCGAGGAGTTCAAGAACGAGTACCTCAAGCTCATCCAGCACTTCATGGACGATGCGCAGAACTCCTTCCCCAAGGACCTCCTGACGTCCACCCCGAGCGGCTCGGCCGCCCCGGTCGCCGCGGACCCGATGCCCATGGCGACGCCCGCCCCGGCGCCGGCGCCCGCCCCGGAGCCCGTCCCGGTCGCCGACCCGTTCGCCCCGCTCGACAACTTCGGCATGGACGATCTGGACTAAGCCGGAGATTCGCACCGCATCCAACGGATATGGTCGAGGGCCCCGCAGGAGCATTCCTGCGGGGCCCTCGTTCATGCGCAGCGGGACCATCCGGGTGCTGTGTACCGTGTCGGATCGCCCCGCACCGGTTCGCGCCGTGCGCCTCAGGCGCGGACGTCGAGGAAGCGCTCGAGCGGGATGCGGCGCGCCTCGCGCTTCGCGGCGTCCGCGATCTCGTCGGCGGGGTAGCCGAGCGTGAGCATCGAGACGGCTTCCACGCCGTCGGGGAGCGCGAGGGCGCATGCGGCCTGCTCGGGGTCGAACATGCAGACCCAGCAGGTGCCGAGTCCGAGCTCGGTGGCCTGCATCATCATCTGGTCGCTGACGATCGAGGTGTCGATGTGCGCCGAGTTCATGCCGTCGTGGCGGCGGACCCAGGCGTCGCCGGTGCGGGCGCAGACCACGAGCACGACGGGCGCGCCGAAGACGCTGCCCCCGCGCGCGAAGTTCGGCGCCGCGGACGCCGCCGCGGCGCGCAGCTCGGGCGTGTCGCACACGAGGACGCGGGTCGGGTGGTTGTTGTGGGCGGAGGGTGCGATGCGCCCGGCCTCGAGCACGGCGGCGAGCGCCTCGGGGTCGACGGGCTCGTCGCGGTAGCTGCGGCAGGAGTAGCGTGCACGGGTGAGGTCTGCGAAGGACATGGCGGCTCCGAATCATCCGGGAACGGTGCAGCCCCATTGTAGCCCCCGGCGGCGGGGAGCGCGCGGCGCCTGGGCGCCGCGGCGGGTGATGCGGTTGGAAGGAAGGTGCAAAGCGGGCCTGTAAGCCGGGTTCTGTCGAGGACGGTCATTTATCTTGGCACGCACGTCGCCGTGCGGCTCCTCGCACGCTACCCGGGCGCGGGCCGGGCCGACCCGTAGCGCCCCTATTCGCGCTTGCTCCGGATGGGGTTTACCAAGCCGCCGCGTCGCCGCGGCGCTGGTGGTCTCTTACACCACCGTTTCAGCTTTTCCCTTTACGGCGGACCGTAGGTGGGAGTCTTCTTTTCTGCGGCACTTTCCGTCGGGTCGCCCCGCCTGGCCGTTAGCCAGCATCCTGCCCTGCGGAGCCCGGACTTTCCTCACGCCGGGGTCGCCCCCGGTCGCGCGACCGCCCGGCCCGCTTTGCGGTGTGATATTGTAGCATGTCCGAGGCGCGACCGCCCCGCGGCGCCGCCCCTCCGGCGCAAACCCTTCACGGCCGCCTGCCCCGCGGCGCCGAGCCGCGCCCCTAACGGGAGACCGGGCGGGGCTGCTTACAAAACCCTTACAAAACTGGACGTTTGTTACCTGTTGGCTAAGATTCCGTAAAGTGATACCATTCCAACGGCGCAAACGCGCAGGAATTCGGGCTTTTCAGACGGTGAGGCCCGCCACACGTTGCGCCCTCGGCGTACATGCCCGCGGCCACCCGGCCGCAGGACCCGGGGCTCGCACACGTCACGACGGAGGAGCTGGACGTCTTGGAAGTCTCGTTAGCGCAATTCCTGGATCAGGTCTCGACCAATCCCATCATGGCGATATCGGTCCTGCTGACCCTCGGGGTGATCTTCGTCAACGGATGGACGGATGCACCCAACGCTATCGCCACCTGCATCTCGACCCGCTGCATGAACGTCCGGCCCGCCATCATCATGAGCGCGGTGTTCAACTTCCTGGGCGTCCTCATCATGACCTCCATCAACAGCTCGGTCGCCTCGACCATCTCGAACATGGTCGACTTCGGCGGCGACACGCACGAGGCCCTCGTCGCCCTGTGCGCCGCGATGTTCTCCATCGTGGTCTACAGCGTGGGGGCGTCCATCTTCGGCATCCCCACGAGCGAGAGCCACAGCCTCATCGCCGGACTGACCGGCGCCGCCATCGCCATCCAGGGTGGTACGAGCGGCGTCAACATGGACGAGTGGGTCAAGGTCATCTACGGCCTCGTCCTGAGCCTCGCGCTCGGCTTCGCCATCGGCTGGGGCATATGCAAGCTGCTCACCATACTCTGTTCCGCCGTCGACCGACGAAAGGCCAACGGCACCTTCACCGCCCTGCAGATCTTCGGCGCCGCCGCCATGAGCTTCATGCACGGTGCCCAGGACGGCCAGAAGTTCATCGGCGTCCTGCTGCTCGGCGTGGCCTTCTCGAACGGCCAGCCCGACCTCACCGGCGCCGTGATCCCGGTGTGGCTCATGGTGCTGTGCAGCGCCGTCATGGGCGTCGGCACGAGCGTGGGCGGCGAGAAGATCATCAAGTCCGTGGGCATGGACATGGTCAAGCTCGAGAAGTACCAGGGATTCTCCGCCGACCTCGCGGGCGCCTTCTGCATCCTGCTCTCGACGGTCTTCGGCATCCCCGTCTCCACCACCCACACCAAGACGAGCGCCATCATGGGCGTGGGCGCGGTCAAGCGCCTCTCCGCCATCAACTTCTCCGTCGTGAAGGATATGATGCTCACCTGGGTCTTCACGTTCCCGGGCTGCGGCCTCATCAGCTTCGTGATGGCCAAGGTCTTCATGATGGTCTTCTAGCGCCGGTAAGCGATCTCTCCGGCGCGCGGGGCCTCACCGTCGCGCCGGCATGCATGCAAGGTAAGGCGAACTACGGGGGGATACACCAGTGGCCAGGAAAAACGATGCGTTCTACTTCGATTCGTTCAGCGAGTGCGGCAAGCTCGCCTGCCAGGCGGCGCGCCTGCTCGCCGACACCATGCGCGACTTCGATCCCGACCGGATCGAGGAGGCCATGGAGTCGATGCACGCGATCGAGCAGGCTGCGGACGAGAGGAAGCACGACGTGCTCGACGCGCTCGTGACCGCGTTCGTCACGCCCATCGAGCGCGAGGACATCGCCGTGCTGTCCGACTACCTCGACACCGTGGTCGACCGGATCGAGGGCGTGCTGCTCCGGCTGTACTTCGACAACATCCGCTCCATCCGCCCCGACGCCCTGCGCCTGGTCGAGATGATCGAGCGCACCTGCGGGGAGATGTGCAAGCTGATCGACGAGCTCCCGCAGTTCAAGCGCTCCAAGACGCTGCGCGAGCACGTCATCGCCATCAACACCGTCGAGGAGGAGGCCGATTCGGTCTACATCGCCGCGATGCGCGACCTGCACACGGGCTGCGACGACCCGATGATCGTCTTCACCTGGCACGAGATCTACACCTTCCTGGAGTACTGCGTCGATTCGTGCGAGCACGTGGCCGATACGGTCGACAGCATCGTCATGAAGAACAGCTGACGGCCCCGGTCCGTCTGCGGATGCGCCGCCCGTGGCACGGGGTCGGCAACCGTCCGCCTGAACCGCATATGCGATGCGAACGGCCCCTCCCCGCGGAGGGGCCGTTCGCATCGAGGGCGCGTGCCGTGCATCGCCCGCCCGGCACGGGGCGCGCGGCTGTGGCAGAATGGGTGGGTCCGTGGAATCCGAGCGGGGGAGGGGCGATGGAGGGCTATCTGACGATGCGCGCGGGCGCGGAGGCGACAGGGGAGTTCACCGACCGCAAGAGCCGGTTCATCGCGCAGCTCGTGCATGTGGAAGACGAGCAGGAGGCGTCCGAGCACATCGCCGCCGTCCGGTCCCGCCATTACGACGCCCGCCATAACGTGCCGGCCTGGATCCTGGTCGACGGGCGCGAGCGCGCCAGCGACGACGGCGAGCCGCAGCGCACGAGCGGCCTGCCGACGCTCGAGGTCCTGCGCGGCGCCGGCCTGAAGGACGTCTGCTGCGTCACCACCCGCTACTTCGGCGGGACCCTGCTCGGCCCCGGCGGCCTCGTGCGCGCCTACACCGCCGCAGCCCAGGCCGCCGTGGAGGCCGCGCGCGCGGCGGGCGACCTCGTCGAGATGACGAGCGTGGTCCCGGTCGACGTCCGCGCCCCGTATGCGCGCTACGAGCAGGTGCTGCGCCTCGCCGGCGACAGCGGCGCGCACGTGGCGTCGACGGAGTTCACCGACGAGGTCCTCATGCACCTCGTCTTCCGCGAGGGGTCCGAGCCCCCGTTCCTCACCGCCCTGACCGAGCTGCTCGCGGGACGCGACGACGCGGTCGTCGGCGCGGCGCGCTTCGCCGAGTTCTAGACCGCGCGGCGGGGGAGGCCCGCGCGGTCGCGCGCCCTTCATATTTCCGGATGCCGGCGCGCACTTCGCCCGGATGCAGTATCCTGTCTGGAGCATCCGTCAGCAAACGAAGGAGCGTCCATGACAGAGCATATCGGAACCACCTGCGTGCAGGGCGGCTACCGCCCCGGTGACGCCGAGCCGCGCCAGGTCCCCATCTACCAGTCGACCACCTGGAAGTACGACACCTCGGAGCATATGGGCCGCCTGTTCGACCTCGAGGAGTCCGGGTACTTCTACACGCGCCTGCAGAACCCCACGAACGATGCCGTCGCGGCGAAGATCGCCGAGCTCGAGGGCGGCACCGCCGGCATGCTCACGAGTTCGGGCCAGGCCGCGAACTTCTTCGCCCTGTTCAACATCATGGGCGCCGGCGACCATGTCGTGGCGAGCTCGGCCATCTACGGCGGCACCTACAACCTCATCGCCCACACCATGCGCCGCATGGGCGTCGAGAGCACCTTCGTGGCGCCCGACTGCACCGACGAGGAGCTCGAGGCCGCCTTCCGCCCCAACACGAAGGCCGTCTTCGGCGAGACCATCGCCAACCCCGCCCTCGACGTCCTGGACATCGAGCGCTTCGCCGCCGCGGCGCATGCCCACGGCGTGCCGCTGATCGTCGACAACACCTTCCCCACGCCGATCATGTGCCGCCCGATCGAGTGGGGGGCGGATATCGTGACGCATTCCACCACCAAGTACATGGACGGCCACGGGGCCGCGGTGGGCGGCGCGATCGTCGACTCCGGCGCCTTCGACTGGGACGCCAACGCCGAGCGCTTCCCCGGGTTCACCACGCCCGACGAGACCTACCACGGCGTCGTCTACACGGAGCGGTTCGGCCGGGCGGGCGCCTACATCACCAAGGCGACGGCCCAGCTCATGCGCGACCTGGGCTGCATCCAGTCCCCCCAGAACGCCTTCCTGCTGAACCTCGGCCTGGAGAGCCTGCACGTGCGCATGCCGCGGCACGTCGCGAACGGCCAGGCCATGGCCGAGTTCCTGGCCGGTCACCCCAAGGTCCGGTTCGTCAAGTACCCCGGCCTGCCCGGCGACCCGTGGCACGAGCTCGCGATGAAGTACATGCCGAACGGGACCTGCGGCGTCGTGAGCTTCGGCTTCACCGGCGGGCGCGAGGCCGCCGAGCGGTTCATGAAGAGCCTCAAGGTCGCCCAGATCGCCACCCATGTGGCCGACGCGCGCACCTGCGTGCTGCACCCCGCGAACGCCACGCACCGCCAGATGAACGACGAGGAGCTGGCCGCCGCCGGCATCGCGCCGGACATGGTGCGCCTGTCGTGCGGCATCGAGGACACCGAGGACCTCATCGCCGACGTCGAGCAGGCGCTCGCGTCGATCTAGGCCACCTGCGCCCGCACCCGTTCGCGGCTACATGGAAACGGCGGCCGCCGGGCTGTGCGCCCGACGGCCGCCGTGCCGTTCGATGGGGACCCGCCGCGCCGCCGCGGCCCGGCGCTACTCGTCGCCGAAGCTGATCCCGAGCGCCTTGGCCTCGCGGACGAGGTCGCATGCGGGGTCGACGTACTTGAGCTTGCCGGCGACCTCGGACAGGGGGACGTGGGTCATCTTGCCGCCCACCTGCGCGATCATGTACCCGTACTCGCCGCGCAGGCATCCCAGCGCCGCCTCGGCGCCGCACTGGGTCGCGAACACGCGGTCCTGCGCGTCGGGCTCGCCGCCGCGCTGGGTGTGCCCGGGGATCGCCACGCGGGTCTCGCGTCCGGTCCTCTCCTCGATCTCGCGGGCGATGTCGTAGACGATGGAGGGGGAGGTGCGGGCGGCGAGCTTCTTCTTGTACTCCTTCTTGGGGAGCTTGGCGTCCTCCTTGGAGATGGCGCCCTCGGCGACCGCCACGATGGTGAAGCGGCTCCCGCGCTCCATGCGGCGCTCGATGGTGCTGATGACGTTCTTCATCTCGAAGGGGATCTCGGGGATGAGGATGACGTCGGCGCCGCCGGCGACGCCCGCGTACAGCGGGATCCAGCCGACCTTGTGGCCCATGATCTCGATGACGAACACGCGGCCGTGCGAGCTCGCGGTGGTGTGGATGTTGTCGATGCACTCGGTGGCGACCTCGACGGCGGAGGAGAAGCCGAAGGTGCGCTCGGTGCCCCAGGTGTCGTTGTCGATGGTCTTGGGCAGGGCGATGACGTTCAGCCCCTCCTGCGCCAGGCGGTTGGCGGTCTTGGTGGAGCCGTTGCCGCCGAGCATGAACAGGCAGTCCAACTGCAGCTTATGGTAGGTGTGCACCATAGCGGGGACCTTCTCGACGCCGTCGGCCTCGGGGGTGTCGAGCATCTTGAAGGGGGTGCGGCTCGTGCCCAGGATGGTGCCGCCGCGGGTGAGGATGCCGCTGAAGTCGTGCGGCGTCATGATGCGGAACCGGCTGTAGATGAGACCCTGGTAGCCGTCCTCGAAGCCGTAGATCTCCAGGCCGTCCTTGCAGTTGTTCTCGAGCGTCTTGACGATGCCGCGCATGGTGGCGTTCAGCGCCTGGCAGTCGCCGCCGCTGGTGAGAAGACCGATCCTCAGCATGTGGTCCCCCTCTTGACGTTGGTATCCGGTTGACATGTGGCAGTGTAGCGCAACCGCCCGCCCGCGGGTCCGGGGGCGGGTCGTTTTTTACGCGCGCTTTGCGCAGATGGGGCCGCGTGCGGCTTCCGGGGGCGCGCGCCGAGCGCCGCGGCGCGCGGTCGTGGTATCCTGCTGGGAATCACATGTCTCAATGAGGGGTGCCGGCCTGTCGGCGCAGAGAGGGTTGCCATGAGGGAGCTAGAGGACCGCATTCGCGAGGACGGCGTCGTCAAGGCGGGCAACGTGCTGAAGGTCGATGCGTTTCTGAACCATCAGTGCGACGTGGCGCTGTTCGACCGGATGGGCGCCGAGTGGGCTCGCCTGTTCGAGGGCGCGCCGATCAACAAGATCCTGACCATCGAGGCGTCGGGCATCGGCATCGCCTGCATCGCCGCGCAGCACTTCGGGAACGTGCCGGTGGTCTTCGCCAAGAAGGCGCAGTCCATCAACCTCGACGGCGAGCAGTACGCCACCTCCATCTACTCGTTCACCAAGCAGCGCGAGTACCCCGTCATCGTGGGGAAGCGCTTCCTCACCCCCGATGACCACGTGCTCATCATCGACGACTTCCTGGCCAACGGCTGCGCGCTCGAGGGCCTCATCGCCATCGTGGAGAGCGCCGGGGCCACGGTCGAGGGGATCGGCATCGCGGTGGAGAAGGGCTTCCAGGGCGGCGGCGACAAGCTGCGCGAGCGCGGCTACCGCGTGGAGAGCCTCGCGCGCATCGCCGCCATGGACTGCGAGACCGGGGAGCTCACCTTCGCCTAGGCGCCGGCGCGGCGCCCGATGCGAGGGAGGGGAGGGGTCCGGGGCCGTGACGCCCCGGACCCCTCCTTGCTCCCGTCGCGGGGCGCCGGGCACGACGTATCTTTGTGTGCCGCGGCGGGCGGCGCCGATCCGCATCGTTCCTTGTCCCGAATAGGGCGGTTGTCCATCGTCGGCACCGTCGTCTCGGTGCGCAGCCCCTAGGGTATCCGGCTTCCTTGCAGATCCTTAACCATGTCCTGCATGTACTCGCCGATATCTGCGGGCTTCTGCATCCGGTACCGTTCCTTCAGCGCGTGGAAGAACCGGCGGACCGACTCCTCGGAGATCTCATTGGTCGACGGCTCGCCATCGGGGACGTCGGTGCGAGCCTCGCGCCACGGCGCCTCCCTATGCGTGAAATCCTGTAGGGCGAACGGGCTGTAGCATGCGATGCGGCTGATCACCGCCTCTAAGACCTCCCTCTCCTCAGGAGAGAAGGTCTTGCCGACGGCCTCGGCGACCTCCTGCCCGAACATCGATTCCTCTCTGACGCTCCTTAACTCGAGGGTCTCCCATAGGCGGGGGTACACGGGGCCGCGCGTCCAGGCCTCGCAGCGCTCGGAGACGAGCGGGCGTCCCAGGAACGCCTCGCAGAGCCCATTGGCGTAGTACAGCTCCTTCTGCAGGCCCAGCGGGGAGGAGCTGCCGGTCTTGGCGAGGATATAGGCGGCGGCTCTCTCCGCGGCGCTGCTTGTGGAGGTGAGCGCACGCATCGCCGCCTCCTTGCTTTTCCTGAATGCCAGATCGGTGAGCGCCCGGGTGTTGGTGTGTAGGATCAGCAGGTAGGCAAGGGGGCTCCTGTCGATCCTGCTGATGGTCTTCGAGTACTCCCGGCTCGGTATGTCGCCCTCGATGAACCTGGAATAGGACTGCTCCCCCCATCCGAGCACCTTCGAGAGCGGTCTTTTCCCTATGTTATATCGTTCGGGGATCGCCTCGATGGTTCGTTGCGAGACGATCCCGTTCTCGGTGCGCACCGCATCGAGGAACGATCGCTGGTTCTCCGCCTGCACCTCGTCGGGCGTCGCCCTGCCTCCGCAACGCTGGCAGACTCCGTATCGGACCGGGTAGACGTAGCGCATTCCCTCGAATTCCGTTACCTCTTTTTCCGTGACGAGCGATACGTCGACGTATTCACGGCAGTGCTCGCAAAATGCCTTGCCCATCAGATTCTCCTCCTTGACACGTCCCCTCGGTTACCGGAAAAGGAACGTCGGCTCATATTGTGCCTCGTGAAACGACACCACGACGGTGAAGGTGTCACCGATGACGTCGAATTTGTAGTAGACCCATATCTCTTCCGGATGGTTCGCCATGATCTTGTACAAAGCGTGTTTGCGGCAGAAGACGAAAAGCTCCTGCCCCTCATTCCCATCCATCCTGCTGGGGACCGCGTGAAGGAAATCTTCCGGTTCCAGGCTGCAGATCATCTCCGCGCATCGCCTACGGTTGCCCAAAAGGTTGTAGATGCGCATGAACGGCAGGTTCTTATCCTCTCTCTCGGAGATCTTATAGCGCCCTTGAGAGACGAGCAGCTTGACGGTATTGAGGTACGCGGCAACTTCCCTGTACGGCTTGGTGTAGCGGAATCGATCCGAGCCCTCGTCATCCATCGCAACTCCTCCCCACGATTTGAAACAAGTATGTACTAATAGTACAATTATTTCAACATCGATTCGATGGAAGGAGGTTTACCGTGCCAGTTCATCATGGCGGAAAAGTCGGCAAGGCCGCTTCGACGCTTGCAAAGGGTTCGAGCTCGAAAGCGTCGAAAAGCAAGGCGGGGAAGACGCTTGCGAATCACAAGGCCGCGAAGCACTGAGCATCCGGTTGGCCGTTTGGCCGGCGGCACCGATTCGGGTATCACCTACCCTGCGGGCGGGGGTCCGGTGTGGACGCCGCCGTCTACCCGCGGCACAGGACCGTGAGCGCCCCGGGCAGGACGTCCGCGCGCAGGCGGGCGGCGGCGACGCGCTCGCCGTCGGCCTGGATGGGGTAGCCCGCCTCCTCGAAGAAGAGCTCGACCTCTCGCGCCCGCCGCATGCGCACCCGGCGGCTCGCGACGTGCCGGCCGCCCTTTGCCGCGAGGAACAGCGGCAGGGCGGCGGCGCGCGGGTACGGGCCGCAGGCGTAGCAGACGTCGAGCAGGCCGTCGGCGGGGTTGGCGTCGGGGCAGATGCGGAAGCCCGACCCGTAGGTCGGCCCGATTTGCATGGCGAAGATGATGGGGCGCATGCGCTCCGCGGGCGCGCCGTCGATCGAGACGACGGCGGGGAAGTCCCGGTAGCGCCGGCAGAACACGTCGAGGCCGCTCGCGGTGTAGAGCGCCGTCCCGGTGAGCCCCGTGCTGAGGCGCAGCTCGTAGGTGCCCAGCGCGATGGCGGCGTCGAGCCCGAAGGAGAGCGTCTGGGCGAAGTACCCGACGCGGTCCGACCCGCCCTCGGCCTCCGCATAGACGATGCGGCCGACGTCGAGCTCCCGCGGCTCGCAGGCGAGCAGGGCGGCGAGGTCGTCGTCGGAGCGGACCTCGGGCATGCCGACGGTCCGCGCGTAGTCGTTGCCGGACCCGACCGGCACGACGCCCAGACGGGGGCGCCGCCCGCGCGGGATATCCATCAGCCCGCAGACCGTCTCGCGGACGATCCCGTCGCCGCCCACGGCCAGGACGGTGTCGAACCCCGCGGCGCCGGCGGCGATGTCCGTCGCATGGCCCGGCCGCTCCGTCCGCGCGAGCTCGACCGCCTGCCCGTCGTGGAGGTACATGCCGAGGAAGCGCGCGAGCCGCGCCCCGATGCCGGAGGCCGCCCCCGCGTGGGCGGCCGGGTTGGCGATGATGAGGGTGCGCCCGAGGCGCGCCGTGCCGCTCATGGGCGCGCTCCGTCCCCGGTCTGAGCCGCGGCGGCGTCGCGCCCCTGCATGTCGTCCGCATCGGGAGCCGAGGTATCGCCTGACCGGGGTGACCCGTCCGCGTCCGCGTCGGGAGCCGAGCCGGCGCCCGTCCGGGACGACCCGTCCGCGTCCGCGTTCCCGCCGGGTTCCGCCGCCCCCGCATCCTCCCGCCGGTGCGCGATGACCTCCTCGACCGTCTCCCCCTGCTCGTCGGCGAGCGAGCGGCGCTTGGGGGTCACGATGCGCTGGGCGGGGTAGACCCCGCGGTGGCCCGCGACCAGGTAGCTCACGAACGCGACGATCACGAAGTAGCCCGCCGCCTGCCCGCCGAACATGTCGACGGCCAGCATGATCGTGGTGACCGGCACGTTCAGGGCGGCTCCGAAAACCCCCGTCATGCCGAGCGCGGCCATGAGGCCCGCATCGACGCCGAGCGGCCCCGCGAGCCAGCCGCCGAGCGCGGCGCCGATGCCGAACAGCGGGGTGACCTCGCCCCCTTGGAAGCCCGCGCCCAGCGTGAGGGCCGTGCAGACGAGCTTGGCGACGGCGTCGAGAGGGGTGGTCTCGCCGCGGAAGCCCGCCTCGACCAGCCATTCGGCCAGGCCGCCGTAGGGGTACAGGTCGAAGGCGACGTAGACGCCGAGCAGCACGAGCGAGCCGGCGACGGCCGCGGCGAGGTAGTTGGTGAAGCGGTTCGCCCAGAAGCGCCGCACCGCGCGGATCGAGGCGGAGAACAGGCGCGCGGTGAGCCCGAAGGCGACCGCCGCCGCCAGCGCCGCCGCCACCGTATGCGGGGTCATGGGCGGCACGGAGCCGATCGTCTGGAAGGCGTGGGCGCACCCGAGCGCGCGGGCGACGGCGTCGCCGGTGAACGAGGCGACGAGGCAGTAGATGCCGGCGCTGTAGTTGAGCTTGCCGATGGTGCACATCTCCATGCCGAAGAACGCGCCGGCGAGCGGCGTGCCGAACACCCCGCCGAACGCCGACGAGATGCCGGCGAGCATGAGGTCCTGCCGCTCGCGCCCTCCCAGGTGGAAGATGCCGGCCGCGTTGCTCGCGATGGTCCCGCCGATCTGCACGGCGGTGCCCTCCCGGCCCGCGGAGCCGCCCGCCGCGTGCGTGGCGACCGAGCAGATGAAGGTGAGCGCCGCCATCCGCGCCCGGATGGGCGTCCCGGTCACGGAGCTGTCGATGACGAGGTTGTTGCCGCGTGCGGCGCGCAGGCCGTGGTTGCGGTAGACCCAGGCGGTCGCGGCGCTCACCGCGGGCAGCAGGGCGAACATCCAGCGGTTCGCCTCGCGCGCCGCGGTGACGAGGTCGAGGGCGGTCAGAAACGCCCAGGCGGCCGCGCCCATGAGCGCCGACACGACGAGGACGAGGGCGAGCGTGCGGGCGCTCGCGCGCATGTTGCCGAGGTCGCGCGCCGTGTCCTGGGCGAGCAGGCGCTCGGTCCGCATGAGCTCGAGCCCGAAGGCGCTCACGGCTCCGGTCCCGTGGCGGCGGCCGCGGCGCAGGCGTTCGATCGGTGTCGGGGGCATAGGGGGTTCCTCGCTTCCCGTATCGCGGGCGCCCCATGCGCCCGCCGCGTGCATTATAGGAGCACCGGTGCCGCGCCACAAACCGGCTGCGGGGTCGGTTCGCGGCGCGGCGCGCCCGCCGCGCGCATTATACTGGTGCGAGGACAAATGTCGGCGGCGCCGGGGGCGCCTGCGTCGGAGGGAGCGGGATGGAGACGATGATCCCCCTTGAGGAGGCCAGACGGATCGTGATCGGGCACGTGGGCCGCACGGCCGTCGAGATGCGGCCGGTATGGGGCGCGGTCGGGCTGCCGCTCGCCGCCGACGCCCCGACCGACATCGACCTGTCGCCGTTCGCGAACAGCGCCATGGACGGCTACGCGGTGCGCTCCGCCGACCTGGCGGGGGCGGGCGGGGACGCCCCGGTCGTCCTCGACGTCGTGGGCCACGAGGCCGCCGGCTCCGTCTTCGACGGCGAGGTGGGACCGGGATGCACGGTCCGCATCATGACGGGCGCCCCGCTCCCGGCGGGGGCGGACGCCGTGGTCAAGTACGAGGACGTCCGCGTGCTGTCCGGTGACGGGAACGAGGGCTCGCGCGTCTCCTTCGCCGCCCCGGCGCCCGCCGGGGACAACGTGCGCGAGGCGGGCCTCGAGGCGCGCGCGGGCGAGGCGGTCATGCGCGCGGGCGAGGTCGTGTCCCCGGCGGGCGCGGGCCTGCTCGCATCGGCCGGCTACACGGAGGTTCCCGTCCACGCCGCCCCGAAGGTGGGCGTGCTCTCGATCGGCACCGAGCTCGTGGCCCCCGGCGAGGTCCCCGCGCGCGGGCAGATCCGCGATGCCAACTCCTCGCTGATCCTGGCGAGCGCCCTGGCGGCGGGCGCCGAGCCGCGCTTTCTCGGCATCGTGCCCGACGACGAGGGGGCCATCCGTCGTGCGGTCCTCGAGGCGGCTGCGTCCTGCGACTTCCTCATCACGAGCGGCGGCGCGTCGGCGGGCGACTACGACTACGTGACCGAGCTCGTCCGCAGGGAGGGGGAGGTCCTGTTCGACCGCATCTCCCTGCGGCCCGGCAAGGCCATCACCTTCGGGGTCGTCCGCGGGGTCCCGTTCCTGGGCCTCTCGGGCAACCCCGCCGCGGCGGCCGTCGGCTTCGAGCTGCTCGCCCGCCCGGCGCTGCGCAGCATGCGCGGGCACGTCGAGCTCGACCGCCCCGTGAGCCGGGCCCGCGTGGCGCACGACGTCCCCAAGGGGCAGCAGCGGCGCTTCTACGACCGGGCCCGCATCGAGCGCGGCGCCGACGGAGAGCTGTCGGTGCACGAGGCGTCAAGCCAGAACTCTGCGCTGCTGGGAACCCTCCAGCGCGCCAACTGCCTGCTCGTGGTGCCCGAGGGGCTCAAGGGGTACGCGGCGGGCGACGAGGTCGACTGCGTGCGCATCGACCTGCCCGAGGGCTCGGTGCTGTAGGACGCCCCACCGTCCGGGCGCACCGGAATGCATGGGGGAGGGACCGTAGGAGGGGAAGACATGGATCTCCGTATCGCCATCGTGACGTGCTCGGACACGCGCGACCTCGCCGCCGACGAGGCGGGCGCGGCGCTCGAGGGCCTGATCGCCGACGCGGGCTGGACGCTCGCCGGGCACGTCGTCGTGCCGGACGAGGCCGCCTCCATCGCGGGGGCCATCGCGGAGGCCGCCGACCGCCGTGCGGCGCACGTCGTCATCACCTGCGGCGGGACGGGCCTTTCGCTGCGCGACGTGACCCCCGAGGCGACGCGCTCCGTATGCGACCGCGACGTCCCCGGCATCGCCGAGGCCATGCGCGCCTACTCGATGACCAAGACGCGTCGGGCCATGCTCTCGCGCGCCGTGTGCATGCAGCGCGGCGCGACGCTCGTGGTGAACTTCCCGGGTTCGACCAAGGCGGCGCGCGAATGCTGGGAGGCCATCGCCGACCAGCTCGAGCACGCCGCGTGCATGACGGCGGGCGGCGGGCACCCCGCCGCCTGAGGCCGCCCGCCGCGCCGTTCGCCGACAGGGTGTTCTCAATAAGAAATAATTCTCATCTGATTATTCTCGCAAGAGTATAATCTGGACGACTCAGGCGGCCCGCTCCGGGCGGGCCGGGATGCGGCGGCGCATCGGGTGCCGCTGACCGAAGGGAAGGAATGAACGCCATGCTGAACACCCCCGTCTCGCGTCGCACGCTCGTCGCGTCGGCCTCCTCCGCCCTCGCCGTCGCCGCCCTGGCGGGCTGCGGCGCCGACACCTCGTCGACCACCGGCTCCGCGTCGCCCGCCTCCTCGTCCGCATCCGACGGCTCCGCGGTCGAGCTGCAGATCTTCGCCGCGAACTCGCTCGAGAAGGCCATGCCCGAGGTCGAGGCCCTCTACACCGAGCGCACCGGCGTCACCTTCGCCGACACGCAGTACAAGGGCTCCGGCGACCTCGTCGAGCAGATGCGCGGCGGCGCCCCGGTCGACATCCTCATCACCGCGTCGTCGGGCACCATGGACGATGCCGAGGAGGCGGACCTCGTGGACGCCGCGACCCGTCAGGACATGTTCACCAACGAGCTCGTGATCGTCCGCGTCGCCGGAGCCGACGTCCAGATCTCCGCGATCGGCGACGTCGCGAACGTCGAGGGCAACATCGCCATCGGCGAGCCGGGCGCGGTGCCCGCGGGCAAGTACGCCAACCAGGCGCTCGCGAGCGTCGGCCTCTATAGCGAGGCCGAGGGCGAGGGCGGTCAGTACGACCCCTCCATCGCCGACAAGGTGAGCGTCGCCGACAAGGTCGGGACCGCGGCGCAGTACGTGGCCGCCGGCGACTGCGCGGTGGGCTTCGTCTACACCTCCGACGTCTACCGCTACGAGGGCATCGAGGTCGCCTTCACCTGCCCCGACGACTCCCATAAGCCGATCGTCTACCCCGGCGCCGTCTCCGCCTCCTCCGAGGCGCCCGACGAGGCGGCCGAGTTCCTCGACTTCTGCATGACCGACGAGGACGCCCTCGCCATCTGGGCCGAGTACGGCTTCGAGCTCGCGTAGGCCGGCGCGACGAGCCCCGCGCGGTATACTTCCGGCATGCCAGGTCCCGTCAGACATATCCCATCCGCGGCGCCGGCGCGCAGCCGGCGCCGGCCCGCTCAGGCGCTCGCGGCCCTCTGCGCGCTCGCGCTCGCCCTCTGCGCGCTGCTGCCCCTCGCCGCGCCCGCGCGCGCATGGGCCGATGGCGCCGCGGGGTCGGCGGGGGACGGGCGGCAGGCCCAGGAGGACTCCGCCCTCGACGAGGAGGCGGGGTTCGGACTCAACGGGTTCATGCGCGCGAACCGCGGCGCCCAGCGCCCGGTGGACGGCACGGACCTGGGGTACCGGTTCCCGCTCACCGAGGGCGCGACGCTCGTGGCGGTGCACACGCAGGAGTCCGTCCTGGTCTACGTGGACGAGGACGCCGCGGCGGAGGCCGGGTTCTCCCCGGACGACCCGGACGACGCCGAGGCGCTGTTCGAGCTGGTCCGCCAGCTCGACGAGAGCCATTCGCGCGGCGGCGAGCTGCTGGGGGACCAGCGGAAGACCTGGACCGTCTCGACCGGGGGCGAGGCCGTCGAGGGCGCCTACCGCTTCCTGTTCTGCGTGGAGGCGGGCGAGGGGCGCTACGCCTCGGTGCAGCCCGCCGAGCTGCCGCAGGGGAGCGCTCCGTCCGACGCCGCCGACGCCGCCGGGCTCGATCTGGGCGACGGCGCGCTGTGGGTCGACAGCGCGCGTCTGGTGGCCGCCGGGGACGTGGACATGGAGACGGTCCCCACCTGGTGGGACGGCGTCCGGTCGTTCTTCACGTCGCTCGACATGCGCCCGCTGTGGGTATCGGTCAAGACCTCGGCGGTGGCGCTCGCCGTCACCTTCGTGCTGGGGCTGCTCGCCGCCTGGCGGACCATGGGCACCTCGAGCCGCCTCAAGGGCCTGCTCGACTCGGTGTTCACCATCCCCATGGTGCTGCCGCCCACCGTCTGCGGCTTCCTGCTGCTCCTGCTGTTCGGGCAGTCCACGGCCGTGGGCCGCTTCCTGATCGATCACGGGATCGCGCTCGTGTTCACCTGGCCCGCCGCCGTGGTGAGCGCCGTCGTGGTGAGCTTCCCGCTCATGTACCGCACCGCGCTCGGCGCGTTCGAGGGGCTGGACGCGCAGATGCTCGATGCGGCGCGCACCCTCGGCTGGTCCGAGGGGCGCATATTCCGCCGCCTCATGATGCCGCTCGCCTGGCCGAGCATCGCGGCGGGGACGGTCCTCGCGTTCGCGCGCGCCATGGGCGAGTTCGGCTGCACGCTGTTCTTCGCCGGCAACTACGCGGGCGAGACCCAGACGATCCCCATCGCCATCTACTTCCAGTGGATGGGCGGCAACACCGAGGTCGCGCTGTTCTGGGTCGTCGTGGTCATCGCGTTCAGCTTCCTGGTCGTCCTGTTCATCAACATCTACACCGCGCGGTCGCAGTCCTACCGCCGCCGCGGCCTCACGCGCGCCGAGCGCCGGGCTCTGTCCCGCGCCGGGGAGGACGGCTCCGCCCGCGACGGGGACGCGCTGGAGGAGCACGGCGGCGACGCGCTGCGCATCGACCGCGATGCCCTGGCGGCGCTGCTGCTGGGCGACGACGCCGCGGAAGGCGGGGTGAGGTAGCATGTCGCTCTCCCTCGACATCGTCAAGCGCTACCCCGGGTTCACCCTCGACGTCGCGCTCGAGGCGGGCGATGAGCGCATCGCCCTGCTCGGCGCCTCCGGGTGCGGGAAGAGCTGCACCCTGCGCTGCATCGCCGGGGTCGAGCGGCCCGACGAGGGGCGCATCGAGGTGAACGGCGTGACGTTCTTCGATTCGGAGCTCGGGATCGACCTGTCGCCCCAGCAGCGCAAATGCGCCCTGCTGTTCCAGAGCTACCAGCTGTTCCCCAACATGACGGTCCTCGACAACGTGCGCGCCGGGATGGACCCCGCGCTGCCGGCGGACCGCCAGCGCGCTGACGCGCGGCGCTTCCTCACCATCTTCGGGATGGACCGGTTCGCCGACCGCTTCCCCGCGCGGCTGTCCGGGGGCCAGCAGCAGCGCGTCGCGCTCGCCCGCATGCTCGCGGCGCGCCCGGGAATCCTCATGTTCGACGAGCCGTTCTCGGCCCTCGACGCATATCTCAAAAGCGCCCTCGAGCAGAACCTGCTCGACGTGTTCTCGGTGGTCCGGCGCACGGTGCTGTACGTGAGCCACGACATCGACGAGGCGTGCCGGCTCACCGAGCGCATCGCCGTGATGCACGACGGGCGCATCGAGGAGACCGGGACGGCGTCGGATATCGTCGAGCGTCCCCAGACCCTCGCCACGCTGCGCCTGACGGGCTGCAAGAACACGAGCCCGGCGCGCAAGGTGGGGGATTGTGAGGTCGAGGCGCTCGACTGGGGGATGACCTTCGATGTCGGCCGCCCCGTCCCCGACGACGTCTCGTACCTGGGAATCCGCGCCAACTACTTCCATACCGACCGCGAGCGCGCCGGCGGCGCCCGGGGCCGCAACAGCTACGACCTGCGCGTCGCGCGCGTGAGCGATTCGCGCTTCGAGCGGCTCGTGCTGCTCGACGTCCCCCGTGCCGACGCCCCGAGCCGCCTGCAGTGGCGCCTGCGCAAGGTGGGCGTGCCCGAGGCGGACCTCCCGCATGAGGGCGACGTGCTGCCCATGCACTTCGACGCCTCCCGGATCCACCTCGTCTGCCGCTGAGGCGCCGCGCCGCCGGGGAGCCGGGCGCAGCGAAGGCGCCGTGCGCCGTACCGAACCGAGCCGTTCGCCGATTCACCGGATACGTCCCTACCGTCCGAAAGAACGATAAAAAATAATTATCGTATTAATCGCACGCTGCGCGTCGGAGACGGCCGCTGCCCGGGCGCCCGCATCACGGCGCCCCGACGAGAGGGGACCGACATGACCGATGCCGACCGCTACCCGCTGCCGCGCACGTTCGAGGAGTTCAACGAGCAGCGCCGCCAGAGCTTCATCCGCGTGAAGGACTACAAGCAGGCCGGCGGCCGCTTGATAGGCTACCTGTGCAGCTACACGCCGCTCGAGGTGATCGACGCCGCGGGCGCGGCGGGCGTGGCGCTGTGCGGCACCTCCGACGAGGTCATCCCGCAGGCCGAGCGCACCCTGCCTGCCAACCTCTGCCCGCTCATCAAGTCGACCTACGGTTTCGCCGCATCCCAGAAGTGCCCGTTCACCTACTTCGCGGACCTCATCGTGGGAGAGACCACCTGCGACGGAAAGAAGAAGATGTACGAGCTGCTCGACGAGCTCAAGCTCACGCACATCCTTCACCTGCCCCAGGGGCGCGACCGCGCCTACGAGCGCGAGGCCTGGTACGAGGAGGTCCGCCTGCTCAAGGACCGCTTGGAGGAGCTGTACGGCGTGGAGATCGGGGACGATGACCTGCGCGCCGCCGTGCGCCGCCGCAACCGCATGCGCCGCGCCATGGTGGAGCTGTATCGCCTGCAGGCCTGCGAGCCGCCGGCGATGAGCGGCGTGGAGCTCATGAGCACCATGTTCGCCGCCACGTTCAGCTTCGACGTGGAGGAGTTCACCGTCAAGCTGGAGGCGCTCGCCGCCGAGCGCCGCGCGCAGTACGAGGCGGGCGAGCGCCCGGTCGCCGTCGACGCCAAGCGCATCCTGGTGACGGGCTGTCCCATCGGCGGCGTCATCAACAAGATCGGGCGGACTGTCGAGCGGAACGGCGGCGTGGTCGTGTGCGCCGACGACTGCTCGGGCGAGCGCACCCAGGCGGCGCTCGTGGACGAGGATGCCGACGACATCCTGCGCGCCATCGCCGACCGCTACCTCGATATCAACTGCTCGGTCATGACGCCCAACGCCGCGCGCATGGACAACACGCTCGCCATGGTGGAGCGCTACCGCGTCGACGGCGTGATCGAGAGCGTGCTCACCGCCTGCCACACCTTCAACGTGGAGGCGGCGCTCATGGAGCGTGCGGTCGAGGGCGCGGGCGTGCCCTATCTCAAGGTCGAGACGGATTACAGCGGAGGCGACCAAGGGCAGATCGACACGCGCATCGCCGCCTTCATCGAGACGCTGTAGGGTCTAGGCGATGCGGAGAGCTGGGAACGGGAGGTGCCGCCCATGGCTGATGGCTTCGGCAACGGCGTCGATATAGGCTCCACGGCGACCAAGGCGGTCGTGCTGGGGGGCGACGGGGACGTCGTCGCCACGGTGCTCGAGCCCACCGGGTTCTCGAGCGTGGACGCCGCCGAGCGCGTTCGAAGGGCGCTTCGGGACCGGGGCTTCGAGGTCGGGGAAGCGGGCTCGGCTCGCTGCGTGGCGACCGGGTACGGCAGGATCGCGGTGCCGTATGCCGACGACGTCGTGACCGAGATCACCTGCCATGGCATCGGGGCCTCCCGGCTGTTCGGGGGCGATGGGGTCGTGGTGGACGTCGGGGGGCAGGATACGAAGGTCATCAGGCTGCGCGGCGGGCGCGTCGTGAAGTTCGCGATGAACGACAAGTGCGCGGCGGGCACCGGCCGGTTCCTCGAGATCATGGCCGACCGGCTCGGTGTGTCCCAGGAGCGGCTGAGCGCCCTGGCGCGCATGGGGAGCGAGACGAAGATCTCGAGCATGTGCACGGTGTTCGCCGAGAGCGAGGTGATCTCCCTGATAGGCCGCGGGGTCGCACGGGAGGATATCGCGCGCGGGGTGATCGACTCGGTCGTCTCCCGCGTCTCCGCGCTCGTCGGGCAGGCCGGGGCCGGGGCCGACCGCGTCTTCCTGACCGGGGGTCTGTGCGAGAACGCCTTCGTCGCGGAGCGTCTGGGCGAGGCGCTGGGGGCTGCCGTGGTCACCTGCCCCATGGCGAGGTACGCGGGGGCGCTGGGGGCGGCGGTGCGCGCGCTCGACTCGTGAGGGACAGGATGTCTGCTCTTGTGGGCGGGCCCCCTGCTCGCCCGGCCTCGCGACCTCATCGGTTCGATCCCCGGCCCGCGGCAGCAAGAAGCCCGGCACCGCGAGGGTACCGGGCTCGTGCATCTGTTGGAGCGGGCGACGGGAATCGAACCCGCGTCATCAGCTTGGAAGGCTGAGGTTCTACCATTGAACTACGCCCGCGATATGGTCGGGACGACAGGATTCGAACCTGCGACATCCTGCTCCCAAAGCAGGCGCGCTACCAAACTGCGCCACGTCCCGAAGGTGTTGAGCAGCTAGCGGTCTTCGACCTGTGCTAGTCCCAAGGAACACCGATTATAGGCCATGCCACGCCCCGGGGCAACCGGGCTTCGCGTTTCATGGGCCCCGTTCTGCCCGCGCCCGCACCGTGAGTTCGCTACCATGGGGACGGGGGCGATCGCCCCGCGGCCGACGAGCGGAAAGAAGATGGTTCCATGGTAGATCGGAGCAGCGAACGGGTCGTTTCACCGGAGTGCCTCACCCCGGCGCAGATCGAGGCCAAGGCGGAGGATGCCGCCGTCGCCAAGGTGCGCCTCGGTGCCGCGTGCGCGTTCGTCCTCGCGATGTTCGCCGGCGCGTTCATCGCCTTCGGCGGGTTGTTCTTCACGGTTTTCCTCTCGGATACGACCCTCAGCTGGGGGCCGCAGCGCGTCGTCGGGGGGCTGTGCTTCTGCCTGGGCCTCGTCCTCGTGCTGCTGTGCGGCGCCGAGCTGTTCACCGGCAACGCGCTCATGGTCTGCGCCCTGCGCTCGCACCGGATCTCCGCATCGGAGCTCGCCCGCAACTGGGCGATCGTGTGGCTCGGCAACTTCGCGGGCGCCCTGGCCGTCGCGGTGCTCGTCTTCTTCGCGGGCATCTACAAGCTGAACGGCGAGGCGGTCGCGACGTCCATGGTGTCGGTCGCCGCCGGGAAGGTCACGCCGGACTGGGCGACGCTGTTCTTCCGCGGCGTCCTGTGCAACGTGTTCGTCTGCCTGGCGGTGTGGATCGGGTTCGCCGGCAAGACGGTCGTCGACAAGGTCGTCGGCATCCTGCTCCCCATCTCCGCGTTCGTCGCATGCGGCTTCGAGCACTGCGTGGCGAACATGTACTTCCTGCCCATGGGCGCGCTCATGGTCGCGTCGGGGTACGGCGCCGACGTCGCGGGCGCCACATCGCTCGACATCGCGGGCATCCTCTACAACCTCTCCGCCGCAACCCTGGGCAACATCGTGGGGGGCGCCCTGATCGTCGCGCTCGGGTACTGGTTCGTCTACCATCGCACGGGGGAGTAGCGCGGGCGCCGGGTGGCTGCCCGGGCACCGGGCCCCCGGCGGGCGGCGCAGGCGTCGGGTGGTCGGCGGTGCGCCGGGTTCCCGGGCTCCGTCCGCGCGGCGGGGTCGCCGGCGCCGTTCGGCAGAGCGTCGGCGGCCCGCGGCCCGGCACGGCGGCGCGCGCGGTATACTTGGCATGCTAACAAATTATTATCGAGCGGTGCCGACCGGACATGCCGGGGCACCGGCGAGAGGAGCGCATCGATGATCGTGATCGACGCCTTCGGCGAGACCTGCCCCAAACCCGTGATCCGCGCGATGAAGGCGCTGGCCGAATCCGGGGCCGATGGGAGCGTCCGCGTCCTCGTGGACAACACCGTCGCGGTGGAGAACCTCAAGCGCCTCGCCGCGAGCAAGCAGGGGAGCGCCGAGGTCGCCGAGGTCGAGGGCGGCTGGGCGGTCACCGTCTCCGGCGTGCCCGCCGAACTCGCCGGGAACCCGCAGGGGACCGACGCCGCGCTCGCCGAGGCGGGTATCGCCTGCCCGGTCCCGGGAGACGGGGACGCCGCCGCCCCGGCGCCCGTCGCGCGCCGGCAGGTCACCGTGTTCGTCGGCTCCTCCACCTTCGGGCAGGGCGCCGAGGAGCTCGGACGCATCCTCATCAAGGGGCTGGTCTACGCCTTCTCCCAGGCGGACGAGGTCCCCCACCGCATCGTCTTCTTCAACGACGGGGCTCGCCTGACCTGCGAGGGCTCCGAGATGCTCGATGACATCCGCGAGCTCGAGCGCCGCGGGTGCGAGGTGCTCACCTGCGGCACCTGCCTCGATTTCCACGGCATCAAGGACCGCCTCGCGGTCGGCGGGGTCACGAACCTCTACGCCATCTCCGAGATCGCGCTCGGCCCGGACAAGGTCGTCACGCTGTAGCGCCCCGCCCCGTCGACGCGCCGCGCCGGGCGCCGTCCGCCATGCCCCGGCCCGTGCGCGCCGCCTTCGGTACCGCGCCCGCCCTTCGCGAGACGACGAGGAGCCCGTATGATCTACCTCAACAACGCCGCGACCACCGTGCAGAAGCCGCCCGCCGTCGCCGAGGCCGTGGTGGCCGCCATGGCCGGCGCGGGCAGCTGCTCGCGCGGCGCCGCGGACGACGACCTGGCCGCCGCCCGCTCGGTCGCCTCCGCCCGCTCGGGTATCGCGCGGCTCATCGGCTTCGCGCATCCCGAGCGCGTCGCGTTCACCCTGAACGCGACCATGGCGCTGAACACGGCGATCTTCGGCCTGCTTCGGCGGGGCGACCATGTCATCACGACCGACTTCGAGCACAACTCGGTGCTGCGCCCGCTGCACGAGCTCGAGCGCCGCGGCGTCATCGAGCTCGACTACCTGCCGGCGGACGCCTCGGGGCGCCTGCGCATGGAGGAGCTCGACGGCCTGTTCCGCCCGAACACGCGCGCCGTGGTGGCGACGCACGCGTCCAACCTCACCGGCGCCGTCACCGATGCCCGCGCCCTCGCGGACGCGGCGCACGCACGCGGCGCCCTGTTCGTGCTGGACGCCGCGCAGACGCTGGGGGCGTGGCCGGTCGATATGGGCGCCGTCGGCGCGGACGTCGTCTGCTTCACGGGCCACAAGGGCCTCATGGGCCCGCAGGGCACCGGCGGGCTCGCGGTGGCTCCGGGAGTCGACGTGGCGCCGCTCGTGCACGGCGGGACGGGCGTGAGGAGCGCCGACCCCTTCCAGCCGGATACGTACCCGGAGCATCTGGAGGCGGGGACCGTGAACGCGCAGGGCCTCGCGGGCCTGGCGGCGGCGCTCGGGTTCATCTCCGAGACGGGCGTCGACCGCATCGCCGCGCACGAGACGGCGCTGCGGGCGCGGTTCGTCGAGCGGGTGAGGGGGCTGGACGGGTTCCGGGTCCTCGGCGGATCCGATGGGCACGACCACACCGGTGTGGTGGCGCTCGACGTCGCGGGGGAGGACTCCTCGCGCGTGGCCGATCGGCTCGCCTTCGAGTTCGGGGTCGCGACGCGCGCCGGCCTGCACTGCGCCCCCCGGATGCACGCCGCGCTCGGGACGCTCGGGCGCGGGGCGGTCCGGTTCTCCTTCGGCTGGTTCACCACCGAGGACGACGTGGATGCCGCGGCGGACGCGTTGGCAGCGATCGCCGCGGGAAGATAGGGCGCAGTCCCGCGGGGGCCGCAGGGCGACGGAGGGAGGAAGCCGATGGGACGGGAGCGCACCGCGCGCACGGTCGTGGCGTTCGCGAGCACCTTCGACGCGATGGAGGCGGAGCGGCTCTGCCGCGAGGCCGGCGTCGAGGGCAGGATCATCCCCCTGCCCGTCGAGATCACGGCGGAGTGCGGGCTCGCCTGGTCCATGCCGCCCGGCGACGACGTGCGCGCCGCGTTCGACCGCGCGGTCGCGGGGCATCTCGTCCCCGAGGGGATCTACCGGTTGATGCTGTGAGGGCGCCGGCGGGACGGCGCACGGGAAGGACGGTCGCTATGGAGACGCAGGTCAAACTCACGAAGCTCGCGGAATGCGCGGGCTGCGGCGCCAAGGTCGGCGCGGGCGAGCTCGCCCGCCTGTTCGAGGGGTTCCCGCAGGTGACCGATGGGAACCTCCTGGTGGGATTCGACCATGCCGACGATGCGGCCGTCTACCGCCTGCGCGACGACCTGGCGATCGTGCAGACCCTCGACTTCTTCCCGCCCATCGCCGACGACCCGTTCACCTTCGGCCAGATCGCCGCGGCGAACGCCCTGTCCGACATCTACGCCATGGGCGCGCACCCCGTCACCGCGCTGAACATCATGGCCGTGCCCGAGGACATGCCCTCCGACGCGGTCCGCGAGATCCTGCGCGGCGGCGCGACCAAGGCCGCGGAGGCCGGTGCGGTCGTGGCGGGCGGGCACAGCATCTACGACCCCGAGCCCAAGTACGGCCTGTCCGTGACCGGCGTGATCGACCCGGCGCGCCTGCTGAGGAACGACACGGCCCGTCCGGGGGACGAGCTCGTCTACACCAAGCCCGTGGGCATCGGCATCATCACGACGGCGCTCAAGGGGGGATTGGCGGGCGAGGGGGACCGCGCGCTCGTCGAGGGGGTCATGTGCACGCTCAACCGCGCCGCGGCGGAGGCCGCCGCGCCCTTCCGGGTGCACGCCTGCACCGATATCACCGGGTTCGCGGTCCTCGGCCACTGCCTGGAGCTCGCGCAGGGCGCGGACGTCCGGGTCACGCTGCATGCCGATGCGTTCGAGTTCCTCCCCGGCGCGCTCGATCTCGCCGCCATGGGGATCCTGCCCGCGGGCGTGTACCGCAACCGCCGCTACGCCGAGGCCGCGGTGTCCTTCTCCGACGGCGTCCCGCTCGCCGTCGCCGACGCCCTGTTCGACCCCCAGACATCCGGCGGCCTGCTGTTCGCGGTCGACCCGCGCGACGCCGACGCGCTCGTCGAGGCGCTGCGCGCGGCGGGGGAGGGCGTGCCGGCGGTCCAGCGCATCGGCACGGTGGGGCCCTACGAGGGCGGCGCGCGCGTGCTCGTGCGCCCCTAGGCGCTTCTCCACGTCGACGTCCCTGGTCGCGCGCAGCGGGCTGCGGCGCGGTCTGCCATAGCCGGGGAACGCCCCATGACGGCGGGGACCGTCCCGCCCGTCATCGCTGGCCGCCATGCCGGGAAGGGTGCATAGGAAGGGACCCTCCTCCAGCTCATCGCCGACGCGCCCTGCATATCCGCGCTCGCGAGCCCGGAGCGGGACCGTTCGCGAAACGGAGACGAAATGGAAACTTCTTGAAACAGTCGCGTAACCAAACGGCAATCTTGGCGTATCGAGAAACACCCTGAGCAGGAAAAACGTAACGGGGCCGAAATCACACGGACTCTTTCTCACTAAAGCATCGGGTATCCCGTAGTACGATGTGCAGGCAAATTCCAGCATTGCATATCAAGGGGGATGAATATGAACTACGCCGAGAGGGTCATCGCCGAGCTGCGTGAGCGCTATGCCGACCAGCCCAAGTTCCTGCAGGCCGCGACCGAGGTCCTGGAGACCATCGAGCCCGCGCTCGAGGCCCATCCCGAGTTCGAGGAGGCTGCGCTGCTCGAGCGCCTGGTCGAGCCGGAGCGCACCGTCATGTTCCGCGTCCCGTGGACCGACGATTCCGGCAAGGTCCAGGTCAACCGCGGTTACCGCGTCGAGTTCAACTCCGCGCTCGGCCCCTACAAGGGCGGTCTGCGCTTCAACCCCAAGGTGAACGTGGGCATGCTCAAGTTCCTCGGCTTCGAGCAGATCTTCAAGAACAGCCTGACCACGCTGCCCATGGGCGGCGGCAAGGGCGGTTCGGACTTCGATCCCAAGGGCAAGTCCAACCGCGAGATCATGGCGTTCTGCCAGTCCTTCATGACCGAGCTCTCCCGCCATATCGGCCCGAACACCGACGTTCCCGCCGGCGACCTGGGCGTGGGCGGCCGCGAGATCGGCTACCTGTTCGGTCAGTACAAGCGCCTGAGGAACGAGTGGAGCGGCGTGCTCACGGGCAAGGGGCTGTCCTTCGGCGGCTCGCTCGCCCGCAACGAGGCAACCGGGTACGGCCTGGTGTACTTCGTGGACGAGTACCTCAAGTCCCAGGGCGACTCCTTCGAGGGCAAGACCGTCGTGGTCCACGGCTCGGGCAACGTCGCGATCTACGCCATCCAGAAGGTCTCGCAGCTCGGCGGCACGGTCATCGCCGCCTGCGACACGAAGGGCTGGATCGAGGACGCCGAGGGCATCGACTACCGCGTGCTCGAGGACATCTACAACAAGAAGCGCTCCGGCCACGACCAGGGCGTGAGCCTGGCGCTGTACGCCGACGCCCGCCCGGGCGCCGTCTGGCACGAGGGCGACGGGCGCGGCGTGTGGCAGCTGCCCTGCGATATCGCGCTGCCCTGCGCGTTCGAGAACACGCTCACGCTCGAGGACGCCCAGGCGCTGGTCGCCAACGGCTGCCGCATCGTGGGCGAGGGCGCCAACATGCCCACGACGCCCGATGCGACCGTCTACCTCCAGCAGAACGGGGTCGCCTTCATGCCCGGCAAGGCCGCCAACGCCGGCGGCGTGCTGGTGAGCGGCCTTGAGATGAGCCAGAACGCCGAGCACCTCTCCTGGACCTTCGAGGAGGTCGACGGCAAGCTGGAGACCCTCATGCGCGGCATCTTCCACAACGTGGACGACACCGCCCGCGCCTACGGCCACGAGGGCGATTTCGTGACCGGCGCCAACATCGCCGGCTTCCTGAAGGTCGCCGACGCCATGATGGCGCAGGGCATCTGCTAGGCTCCGCCTGAGGTCGTTCCACCCGTACGGGAGGCCCCCGTCCCATCGCGGTCCGATCGCGCCTTCGGCGCTCAGAGGACCGCGGTGGGACGGGGGCCTCCCTTGTCTCCGCCCTCGGCTCCGCTGCGGGGGTCGACCCGGGGCGCGCCCCTCCCCGGTGCGGGTGCCCGCTATTCCGGTTGGCCGGGCCGTCGGTTGCCTTCGATAGCGTGCGAATTGCCGACCTTGAAGCGCAGGTTGCGCTCGTAGTCGCGTGCGAACAGGCGCCCGTGGAGGGCATCGAGGGCGCAGGGTACCGATTCCTCCACCGAGAAAGTGCCGATCTTGCCGTAGAGGCGCTACTTGCTCAGGATCGCGAGGAGGGCGTCTGCGTTGTCCCGCAGGCAGCTGCTTCCCTCACCCGCGATCGAGACGAAACGGGCCCCGCACCTCCGGAGCCGGGGGACGCGCTTCATCGGCGCGCGGTGGCGCACTCTCCGGGCAGGAGACCATGACGGCGCGGTCAGTCGGACCCATCTGCCGCGTGGACGGGCCGAACTCGGCTTGCGGCACCTGGACGGCGCCGATGCCGACGAGCATGAGCTTGTGCGGGGACAGCGAGAGCGGCAGCGCGTCGGTGCTCGCGCCGAACAGCACGGCACGGTCCGCCCGGGCGAGCCGCCGGGGACCTGCGACGCCGGCACCCCCGTCCCCTGCGGTCCTCTGAGCGCCGAAGGCGCGATCGGACCGCAGGGGACGGGGGTGCCGGCGGGAGTTGGAGGTCCCCTGAGCGCCGCAGGAGCGATCGGACCGCAGGGGACGGGGCGCCGGCGGGGCTTGCGGCGGGTATTTTGTGCGCCGGCGAGGATGGGCCGGTAAACGGGCGGCCCGCGGCAGCGCGATTCGGTACACTTATGAGCCTGTTCCCAAGCTGTTGGATGGGGGAGGCATGCTCAGATTCGACAACTACGTGCGCCCGGTCAACACGGCCGAGGCGCTCGAGGTCCTGCGGTACCGAAGGGGTGCGAAGGTCGTGGGCGGCGGCATGTGGATGCGCCTGTCCTCGCGGACGGTCCCCTGCGTCGTCGACCTCTCCGACTGCGGGCTCGGCTCCATCGCCGAGACCGACGACGCGTTCGAGATCGGCGCCATGGCGTCCCTGCGCGACCTCGAGACCCACCGCGCCCTCAACGAGGCGACCGGCGGGATCCTCGAGCGGGCGGTCCGCGACATCGTGGGGTCCCAGTTCCGCGAGCTCGCGACCGTGGGCGGCAGCGTCTACGGCCGCTTCGGCTTCTCCGATGTGCTGTGCGCGCTGCTCGCGCTCGATGCGGACGTCGTGCTGACCGGCGCGGGGCGCATGCCGCTCGCGCGCTTCTGCGAGCAGGGCTACGAGAAGGACATCCTTGAGCGCGTCGTCGTCGCCAAGCGGGATTACCGCGCCGCATACGCCTGCGTGCGCCGCGCGGCGACCGACCTCCCCACCCTGAACGTCGCCGCGGCGTACTGGAACGGGGACTGGCACGTCGCCGTGGGCGCCCGCCCCGCGCGCGCCCGGCTCCTGCTCGGTTCCGAGCTGGGGCTGTTCGGCCCCGAGCCCTCCGCGGCCAAGCTCCTGAACGCCGCGCGCGTCCTGCGCGGGCTGACCTTCAGCTCCAATATGTGGGGTTCGGCGCGCTACCGCCGCCATCTGGCGGGCGCGCTCGGCATCCGCGCCGTCTGCGAGGCGGCGGGCATGCCCGTCCCCGAAGCCTGTGCCCCGGCGCTCGCCCCCGCCGACGAGGAGGTTTCCGCATGAGCGCATCGACCCTGGATGTCAAGGTGACGCTGAACGGCAGGAAGGTCGCGGTGCGCGTCCCCGCCGACCAGCCGCTGTACGACTTCGTGCGCGCGCACGGCTGCAAGTCGGTGAAGTGCGCCTGCGAGACCACCAACTGCGGCCTGTGCACGGTGTGGCTGGACGGCCGCGCGGTGCTCTCGTGCGCCGTCCCCATGGCGCGCGCCGACGGCCATGCCATCACGACGCTCGAGGGCCTGCGCGAGCAGTCCGCGGACTTCGCCCGGTGCATGGCCGAGGAGGGCGCCGAGCAGTGCGGCTTCTGCTCGCCCGGCCTCATCATGAACGTCCTCGCATACGAGCGCGAGGTCGTGGCGTCGGGCGCCATGCCCTCCGACGAGGAGCTCGACCGGCGCCTGTCCGGCAACCTCTGCCGCTGCTCGGGCTACATGGGCCAGCGCCGCGCCCTCAAGCGCTACCTCGCCGCGCGCCTCGAGGCCGCGGCCCGCCCCGACGCCGCGAAGGAGGCGTGAGCGATGAGCATGATCGTCACCGCACCCGGTTCCCGCGAGGGCCTCGCCCAGGTCGGCGCCCCCGCCGTCAAGAAGGACGCCGCGGCCCTGCTCGAGGGCAAGCCGGTTTTCACCGACGACCTCGCCCCGGCGGACGCCCTCGTCGTCAAGATCCTCCACAGCCCGCACGCTTTCGCGAAGATCCGCTCCATCGACACCTCGCGCGCCCTCAAGGTGCCCGGGGTCGTCGCGGTCTACACCTATCGAGACGTGCCGAGGCGGCGCTTCACCCTCGCCGGCCAGTCCTACCCCGAGGCGAGCCCCTACGACCGCCTGATCCTGGACGAGGTCGTGCGCTACGTGGGCGACGAGGTCGCCATCGTCGCCGCCGAGGACGCCGACGCCGCCGACCGCGCGCTGCGCCTGATCAGGGTCGACTACGAGCTCATGGAGCCGGTGCTCGATTTCACGGAGGCCATCGACAACCCGAGCGTCATCCACGCGGAGGACGACTACCACGTGAACGGCGCCTGGATCCGGAACGACCGCATGCGCAACATCGTCTCCTCGGGCCTGTCCGAGCACGGCGACCTCGATGCCGCCTTCGCCGCGTCCGACGTCGTTCTCGAGCGCACCTACCACACCCTCGCCGACGCGCAGGCCATGATGGAGACCTTCCGCGCCTTCACCGAGATCGACGCCTACGGTCGCCTCACGGTGACCTCCTCCACGCAGGTGCCCTTCCACGTGCGGCGCATGGTCGCCGGCGCCCTCGACATCCCGCAGGCGCGGGTGCGCGTGGTGAAGCCCCGCATCGGCGGCGGCTTCGGCGCCAAGCAGTCGGGCTGCGTGGAGATCTTCACCGCGTTCGTCACCGCCATGACCGGGCGCCCCAGCAAGATCGTCTACACGCGCGAGGAGACGCTCACCGCGTCCAACTCGCGCCACGAGATGCAGATGCGCGTGCGCATCGGCGCCCGCCGCGACGGCACGATCCTGGCGCTCGACCTCCATACCCTTTCCAACCAGGGCGCCTACGGCGAGCACGGCCCCACCACGGTGGGCCTGTCCGGCCACAAGAGCCTGCCGCTGTACAACCGCGTGCTCGCGAGCCGCTTCTCCTTCGACGTCGTCTACACCAACACCATGCCGGCCGGCGCCTACCGCGGCTACGGCGCCACGCAGGGCCTCTTCGCGGTCGAGAGCGCCGTCAACGAGCTCGCCGACAAGCTCCGCATGGACCCCTGCGAGATCCGCCTCAAGAACCTCGTGCGCGAGGGCGAGGTCATGCCGCAGTACTACGACAACACGCTGTACTCCTGCAGCGCGGCGACCTGCCTCACCCGCGCCATGGAGATGATCGGTTGGGAGGGCAAGGAGCTGCGCCGCGACATGGGGGACCGCGTGCGCGGCCTGGGCGTCGCCCTGTCCATGCAGGGCTCCGCCATCGCCGGCATCGACATCGCCTCGGTCGACCTGCGCCTCGAGGAGTCGGGCTTCTACACGCTGTCCATCGGCGCCACGGACATGGGCACGGGCTGCGACACCGTCCTCGCCCAGTTCGCCGCCGAGGCGCTCGGCTGCGACCTCGACCGCATCGTGGTGCACGGGGTGGACACCGACGTGTCCCCCTTCGACACCGGCTCCTATGCGAGCGCGAGCACCTACCTCACCGGCATGGCCGTGGTGAAGGCCGCCGAGCAGCTCATCGCCCGGCTGCGCGCGGAGGCGGCGCGCCTTCTGGGCGCCGACGTGCGAGACGTCTCCTTCGAGGACGACGTCCTGCGCGCCTACCCGGCGGGGGTGCTGGGCGACGACGGGGCGCTGCCGCCCGAGTTCTCCGCCATCGACGACGACGTCGAGGCCATCGCACGACCCTACCGCCTGGTGCGCGTCGCGCCCGAGGCCGAGCCGGTGGGGGAGATCTCCCTGCGCGAGCTCGCCGACAGGCTCGTCGCCGGCGGGGACGGCGACTGCCTGACCGCCCATGCGGCGGCGAGCTCGCCCACGAGCCCCCCGCCGTTCATGAGCGGCATCGCCGAGGTCGACGTCGACAAGGCGACCGGCGAGGTGACCGTGGTGGACTACGTGAGCGTGGTCGACTGCGGCACGGTGGTCAACGCGAACCTTGCGCGCGTGCAGGCCGAGGGCGGCATCGCCCAGGGGATCGGCATGGCGCTCACCGAGGACGTGCAGTACGACGGGCGCGGCCGCATGCGCACGCGCTCGTTCATGACCTACAAGGTGCCCACCCGGCTCGATATCCCGCAGGTGCGCGTGGAGTTCGCCCCGAGCTACGAGCCCACGGGCCCGTTCGGCGCGAAGTCCATCGGCGAGGTCGTCATCAACACCCCGTCGCCGGCCATCGCGAGCGCGGTGGCGCACGCCACGGGCAACTACGTGCGCACCCTGCCGATCACGCCCGAGAAGGCCCTGTACGGCGAGTGACCTCCGCGCGGGGGGCGGCCGCATCGGCGTCCCGGCCCGCGCCCGGCGGCCGCATCGCCGGGTGCGGCGGCCCTGCGCGCGGCGCCCGGCGGCGACCGCCCGGCCCCGCGCGCTCGCCGCGGGCCCTTGTGCGCGTCGCGTGAGCGCGCGGACCTGCGCGAGCTTTCCCGTGCTCACGCAGGTCGCATCTGGTATCATGCTTAGGCTGTGCGCGACGCGGGCGTGGCGGAATTGGTAGACGCGCTGGATTTAGGTTCCAGTGGGCTTCCCGTGAAGGTTCGAGTCCTTTCGCCCGCACCACGCGCTCGCATCGGTCTAACACAGGGCCATCGGCACCCTACCCATGCCGAAGTAGGTAAGAGGAGGAACGTTGAACATCACTTCTGACGTGAAGGACGCCAAGCTCACCGCGACGGTCACCATCCCGGCCGCCGACGTCGACGCTGCCATCAAGAAGGCCTACCGCGACGCTGCCAAAAAGTATCGCTTCCCGGGCTTCCGCGCTGGTCACGCCCCGCGTCCCGTCATCGACAACATGCTCGGCGCCGGCGCCGTGCTCGCGCAGGCCACCAACGACCTCATCGGCGAGGCCGAGCCGAAGGTCATCAACGAGCTCGACATCGTCCCGGTGAAGGCCGGCGAGTACGGGGAGCTCGAGAACCCCGTCGCCGACCACGAGGACTTCGTCTACACCATCGAGTTCCAGCTCCGCCCGAGCTGCGAGCTCACCTCCTACGACCCGGTGGAGATCGAGATGCCCCCCGCGGAGGTCACCGAGGGCGAGATCGACGCCCAGGTCGAGATGCTGCTCGGCTACCACGCCTCCTTCGATGACGCCGACCGCCCCGTCGCCGAGGGCGACTACGTGACGGTCGACATCGAGAACGTCAAGAACGCCGAGGCGCTCGCCGGCGAGGGCCGCATGGTCGTGATCGGCTCCGGCAGCCTGCCCGCCGCCTTCGACGAGGGCGTTACCGGCATGGCCAAGGACGAGACCAAGGAGATCTCCTGGACCCCCGAGGTCGAGGGCGCCGAGGAGGCCGCCGTCAAGGTCACCGTCAAGGGCATCAAGGAGCGCACCCTGCCCGAGCTCACCGACGAGCTCGCCAAGGAGGCCTTCGGCTTCGATGACATCGCCGCCATGCGCGACGCCGTCAAGATCGAGCTCGACGCCGACAAGACCTCCAAGCTCCCCGGCATCAAGGAGAACCGCGCCGTCGCCAAGCTCGCCGAGCGCCTGGACCTCGAGAAGGTCGACGAGGACTACGAGCAGTCCGTCTTCTCCGAGCTCGGCCAGAACTTCCTGCAGAGCCTGGCCGGCCGCGGCATGAGCCTGGACACCTGGCTGCAGATGTCCAACATGTCCACCGAGGCCTTCCTGGCCGACCTGCACCGTCAGGCCGACGACGTCGCCCGCGAGTCCCTCGCCCTCGACGCGCTCGCCCGCAAGCTCGAGATCGAGGTCACCGACGAGGACGTGGACGCCGAGTTCGCCCGCGCCGGCGTCGAGGACCCCGAGGCCTCCAAGGCCGCCTTCGTCGCCGAGGGCCGCATCCCGGCCATCCGCGACTCCATCCGCCGCTCCAAGGCCTGCGACTGGCTGGTCGAGACCGCGGTCGTGACCGAGGTCGACGAGTACGCGAAGGCCGACGCCGAGTAGCGCGTATCCCGTCCCCGCGGGCGGGTATCATACCGGGAGACCGGATATCCCATGGTTACGGTGCATCGATTCCGCGCGTCGCGCGGCGTGCACCGTAACGCTATGTACGAACCGAAGAAGGGGGAACGCACATGTACCGTGTCGATTCCGCGCTCGTGCCCTACGTCATCGAGCAGACGCCCCGCGGCGAGCGCAGCTACGACATCTACTCCCGGCTGCTGAACGACCGCATCATCTTCCTCGGCGAGGAGATCAACTCCGTCACCGCGAACCTCGTGATCGCCCAGCTGCTCCATCTGGAGAGCCAGGATGCCGAGAAGGACATCTCGCTCTACATCAACTCGCCCGGCGGCGAGGTCTACTCGGGCCTCGCGATCCTGGACACCATGAACTACATCAAGCCGCAGGTCTCCACCATCTGCGTGGGCATGGCGGCCTCCATGGCCGCCGTCCTGCTCGCCAGCGGCGCCAAGGGCAAGCGCTTCTGCCTGCCCAACTCCATGGTCATGATCCATCAGCCGAGCGGCGGCGCCCAGGGCCAGCAGACCGAGATCGAGATCGCCGCGCGCGAGATCCGCGAGACCCGCCGCCGCCTGAACCAGATCCTGTCCGACGCGAGCGGCCAGCCGTTCGAGAAGGTCGAGGCGGACACCGAGCGCGACCACTACATGCGCGCCGAGGAGGCCCTGTCCTACGGCCTCATCGACCGCATCGTGACCTCCCGCGCCCAGGCCGCGCCCGGGAGCGCCGAGTGATGGCGGGCGATATGACGTCCGACCAGATGCCCTTCGGGCCCATCCACTGCTCGTTCTGCGGCAAGACGCAGGACCAGGTGCGCAAGCTCGTCAAGGGGCCGAGCAACATCTTCATCTGCGACGAGTGCGTCGCGGCCTGCTCGGAGATCCTCGAGGAGTCGCTCGCCCAGGACTTCCTCGCCGCGCAGCAGCAGATGCCATTCCCTCCCGAGGGCATGATGTTCGCCAACCAGACCGCCGGGGAGCCCGAGCCCGAACCCGAGCCGGAGCACGATGACGCGCACGTCGCCACCGACCTCATCAAGCGCGTCCCCACCCCTCACGAGATCTACGACGAGCTGTCGTCCTACGTGATGGGCCAGGAGGACGCCAAGCGCGCCATGTCCGTCGCCGTCTACAACCACTACCGCCGCGTGCTCGAGCGCGAGGCGGCGGGCGACGCCCGGGACGATGCGGACGACGTCGAGCTCGCCAAGAGCAACATCCTCCTGCTGGGCCCCACCGGCACCGGCAAGACGCTGCTCGCGCAGACGCTCGCGCGCATCCTGGAGGTCCCCTTCGCCATCGCCGACGCCACGGCGCTCACCGAGGCGGGCTACGTGGGCGAGGACGTGGAGAACATCCTCCTGAAGCTCATCAACGCCGCGGACGGGGACGTCGCGCGCGCGCAGATCGGCATCATCTACGTCGACGAGATCGATAAGATCGCGCGCAAGGCGGAGAACCTCTCCATCACGCGCGACGTGTCGGGCGAGGGCGTCCAGCAGGCGCTGCTCAAGATCCTCGAGGGGACCGTGGCGAGCGTGCCGCCCACCGGCGGCCGCAAGCACCCGCAGCAGGAGCTCATCCAGATCGACACCACCAACATCCTGTTCATCTGCGGCGGCGCCTTCGTCGGCCTGGACAAGATCATCTCCGACCGCGTGGGCAACAAGGGCGTGGGCTTCAACTCGGAGATCGCCGGCCCCACGAGCGCCGACGAGAACGACCTGCTGCACCAGGTGCTCCCGCAGGACCTCAACGCCTTCGGCATGATCCCCGAGTTCGTGGGCCGCACCCCGGTCATCACGCAGACGAACGCCCTGTCCGAGGACGACCTCGTGAGCATCCTGACCGAGCCCAAGAACGCCATCGTGCGGCAGTACCGCAAGATGTTCGAGATGGAGGGCTGCGAGCTCGAGTTCGAGGACGGCGCCCTGCACGAGATCGCCAAGCTCGCGCTCGCCCGGAAGACCGGTGCGCGCGGCCTGCGCGCCATCTGCGAGGACCTGCTGCAGCAGACGATGTTCGACCTGCCGAGCGAGCAGGGCGTCGAGCGCGTCGTCGTGACGGACGCGTGCGTGCGCGGCGAGGAGCAGCCGCGGCGCGTGTACGACGTCGACGTGGACTGACGCGGTGCCCCGTTTCGGGGCGGGCATCTACGTCATCGCGATCAGGGGGCCGCTGCGCAAGCGCGCAGCGGCCCCTTCTCGTAGGCGGGAAAATAGGGACAGGCACTTTTTTCCCGCAGGCGCCGGTCCCCGTGGGAAAAAAGTGCCTGTCCCTATTTTCCCGCGGCGGACAGGTGCACGGTCGGTTAATCTTGCCTGCTCGCGCGGCGCGCGCATGCATTCGTGGTAACCTCATCTCTTGTGTATCGCAACAGAAAGGGAATTTCGCATGGAAGAGATGCCCAAGACATACGACCCCGCGGTCAACGAGCCGAAGATCCTGCAGAAGTGGCTCGACGGCGGCTACTACCGGCGCCGCCCGGGCGTGGGGGACTGCACCGTCACCATCCCGCCGCCCAACGTCACGGGCATGCTGCACATGGGCCATGCGCTCGACGACTCCATCCAGGACGCCATCGTGCGCCAGGCGCGCATGCGCGGCCGCTCCACCCGCTGGATCCTGGGCACCGACCACGCCGGCATCGCCACCCAGACCAAGGTCGACAAGAAGCTCAAGGGCGAGGGCAAAAACCGCCTCGAGATGGGCCGCGACGCCTTCATCGACGCCTGCTGGGACTGGACGCACGAGTACGGCGGCATCATCCAGAACCAGATCCGCCGCATGGGCTGCTCCGTCGACTTCGAGGGCGAGCGCTTCACCATGGACGCCGAGTACGCCGAGGCCGTGCGCCGCGTGTTCTGCGACTGGTACCACGACGGGCTCATCTACCGCGGCAAGCGCATCGTCAACTGGTGCCCCAGCTGCACCACGGCCATCTCGGACGACGAGGCCGAGTACCATGACGAGCACGGCCATCTGTGGCACCTGCGCTACCCGCTGACCGAGCCGGTGAACGGGCAGGACTACATCGTCGTCGCCACCACGCGCCCCGAGACCATGCTCGGCGACACGGGCGTGGCCGTCTCCCCGAAGGATCCCGAGAAGGCCGCCTTCGTGGGCAAGACCGTGCGCCTGCCCATCGTCGACCGAGAGATCCCCATCTTCGAGGACTGGCATGTCGACGCCGGCTTCGGCTCCGGTTTCGTGAAGGTCACGCCCGCCCACGACCCCAACGACTACGCCATGGGCGAGGCCCACGGCCTGCCCAAGATCAACATCTTCGACGAGCACGCGGTCGTCGTGGACGGCTACGGCGCGTTCTCCGGCATGACGCGCGACGAGTGCCGCGAGGCCGTCGTGGCGTGGTTCGAGGAGCACGGCCTGCTCGATCACATCGAGGAGCACGACCACTCCGTCATGCACTGCTACCGCTGCGACACCACGCTCGAGCCCTGGCTGTCCGAGCAGTGGTTCGTGGCCGTCGACAAGCTCAAGGGGCCGGCGATCGAGGCCGTGACCTCGGGCAAGGTGCGCTTCAACGCGGAGCGCTGGAAGCAGAGCTACCTCACCTGGATGGAGAACCTGAAGGACTGGTGCATCTCCCGCCAGCTGTGGTGGGGCCACCGCATCCCCGTGTTCTACTGCGAGGACTGCGGCTGGGAGGACGCCCTCATGGAGGACGTCGACGTGTGCCCGAAGTGCGGCGGGCACCATGTGCACCAGGACGAGAACGTGCTCGACACCTGGTTCAGCTCGCAGCTGTGGACCTTCGCCACGCAGGGCTGGCCGCAGCACCCCGAGCAGCTCGAGGGCCATCACCCCACGACGGCGCTCGTCACCGCCCGCGACATCATCGCCCTGTGGGTGGCGCGCATGGTCATGAGCTCGCTGTACTTCCTGGACGAGGTGCCCTTCCGCGACGTGGTCATCTACCCGACGATCCTCGCCAAGGACGGCAGCCGCATGTCCAAGTCCAAGGGCAACGGCGTGGACCCCATGGACCTCATGGACATGTACGGCGCCGACGCCATGCGCTTCAACCTGCTCTCCCTGTTCACCAACAACCAGGACGTCAAGTTCGACGCGGACATCGACAAGAAGACGCACGAGTTCAAGGGCAGCCCGCGCACCGAGCAGGCCAAGTCGTTCGTGACCAAGATCTGGAACGCGAGCCGCTTCCTGCTCATGAACATGGAGGGCTACACGCCGGGCGAGCCGGTGGCCGAGACGCCGGCGGACGCCTGGATGTTCAGCCGCCTCGCCAAGACGGTCGCCTCGGTGACCGCGGGCATCGAGGGCTACACGTTCGGCGACGTCGCGCGCAGCATCCAGAGCTTCTTCTGGAACGAGGTCTGCGACTGGTACGTCGAGGTGACCAAGAGCCGCCTGAAGGACGAGGGCGCCCGCCTGCAGGCGCAGCGCAACCTCATCTTCGTGCTCGACACGAGCCTGCGCCTCATGCACCCGCTCATGCCGTTCGTGACCGAGGCGATCTGGGACGTCATGCCCGCGAGCTGCCTCGATATGGACGGCGAGCGCGCCGAGGCCCTCATGGTCGCCGCATGGCCCGAGCCCGCCGACTTCGAGTGCTGGGTGAACGAGCCGGCCGAGCGCGCCTTCGAGCTCACCCGCGCCGTGGTGACCGACGTGCGCTCCACGCGCGCCCGCTACCGCATCAGCCCCAAGGAGCAGCTGAAGGTCGAGATCCGTACCCATGGCGAGGACGTGCACATCGCCTTCGTCGGCGAGGACGAGATGAGCGGCATGGGGCAGTTCATCCGCGATTTCGCGAATCTGAGCGTGCTGTCGGTGGCGAGGGATTCCGAGCGCTACGAAGTGCCCAAGCCCGAGGGCTCCATCGCCCTGGCCGGCCCGGACTTCGACGCCTACGTGGTCGTGGGCGACCTGGTGGACTTCGCGGCCGAGCGCGCCCGCATCGAGAAGACCATCGCCAAGGACGAGAAGGAGCTGGCGGCCGCCAACAGGACCCTTGCCAACGAGGGCTTCGTGGCCAAGGCCGCGCCCGAGGTCGTGGCCAAGAAGCGCGAGCGCGCCGCCGAGCTCGAGGCCGAGATCGCCGCGCTCAGGTCCCAGCTGGCGGACTTCGCATAGCCCCCAGCCGGGTGCGTCCGTCCCTCGGGGGATGGGCGCACCCGCCCCCGAATGCGCCAAGGGGCCCGTCGCATCGCGGTGCGACGGGCCCCTTGCTCGTACGCGGGGAGTTGTCGGACGCGGCGGCTACGCGATGCCCATGTACTCCTTCATGCCCTCGACGGCCGCCTTCGCCCCTGCGACCGCGTGCACGACGGTGCGGGGGCCGGTCGCCACGTCGCCGGCGGCGAAGACGCCCGGGACCGTGCACATGTTCCTCTCATCCACCTCGAGCAGGCCGCGGTCGTTGGTGGCGAGGCCGTCGGTGGTGAGCACGAGCTTGTCCTTCGGCAGCTGCGACACGGCGATCACCACCGTGTCGCACGTCACGTGGTCGAGCTCGTCCCCGTAGCCCGCCACGTCGCCGTTCTCGTCGAAGATGGCGGTGCGGAAGACCGGCCCGTCCTTCTCGATGGCGACGACGTCCTTGCCGCGCACGATCTCGCAGCCCTCGAGCTCGGCGTACTCGACCTCCTCCGAGCTCGCCGTCACCTGGTTGGTGTTGGAGTACAGGGTCACGCGGTGCGCGCCGTGGCGCAGCGCGGTGCGCGCCACGTCCATGGCGACGTTGCCCACGCCGATGATCGCGACGTCGCGCCCCAGGTCCACGGAGTCCGGGTCGACGAGGTAGTCGATGCCGAAGAAGACGTTGCCGCGTCCCTGGCCGCGGATGTCGAGCTTGCGGGCGCGCCAGGTCCCCGTGCCCACGAACACGCTGTCGTAGCCGTCGCGGAACAGGTCGTCGATGTTCAGCGCGCCGCCGATGGTGGTGGAGGGGCGCAGGCGCACCCCGAGCGACACCATGATGTCGCGGTAGCGTCCCACGAGCTCCTTGGACAGGCGGAACTCCGGGATGCCGTAGCGCAGCACGCCGCCGATCTCGGCCTTCTGCTCGAACACCGTCACGTCGCAGCCCGCCTCGGCCATCTTGATGGCCACGGTGATGCCCGCGGGACCCGAGCCGATCACGGCGACGGACTTGCCGCAGGGGTCGGCGCGCTTGGGCGTGTAGCGGTCGAGGAAGGTGCGGGAGATGTAGTTCTCGATGCTCGAGAAATGCACCGGGTTGCCGCGGCGCCCCTGGATGCAGTTGCCCTCGCACTGGTTGGAGTGGTTGCAGATGAGCGAGCAGACGGCGCTCATGGGGTTGTTATCGAACAGCAGCGCCCCCGCCTCGTCCATCCTGCGCTCCTTGAACAGGCCGATCACCTCGGGGATGGGCGTGTGGACGGGGCATCCCTTGATCTGGCACATCGCCCGCTTGCATCCGAGGCACCGGTTGGCCTCCTCGACAACATGAATCGCCATGCGTATCTCCCATCGTTCGCGTCTCGCCCTCGCGCCGAGGCCGGCGCGGCGGGCGGTTGCGCTCAAGCATATCGCCCGATCCGGCTCGGTGCCACGGGATGCCCTGTTCTTTCCGGTGTTTTGTTTCGGGGGCCAGAAACGGGGGCGCGGGAGGGGCGGATATGAGGTACCGGTACCCATGCCGCGCGCCCCGCCGCGCCGCGGGCGGGGCGTGGTAGTATCGAGCGTGCCGCGCCGCCGGGCGGTGCGGCGCTCTGGATCACATGCAACGTAGGAGCTGACCTCATATGCCCAAGCGCACCGACGCCTACCGGGTCCCCTTCGCGGTGCCCGAGCTCGCCTTCGACGAGGCCGTGGCCCTGGCGGCCGACACCGGGACCATCTCGGGGGACGCGGGGCCCCTGCTCGAGACCGTCGTCGACATGCTCGACGTGCTCGAGCGCCCCGATGAGCACATGGACTGCATCCAGGTCGCGGGCACCAACGGCAAGACCTCGACGGCGCGCTTCTGCGCGGCGGCGCTCTCAGGGGAGGGGCTCTCCTGCGCGCTGTACACCTCGCCCCAGCTCGTCCGCTATCCCGAGCGCATGGAGGTCCGCGGCCGCGTCGTGAGCGACGGCGCGTTCGCCCACGGGGTCTCCGTCGCCGTGGAGGCCGGCAGGCGCGTCAACGCCGCGCGCGCCGCGGCCGGCGAGCGCGCCTACACCATCACCCCCTTCGACCTGCTCACGGTCGCCGCGCTCACGGTCTTCGCCGAGGCCCGCGTCGACGTCGCGGTGCTCGAGGTGGGCATGGGCGGACGCTGGGACGCCACGAGCGCGACCGACCCGGTGGCGGTCGCCGTCACGGGCATCGGCCTCGACCACATGCGCATCCTGGGCGACACCCTGGAGGAGATCGCGGGGGAGAAGGCCGCGGTCATCAAGCCGGGGCGCGCGGTGGTGCTCGGCGAGGGGACCCATGAGCCGGGCGTGAGGCGCGTGATGGACGAGCGCTGCCGTGCCTGCGGCGTCGTCCCGCTCGCGTCGTCGCACACCCTGATCGGGAGGCCCGACCGCCTCGGCGGCGAGCTCGCCTTCACGGTCGACGCCCCGCGCGCCTCCTACACGCTGCGCATCCCCAAGCCCGCCTACCAGGCGCAGAACGCCGCGTGCGCCGTCTTCCTCGCCGAGGCCTACCTCGGCCGCGCCCTGGACGCCGCGGCGCTCCAGGAGAGCCTCGCGGCCGCCCCGACGCCGGGGCGCTTCGACACGGTGCGCGCCGACCCGCTCGTGCTCGTGGACGCGTGCCACAACCCGCAGTCCTGCGAGGCCTTCGTCTCCGCGCTCGACGAGGTGGACGCCGACGTCGCCGCGCGCCCCACGCTGCTTCTGGCCGCGCTGTCCGACAAGGACGTGGCGGGCATCGTGCGCGCCCTCGTGCCGGCGTTCCCGCGCGTCGCCGTGTGCGCGACCGATTCCGCCCGCGCCCTGCCGCCGGCGCGCCTCGCGGCCTTGGTGGGGGAGGAGCTCGCCCGCGAGGGGCGCCCCGGGACCGACCTCCGCGCGGTCTTCCCCGATGTCCCGCGCGCGCTCGACGCCCTGACGGAGGCGGGGGAGCCCCTCGTCGCCGCCGGCACCATCACCCTCGCCGGGGAGGTCGCGGGGTACCTTCGCGGCTAGGCCGTCCGGGCGCGGCTGAGATATGGTGCAACTATCAAGTTCTACTTGAAGCTGAGACTCTCGACTATACTGGGGCCGTCACCGAACGATTGGAGCGGACCCCGCGTATGTACGACCACGCACCGTCACCGAGCGAACCGAGGACGGAGCTCGCCGCCGCCCGCCGGGCGGCGCACCTCGCCGTCACCGCCGGCCTGACCGCGGCGCTCGTCGTCGCGGGCGGCCTCGGCCCCTGGGCGCGCGCCGCCTACGCGGCGTCCGCCGACACCGAGGCGGAGCTCGCCGCCCTGACGGAGCAGGTGCGCGACGCCGCGGCGACGCACAGCGAGGCCACGGCGAACGCCGCCGAGCTCGACCGGCAGATCGCCGAGCAGGCCGAGGAGATCCTGCGCATCGAGCAGGAGGTCATCCCCGAGCAGCGCGACCGGGCGTCCCGCGCGGCGGCCAACCTCTACAAGATGCGCGAGTCCTCCTCGAACATCGTGTCGATGCTCCTGTCCGCGAGCTCCCTGTCCGACTTCATCACCCAGACCAAGTACCTCACGAGCATCCAGGACGACAACGTCCAGGCGCTCGAGGAGTACGAGTCCGCCTGCGCCGAGCTCGAGGCCAAGCTCGCCGAGCTCTCGGCCGCCCGCGACCAGGCGGGGGTCGAGACCCAGCGCGCTGCCGACGCGCTCGCCCAGGCGTCGTCCGCGCAGCAGGCCCTCGAGGAGCGCGCCGCGAGCGAGGACGCCGCCGAGGCGGCGGCGGCGCGCGCGGCCGCCGACGAGGCCGCGGCGCTCCAGGCGCAGATGGAGCAGGAGGCCGCCGCGGCGGACGGGGGAGCCGGCCAGACGGGCGGCTCCGACCAGGGGAGCGCGGGCTCGGGCGACGCCGGCTCGTCCGGCGGCTCGGCATCCGAGGCGCCCTCCGCCCCGTCCGCACCGGCCGACGACGCCCCGTCCTCCGACGGGGGCTCCTCCGCCGACGAGGGCGGCTGGCTCTCCGGCGTCGCCTCGCACTACGGCACCGGCGACGGCCTCATGGGCGCCCTCACCGCCAGCGGCGAGCCGGTCACGGAGACCTCGATGGGCATCGCCATGCTGAACGTCCCGCTCGGCACCATGGTGGAGATCCGCTACAACGGGCGCTCCGTCATCGCGCGCGTGAACGACCGCGGGCCCTACGCCCACGGCCGCGTCATCGATATGCAGCCCGCCGTCGCGCGCGCCCTGGGCTTCCTGTCGGTCGGCGTCGACACCGTGGAGTACCGCTTCCTGTAGCGGCCCCGCCGCCCCGGCGCTATGATGGGTCCCGGGCGGACCGGGCGCGTCCCGCGTCCGCAGGATGCGTGAACCGGGTCCCGCCGCGGCGGGGGAGAGCGAGGGACGTCTATGGCGATGGCAGACGAGGGGCGCATCGCGCGCGTGCTCGACCGTCTCGAGGAGCGCCACCCCGGCGCCCAGTTGCTCGTCACGGACCCGTGGTCGATCTTCTACCTCACGGGCTTCTACGCCGAGATGTACGAGCGGTTCTCCGGCGTGCTGCTGCGCGCGGGCGAGCGCCCCGTCATCTTCGACAACGCGCTGTACCCCATCGACGGCTATGGCAACGCCGACGTCGTGGTGTTCGACGACGCCGACGACCTCGCCTCGGTCCTCTGCTCCCGCATCGACCCCGCCGCCCCGCTCGGCGTCGATGCGCAGATGCGCTCGGGCTTCCTCATGCCGCTCATCGAGCGCGCCGCCGCGCCCTCGTTCTTCCTCGGATCCTACGCCGTCGCCGAGACGCGTGCGCGCAAGGACGCCCGCGAGCGCGAGCTGATGCGCGCGTCGAGCCGTGTGAACGACGCCGTGATGGCCGAGCTCCCCGGCCTCGTGCACGAGGGCGCGACGGAGCGCGGCATCGCCGCCCAGCTGCTCGACATCTACCGCGCGCACGGGGCCGAGGACTTCTCCTTCCCGCCCATCGTGAGCTTCGGCGCCCATGCGGCGGACCCGCATCACGAGCCCGACGGGACGGCTCTGCGCGCAGGCGAGGTCGTGCTGTTCGACATCGGCGGGAGGCGCGAGCGCTACTGCTCCGACATGACGCGGACTTTCTTCTTCGGCGAGCCGGATGCCGAGTCCGCGCGCGTCTACGACGTGGTTCGCCGCGCGAACGAGGCGGCCGAGGCCCTCGTGCGCCCCGGCGTGCGCTTCTGCGACCTCGACCGCGCCGCCCGCAGGGTCATCGAGGACGCGGGGTACGGCCCGTACTTCACCCATCGGCTCGGCCACTCCATCGGCCTCGAGGACCACGAGCCCGGTGACGTCTCGTCGGTGAACGAGGACGTCGTGGAGCCGGGGATGACCTTCTCCATCGAGCCGGGCGTCTACCTGCCGGGGCGCACCGGCGTGCGCATCGAGGACCTCGTGCTCGTCACGGAGGACGGCGCCGAGGTGCTCAACGCCTACCCCAAGGAGCCGATGCGCATCGACCGCTGAGCGCGCCGGGCGGCCGTCCGCTTCGTCCGCGTCCGGCTCCGCGCCCCCGCGCCCGGCGCCCTGCGCTTGTATGTCGAAAGCGTGTCATCTGCGGCCGGTCGGCCCCGCACGGTATAGAATCGGCAAGTAAGTTTGTGTAACGCACGGAAAGGCTGCATCCCCATGCTCGACAGCATTCTTCAGGAGATCATGTCGCCCCAGCTCCAGATGGCCATCTATCTGTTCGTCGGCTTCATCGTCGCCCTCTACGCCCTGTCGGTCGTCTACGTCTTCATCGACGCCCGCCGCCGCGGCGTCCGCGCCTTCTGGGCGTGGGGCATCGTCGCGCTCATCCCCTTCGTCGGCCTGATCGCCTACGTCGTCCTGCGCCCCAGCTCCTATCTCGCCGACCGCGAGGAGCAGGAGCTCGACATGGCCCTGCGCGAGCGCCAGCTCGCCGCGTACGGCACCTGCCCGCAGTGCGGCACCTCCATCGAGAAGGACTTCGTGGTGTGCCCCGTGTGCAACACGCAGGTGCGCAACGTCTGCCCGAGCTGCCACCGCCCGCTCGACGCCCATTGGAAGGTGTGCCCGTACTGCCGCACCCACATCCAGTAGCCGCGCGCCCGCGCCCTCCGCACCGCGGGGGGCGCTTCGCTTTTCCGCCCGCCGGGCCCGCGGGGCGACGGGCCGCACGGGAGCGGCGGCCGCCTGCGCTGGACCGTCCCCGCGCGACGTGGTACAACTATCTCACCCGATTCGGAAGGGGCATCGACCATGCGCTCCATATTCGCCTTCAAAGCGGCCCGAACCCAGACTATCTAGGCGTCTGCCCATCCCTGCGGCCGCATCGCCGCGGGCAGGCGCCGTGTGCACCGCTCGCCGCCCCCAGGGGCGCGGGCGTTTTTCTTGCAGATCAGCCGCGGGGCCTCGCGCCGCGGCGGTACCACGATAAGGAGTACACCATGAAGGTCCTGTACAACGACGGTCACGTGGACGAGTGCCCGGCCGACGAGGTCACGCACGTCATCCGCCACTCCGCGGCCCACATCATGGCGCAGGCCATCAAGCGGCTGTACCCGCAGGCCGACTTCGCCTACGGCCCGGCCACGGACAACGGCTTCTACTACGACGTCGACCTCGGCGACGCCACCCTCTCCGAGGACGACCTGCCCGCCATCGAGGCGGAGATGAGGAAGATCGTCAAGGAGAACCTCAAGTTCACGACCTTCGAGCTGCCCCGCGCCGAGGCCATCGCGCTCATGGAGGAGCGCGGCGAGAAGTACAAGGTCGAGCACATCGGCGACCTCGACCCCGACGCGCGCATCACCTTCTTCCAGCAGGGCGAGTACATCGACATGTGCGTGGGCCCGCACATCACCTACACGAAGGCCCTGAAGGCGTTCAAGCTCACCGGCGTGTCCGGCGCCTACTGGAAGGCCGACAAGAACAACAAGATGCTCACGCGCGTGAACGGCACGGCGTTCGCCACCAAGGAGGAGCTCGACGAGCACCTGCGCCTCATCGAGGAGGCCAAG
>DHCMC07803__coassemble_625_pt1 | contig 44954 bp, 38 predicted proteins | sample DHCMC07803__metabat2_low_PE_003 | metagenome-assembled genome bin DHCMC07803
AGTTGACGTCCTCGATGGTCACCTCGGCGCCCTCGGCGGCGATGTTGTCAAAGCGGCTCTTCACGCTGCCCTTGGGCATGTGCACGACGGCCTTCTGGCCGAGCTTGTTGGCGGCCCAGGCCACGCCGCGGCCGTGGTTGCCGTCGGTGGCGGTGAAGAAGGTCGCCTGGCCGAAGTCGCGCGCGAGCTCGTCGCCCGTGAGGTAGTCGTAGGTGGTCTCGGCGATGGGGCGCCCGGTCTTGCCCGCGATGTAGTTCGCCATGGCGAAGGAGCCCCCGAGCACCTTGAAGGCGTTGAGGCCGAAGCGGTAGCTCTCGTCCTTCACCGCGAGGTTGGCCAGCCCCAGATCCGACGCCAGGGCGTCGAGCTTCGCCAACGGGGTGACGTCGTACTGCGGGAAGCTCTCGTGGAACGCGCGGGCGCAGCGCACGTTCTCGAGCGACATGATGCCCAGGTGGGCGTCATCGCTTCCGGGCATGTTGTTCGCGACCCATTTGATCTTCTCGGCCATGCTGTCTTGCTCTCCTTTGCCGCTCCTTTGCCTGGCCCGCGGATACGCGCCCGCCCCGGCGGTCGGTTTTGGCCGGAAGCTGAACTTTTATCTGAAGACCAAACAAAAAGTTTTGCTATAGCAGTTTTATCACAGGGGAACCTGCGTTGTCCAGACAGAATGTCAGGTCTGCCGAACGGTAAGAATACGTCGATAAACGGTAGTTTTCTTGCCCGTTTGTAGAGATGGGGTCGATGTGGCAGGATAAACCTAACAAAAAGTTTGGAAGGAGCGCCATGTCACCAGCGCAGATCGAGTTCTACCGGCGCCTCGCCCGCAGCCTCGCGCTGCAGTTCGGCCCCAACTGCGAGATCGTCGTCCACGACCTCGAGGCGGACGACCTCGACCACTCCATCGTCGCGATCGAGAACGGCCACATCAGCGGGCGCCGGCTGGGGGACGGACCGAGCCATGTGGTGCTCGAGGCGCTCCAGGGGGCGCCCGACGCCCTCGAGGACCGGCCGCCCTACCTCACCAAGACCTCCGACGGCAAGCTGCTCAAATCGAGCACCGTGTTCATCCGCGACGAGGCGGGCTGGCCGTGCGGGATCCTGGCGATCAACTTCGACATCACGCTCATGAAGGCCTTCTCCGGCGCGCTCGGCGCCCTGATCGGCTGCGGCGACGCGGGGGCGACCGAGCCCGAGCCCATCACCAAGAACATCGGCGACCTCCTCGACGACCTGTTCCGCGAATGCGAGCAGGTGGTGGGCAAGCCCGCCTCGCTCATGACCAAGGAGGAGCGCGTGCGGGCGATCGGCTTTCTGGACCGGCGCGGCGCGTTCCTCATCAGCAAGTCGAGCCAGAAGGCCTGCGAGTTCTTCGGGATCTCCAAGTACAGCTTCTACAGCTACCTCGACGAGGCGAAAGGCCTGCAGGAGGAGGGATGACCCTTCGCGGGCGAGAAGGCGGCGGGAAAATAGTGCCTGTCACTTATTTCCCAAGTGGGAAATAAGTGACAGGCACTATTTTCCCAATGCGGGCCGGTGGGGGCGCCCCTGCCCTTCCCGGGCACCGGCCCCCTCCGCGCAGCCGATTGTGGAGAGGTTGAGGGGGCTTGCGCACGGATGCCGATTCGCGTATAGTACTTCTTCGCAAGCGGACATGGCTCAGTTGGTAGAGCACAACCTTGCCAAGGTTGGGGTCGCGGGTTCGAGCCCCGTTGTCCGCTCCATCGCATGCAGGGAGCCGGTTTTACTCGAATCGGCTCTTTTCATATCGGCGAAGTGGCCAAGTGGTAAGGCAGAGGCCTGCAAAGCCTTTACCCCCGGTTCGAATCCGGGCTTCGCCTCCAGGGACGCCCCGAGGGCCCCGGCGCAGCGCCGGGGCCCTCGCTTTGTTCGGGGCGGGGGGGCGGCGCCGGCGGGGGCGACACGGGGCAGGACGCCCCGAATCCCGAACCCATCCCCTAACACCGCGTCGCAGGCGGCCGTGCCGCGGGGGCGGTCCCGTCCCCGAGCGCCCCGTGCCGCGCGGCTCCCCGTCCCCGAGCGCCTCCCTTGGCGCCGCGCCCCGGTGCGCTACGATGGGGCCGTCAGCGCACCCGACGGAAGGGACCTCCCATGTCCCGCACCCCTATCGCCAAGCTCTCGTTCGCGAAGGTCTACCCGCTGCTCGTCGGCAAGGCCGAGCGCCGCGGCCGCACGCGCGAGGAGGTCGACCTCATCATCACCTGGCTCACCGGCTACGATCGCGCCGGCATCGAGCGCCAGGTCGAGCGCGGGGTCGACTATGAGACGCTCTTCGCCGAGGCCCCGCGCATGAACCCCGACCGCTTCCTCATCACCGGCAAGGTGTGCGGGATCGACGTGGCCGCCCTCGCGGACCCGGTCGAGCGCGACGCCCGCTACCTCGACAAGCTCATCGACGAGCTCGCACGCGGCCGCGCGATGGAGAGGATCCTGCGCTCGGGACAGGGCGCCTGAGCGGACCCGCCCCGGCGCCCGCCGGCGGGCCCGGACGAGCCCGCCGCGCTCACGCGACGCGCACGATATCCCGGTACAGCAGCCGATGCCTCCCGTCGAGCCGCGCGTCGGCGTGGTAGTGCCCGAAGCACCACAGGCCGTAGGCGAGCCGCTCCTCGAGGGCGTCGAACCACGCGTTCAGGGCGTCGGGGTGCCGGCGCGCATCCGCCACCCCGGCGGCGGCGAGCGCCGACGGCAGCATCCGGGCCGAGCAGCAGTGCGAGACCACGAGGTCGACGTCCCATCCCGCCGCGCCGAGGCGGGCCTCCGCCTCGGCGAGCTCGTCGGGGCCGGGCATCTCCTCGGCGAACCAATCCCAGCCCTCCGTACGGTACTCCCGGTCGTGGCTGGCTGCCCCGCCCATGGCGAACACGCGGACGGGGTCCCGCCCGCCCCCGTCGCCCAGCTCGTACACCTGGCCGCGCATGAGATGGACGATGTGCGGGTACTCCGGGTACATCTGGACCTCGCCTCCCCAGCGCTCGCTGACCGGGAGCTCCGCGAGGTACGGGAAGCACTCGTGGTTGCCGTCGACGAACAGCGTGGTCCACGGCCGGCCCTCGAGCCAGGCGAGCCACCAGCGCTCCTCGTTCGACCCGCTCCACGGCATGCCGAAATCCCCGCAGACGATCAGGAGGTCGTTGCGGCCCAGGCCGCGCCCCTCCGGCCAGCGCCTGCCGGACAGCTTCGCGATGTCGATGCCGCCGTGCACGTCCCCTGTGACCCAGATGGCCATCGCGCACCTCCCCCGCCCCGCATCGGAAGCGCCCGTCCCGCGCGCCCGCCGCGCGGCCGGTGCACGCCGCGCGCCTCCGTTCCGCGTCGTGCCGGATGACCCGATTATGCCCCGTGCGCGGACGCGCCATGCGCCCGGCACGGGGCGCGCGGCCCGGGCGGGCCCCGTGCGGCGTGCGGCGCCTACGAGCGGCCGCGGCGGCCGCGGGCCCGCATGTCCTCGTCGATGCCCGCGCGCCAGGCCGTCGGCATCGGGGCCGACGGGGCCGCCATGCGGACGTCGCACACCGCGCGCGACATCGCCTCGAAGACGACCCCGGTCCCGCGGCGATCGGCCAGGTAGTCCGCGGCGTTCTCGCGCGGGATGCCGATCCTGCCCGCCTCGGCGGCGGCGTCGATGTTCGCGCCGATGAACAGGAACTCCCATCCCTGCTCGCGATGCGACTCGATCAGGCGCCTCACCCGGTCGTAGGTGTAGCGCCGGCTCGCGTTCTCCATGCCGTCGGTCGTGATCGCGAACAGCACGCGGTCGGCGCGGTAGTCCTCCGGCTGGACGCGCTGCACGAGGTCCGTGTGCTCGATGGCCCCACCCACCGCATCCAGCAGCGCGGTGCACCCGCGGCAGCGGTACTGGGCGCGCGTGAGCGCGGGCACCTCGCGGATGTCGATGCGGTCGTGCAGCACGCGGCTCCCGTCGCTGAACAGGATGGTGGAGACCACCGCCTCGCCCGGCTCGTCCCGGTTCTCGTCGAGCATGCTGTTGAAGCCGCCGACGGTGTCGTCCTCGAGCCCTCCCATGGAGCCGCTCGCGTCGAGGATGAAGACGATCTCGGTCCGGAAGTCCTCCCGCGGCCTCGCCTTATCGGGGGTGCCGTCGCCTGCCGGGCGGGCGCCCGCCGCAGCGCGCCTCCCCTCGTCCGCGCGCCCGCTCCCCGTCGCCTTCGTCCCGTTTTTGAACTCGATCCGCTTCATGGTCTCCTCCTCGGTGTCGGATCCTTCTGACACCCTGAAGGCTACCGGGGCAGGAGCGGCGGAAGGTAAACCGCCAGGGGACATCCGCCCCCTCGCGGCGGCGGGGACCGTGGAGGCGATCCCATGCTGCGATGAGGATGGCAAGGGCCGCCCCATCTGTCATGAGACGGGGGCGCGGATGACAGCGGGAACCGTCACACCTGCCCCATCTGTCATGAGACGGGGTCGCGGGGTGCCTCAGATGGAGCCCAGCAGCTGCTCGTCGTAGGCGAACAGGGCCTCGTTGATGCGGAAGATGTCGTAGACCCCGCGGGCCACGTAGAACTCGACGATCACGTCGAACCTGCTGCTGCGCGACAGGGCGAAGCCGGCGCGGGCGAGCAGGTCGCGCAGCTCGTCCAGGGTGAGGCCGAGGGCCACGCCGAGGGCGACGGCCGTGGGCTTGGTGGGCCGGTACGCGGGGTTCGACCGGATCTTGGAGAACAGCTGGCGGCTGATGTTGGCGCGCTTGTAGACCTGCGCGTCGGTGAGGCCGCGGGCATCGATGAGGGCGAGCAGCGTCGTCGAGAAGGACTCGTCCAGATGGTCGAGCAGGTCCGCCAGGTCGCGCGGGGCCGACATCGACGCCATGGGGGCCGCGGCCGCCGGCGCGGGAGGCTCCGCGGACGCGGCCGGAGCCGGGGCCTGGAGGTCCGGGGCCGGCATCCCGGGAGCGGGGAGCGGGGGCATCTGCGAATCCGAGAGGAGAACCGCCCCCTCCTGCGGGGTCCGGCGGCGGAAGGGGCTCGCCTCCACGTAGGCGTCGTCGATGAAGGCGCGCAGGCCGTCGAGCAGGCCCGCCCCGGCGCGTATGACATCGCGGCTGAAGACCACGAGCGTCGCCTGCACGTCCTCCGCGCGCTCCAGGAAGGCGGCCGTCTCCTCCCGCGCCACCGCGAGCGCCTCCGCAGGCGGGTACCCGTAGATCCCCGCGGAGATCAGCGGGAACGCCACCGACCGCGCCCCGAGCCGCTCGACCTCGGCGAACACGCTGCGGTAGCAGCTGCGCAGGGCGTCGCGCTCGCCATGGGAGCCGCCGCGCCACACGGGCCCCACCGCGTGGACGACCCAGCGGCACGGCAGATCGAACCCGGGGGTGGCGACCGCGCGCCCGGTCGGGCAGCCGCCGATGCGCGCGCAGGCCTCGGCCATGCGGTCGTACCCCGCCCCGGCGAACAGCGCCCCGCACACGCCCCCTCCGGGCGCGAGGCGCTCGTTGGCGGCGTTCACGAGCACGTCCGCCTCGACGCGGGCGATGTCGTCGCGCACGATGGAAAACGGCATGGCGGGCCTCCCTCCCGATCGCTGGCACCATGATAGCGAATCGGCGGGCCGGACCGGTCGCGGCCCCGTCCGGCCGCGGGGGACGGGCGCAGCGCGGGACGCGGCCCGCCCTCGCCGCCGGACGCGAAGGCGCCCGCCGGGACCGTCCCCGGCGGGCGCCTCGATGTCGCAGGCCTGCCCCTCCCTGTGCGCACGGCATCCGGAACCGCTCCCGTCCGCACGCGCATCGGCCCCGGGCGGGGCCCGGAGGGCTACCGGCTGTAGAAGGTCCCCTCGAGCGGCAGCTTGGTGCGGAACGTGCCGTCGAGCGCGTAGTATGCGCCCGCCACGGCCTGCGCCGTGGGGATCGTGGCGATCTCGCCGATGCCCTTGGCCCCGTAGCCGACGGGCAGAAGCTCGTCCTTCTCGACGTAGATCGCATTGATATAGGGGATGTCCGTGGAGCGGAACAGCCCGAGCGTGCCGAACTTCGCCTGGGGGACGCCGTCTTTCAGCGGGAAGTCCTCGGTGAGCGCGTAGCCCATGCCCATGAGCACGCCGCCCTCGATCTGTCCCTGGATGGCGATGGGGTTCACGACCTTGCCCGAGTCATGCGCGGCGTGGACCTCGGTCACGCGGCCCTCGTCGTCGAGGATGACGACGTGCGTGGCGTAGCCGTATGCCACATGGCTCTTGGGGTTGGGCACGTCGGTGCCCAGCTTGTCGGTCTTCTCGAGGTACTCGTAGGAGAACTCGCGTCCCTCGAGCGCCGCCAGCGAGGTGGTCGGGTCCGCGGGGTGCACCGCGGAGCCGGGGCCCTGGTAGGGCGTGCCGTCCGCGTACTCCACGATGAAGCCGTCGCCGTGGGCGACCACGGGCTCAGTCGGCACCTCGTCGCCCGCCTCGGCGGCGACCATGGCGTCGCGCAGCAGGAAGGCGGCGCCGCGCACGGCCTCGCCGGTGATCAGCGTCTGGCGCGAACCGGAGGTCGTGCCGGAGTCCGGCGCGTTCTCGGTCGAGCACTCGCCGTTGGCGATGCAGGACAGCGGCAGCCCCGTCGCCTCGGCGACGTCCTGCAGAAAGACGGTGTTGCAGCCCTGGCCGATGTCGGAGGTCGCCGAGTACACCACGGCGCGCCCCTCCTCCACGCGGATCTTGCAGCGGCCCGCATCGGGCAGGCCGACGCCCACGCCGGCGTTCTTCATGGCGCAGGCGATGCCGGCATGGCCCGGATGGGCGTCGAAGACGTCCTTCACGGCGAGCAGGGTCTCCTTGAGCGCCGTGGAGCAGTCCGCGATCTGGCCGTTGGGAAGCACCTCGCCCGGCTCGATGGCGTTGCGGTAGCGGATCTCCCACGGGCTGATGCCGACCTCCTCGGCCAGCAGGTTGATGAGCATCTCGAGCGCGAACTCGCTCTGGCACACGCCGAAGCCGCGGAACGCGCCGGCCGGCGGGTTGTTCGTGTACCAGCCGTATCCGCGGATGTCGGTGTTCTGGTAGCGGTACGGGCCGACCGAGTGCGTGCAGGCGCGCTCGAGCACCGGGCCGCACAGCGACGTGTACGCGCCGGTGTCGAAGTTGATCTCGCAGTCGAGGCCGACGAAGATGCCGTCCTCGTCGCAGCCGAGCGTGAACGTGCCCTCCATGGCGTGGCGCTTGGGATGGAAGTTGATGGACTCCTGGCGCGTCATGCGGCACTTGACCGGGCGGTCGACGGCCATGGCGGCGAGCGCCGCCAGATGCTGGACGGACACGTCCTCCTTGCCGCCGAAGCCGCCGCCGACGAGCATGGTCTCCACGACCACGCGCTCGGGCGTGGCATCCCAGCCGAACATGTGGGCGATCTCCTTGCGGGAGTCGTAGGCGCCCTGGTCGGTCGAGCACACCTTGACGCCGCCCTTGTAGGGGAAGGCCACGGCGCACTCGGGCTCCAGGAACGCGTGCTCGGTGAACGGCGTGCTGAACGTGCGCGTCACCTTGTGGGCGGCACCCGCCAGCGCGGTCGCCGCGTCGCCGCGCACCACGTGGCGCTGCTGGCAGATGTTGTTCTCGAGCTCGACCCAGTTTCCGAACGCGAGGAACCTGTCGTGCAGCCTCGGGGCGCCCTCGGCGCGGGCCTCGTCGATGCTGCGCACCGGATCGAGCTCCTCGTAGGTGATCTTGACGAGCTTCTTGGCCCGCTCGCAGGTTGCCATGTCCTCGGCGACCACGAGCGCGATGGCGTCGCCCACGCAGCGCGTGATGTCGCCCTCGGCGATCATGACGTCCCAGTCGTAGATGAGGTGGCCGACCGCGTTCACGGGAACGTCGGCCGCCGTGAGGACCGCGAGCACGCCGGGCAGGGCGCGGGCCCTGTCCGCATCGATCTTGACCACGCGGGCGCGCGGGTACTTGGAGCGCACCGCGCTCGCATAGGCGAGGTCGGGGAAATCGGTCTCGTCGATATCGTCGGGGTACTTGCCGTAGCCGAGCACCTTGCGGCGCACGTCCACGCGGAAGGCGCGCTCGCCCACGCCGTACCTGTCGCCGCGCTCCAGCTCGGGATCGATCTCGGCGTCGCCGCGCAGGATGGCGGCGGCGAGGGCGATGCCCTCGATGATCTTCTTGTAGCCGGTGCAGCGGCACACGTTGCCCTTGATGGCCTCCTTGATCTGATCCTCGGTGGGATCGGGCACGTGATGGACGAGGCCGGCGCCCGCCATCACCATGCCGGGGATGCAGAAGCCGCACTGGACGGCGCCCACGGCTCCGAACGCGTAGACGAACGCCTCCTGCTCGCGCGCGGGCAGGCCCTCCACGGTCACGATGTCGCGACCGGCGGCGAGCTCGGTCGTGAGCACGCAGGCCTTCACGGCGCGGTCGTCCACGAGCACCGTGCAGGTGCCGCAGGCGCCCTCGGAGCAGCCGTCCTTCGCGGAGTGGATATGCAGGTCGTCGCGCAGGTAGCGCAGCAGGGGCTTCTTCTCGCCCACCGTGCGCTCGACGCCGTTGACGGTGAAGGTGTAGCTCACCGGTTGCTTGGCCATGGTTCACGCTCCTTCCTACAGCGCGGGCGCGGCGGCGAAGATGCCGAACGCGTCGCGGATCACATGCTTGGGGCACTTGGTCGCGCACATGCCGCAGCTGATGCAGCGCGTGTAGTCGATGACCGCCTGCTTGTCGACCACCTGCATGGCGCCGCAGGGGCAGACGCGGGCGCACATGCCGCAGCCGATGCACCCCTGCGCATCGACGGTGATCTGATGGGTGGTCTCGGTCATGGGACCCTCCCCTCCCTTTCCTTCGCAGTCCTGCCATCGGGGACGGGCGCGGATGGCAGGGCGGGGACCGTCCGGCGGGTGCCGTTCCCGCCGCCTGCCATCCGTACCCGTCCCCGGTGGCAGGGAGAGGGCGGCCCCGCCGTACGCGGGGCCGCCCCGCGCTCGCTATACGAACAGGTAGCCGTAGGAGTCGCGCACCGCGGCGATGGTGCGGCGCACGTCCTCGGGCACACCGCAGCCGGCGTCGTCCACGTCCGCGACGCGGATCTCGCCGCCCAGGCGCACGGAGAACTTCCCGTCGGCAAGACGCATGAAGCCGTCGTTCTCGGAGGCGAGCATGTCGTCGCCGCTCCAGAACAGCGTGAGCTTGTCCTTGTAGGGGCGGCCGGTCTCGTACGGGCAGAACACGGCGCAGTTGCCGCACTCGTTGCACATGCCGTCGACGTGCACGACCTGGTGCTTGGCCAGGCCCGGCACCTCGATGGCGACGTTGGCGCGGTTGGGGCACACGTCGCAGCAGACCTCGCAGACCGCGGCGCAGCCCAGGCAGCGGGTGTGCGTGCAGTTCGCCGTGTCGCGGCAGAGGCTGCCCTTCTTGGCGACGGCCGCGTCGACGTCGAGCTGCTCGTTGGCGTCCGCATAGCGGTTGAAGTCGACGCCCGCGATGGCGCGCGCGACCTCGGCGGCGTCCGCGATGGCCTCGACGACCGTCGCGGGACCGCGGCGGCAGTCGCCCGCGGCCCACACGCCCTCGACGCCGGTGGCGACGCCGGCGGGACGGCCGCGGCGGTCGACCTCGACGCCGGCACCCTCGTAGAGCGAGGCGTCGATGCGCTCGCCCACCGCGCAGATCACGGTGGTGGCGGGCACGGTCACGGTCTCGCCCGTCGGCTCGGGCGCGCGGCGGCCGGAGGCGTCCGGCTCACCGAGCTTCATGACGTTGCAGGTGAGCTGGCCGTCGACGAGCGACGCCGGGGCGAGCAGCTCCATGAACTCGACGCCGTCGGCGAGCGCGAGGTCGAGCTCCTCCTCGTCGGCGGGCATCTGGGCCTTCGTGCGGCGGTACACCAGGCGCACGTTCTCGACGCCGGGGATCCGCTTGGCGGCGCGGGCGGCGTCCATGGCGGTGTTGCCGGCGCCGACGACCACGACGTCCGCGCCGAGGCTCAGGGTCTCGGGGGCCTTCTTGGCGGCCTCGAGGAACTCGAGGACGTCCATCTCATCGCCCTCCGCCAGACCGGCGGAACCGGGCAGCCAGGCACCGGTCGCCACGACGACGTCGGTGTAGCCGGCGGCCTTGAGCGCGTCGACGGACTCGACGCGGGCGTTCAGCTCGACCTCGACGCCGAAGGCGCGGCAGAGCTCGACGTCGGCGTCGATGTCGGCGCTCGCGATGCGGAACTCGGGGATCACATGGCGCACGATGCCGCCCAGGGAGTCCTTGGCCTCGAAGATGGTGACGGGCACGCCGGCGCGCGAGAGGAAGAACGCCGCGGCCAGGCCGGCGGGGCCGCCGCCCACGACAGCGACCTTCTTGTCGGAAGCCACCTCGCCCGCCTGGGCCTGCAGCTTGGGCAGCACGGTCGCGAACGCCTCGCGCGCGGCGCGCAGCTTGCTCGCGCGGATCTGGGCGCCCTCGGGCTCGTAGAAGGCGCGCTCGCAGCCCTTGCCGCACGGATGCGGGCAGATGGTGCCGGTGATGTGCGGCAGCGCGTTGCGCTCGATGATGATGGAGAGCGCGTCCTCGAAGCGCCCCTCCTCCACGGCGGCCAGGTAGGCCGGGATGTCCTGGGAGATCGGGCAGCCGGTGCGGCAGGGGGCGGTGAAGCAGTCCATGAGCGGCACGCCGCCGGGGACCTTGGCGGAGGGCAGCTTGCGCAGCGGGTTGCGGTACAGCGGGTTCACGAGCGAGTCCGCCTGGATCTTGGTCACGGCCTCGAGGGAGACGCCGGAGAACGGCTTGCCGTCAAGATCGGCGAACTCGCCGGCGATCTGGCTCATGCGCTCGTAGCCACCGGGCTTGAGCACGTCGGTCGCCAGGGTGATCGGCCAGATGCCCGCGTCGTACAGCGAGCGGATGTTGTAGATGGTGGCGCCGCCGGAGTAGGAGATGCGCAGGCGGCCGTCGAACTGCTCGGTGATGCGGCGCGCGAGCTCGATGGTGAGCGAGAACAGCGTGCGGCCGCTCATGTACATCTCGTCGCTCGGCAGCTCGCCGCGGGTGACGTCGACCGGGAAGGTGTTCGTGAGCTTGACGCCGAAGTCCAGGCCGCGCTCGGAGGTGAGCTCGATCAGGCGCTCGAACATCGGGACGGCGTCGGCCCACTGCAGGTCCTCGAGGAAGTGCCTGTCATCGAAGGCGATGTAGTCGAATCCGAGCTCGTCGAGGCGCGCGCGGGCGAAGTCGTAGCCCAGCAGCGTCGGGTTGCACTTGATGTAGGTGTTCAGGTTCTTCTCGGTGATGAGGTAGGTGGCGATGCGCTCGATCTCGTCGGGCGGGCAGCCGTGCAGGGTGGACTCGGTGATGGAGTTCGAGACCCGCGCCGGGATGGATTCGACGAAGTCGGCGTCGACGTTCTGGAAGCGGTCGAGGTTGGCAAGCGCCCACGCGCGGCACTCGGCCCAGACCTCGGAGCCGCTCGCATCCTTCATGCCCTCGATGTAGGCATCGACCTTGGGACTCTTGATGCCCTCGAGGTCGTAGCCGACGCTCATGTTGAACACGAAGCCGTCGGGCGAGCCCAGGCCGTACTCGCGTGCGATCAGGTGGCAGGCGAACCACGCCTTGACGTACTCGGCATAGGCCTGCGGAACTTCGAGCTCGGTGGACCACTCGCAGTTGTAGCACTCGTCGGCCGCGGTGATGCAGGGCTTGTTCACGCAGGCGGACAGCTCCTCGCCGTCCATGATCTGCACGGTCTTCAGCTCGAAGAAGCGCGAGCCGGCCACGTAGGCGGCGATGATGTTCTGCGCGAGCTGCGTGTTGGGGCCGGCGGCCGGGCCGAAGGGCGTCTCGATCCTCTCATCGAAGATGGGGAGCGCGCCCTCCTTGTCGGCGGTCACCATCTTGCGGACGCCGAAGATCGAACCGGACTCGTCGTGCTCGGTCATCACCCAGTTCATCAGCTTCGAGAACGGAATGGGCCTCATGATGTCGCTCATTGTCATATCCCCTCTTATATGGGTTGGATGGGGACGGGTTCCATCCAACCCCTTCCTCACTTCAACGGGTTGGATGGGGACGGGTTCCATCCAATCCCTTTTGCGGCACCCGATCGGCGCCTAGTAGACGCGGTCGTTGAGCGCGCCCCAGAGCTTCTTGGACTGCTCCATGGTCCAGGCGTTGATGCGCTCCTCGTCGAAGGCGACGAACTCGCGGTCGCGATAGAGGACGCGGCCGTTGACGATCGTGGTGCGGCAGCTCCTGCCCATCATGCCGAACAGCATGTGGCCGTCGACGTTCTCCTCGGAGAAGGGGGTGAACCTCGGGTAGTCCATCACGATCACGTCGGCGGCGGCGCCGGGCGCCAGCACGCCGATCGTGCGGCCGAAGTACTCGCTCGCCATGGCAGGGTTGTTCCGGAACAGCATCGTCATGGCCTCGCCCCAGCCCACGTTGGGCATGGCAGCGTTGTGGCGCTGGATGACGAGGAAGACCTTCAGGCTCTCGAGCATGTCGTGCGTGTAGGCGTCGGTACCCATGTGCACCGGGATGCCGCGGCGGAAGAACTCGAGCACCGGCGCGCAGCCCACGGCGTTGCCCATGTTGGACTCCGGGTTGTTGACGATATGGGTGCCGGTCTGTTTGATGATGTCCATCTCGGCGGGCGTGACGTGGATGCAGTGGCCGAGCATGGTGCGCGGGCCCAGCAGGTCGTGCTGCAGCAGGCGCTCGATCGGGGAGATGCCGCCGCGGTTCAGGCGGGAGTCCCACACGTCGTTCATGCCCTCGCACACGTGGATATGGAAGCCGGTCAGGCCGTCGTTGGCCTCGGCCATCTTGTCCATCGTCTCGTCGGACAGGGTGAAGGTGGCGTGGCCGCCGAACATGGCGGCGATCATGGAGTCGCCCTCGGCCTGGGCCTTGGCAGCCCACTGCGCGAACTCGGCGTTCTCGGCGATGGACTGGTCGCGCTTGGCCTCGCCGCGGCGGTCGGAGGTCTCGTAGCACAGGCACGCGCGGATGCCCGTCTCCTCGCAGACGTCCTTGATGGCGAACAGGGACCCCGGGATCTCGCAGAAGCTCGCGTGGTGGTCGAAGATCGTGGTCACGCCGTCGCGCAGGCTATCGAGCACCGTGGCGTAGGCCGAGGCGCGCGTGCCGTCGAGCGTGAGGTTGTCGTCGATCTTCCACCACTGCTGCTCGAGGTTCTCGAGGAAGTTCGTGGGGTTGCAGCCCTTGATGGCGAGGCCGCGGGCGAGACCGGAGTAGATGTGGGTGTGGCAGTTCACCAGACCCGGCATGATGATGCCGCCGTGCGCGTCGACGTACTCCGCACCCGGGTTCAGGCGCTTGAGCTCGTCCTCGTCGCCCACCGCGGCGATCGCGTCGCCGTCGATGAGCACCGCCCCGCGCTCCAGATACGGACGCGCCTCGTCACGCGTGACGACGGACCCGTTACCAACGATCAGCATGGGTTCTCCCTTCGTCGTCTAAGGCGGGGTTTAGCACCTCGGACTGTTGTCGGCGGCGCGCCGGATCCCTCCCGGCTGACGGGCACCTCCCCCGCCGTACGCCGTTCGCGCCCCGAACGGGGCGCATCCGCGGCGGTCCCGCCACCGCGTCACGCGCCGTCCGCCGGGCCGCGCTCGCCGCCCGGCGGACGGCAGGTCGCTACTTCTTGTGGTCGGGCAGGACCATGGCCACCGCCGCCTCCTTCGCGGCGTCGACGTGACGGTCGACCGGCGGGGTGGGCGGAAGGATCAGGTTCAGGATGATGGCCATGATGGCGCAGGGGGTGATGGCGTTGGAGCCGATGACCGTGGAGATCCAGCTCGGCATCCCCTCGCCCGCCAGGCATCCGGAGGCCATCCAGATGCCGAGGCCGAACACGACCGAGGTGCCCACGATGGTCGCGGTGCGCTGGGTCAGGCCCTCCTTGGTGAACATGCGGATGCCGTTCATGGTGATGGTGCCGAACACGCCCACGGTCGCCCCGCCGATCACCGGCTGCGGGATGGCGGTGAGCAGGGCGGAGAGCTGGGGGAACAGGCCCGCGAGGGCGAACACCGCGGCGACCAGGACGAAGACCCACTTGTTGATGACCTTGTTGGACGAGATGATACCCACGTTCTGACCGAGGGCGCTCGTGGGCAGGCCGCCCAGGAAGGCGGAGATGATGCTCGTGATGCCCTGGGAGACGATGGCGCCGGAGAGCTCGCGCTCCTCGGGCATGCGGTCGATGGAGCCCAGGCACGCGGCGGACACGTCGCCGATGACCTGGATCGCCACCATGGGGTAGACCACCGCCAGGGTGATGCATACCTCGGGATGGAACTCGAGGGCGTAGGGCATGAGCTTGGGCAGGGCGAAGACGCCCGCGGTGCCCACGCTCGAGAAGTCGAGCATGCCGAACGGCGCCGACACCAGGATGCCTACGACCATGCCGAAGAAGACGCTGCCGAGCTTGAGCGTGCCCTTGGTGAAGTTGGACAGGAAGAACACCACCGCGAAGGTGATGAGCGCCACGATCCAGCTCGCCGGGGTTCCCCAGATGGGGGTGCCCTCGCCGCCCGCCATGTACTTGACGGCGGTCGGGTACAGCGACACGCCGATGGTGAAGATCACCGTACCGGTCACGACCGGCGGGAAGAGGTTCTTCAGCTTGCTGTAGAACAGGCCGAACAGGATCGCCGCGGCGCCGCCGACGATCTCGCCGCCGAGCAGGGACCCGAACGAGAAGTCCGCGCCCATGGCCTGCAGGGCAGGCAGGAAGGCGAAGGAGACGCCCATCACGATGGGCAGGCCGCCGCCGATGCGGCGGAACGGCGCGAAGGCCTGCAGCGCGGTGTCGATGGCGGACAGGATGAGGGCGACCTGGATGATGTCGGTGCGCGCCTGGGCGTCCCAGTTATAGACCGACGCGATGATGATCGCCGGGGTGATGATGCCCGCGAAGGACGCCAGCACGTGCTGGAGGCTGCAGGGCAGCATGTCCTTGATCGGGGGCATGCCCTCGCGCGTGAACAGGGCGTCGTGCGAGGGGGCCGAGGAGCTTCTTGCCATATCTACCACAGCTTTCTTCCGGCTGCCGGCACATGCCTCCGGCAGCATTCCCGTTGGGTAAATCCTAAGATAGAAAATTATCGTATTCAATAATAATTTTTTAGCACGGTGTACGACATGGAAAACTCCTTAGCGTTTTCGCAGGTAGCACGTCCAGCGTAGAACAACCGCCCAGGGGGTTCGGAAAGAAAAACCGTTCACCGGCCGATTTCGACCGCCCGCAACGGGCCGATCCGACGGACGGCGGGAGCCGCCGGGGGACGGCGGCGGAGGTATGGCTATAATCGAGACGGCGCAGTAATGAGAAAATGTTATCGCTGCGTCGAAGACCCGGTAGAGCTGCAGGGAGGAACCGTGAACCCCACCGTCGAGAGCTTCATCCCCCTGGTCGACTTCCTCGAGGCGGTCCTGGGGGCGAACAACGAGATCGTCCTGCACGACTTCTCCGACCCCGACCACTCCGTCGTGGACATACGCAACGGCCAGGTGTCAGGGCGCTCCCTCGGCGCGCCGGCGACCGACCTCGCCGTGAAGATCATGAACGGCGCCTACGCCGACCGCCCCTTCATCGCCGGCTACACCACCCGCAGCGCGGGCGACAAGACCCTGCGATCCGCCTCGTTCATCATCCGGGAGGAGGGGCGCTGCGTCGGCATGATGTGCATCAACAGCGACGTCTCGCTCATCAACCGGCTCGACGACGTGGTCCGCAAGATCGTTGAGACCTACGGAAGGCTCCCCGCCGACCCCAAGGCGGGCGACGACCGGGCCCCCGCGGCGGGCGCCCCGCGCGCTGAGGGCCCCGAGCTGCCCGCCGCCCTCCCCTCGGTCATCGCGGCCCACGAGGTCGAGAGCCTGACCGATTCCACGGCGGACCTCATCGCCCGCAACATCGAGGATCTGGTCGAGCAGCGGGGGCTCGTCCTCGCGGAGCTCGGGCAGGCGGAGCGCATCGACATCATCCGCACGCTCAACGCCAACGGCATGTTCCTGCTCAAGGGCGCCGTGGCGAGCTGCGCGGAGACCATGGGGATCTCCGAGCCGAGCGTCTACCGCTATCTGCAGAAGGTGCGCAGGGAGTAGCGCCCCTCACGGCCCCGCGGCGCGCGGCGGCCCCCATCCGGCCCCGTCCGGCCCCTGGAACGACGAAGCCCGGTGCCCCCTGAGGAGGGCACCGGGCTTTCGCTACCGGATCGGTTCCGCCGCGCGGGGCGCTAGACGGATGCGATGACCTCGATCTCGACCAGGCCGCCGGCGGGCAGGGCGCCCACCTGCACCGCGCTGCGCGCGGGGAACGGCTCGGTGAACTTGGAGGCGTACACCTCGTTCACCTTCGCGAAGTCGGCGATGTCGGCCAAAAAGACCGTGGTCTTGACCACGTTGTCGAAGGTCGCGCCCGCCTCGGCGAGCAGCGCCTCGACGTTGGCGAGGGACTGGGCGGCCTGCGCCTCGACGCCCTCGGCCAGCGTGCCCGTGGCGGGGTCGATGCCCAGCTGCCCGGACAGGAACACCAGGTCGCCCGTCTTGATGCCGGCGGAATAGGGACCGAGGGCGGCAGGGGCCTTATCGGATGCGATGACGTTCTTGTCCATGCTTGCTCCTTTGCGATAGACGGGATACCGGACGATGCCGCGACGGGCGCCGGGGTCCGGAGGCATACGGGACCCCGGCGCCCGTCGGCTGCGGGGCCCGGAGGCACGAACGGCCCCGACGCTTGCGCGTGGCCCCGATGCTAGCTCAGCCGACCAGGGGGTGCAAGGCACGGGACAGAAATGATAATAATTTTTCCTCGAATGCTCTCACAGCAGCCGCGAGCGGAGGGGAGCGCCGCGGTCGCGGCCCCGGCCGGGCTATCCGGCGTCCCGCACGGCGGCGATCAGCGCGTCGGTCTGCTCGACCATCCACTCGACGTCCTCCGCGCATCCGCCCTCGATCCAAGCGCGCGCCATGCCGACCGCGCCGCGCGCCGCGAACTCGATCCGGTACTCCAGGATCCGCTTGCGCTCCCCGGTGTCCGCGTCGCCCCGCCCGGCTTGCTCCGACCAGGCGTCCAGGCAGCAGGAGCGCACCACCGCCACCGCGTCGCCGAAGAAGGCCTCGTTGGACCCCTGCCCGAACACGAGCGCGAAGACCTCCCGGTTGTCGCGGAAGTACTCGTACACCGAGCGCAGAAAGCCGCGGGCGCCCGAGGTCATGAGGTCCCCCGCCTGCTCGGAGGCGACGTTGGCGAGCGTCATCCTGAATTCGGCGCGCATGGCGTCGAACATGTCGTAGACGTCCTGGAAGTGCGCGTAGAACGTCGAGCGGTTCACGTCCGCCATCCGCGTGAGCTCCGTGACGGTCACGCTGCTTAAGGGCCGGTCCCGCAGCAGCGTCGCGAGCGCGGCGTAGAGCGCCTCGCGCGTCCGGCGCGTCCTGCGGTCGAGCCTGTCCATCGCCGGGCTGTGCCACCACGCCGGCGTCTCGAACCCCCGCTGCATACCGTCTCCTCCCCTTCTGCACAAAGGCTGCATGGGACCGCCCGCCAATCCGGCGCCCGAGCGACGGGTACGCGACGCACGGGGCCGCAGATGTCGGGTATCCGACGAGGGGGCGGTCCATTGGTGATTGCGTAATCATACCTTAAACACAACACTTGTCGATAAACGAACAAGTGAGGTGAAACTATGGGAAACCAAAACGGGAACGGGCCCGCGGCGCTCAGGTTCAGCCGCGCGCTGCTCGCCCATCGGACCGCGGTCATCTGCGCGTTCGCGATCGCCACCGTCGCCGCCGCCCTGTGCGTGCCCCGCGTGGCGGTCAACTACAGCATGACCGACTACCTGCCGCAGGACACGCCGTCCACGCGGGCGCTCGACCAGATGGAGGAGACCTTCGGCGCGGGCGTCCCCAACGTGCGGCTGTACGCCCGCGGCATCGACCTCGCCGCCGCAGACGGCCTGGCCGACGCGCTCTCCCGGACGGAGGGCGTGGACGAGGTGATGTGGCTCGGCACGCAGGTCGACGTGAAAGAGCCGCTCGAGGTCGCGGACGCCTCCGCGGTCCAGGCGTGGAAGACCGACGACGGGTTCCTCTTCCAGCTGGTGGTGGACGAGCGCGACGGCCAGGACAACGTCGCGCGCGTGCGCGCCGCGGCGCGCGACGCAGGCGCCGACCCCGCGCTGTCGGGCAGCCTGGTGAGCACCGTCGCCATGCAGCAGTCGGCGTCGAGCGAGGTGAGGCTCATCCTCGCCGCGGCCGTGGCGATCGTGGTCGCCATCCTGCTCGTCACGTCCCACTCCTGGTTCGAGCCGGTCGTGTTCCTCATCCCCATCGGCGTGGCCATCGTGCTCAACATGGGGTCGAACATCTTCATGGGCGAGATCTCGTTCGTGAGCCAGATCTGCGGCGCGGTGCTGCAGCTCGCCGTGTCCATGGATTACGCGATCGTGTTCCTGCACCGCTTCCGCTCCATGCAGCTCACGTTCGACGACCCCGTGGAGGCCATGGCCCACTGCATGCAGCGCAGCTTCACCATCGAGCTGTCGAGCGCCTCGGTCACCTTCTTCGGCTTTTTGGCCCTCACCGTCATGCGCTTCGGGATCGGCGTCAACCTGGGCATCGTGCTCGCGAAGGGTATCGTCTTCAGCTTCCTGTCGGTGATCTTCCTCATGCCCTGCCTCATCCTGCTGTGCCTGCCCGTCCTCGACCGCTTCGAGCACCCCTACCTCGTGCCGTCGCTCGACGGGTTCGCCCGCGGCATCCAGCGCGTCGCCGCGCCCGTCGCGCTCGCGATCGCGCTCATCGCCATCCCCTGCTACCTGGGCGAGGGGCGCACGGACTTCCTGTACGGGCCCGGCGACGCGGTCCCCGCCGACAGCGAGGCCGGCCGCGAGGACGCGAGCGTGCGCGAGGCGTTCGGCGCCGCCGAGACCTGGGTCGTCATGGTCCCCGAGGGCCGCTGGGCCCAGGAGCAGGCGCTCGTCCGGGACCTCGAGGCGATCGACGGCATCGACGGGGCGACCTCCTACGTCACCGTGGCGGGCGCCGCCATGCCCGTCGAGGTGGTGCCCGCAGACCAGCTCGACCAGGTGATCTCGGGGGGCTGGTCGCGCATCGTGCTCACCACCGACGTCGAGGGCGAGGGCGAGGCGGCCTTCGCGCTCGTCGAGCGGGTGCGCGATGCCGCGGCGGGGCGCTACGGCGACGACTACCTGCTCGCGGGCAACGTCGTTTCGATCTACGACCTCAGGGACACCGTGCACCAGGATTCCGCACCGGTGAAGTTCTTCACCGTGGCCTCCATCGGCATCGTGCTCGCCATCATGTTCCGCAGCCTGTCGATCCCCGTGCTGATCCTCGCCGCCATCGAGGTGTCCATCTGGATCAACCTCGCCGTGCCCTACTTCGCCGGAAGCTCCCTGTCCTATATCGGCTATCTGGTCATCGACTCCGTGCAGACCGGCGCCGCCGTGGACTACGCCATCGTCCTGGCGCGCGAGTACTTCGACCGGCGCCGGCACGAGGGCCCCGCCGACGCCTCGCGCGACGCCGTCGCCTCCGCGGGCGTGCCCATCGCGACGAGCGCCTCGATCCTGGTGCTCGCCGGCCTCATGATCCGCCTCATCTCCACCAACGGGATCATCTCCCAGCTCGGCACCCTCATCTTCCGCGGCGCCCTCATCTCGGGCGTGATGATGTTCCTCTTCCTCCCCTACCTGTTCCGCCTGTTCGACGGCCTCGTGCGGCGGACCTCCTGGCATCTCGCGGTCTGGCGGCCCGGCGACGGCGCCGGACGGTCCCCGACAGGCGAGGCCCCCGGCCGCGGCGACGGGGCGGAGACGGCCCGCGACTGCGGCTGACCACCCGCGGCGGCCGGCGGGCGCCCGAGCGTTCGGGCGCCGCGTCTCCGCCCTGCCCCCGAACGCGGCGGGCGCGCCCTGCGCGCCGCGCGCATCTTCGCACCAACCCCTCGATGAAAGGCATCACCATGAACAGCACCCCTGTCGAACACCCCCATGCGACCCGCCGTCAGACCGCCGAGGCCGTGGGGCGCGTCCTGCTCACCGGCACGCTGGCGGGCTCCCTCGCCTGCACGGTCGGGGCCGTCCCGATGCTCGCGCACCCTGCGGCCGCCTTCGCCCAGGATGCCGCGCAGGCGGCCGCCGGCGGCGCCGGCCCGAAGGACGAGACGGTCTACATCAGGACCGCGCCCGACGGCTCGGTCACGGGCATCTACGTCGTGAACAAGTTCGAGCTCACCGGAAGCGCCCGCATCGCCGACCCGGGCTCCTACGCCTCCGTGGAGAACCTCAGCACCACCGACGCCCTGTCGCAGGAGGACGGATCCGTCGTCGCCGACGTGCAGGGCACCGGCCCCTTCTACTACCAGGGCGACCTCGACCCCGCGACCGCCCTCCCCTGGGGCGTGCACGTGTCCTACCGGCTGGACGGCGAGCCCGTGGACGCCTCCGCGCTCGCCGGCGCCTCCGGTGAGCTGCAGATCGAGCTCGCCGTCGACGGGAACGGGGGCGACGCGAACCTGGCGGACTTCGCCGGCAGCTGCGTGGTGCAGGCGCAGGCAACGTTCGACGAGGAGCGCTTCGAGCTCACGGACGCAGGCGGCACCACGGCGGCGCACGCGGGCGGCGACACGGTGCTCACGGCCATGGTCCTGCCCGGCGAGGACGCGACCTTCACGGTCACCGCGCAGGTGAGGGACTTCTCCTACGACGGCTGGCAGATCACGGCCATGCCCCTTTCGATGGCGATCGACGTCAGCGCCGAGACGTCCGGCCTCTCGGAGCAGACCGGCGAGCTCGAGCAGGCGACCTCGTCGCTCGCCACGGGGTCGGGGTCGCTCGCCGAGGCGCTCTCGACGCTCTCGGACGGCGCCGGGGCGCTCGATGCGGGCGCGGCGTCCGCGGCGGACGGCGCGGAGCGGCTCGCGGGCGGCGCCGCGTCGGTGCAGGGCGGCGCCGACGAGCTCGCATCCGGGGCACGGGACCTCGCGTCCGGCGCGGCGTCCGCGGCGGACGGGACGGCGCGGCTCGCGTCCGGGATCGACACCGTCTCCGCGGGCGCATCGAAGCTGGACGCCCAGGGGGAGAGCCTCGCCGATGCCGTGTCGTCCCTCGACGAGGGCGCGCGCGGCCTGCAGCAGGGGGCCTCGCGGGTGAGCGGCGGTGCGTCCCAGCTCGCCGCGGGCATCGCCTCGGCGTACGACGGCGTCGCCGGAAGCGCGGGCGAGCTCGCCGACGCGCAGGCCGGCTACGCCCAGGCGTTCGGCGACCTCCAGGCCGCGCTCGAAGGCGGGGACGTCGCCGCAGCCGCGGACGCCGCAGCCCGCGTGGACGCCGCCGCCCGCGCGATGGCGCAGGCGAGCGGGGCCGCCGGGGCCGAGCAGGCCCTCGGGGGCCTGGTCGGCGGCGCCCAAGACCTCGCCTCGGGCGCGGAGGAGCTGACCGAGGGCGCATCGCGGCTCGCCGAGGGGACCGCGGGGCTCGCCGAGGGCGTGGGGGCCTACCGCGCGGGGGTCGGTGCGCTCGCGGGCGGCATCGACGGCGTGGCCGCCGGGGCGTCCGACCTGAACGCGGGCGCGGCCGCCCTGGCTGACGGCGCGTCCGGCGCGGCGGCGGGCGCCGAGCGGCTCGCCGCGGGCGCCGGCGACGTCGCCGACGGGGCGCGGGAGCTCGAGGACGGCACCGCGACCCTCGCCGACGGGACGGACGCGCTCGCGGCCGGGGCCGCGCAGGCGCACGCCGGCTCGCTCGGCCTCTCGGAGGGCGCGGCGCGGCTCGCCGACGCCTGCGCGGGCCTCGACGGGAAGGTGCTCGAGCAGCTGCAGCGCCAGATCGACGAGAAGCTCGGTGCGGGCTTCACGCCGCACTCCTTCGTCGACCCCGCCAACACGGAGGTCGGGCGCGTCCAGTTCACCTACGTGGTCGACGGCGTGAGCGAGCCCGAGGCGCCCGCGGCGCCCGAGCGGCAGCCCGCCCAGGAGTCCTTCCTCGACCGCCTGCTCGCCGTCTTCAGGTAGCGCATCGGCGCCCGCCCACCCCCGCGGCGCCGATGCGGCGGGGCTTCGGCGCGCGGAGGCGGCGGCGCCCGTGCCCGGGCGCGCATACGGAGAAGTTCTGCAGCGCGCGCCCGGGCGGTATACTCAGGTTCGAAACCGCTCGATACCTGCAGAAAGAACGATATGAACGACGATGTGGAACGCCTTGCCGCACCGCGGCGCCCCGAGCTGCTCGCCCCCGCCGGCGGCCCCGAGCCCTTCGCCGCGGCCCTCGCCGCGGGGGCGGACGCGATCTACTGCGGCATGGGCTCCTTCAACGCCCGCCGCAAGGCGGAGAACTTCACCGACGGGACCTTCTCCGACGCATGCCGCGCCGCCCATCTCGCCGGGGCGCGCGTCTACGTGACGGTGAACGTCGTCATCAAGGACACCGAGATGGCCGACGCCCTCGAGCTGATGCGCCGGTGCGCGCGGCTCGGCGCCGACGCCTTCATCATCCAGGACTGGGGTCTGTTCTTCGAGGCGCGCCGCCTCATGCCCGAGCTCGAGCTCCACGTGTCCACGCAGGCGAACGTCCACGACCTGCGCGGCGCCCGGTGGTGCCGCGAAGCCGGCGCCGACCGCGTGACCCTCTCCCGCGAGCTCTCCGTCCCCGAGATCGCCCGTATCGCGCAGGCGGGCATAGACCTCGAGGTCTTCGCCCACGGCTCCATCTGCTTCTCCTATTCGGGGCTGTGCCTGCTGTCGAGCTTCGCCTGCTCCGGCCGCTCGGCCAACCGCGGCATGTGCGCCCAGCCCTGCCGCCTGCCCTACGAGCTGCTCGACGCCGACGGCTCCCCCATCCCGCTCGCGGGCCGCGACCGCGCGCTCTGCCCGCGCGACAACTGCACCGCCGACATGCTGCCCGCGCTCCTCGAGGCCGGGGCCGGGGCGCTCAAGCTCGAGGGGCGCATGAAGGCGCCCGATTACGTGCACTCCGTGACGCGCGCCTACCGCGAGGCGCTCGACGACGCGCTGTCCGGCCGGCGCGCGGGCGACGACGAGCTCGCCGACCGTGCACGCCGCCTCAAGCGCTGCTTCAACCGCGACTTCACGAGCGCCTACCAGCACGGGACCTCGGGCGACGAGATGATGAGCTACGAGCGCTCCAACAACCGGGGCCAGGTCGTGGGCGAGGTGCTCGGCAGCCGCCCGGCACGCCGCGACACGCGCGGGCTGCACCCCGACGACCGCCGCGTGCGCGCCGCGGTCGTCCGCATCGGGCTCGACGAGCCGGTGGGCGCCGGCGACCTGCTCGAGCTGCGCCATGCCGCCGAGCCCGACCGCTTCCTCACCGTCATCGCCCCCGCCGACGCGCGCGCCGGCTCCGCCATCGAGTACCGGGCCGCCCGCGCCATGCCCGCCGGCGCGACCGTCCGCCTCATCCGCAGCCAGGCGGCGCTCGACGAGGCGGAGGCGGCCCTGCACCGCGAGGTCCCGCGGCGGCGCGCGGTCGACGTGCGCGTGCGGGCGCGCATCGGGGAGCCGTTCGCGGTCGAGCTCTCCTGCGCCGACGACCCCGCGCTGACCGCGCGCGCGGAGGGCTTCGCGGTGGAGCCCGCGCGCACGCGCCCCGTCACGCGCGACGACCTCGTCGAGCACGTCGGCCGCATGGGGGGATCCCCGTTCACGGCAGCGTCCTTCGAGGTCGAGCTGGACGAGGGCTGCGGCATGGGCTTCTCGGCCGTCCACCGGGTGCGCGCCGAGGCGTGCGCCGCGCTCGAGGACGCCCTGCTTCGCGGCTACCGCGCCCGCTCGGAGCGCCTCGCCGCCCTGCCGGCGTTCGCGGGCACCGCCCTGACCGCGGACACGGACCCCCGCCCCGCGCGCGAAGCGGAGGCACCCGAGCTCTGCGCCGTCGTCGCCGACCCGCAGGCGGCGGATGCGGCGCGCGGGGCGGGCGCGACGCGCATCTACATGGCGGTCGACGCGCTCGCCGCCGCGGGCATGGGCCCGGATGACGCGGCCGGGGCGGGCGTCGTCCCCATCCTCGACGAGGTGAGCCGCGAGGCGGACCTCGCCCGCCTGGACCCCTGGGTGCGCGCGGGCGCCCCCGTGGCCGTGGGGACCGTCTCCGAGCTCGCGCTCGCCGCCGGGCTCGGGGCCCGGGCGGAGGTCCGCAGCTGCCTTCCCGTGCACAACGTCGCCTGCATCCGCGCCCTCGAGCGGCACGGCGCGCACGGGTTCTGGCTCTCCCCCGAGCTCACGCTCGACGAGATCGAGCGCATCGCGCCGCACGCGGCGACGCCGCTGGGCATGGTCGTGTCCGGGCGGCCCCGCGTGATGACGAGCGAGCACTGCATCCTCCAGGTGGCCGGCGCCTGCATCCACGACTGCCCGCGCTGCCGCCTGCGGGAGCGCTCCCTCTCCCTGCGCAACATCGACGGGCGCGTCCTCCCCGTCCGCACCGACGTCCACGGCCGCTCGCGCCTCTACGCCGACCGCCCGCTCGACCTCGCCCCCCAGGCGAGCCGCCTGCTCGCCGCGGGCGTCACCCGCTTCGCCGTCGACGGGACCCTGCTTCCCGCCGACGAGGTCGCCGGGCTCGTCGCCCGCATGCGCCGCGCCCTCGACGCGGCCCTGGCCGGGCGCAGGCCGCCGGCGCGGCTCGCCGGCGCGCAGGCGGGCTGCCTGTTCGTCGGGGTGGACTGACATGGGCGCCCCCGCTGGCGGCGGGGCCGCCGACGCGCCCCGGATCCTGCTGGAGACCGACCGCCTCGTCGCCGTGGACAAGCCCGCCGGCATCATCGTCCACGGCGACGGCACGGGAACCCGGAACCTCACCGACCTGCTCCGCGCCCGGCTCGCCGAACGGGGAGGCGATGGGCCCGCGCGCGCCGGGGAGCTGCAGCCCCTGCAGCGGCTCGACCGCGACACCTCGGGCATCGTGCTGTTCTCCGCCGCCAAGGCGACCCAGCCCGCCTACGACCGGCTCATCGCCGAGCACCGCATGGAGAAGACCTACCTCGCCATCGCCTGCGGCGTCCCCGCCTGGGACGAGCGCACCCTCACCTGGCCCATCTGCCGCGATCGCCACGACGCGCGGCGCATGAGGACGGGGCGCGCCGGCAAGCCCGCCGTCACCCATGTCCGCGTGCTCGACGCGCGGCGCAGCCCCCAGGGCCCGCTCGCCCTGCTCGAGGTCCGCATCGAGACGGGCCGCAAGCACCAGATCCGCGTGCACCTCGCCCGGGCCGGCCTGCCGATCGCCGGGGACGCGCTCTACGGGAGGACGGACGGCGCCGGCCTCATGCTGCATGCGGCGCACCTCTCCTTCGCCGACCCCGTCGACGGGGCCGCGATCGACATCGCCTCCCCCGCGCCCGAGCGCATGCGGGCCCTGTTCCCCCGGACCCTGCGCGCGCGGTAGCCGGGCGCCGCCCCGCCGCCGCGCCGCGGCGCAGCCCCGCAGCCCGTCGCCCGCTGCGGCGGGCGCATCACCAGGGCTGGGCGCTCACCTCGATGCTCGCGTACGGCGGCGCATCGAACAGCGGCACCTCGAAGGGGACGGTCCCGCCCTCCGCCGGGAGGTCCGTGAACCCCGAGTCCCCGTACACGATCGCCCCCTGCTCGTCGCGCAGGATCACGCTGACCAGCACCATCGAGTACTCCCAAGGGGTCGGACCGCTCCCGGCGTCGGCCAGCCTCAGCTCCCCGACCGCCTTGAGGCTCCCGTACCCGTCGTCCACCGCCCGCACGTCCGTCGCCTCGAACCGCGCCGCCGAGCCCTGCGCGCCCGACAGCTGGTAGCCGGCGGGCTCGACGGCCTCGAACTCGACCGTGCTCACCGCGGAGCCGTCCCCGGCGATCCCGCCGTAGGACAGGGTCTCCCCCGGCATGATGGAGCCCAGCGCCATCGTGGAGGTGAAGACGACCGACCCCTCCCCGTCGCGCCCCGTGATCCGGAACTCCGGGAAGTCGATGCGCGTCCGCCCCCCGTCGTTCGCGAGGCTGATGCCGTAGTGGATGTAGCCCCCGGAATCCGCCATCCAACCGGACTCAGCCACGCGCAGGACGGGAGCCTCCGCAGGGGAGGCGGGCGACGCGTCGGCAGACGACCCGTCGGGGAGCGCTCCCTCCCCTGCGGTCGACCCCGTCCCCGCGGGCGCCTCCGCCTCCGACGACGCCGGGGACGACGGGTCCCCGCCCTGCCCCCGCAGGGCGTCGGACGCGGGCCCCAGGAGCGCGAAGGCGAGCCCCGCGGCGGCGACGCCCAGAACGGCGGCGAGCGCCGCGACGGGCGGGAGGCCCGGTACGGACCGGCGCGCATCGGGCCGGGCCCCGGGTTCGGGCACCGCCCCGCCCCGGGCGCCGCCGGCCGGCGCGTCGCCCGTGACGCCTCCCGACGGCTCCGGGAAGGCGCATGCGCCGTCCGTCGCGGTCGGTCCAGCCGATGCCGCGCGCACCGCCTCGGCGAACGCGTCGGCGGTCCGGTAGCGCGCGCTCGGCTCGAACGCGCACGCGCGCTCGACCACGCGGCGCAGGGCGGGGTCGACCGCCTGCGCGTCGGCGAGCAGGCCCTCGAAGGACCCGTCGTCCGGACGCACCCCGACCAGCAGGTAGGCGAGGACCCGTCCGAGCGCGTAGACGTCCGAGCGCTCGTCGGCGGGGGCGAACCCGTGCTGCTCGGGGGCGGCGAACCCCCAGGTCCCCAGGGCGCGCCCCGGCGCCTCGCCCGCCTCCGACGCCATGCGCGCGATGCCGAAGTCGATCAGATGCGCGCCGTCCGCCGCCAGGATGATGTTGGCGGGGGCGATATCCCGATGCACGATGCCGTGCCCATGGAGGTCCGCGACCGCCTGGGCGACCTCCGCCGCCGTCCGCGCCGCGTCGGGGGCCTCCATGCGCCCGCCTGCCTCGACGACCTGCTCGAGTGTGCTGCCCGGCAGGTACCCGTACACGGCGACGAAGGCGTCGGGGAGCTCGTAGGTGGCGACCACCTGGGGCAGCCGCGGGCTCGAGCAGTCCGCCAGGCGCGCCCACACCGCGCGGTCCGCCAGCTCGAGGGGGATCTTCTTGCGTACGAAGGGGCCGGCGCCATCGAGGGTCACGAGCTCCGTGAGCCCTCCCGCGCCCCGGGCGAGGACGCGCTCGACGCGGTAGGCGTCGTCGATCCCCATCGCATGCATGGCCTGCTCGTCGCTCAAGCCGGACGCTCCCCTCCTGCGCATCGCGTCGGACCTCCTCCCCGTCGTGTAACGGACGCATGGGAAATTATCGCCTGTCACCATTTTCCCGGGCACGTGGGAAATTATCACCTGTCACTTTTTTCCCGCCTGTCGATCGGTATGGTGACAGATGGCGGTCGGGAGGGCGCGGCCCCTACAGCGGACCGGTCCCGAACAGGGTCCGCTCGCCCAGGCGCCACAGCGCATCGTCGCACTCCTCGCGCGTGCGGCCGCGGTCCAGGCACCAGATGACGATGGCGTCGCGGCGGTCCTTCGCCCACAGCTCCGACACGCCCGCAAGCCGCAGCAGGCGCTGGGCCTCGATCAGGCTGCAGGAGAGCCCGAAGGCGAGCATGATGGCATGGTCGCGGCCGGGCCTGCTCTTGCCGGCGAAGATATCGTAGGCGAAGGTGGCGTTGAGACCGGAGCGCCTGATGACGTCGGCCCGCTTGCGCCCCCGGGCGTCGAGCAGCCCGCGGAGGTACTCCGGGAGCGTGCGGTCGATCGTGTCGCCGACGCGCAGGTACTCCTCGGGCGTCGCCGAGGCGCGCAGCCGCTCCAGCAGGTCCTCCGTCAGCTTCTCCTCGGCCATCCCGCACCCTTCCCTCCGTCCGATGACGCCATCCCATGGTACCGCAGGCGGCGCGGATGCGGCGACCGTCACCTCGTGGCGGATCGACGGGCCGAACCGGCCCCAAAACGAAAAAAGGGAGCGCCCCCGAGGGGACGCTCCCAGAGCTGTTGGCGTGAACGCCGGATGCGGTTTAGAACTCGGCGCCGCACTTCTTGCAGACGCGCAGCTTGTTCTTGCCGTCCTTCTTGTGGCCGACGCGGGTGGCCTGGCCGCACTTGGGGCAGATGAGCATCACGTTGGAGGCGTCGATCGCGGCCTCCTGCGAGACGATGCCGCCCTGCTGGTTCTGGGCGGTGGGCTTCATGGCCTTCTTGACGACGGCCACGCCCTCGACGACGACCTTGCCCTCGGCGGGAAGCGCGCGCAGAACGGTGCCGGTCTTGCCGCGATCCTTGCCGGAGAGGACCTTGACGTTATCGCCCTTCTTGATGGACATAGACATAACGGTCTCCCCTAACTACAGGGTCTCGGGTGCAAGCGAGACGATCTTCATGTACTTCTTGTCACGAAGCTCGCGGGCGACGGGCCCGAAGATACGGGTGCCGACGGGCGAACCATCGTTGTTGATGACGACGGCGGCGTTGTCGTCGAAGCGGATGTAGGAGCCGTCCTTGCGGCGGACCTCCTTGACCGTGCGGACGACGACGCACTTGACGACGTCCTTCTTCTTGACGTTGGCGCCCGGGGTGGCCTCGATGACGGAGGCGACGATCACGTCGCCGATGCCGGCGTAACGACGCTTGGAGCCACCGAGCACCTTGATGCAGCGAACCTTGCGTGCACCGGAGTTGTCAGCAACCGTGAGCACGGTTTGCATTTGAATCATGGCAGTTCCTCCGAACTAGGAAACGATGAGAGGTGCGCCGCCGCATATGGGGCGAACGGGCGCCCCGCGATGCGGCGCACGTCATCGGGTGAAGCGAACGGTCTGGTTACTTGGCGCGCTCGATGATCTCGACGAGACGCCAGCGCTTCATCTTGGACAGAGGACGGGTCTCCATGACGCGGACGGTATCGCCCACGCCGGCGGTGCACTCCTCGTCGTGCGCGTGAAGCTTCTTGGTGGTGGTCATCATCTTGCCGTACTTGGGGTGACGCTTGCGCTCCGTGGTCTGGACAACGATGGTCTTGTTGCCCGAGATGGAGACGACGACACCCGTGCGGACCTTGCGCGCGTTACGCTCAGTCGTTTCAGACATGCTTTACTCCTGGATCTACTCGGCGGCAGCGGTCTTCTCCGCTGCGATCTGACGGGCGCGCTGCTCCGTGAGGACGCGGGCGATGTCCTTCTTCACGGTCTTGACGCGAGCGGTGTTATCCAGCTGGCTGGTGGCCATCTGGAAGCGAAGGTTGAAGAGCTCGGCGCGCATCTCCTTCAGCTTGTCGGCAAGCTGAGCGTCGGTGAGCTCACGGATCTCTGCGGGCTTCATTTACTTATCCTCCTCGGCAGCGGCGGTGGCGCTGGTACCCTCGGCGTCGTTGCGGATCAAGATCTTGGTCTTGATGGGGAGCTTGTGCTGCGCCAGGCGAAGGGCCTCGCGAGCGATCTCCTCGGAGACGCCGGAGATCTCGAACATGACGCGACCGGGCTTGACGACGGCCACCCACTCCTCCGGGTTGCCCTTACCGGAGCCCATGCGGGTCTCCGCGGGCTTCTTGGTGATGGGCTTGTCGGGGAAGATGGTGATGAACACGCGGCCACCGCGCTTCATGTAGCGGGTCATGGCGACACGGGCGGCCTCGATCTGGCGGTTGGTGATCCAATGGGCCTCGAGAGCCTGCAGGCCGTACTCGCCGAAATGCAGCTGGGTGTGGCCCTTGGCGCGGCCCTTCATGGAGCCACGCTGCACCTTACGGTGGAGAACACGCTTAGGGGCAAGCACTACTGACCCCTCCTCTCGGAATTACGACGGCGAGGACGGCTCGGGCCCTCGAGAGCCGGGTTGGGGACCGGCTGGCCGGGGAGCTTCTCGCCCAGATAGATCCAGACCTTCACGCCGCAGGCGCCCATGGTGGTGTGGGCGACGGCGGTGCCGTAGTCGATCTTGGCGCGCAGGGTGTGCAGGGGCACGCGACCCTCGCGGTACCACTCGCGACGGCCCATCTCGGCGCCGCCGAGACGACCGGAGCACTGGATACGGATGCCCTTGGCGCCGGACTTGCGGGCGGTCTGGACGGCCTTGCGCATGGCGCGGCGGAAGGCGACGCGGCCCTCGAGCTGCTCGGCGATGGACTGGGCCACCAGGGTGGCGTCGAGCTCGGGACGCTTGATCTCGATGACGTCGACGGAGAGGTGGCCGCGGTCGACGCCGACGACCTTCTCGAGGTCGTGGCGCAGGCTGTCGATCTCGGAGCCCTTCTTGCCGATGACGATGCCCGGGCGGGCGGTGAAGATGATGATCTTCACCTTGTCGCCGGCGCGCTCGATCTCGACGCGGGAGACGGCGGCGCGGGACAGGCGCTTCTTCAGGAACTTGCGGATCTCAAGATCGTTGCCGAGGGTCTCGGCGTAGTTCTTGTCGGCGAACCAACGGGAACGCCAGTTCTCGGTGATGCCGAGACGGAAGCCGGTGGGGTAGACTTTCTGACCCATGCGCGCTTACGCCTCCTTTCCAGGAGCGACAACAATGGTGATGTGGCTGGTGCGCTTGAGGATGCGCGAAGCGGAGCCCTTGGCGCGGGGACGGATGCGCTTGAGCGTCGGGCCCTCGTCGACGTAGGCGTACTTCACGACCAGGTCGGCGGCACGCATACCGTTGTTGTTCTCGGCGTTGGCCACGGCCGACTTGAGGACCTTCTCGACGTCCACGGCAACGGCGCGGTTGCAGAAGTGGAGGATGTCGAAGGCCTGGGCCACGGACTTGTTGCGGATCAGGTCGATCACCAGGCGAGCCTTGCCGGGGGACACGCGAACGTACTTGGCCGTCGCGCGGACCTCGCGGGTCGCGGTGTCGGTGGACTTAGTTGCCATTTACGGTAAACCCCCTATTTGGCCTTGTGACCACGGAACGTACGGGTCGGCGCGAACTCGCCGAGCTTGTGACCGACCATGGACTCGGTGACGTACACGGGAACGTGCTTGCGACCGTCGTGGACGGCGATGGTGTGGCCGACCATCTCGGGGAAGATGGTGGACGCGCGCGACCAGGTCTTCACGACGTCCTTCTTGCCGGCCTCGTTCATCGCGACGATACGCGAAAGAAGGCGAGCTTCCACGAACGGGCCCTTTTTGAGACTTCTGCTCATAGGTGCTAACTCCTAAAAACTCGGTATCGACTACTTCTTGCGACGACGGATGATGAGGGCGTTGGAGACCTTCTTCTTGTTGCGCGTGCGGTAACCCTTGGTGGGCTTGCCCCACGGCGTGACGGAAGGACGGCCGGAGGTGTGGTTCTTGCCCTCGCCGCCGCCGTGCGGGTGGTCGACCGGGTTCATGACCGTACCGCGGACGGTGGGACGGACGTTCATCTTGCGCTTGCGGCCGGCCTTGCCGATGACGATGTTGGAGTGCTCGGCGTTGCCGACCTCGCCGACGGTGGCGCGGCAGGTGAGCAGGATGCGGCGCATCTCGGAGGACGGCATGCGCACGATGGCGTACTTGCCCTCCTTACCCATGAGCTGGCAGGCGGTGCCGGCCGAGCGGGCGATCGCGGCGCCCTTGCCCGGCATGAACTCGATGGCGTGGATCAGAGTGCCGACGGGGATCTCGGACAGCGGCATGGCGTTGCCCGGCTTGATGTCGGCGCCGGCGCCGGAGACGATCATGTCGCCGACCTTCAGGCCCTTCGGCGCGAGGATGTAGCGCTTCTCGCCGTCCACGTAGTGGAGCAGGGCGATGCGCGCGGAGCGGTTGGGGTCGTACTCGATCGTGGCGACCTTGGCGGGCACGCCGTCCTTGTTGCGCTTGAAGTCGATGACGCGGTAGCGACGCTTGACGCCGCCGCCCTGATGGCGGACGGTGATGCGGCCCGCGTGGTTGCGGCCGGCCTTCTTGGGAAGCGGCTCGAGGAGCGACTTCTCGGGCTTGGTCGCGGTGATCTCGGAGAAGTCCGAGATCGTCTGCCAACGCCTGCCGGCGCTGGTCGGTTTAAGGTGCTTTACAGCCATTACCTATCCCTTTCGAATCTATCCGCTCGCCACCGCAAGCTGGGATGCGGGTGCGGTGACACCGGATGTACCACGGTACCGGGCGGCTCCATCAAATGGGCCCGGTACACCTGCGCCCGGCCTTCCGGCCGGACCGTGAGCGAGCCGAGACCTTAGGCCTGGTTGCCGAAGATCTCGATGGACTGGCCCTCGGCCACTGTGACGACGGCCTTCTTCCAGGAGCGGGTCTTGCCGGCGACGTAGCGCACGCGCTTGGTCTTGGGCTTGACCATGAGGGTGTTGACGCGGGTGACCTTCACACCGAAGATCTCCTCGACAGCATCCTTGATCTGGTACTTGTTGGCGTCCTTGTGGACCTCGAACGTGTACTTGTTCTGCTCCATCTGGGCGTAGGAGCGCTCGGACACGATCGGACGGATGATGATCTCGTGAGCGGTCATTTATGCGAGCACCTCCCCGAAGTGGGTCGCGATGTCGGCGGTCATCAGCAGGGCGCCGTTGTTGACGAGGTCGTAGGTGTTGGCCTCGGACGGCGTGATGATGAACGTCTTGGGGATGTTACGGAACGACAGGTAGGCGTTGATGTCGTCCTCGCGCACGATGATCGTGAGGCGCTTGCCCTCGAGGCCCAGGGCCTTGAGCATGGCGACGGCGGCCTTGGTGGACGGCTTCTCGAAACCGTAGTCGTCGACGAGGAAGAGCTCGTTGTCGCGCACCTTCGCGGAGAGCGCGGAGCGCATGGCGAGCTTGACCTCCTTGTTGTTCATACGCTTGGCGTAGGAACGGGGCTTGGGCCCGAAGATGACGCCGCCGTGGCGCCACTGGCCGGCGCGGGTGGAACCCTGGCGGGCGCGGGCGGTGCCCTTCTGGCGCCACGGCTTCTTGCCGCCGCCGGAGACCTCGGAACGGCCCTTGGTGGACTGGGTGCCCTGACGCCAAGAAGCCATCTGGCAGGTGACGATGTGATGCATGACGTGGATGTTCGGCTCGATGCCGTACACCTCGGGCGCGAGCTCGACCTCGGCGGCCGCCTTGCCCTCGCTGTTCTTTACTTCAAACTTAGACATGTAAGTGTTCTCCTTGGTATGACGCTGGACCAACTGGGTGGGGGCCCTTAGGCCATACGGATGGCGACCAGAGCGTTCTTGCCACCAGGGACGGCGCCCTTGATGAGCATGAGGTTCTGCTCGGCATCGATGCGGACAACGGTGAGGTTCTTCACGGTCACGCGCTCATCGCCCATGTGACCGGCCATCTTGACGCCCTTGAGGACGCGGGCGGGGTAGGCGCACTGGCCGATGGAGCCCGGATGACGCTTGAAGTGGGAGCCGTGGGTCATGGGACCGCGGCGCTGACCCCAGCGCTTGATGCGACCCTGGAAGCCCTTGCCCTTGGAGGTGCCGATGACATCGACCTTGGCGACGTCGGCGAAATCGGCGACGGTGACGACCTCGCCGACCTTGTGCTCCTCGCCGTTCTCGACGCGGACCTCGCGCAGGTAGCGGACGGGCTCGACGCCGGCCTTGGCGAAGTGACCGGCCATGGGCTTGTTGACGTTCTTGGCCTTGATGTCGCCGAAGCCGATCTGGACGGCATCGTAGCCGTCGGTGGCCTGGGTTTTAACCTGCGAGACCGCGCAGGGGCCAGCCTGGATGACCGTGACGGGGACGACGTTGTCGTTCTCGTCCCACACCTGGGTCATACCGATCTTGCGGCCGAGAATCATGCTGATCATTCAATGATCCTAACTCTCGGTGGTCTTGGGACTCTGCATCCGCCCCTTGCGGATGCCCCTAGAGGACCACTACTGACATGCGTGCCCGAAGCTTTGCATCCGACCCGGCTCCTCGCGCGCACGGCAACCCGTTCGCGTGCATGCTCTGAGCAGGCAGAATCCTCCCCTATCGAGGCACAGCTCGTTCAGTATACACGCGCACGGGCGTGTCCATATTTTCTTCGCAATGAATTGCCTGCTCAGACGGCGCAGCGCGCCGGTCCGGGGCGGTGCCGGGCGGTTCGGCGGCGGCGCCGTTTCCTCACGGCTCCTGGTTCGCGATCTCGAGGTTGGAGAACACCCCGGTCCGCTCATCGAAATCGAACACGAGGATGCAGCAGTTGCCGAGGGGGACATCCTGAGGGCAGGCCGCGGCATGCGCCCATGCGAGCTTGAACTGCAGGGTGAAGGACCCGTGGCTGACGGCGAGAACCTCCTGCGCGCGTGCGCCGCGCATGATGTCGGTGAGGGTGGAGACGGCGCGGGCGCGCAGCGCGCGGCTGCCCTCTCCCCCGAACGGGACGAGCGCCTCCCCCGGATCCCAGAGCTCGGCGGGGACCTCGCTGGCGGGACCGCCCTCGAAGGGCCCGTAGCTGCGCTCCTGAAGTCCCTCGACCGCCGCGATGCCGCACGGGGCGGCGAGGCCGGCGGCGCGCAGGTCGTCGCGCAGGACCTCGGCCGTCCGGAGCGCGCGCCCGAGCGGCGAGGAGAAGATGGCGCCGGGGGCGATACCGTGCTCCGTGAACCAGCGCGCCGCGCGATGGGCCTGCTCCAGCCCCCGCTCGGTCAAGGGCGAATCGCACCGCCCCTGCACCCTATGCTGCAGATTGAACTCCGTCTGCCCGTGCCGTACCAGATAGAGCCTCGCCATGGCGCCCTCCCCGTGAGCCGGATCGCCGTATCCCGCCCACCGATCGATCGCGGGCACCCCCTGTCGCGATGGCGATCGGACAGGGGATATCCCGCATCCCGCACTTCCGTCCCCTCTCCGAAGGGACCGTAAACGCAGGGTCGCCCCCGCGGCGCACCCGCGAAGGCCTCGCAGACCGACGGCCTGCGGGCGTTCGCGGAGAGAACCGCGGGGGCGACCCGATGGGAGCTGATGGGTCCCTGCGCTTACAGCTTGATCTCGATGTCGACGCCGGCGGGGAGGTCGAGGCGCATCAGCGAATCGACGGTGCCGCTGGTCGGGTCGAGGATGTCGATGAGGCGCTTGTGGGTGCGCATCTCGAACTGCTCGCGGGAGTCCTTGTCCTTGTGCGGCGAGCGGATGACCGTGTAGAGGTTGCGCTCGGTGGGCAGGGGGATGGGGCCGGACACGCGGGCGCCGGTCTTCTGGGCGGTGTCGACGATGAGCTTCGCGGACTGGTCCACGACCTCGTGATCATAGCCCTTGAGGCGGATCCTGATCTTCTGGCTAGACAACGTTACCTCCAAATGAGTTGCGAGGCCTTCCTCGCAATAGAACCTAGTACGTGCGAGGGGGCCTTAGGCGTTGCCGCCGGCCTTGGAAATGACCTCGTCGGTGATGGACTTGGGCGCCGGCTCGTAGGAGTCGAACTGCATCGTGTAGGATGCGCGGCCCTGGGTCTGCGAACGAAGGTCGGTCGCGTAGCCGAACATCTCGCCCAGCGGCACCTTGGCGCGGATGACCTTGGAGCCGGAGCGATCGTCCATGCCCTCGATCTTGCCGCGGCGGCCGGAGAGGTTGCCCATGACGTCGCCCATGTACTGCTCGGGGGTCTCGACCTCGACGGCCATGACCGGCTCGAGCAGGATCGGGTCGGACTTCTTGAGGGCATCCTTGATCGCCATGGAGCCGGCGATCTTGAAGGCGGCCTCGGAGGAGTCGACCTCGTGGTAGGAGCCGTCGAACAGGGTCACCTTGACGTCGACCACCGGGTAGCCGGCGATGACGCCGGTCTCCAGGGCCTCCTGGATGCCCTTGTCGATGGAGGGGATGTACTCCTTCGGCACGACGCCGCCGACGATGGCGTTGACGAACTCGTAGCCGAAGCCCTCCTCCATCTTCTCCAGCTTGATGACGGCGTGGCCGTACTGGCCGCGGCCGCCGGACTGGCGGACGAACTTGCCCTCGGCCTTCTCGACGTCGTGACCCGGGGCCTCACGGTAGGCGACCTGGGGCTTACCGACGTTGGCCTCGACCTTGAACTCGCGCAGCAGGCGGTCGACGATGATCTCGAGGTGCAGCTCGCCCATGCCGGCGATGATGGTCTGGCCGGTCTCGTGGTCGGTGCGGACGGTGAAGGTCGGGTCCTCCTCGGCGAGCTTGGCGAGCGCGAGGCTCATCTTGTCCTGCTCGGCCTTGGTCTTGGGCTCCACGGCGACGTCGATGACGGGGTCGGGGAACTCCATGGACTCGAGGATGATCTCGTGGCCCTCGGAGCACAGGGTGTCGCCGGTGGTGGTGTTCTTGAGACCCACGGCGGCCAGGATGTCGCCGGTGCTGGCGCCGTCGACGTCGATACGGTCGTTGGCGTTCATCTCGAGGATGCGGCCGAAGCGCTCGCGCTGGCCGTTGGTGGCGTTGACCACGTAGGAGCCGGAGTCGACGTGACCGGAGTACACGCGGAAGAAGGTCAGCTTACCGACGAAGGGGTCGGTCGCGATCTTGAAGGCGAGCGCGGAGAACGGCTCGTCGTCGGAGGGCTTGCGGGAGTCGGCCTCGCCGGTCTTGGGATCGGTGCCCTCGACGGCCTCGACGTCGAGCGGGCTCGGGAGGTAGTCGACGACGGCGTCGAGCAGCTCCTGGACGCCCTTGTTCTTGTAGGCGGAGCCCACGAGGACCGGGTTGAGCTCGTTGGCCAGCACGCCCTTGCGGATGGCGGCCTTGAGCATGTCGACGGGGACCTCCTCGTCCTCGAGGACCATCATCATGAGCTCGTCATCGTACTCGGCGGCGGCGTCGAGCAGCTCGGCGCGCTTCTCGGCGGCGACGTCGGCGAACTCGGCCGGGATCTCGGCCATGGGCTCGGGGTAGGTCATGCCCTTGTCATCGGCCTTGAAGTCCCACGCGGTCATGGTGACGAGGTCGATGACGCCCCAGAACTGGTCCTCGGCGCCCATGGGGACCTGAATGGCCACGGCGTTGGCGTTCAGGCGCTCCTTCATGGTGTCGATGGCATGCCAGAAGTCGGCGCCCACGCGGTCGTACTTGTTGATGAAGGCGATGCGCGGGACGTTGAAGTTGCGGGCCTGGCGCCACACGGTCTCGGACTGCGGCTGGACGCCGGCGACGGCGTCGAACACCGCGACGGCACCGTCGAGGACGCGCAGGGAGCGCTCGACCTCGGCCGTGAAGTCCACGTGGCCCGGGGTGTCGATGATCTGGATGCGGTAGGCGGGACCCTCGCCGGCCTTGCCGCCCTTGTGCCAGAAGCAGGTGGTGGCGGCGGAGGTGATGGTCACGCCGCGCTCCTGCTCCTGGACCATCCAGTCCATGGTGGCAGCGCCCTCGTGGACCTCGCCGATCTTGTGGGTCTTGCCGGTGTAGTACAGGATGCGCTCGGTCGTGGTGGTCTTGCCGGCATCGATGTGGGCCATGATGCCGATGTTGCGGGTATCAGCAAGATTGTATTTCTTCTTAGCCACTTCGATTCCTCCCTGAGGTTACCAGCGGTAGTGCGAGAAGGCGCGGTTGGCCTCGGCCATCTTGAAGACGTCCTCGCGACGCTTGACGGAGGCGCCCACGCCGTTGGAGGCGTCGAGGATCTCGTTGGCGAGGCGCTCGGCCATGGTCTTCTCCTTGCGGGCGCGGGAGAAGTTGACGATCCAGCGGATGGCGAGCTGGGTGGCGCGACGGGAGTTGACCTCCATCGGGACCTGGTAAGTGGCGCCGCCGACGCGCTTGGGCTTGACCTCGAGCGTGGGACGGACGTTGTCCATGGCCTTCTTGAAGACGGCCAGGGCGTCCTGCTCGGACTTGGCGGCGACCATGTCGAACGCGCTGTAGACGATGCGCTCGGCGGTGGCCTTCTTGCCGTCCAGCAGGATCTTGTTGATGAGCTGCGTCACGAGGCGGTTGTTGTACACGGAATCCGGCTGGACCTCGCGATGCAGGTTCTTGGATGCACGACGCGGCATTATGAATCTCCTCTGATATACGTTCGCGGACGCGGTCGGGGCGCCTCATGCGCCGCCGCGCGGCCCGCGCGGAACGGTTCGTTGCTCGTGGGCTCGCTTACTTCTTGGGACGCTTGGCGCCGTAGCGGGAGCGGGCCTTCATGCGGTTGTTGACCGGAGCGCAGTCGTAGGCGCCGCGGATGATCTTGTAGCGGACACCGGGCAGGTCGCGCACGCGGCCGCCGCGGACGAGCACGATGGAGTGCTCCTGGAGATTGTGGCCCTCACCGGGGATGTAAGCGGTGACCTCGATGCCGTTGACCAGGCGCACACGGGCGACCTTGCGCAGAGCCGAGTTCGGCTTCTTGGGGGAGGTGGTGAACACGCGGGTGCACACGCCGCGCTTCTGCGAGTTGTGCTGCAGGGCGGCGTTCTTGGACTTGGCCGGCTTGGACTGGCGGCCCTGGCGGACTAGCTGGTTGATAGTAGGCAAAGCGTACTCCTTCTCGTAAGATTCCAGCTTTATACGAAGTGCAACGGCTTGAATCGAGGCGTCAGCATCCACCTTCGAAACACGCAGTTCGATAGGGTACGCGCGCGCTCCTGCGGTGTCAACAGACCACGCGTCCGGGCGTATCCCGTTTTTCGCCTATCCCCGTCAAATCTTCACATTCGCCCCGCCGCATGCGCTCCGGGAGGCCCGGACGGGGTTCCCGCACGTGGGCGGTGCGATCCGGTGCGGACCCGCCCCGCGTCCGTCGTGCGGGCGCTCGATTTACCGACCCCCTGCTTCCCGGGGCCGACGCGCCGTGGACCGCGCGCACGGGCGTTCCTATAATAGACAGGTCGCTTGTACCACGAACGCCGGGCCGCGCGCAGGGCGCGCCCGTGCAAGGAGGTTATGCCATGAGGGTCATCATACCCGTCGAGAACGAGCTCGGTCTCGCCGCCCCGCGCTCCGGCCACTTCGGCCATGCGGCCTACTTCACCGTCGCCACGATCGACAACGGCGAGGTCACCTCGGTCGAGACCATCAAGAACGTCGACCACGACCAGGCGGGCTGCGCCGGCGTGATCGATTTCGCGCTCTCCCAGAACGTCGACGCCATCATCGCGACCGGCATGGGCATGCCGCCCTTCACCCGCTTCACCGCCGCGGGCGTGACCGTCTACGCGGAGCGCGAGACCCCGCTCGCCGGCGACGTGCTCGCGAAGTTCGTCGCGGGCGAGGTCTCCCCCATGGACCCCGAGGCCGCCTGCCGCCACTAGGCGCGGACACGCCCCAGAGAACCCCCGAGCAGCCGCACCCTGATGCGGCTGCTTTTTTATGCCGGCCCCCCGACCGCCGGCAGGCCCTGCGCCCCGCGGGCCCGCCCGAAACAGCGGGCGGCCCGCCTCCCCCACGGGAGACGGGCCGCCGTCATGTGCGCCGGAGCGCCGCCGGGGACGGAGGGACCTAGTCCTCCTGCTCCTCCGGGTGCTGGGTGTCGCTGTCCACGAGCTGGTTCAGCAGCTCGTCGAGGGACGCCATGTCCTCGTTGATGATGCCGGAGCCGGCGTCCTTCTTCGAGGTGTCGGCCGGGGCGCCGAGCATCTCCTCATCGGAGTCGAAGTGGTGGCGCGGGGCGCTCGTGCCGAGCAGGATGTCGTCCGGGCCGTCCGGGCTGAACACCATCTGCAGCAGCTGGGAGAGGTCCTCCTCGTCCGCCACGTCGTCGTTGTTGTCGAGGATGTACAGGAGGTTGTGGGCCTCCAGACCGTCGCGCAGCTCCTCGATCGCCTTGGCGCCGATGCCGTCGATGCGCAGCAGGTCCTCCTCGGACTTGCCCACGAGGTCGCCGACCGTCTCGATGCCGACCTCGCTGAACTTGTTGGTCCAGCGCTGCGACACGCCGAGGTCGTCGAACAGGTACAGGCGCGCGTCCTCGGCGGAGATGGTGCGGCCGTTGCGGGTGAAGGAGCCGTCGCCGCCGCCGAACTCGTCGTAGCCGGTCCAGTCGAGCTGCTGCGGGAGCTGCTCGTCGAGCTCCTTGAGCTGCTCGGGAGCCCAATCGGGGAGGCTCTTGGCGGCAGGCGAGGTCGGCCCGTCGATGTTCACGTAGCCGTCGGCGGTGCGGTAGGTGAGCGCCGCGTTGGCGTAGGGCTTGAGGCCGGTGCCCGCGGGGATCTTCTTGCCGACGATGACGTTGGACTTGAGGTCCAGCAGGTGGTCCACCTTGCCCTCGATGGCGGCCTCGGTGAGGACGCCCGCGGTGCGGATGAACGACGCGGAGGACAGCCAGGAATCGATGGACGAGGCGGCCTTCAGGGTGCCCAGGATGACGGGCTCGGCTGCCGGCGCGGTGCCGCCGAGGAGGGCGACGCGCTCGACCTCGTCGGCGAACTCGTAGCGGTCGACGTACTGGCCGAGCAGGTACTTGGAGTCGCCGGGGTTGGTGATCTGGACGCGGCGCAGCATCTGGCGTGCGATGACCTCGATATGCTTGTCGTTCAGGTCGACGCCCTGGGAGGTGTAGACCTCCTTCACCGACTGCACGAAGGTGTGCATGGTGGACTCGATGTCGGTGAGCTTGCGCAGGTTGCGGAAGTTCACGAAGCCCTTGGTGATCTGGTCGCCGGCGCGCACCTCGCAGCCGTCCTCGATGCCGGGCATGAAGCGCACGGACGCCGGGACGCGGCGCTCGTCGAGCACGCGGCTCGGGTCGTCGGCGTCGGTGATGGTGAGCACGTACTCGGACTTCTCGGGCTTGACCGAGAGGGTGCCGGAGTACGGGGCGAGGTCGGCCTCGCGGCCGAGGATCTTCTCGTTGACGTTGCCGACGACGTCGAACATGCGGCCGACCGTGGGCAGGCCCTGGGTGATGTCGTCGACGCCCGCGACGCCGCCGGAGTGGATCGTACGCATCGTCAGCTGCGTACCGGGCTCGCCGATGGACTGCGCGGCGATGATGCCCACCGCGGTGCCGATGGCGACCGGGCGGCGGGTCGAGAGGTCCCAGCCGTAGCACTTCTGGCACACGCCGTACTTGGAGCGGCAGGTGAGCAGCGCACGCAGCTTGACCTTGGTGAGGCCCGCGTCGATCATGCGGCGGATGTCGTCGGTGCTCTCGATGTAGCCGTCGGCCTCGAACAGCACGGTGCCGTCGGGGGCCACGACGTCCTCGATGAAGCAGCGGCCCACGAGGTCGGCGTTGATGTCGTCGGTGCCCGGGATGATGAGGTTGTAGGTGATGCCCTCGGTCGTGCCGCAGTCCTCCTCGCGGACGATGACGTCCTGCGCCACGTCGACCAGACGGCGGGTCAGGTACCCGGAGTCGGAGGTGTGCGACGCGGTGTCGACGAGGCCCTTGCGGGCGCCGTACGTGGAGATGAAGTACTCGAGCGGCAGCAGGCCCTCGCGGAAGTTCGCCTTGATGGGGAGGTCGATCGTCTCGCCGGACATGTCGGCCATGAGGCCGCGCATGCCGCCGAGCTGGCGCAGCTGGGCCTTGGAGCCACGGGCGCCGGAGTCGGCCATCATGAAGATCGGGTTCTCCTCATCGAACTTGTCGAGCATCTTGGCCGCGACCTCGTCGGTCGCCGCGGTCCACTCGTTGACGACCTCGATGTGGCGCTCCTGCTCGTTGATGAAGCCGTCGAGGTAGTACTCGTTGATCTGGTCGACGCGGCGCTGCGCCTCGTCGAGGATCTGCGGCTTGTCCTCAGGGATGAGGGCGTCCCACAGCGAGATGGTGAGGCCGGCGCGGGTCGCGAAGTGGAAGCCCGCGTACTTGATGGCGTCCAGGATCGGGCCCACCTCGGCCTGCGGGTAGCGGTCGCAGCACTCGGCCACGAGCTTGGAGACGTCGCCCTTGACCATCTTGTAGTTGATGAACTCGTAGTCCGCCGGCAGGCACTGGCGGTTGAAGATGATGCGGCCGATCGTCGTCTCGAAGCGCGCGGTCTTGGAGCCGGTGACGTCGTAGTCGACGACGTCGGGGCGGCCGTTCTTCACGCGGAAGAGGCGCTGGCCGTCCTCGGTCACCACGTTGGCCTCGGCGGCGCTCACGCGGACCTGGATCTTGGCCTGCAGGTCGACCTCGGTGCGCGCGTCGTAGGCGTTCAGCGCGTCATCGAAGCTCGCGAACACGTGGCCCTCGCCCGGCAGCCCCTCGCGGGCCTGGGTGAGGTAGTACACGCCGATGATCATGTCCTGCGACGGCACGTTGACGGGCTTGCCCGACGCCGGGGAGCGCAGGTTGTTGGCGGACAGCATGAGCACGCGGGCCTCGGCCTGGGCCTGCTGGGACAGCGGCACGTGCACCGACATCTGGTCGCCGTCGAAGTCCGCGTTGAACGGGGCGCAGACGAGCGGATGCAGGTGGATGGCCTTGCCCTCGACGAGGACCGGCTCGAAGGCCTGGATGGACAGGCGGTGCAGGGTCGGGGCGCGGTTGAGCAGCACGAGGCGGCCGTCGATGACCTCCTCGAGGATGTCCCACACGAAGCTCGCGCCGCGGTCGATGGCGCGCTTGGCGCCCTTGATGTTCTCGACCTTGCCGAGCTCGACCAGGCGCTTCATGACGAAGGGCTTGAACAGCTCGAGCGCCATGGTCTTGGGCAGGCCGCACTGGTGCAGCTTCAGCTGCGGGTCGGTGACGATGACCGAGCGGCCGGAGTAGTCGACGCGCTTGCCCAGCAGGTTCTGGCGGAAGCGGCCCTGCTTGCCCTTCAGGGCCTCGGCGAGCGACTTCAGCGGGCGGCCGCCGCGGCCGGACACCGGGCGCCCGCGGCGACCGTTGTCGAACAGGGCGTCCACGGCCTCCTGCAGCATGCGCTTCTCGTTGTTCACGATGATCGCGGGCGCGTCGAGGTCGAGCAGGCGCTTCAGGCGGTTGTTGCGGTTGATGACGCGACGGTACAGGTCGTTCATGTCGGACGCCGCGAAGCGGCCGCCGTCGAGCTGCACCATGGGGCGCAGGTCGGGCGGGATCACGGGGATGACGTCCAGGATCATGTTGGCCGGGTCGTTGCCGCCCTTCAGGAAGGCGTCGACGACCTCGAGGCGCTTGACGGCCTTCTCGCGCTTCTGCTTCTGCCCGTCGGGGTCGGCGATGATCGCCTTCAGGGTCTCGGCCTCGCGCGGCAGGTCGATGGCGGAGAGCAGGTCGCGGATGGCCTCCGCGCCCATGTCGCCCTCGAAGTACATCGAGTAGTAGCGCTTCATCTCGCGGAACAGCGGCTCATCGGAGATGAGGTCGCGCTCGGAGAGCTGCATGAAGGCCTGGAAGGCGTCGGAGCGGAGCTGCTTCTCGTCCTTCGTCTCCTCCTCGATGTCCACGATGCCGGCGGCGATCTCCTCGGGGGTCAGCGGCTCCTCGTCGGAGAACTCGTCGAAGTTCTCCGGGTTGCCCTGCTCCTTCAGGCTCTCGATCTGGCGCGCGCACTCGGCGTCGATCTCCTCGAGGTCGGCGGCGAGCTCCTCGCGCAGGTCCTCGGCGTCGGCCTCGCGGGCCTCGTAGTCCACGTGCGTGATGATGTAGCTGGCGAAGTACAGCACCTTCTCCAAGTCCTTGGACTTGATGTCCAGAAGGCGGCTCATCGGGAAGCTCGTGGGGCTCTTGAAGTACCAGATGTGGCTGACCGGGGCGGCCAGCTCGATGTGGCCCATGCGCTCGCGGCGCACCTTGGCCGAGGTGACCTCGACGCCGCAGCGCTCGCACACGATGCCCTTGAAGCGGATGCCCTTGTACTTGCCGCAGGAGCACTCCCAGTCCTTGGCGGGACCGAAGATCTTCTCGCAGAACAGGCCGTCCTTCTCGGGCTTGAGGGTACGGTAGTTGATGGTCTCGGGCTTCTTGACCTCGCCGTGGGACCACGAGCGGATCTGGTCGGCGGAGGCGAGCGAGATCTTTACCGCGTCAAAATCAGTAGCTTCGAAATCTGCCACAGTCAACTACTCCTTATCGTTGGTGGAGGCGGCGAATGCATCGAGGAGGGCGTCGACGGCGTCGACCGAGGTGTCGACCTCGTCGAGCGAGGGGAGCTCGTCGAGCGCGTCGGCGGGGGCGTCCTGCGCGGCCTCGGTCGCGACGGGCGCGGGGTCGGCCTCGCGCAGCGGCTCGATGTCGAGCGCGAGCGAGCGGATCTCCTTGACGAGGACCTTGAAGGACTCGGGGATGCCGGCCATGGGGACGTTCTCGCCCTTGACGATGGACTCGTAGGTCTTGACGCGGCCCACGGTGTCGTCGGACTTGACGGTCAGGATCTCCTGCAGCACGTTGGCGGCGCCGTACGCGTACAGGGCCCAGACCTCCATCTCGCCGAAGCGCTGGCCGCCGAACTGGGCCTTGCCGCCCAGCGGCTGCTGGGTCACGAGGCTGTAGGGGCCCGTCGAGCGCGCGTGGATCTTGTCGTCCACCATGTGGCCGAGCTTCAGGATGTAGGACACGCCCACGGTGATCGGCTCGCGGAACTGCTCGCCGGAGCGGCCGTCGTAGAGCACGGTCTTGCCGAAGGAGTCGAGCTGCGTCACGAACTCGGGGCGCATGTGCTCGCCGTAGCGCTCGCGCGCCAGGTTGATCATGTTCTTGTTGGCGCGACGGATGACCTCGGCGATCTCGTCCTCCTTGGCGCCGTCGAACACCGGCGTCGCCGTGAAGAACGGGCCGGGCACGTAGCGGTCGGAGTCGGCGGAGTCCGGGTCCCAGCCGCAGGCGGCGGCCCAGCCGAGGTGGCACTCGAGCAGCTGGCCGACGTTCATACGGGAGGGGACGCCCAGCGGGTTCAGGATGACGTCGACCGGGGTGCCGTCGGCCATGTAGGGCATGTCCTCGACGGGCAGGACCTCGCAGATGACGCCCTTGTTGCCGTGGCGGCCGGCGATCTTGTCGCCCTGCTGGATCTTGCGGCGCTGCGCCACGTAGACGCGCACCTGCTCGTTCACGCCGGGCGCGAGGTCGTCGCCGTTCTCGCGGCTGAAACGCACCACGTCGATGACGCGGCCGTAGGCACCGTGCGGCATCTTGAGCGAGGTGTCGCGGACGTCGTGAGCCTTGGCACCGAAGATAGCCTTGAGCAGGCGCTCCTCGGCAGTCTGGGTGCTCTCGCCCTTCGGGGTGACCTTGCCCACGAGGATGTCGCCGGGGCCGACCTCGGCGCCGA
>DHCMC07803__coassemble_628_pt1 | contig 44398 bp, 36 predicted proteins | sample DHCMC07803__metabat2_low_PE_003 | metagenome-assembled genome bin DHCMC07803
GTTGCCGTACGGATCCCAGCTGCCCGCGATGCCCCCCGCGTCTCGCGCTCCTCGGCGCTCGCCTCCAAGGCCACCGGCTTCCCCATCGCCAAGGCCGCCGCGCGCCTGGCCGTGGGCTACACGCTCGACGAGATCGTCAACGACATCACGCGCGCCACGCCGGCGTGCTTCGAGCCGTCCATCGACTACTGCGTCGTCAAGGTGCCGCGCTTCGCCTTCGAGAAGTTCAAGGGTACCGATACGACGCTGTCCACGCGCATGAAGGCCGTGGGCGAGATCATGGCCATCGGCCGTACGTTCGAGGAGGCGTTCGGCAAGGCGATGCGCTCGCTGGAGGACGGCCGGACCGGCCTGCTGTCGGGCGGCGGCGACCTCACCGCGCTCGCCGAGGACGAGCTGACGCACGGCGTCTCCACGCCCACCGAGGACCGCATCCACTACGTGGTCGAGGCGCTGCGCCGCGGCTGGGGCGTCGAGCGCGTGCACGCGGCGTGCGGCATCGACCCGTGGTTCCTCGGCCGGATCGCCGACATGGTCGCCGTGCGCGAGGCGGTGCGCGGCCTGCGCGTCGAGGACATCGACGCCGACGCCATGCGCCTGCTCAAGCAGTACGGCGCGAGCGACGCCGAGATCGCCTGGCTCACCGGCTCCGATGAGCGCTTCGTTCGCGCCTACCGCAAGGGCCTGGGCGTGCTGCCGTCCATGAAGACGGTCGACACCTGCGCCGCCGAGTTCGCGAGCGCCACGGAGTACCACTACAAGACCTACGAGGCGCCCCTGCGCGCGGGCGCGGACGCCCGCCGCGCCGCCGCCCCCGACGAGGTGACGCCCGCCGACCGTCCCAAGGCGATGATCCTGGGCGCCGGGCCGAACCGCATCGGCCAGGGCATCGAGTTCGACTACTGCTGCGTGCACGCGAGCTACGCGCTGGCCGGCCGCGGGTTCGAGACGATCATGGTCAACTGCAACCCCGAGACCGTCTCCACCGACTACGACACGAGCGACCGCCTGTACTTCGAGCCGCTCACCTACGAAGACGTCATGGACATCGTGGACGTGGAGCGCCCCGACGGCGTCGTGGTCACGCTCGGCGGCCAGACCCCGCTCAAGCTCGCGCGCCTGCTGGCCGATTCCGGCGTCCGCGTGATGGGGACCCAGCCCGACGCCATCGACTGGGCCGAGGACCGCGAGCGCTTCAGTGCCCTGCTCGACCGCCTGGGCATCATGTACCCGCCCGCGGGCATGGCCACCTCCTTCGACGAGGCGCAGGAGGTGGCGGCGCGCATCGGCTACCCGCTGCTCGTGCGCCCCTCCTACGTGCTGGGCGGGCGCGGCATGATGATCGCCTACGACGCCGCGCACCTGCGCGAGTACATGGCGGAGGCCGCCCGCGTGAGCCCGGACTACCCGGTCTACCTGGACCGCTTCCTGGAGGGCGCCATCGAGTGCGACGTGGACGCCCTGTGCGACGGCGAGGAGGTCTACATCGGCGGCATCCTGGAGCACATCGAGGAGGCCGGCATCCACTCCGGCGACTCGGCGACCTGCATCCCGCCGTTCAGCTTCTCCGAGAGCCTGGTGGCGCGCCTGCGCGACACCACGCGGCGCATCGCGCTTGCGCTGGGGGTGCGCGGCCTGGTCAACGTGCAGTACGCCATCCAGGGCGAGACGGTCTACGTGATCGAGGCGAACCCGCGCGCGAGCCGCACCGTGCCGTTCATCTCCAAGGCGACGGGCGTGCCCCTGGCGAAGGCCGCGGCCTGCATCATGGCTGGCGAGGCGATCGCGGAGCTGGGGCTTCCGGCGGACGACCGCCGGCTGGACTGGTTCTGCATGAAGGAGGCCGTGATGCCCTGGGGCCGCTTCCCGGGGGCCGACGTGGTGCTCGGGCCGGAGATGAAATCGACCGGCGAGGTCATGGGCATCGCGAAGAGCTACCCGGAGGCGTACGCGAAAAGCCAGCTCGCGATCAGCTACGAGCTGCCGACGCCCGCCGCGGGGAAGGTGTTCATCTCGGTGAACGACCGTGACAAGCGCCACATCCTGTCGCTCGCGCGCATCCTGCACTACCTGGGCTTCGAGATCTGCTCCACCGAGGGCACCGCGCGGGTGCTCGCCGGCGGCAACGTGAGGTGCGAGGTGGTCGAGAAGATCAGCGGATCGCATCCCAACGTGGGCGACATGATCGCGGACGGGGAGATCGCGTTCATCATCAACACGCCGTACGGCCCGGGTTCGCGCGGCGACGGCTACATCCTGCGCACCGAGGCCGTGCGCCGCGGGGTGACCTGCGTGACGGCGCTGTCCGCCGCGAACGCCTTCGTGGCGGCGGTCGAGGCCGTGCAGCAGGCGAGCGCCGCGGGCGAGGGCTCCGGCATGGACGTCATCGCGCTGCAGGATCTGCTCCAGTACGAGGTCTAGCCGCCGCGGCGCGCACGACGCATGCGGATGAGTCACATGCAGGGGCGGGCCCGGGTCATGGCATGACGGGCGGGGATGCCGCCCGACCTCGAGCCGAAGGGCGCCGCGGACGGGTTTGCGTCCGCGGCGCTCTTTTCGCGCCGCGCGGGGACGGGGACGGCCCCGCCGCACCCCGTCGCCTTGTCGGCACAGTGGCAGGGTGCGACGAGCGAGATCACGACCGAGGAGGGCGGTACGGACAACGTGCTCGACTACGACGAGCAGACGTACTGGCACTCCGATTACATGCGCGACGTGTACATGCCCCAGTATCTGATCTTCGATCTCGGTGACGAGTACGATCTGACCGACGTGACCTTCCTGCCGCGCCAGAACGGGTCCAACGGCGACATCTTCGAGATCGAGGTGCTGACCGCCGATAGCGCCGAGATGCTCCAGGAGTACGCTGCGAACGGCTACCAGGCCTCCGGTGACGCATCCGTCATCAATCTGGGCACCTTCGCCTTCGACAACAACGGCCAGACGCTGACCGACCGTACGTCCTGGCACAGGCCGCCTTCGGCGCGACCCCCGCTCGCTATGTGATGGTCAAGGTCAACCACTCCGGCGGAGACGTCCAGGACCAGTACTGCAGCGCCTCCGAGTTCCGCTTCTACGGCGCCGAGCACGAGGATGCCGTCGTGGTCGACAAGGCCGCGCTGCAGGAGCTCGTCGACAAGATCGCCCAGACCGGCGACGCCTCGCTGCTGGGTATCATCGCGGCGGTCCCGGATATCCCCGCGCTGCGGAAAACCTGACGAGATGACCCCGGCTTTGCATGGGCCTTGCCCGGCGCGGCTATACTGGAACCCAGTTTGCAGTCAAGGGACGCGCCGGCGCCTGCGTGCGCCCGCGCCGGTGCGCCGCCGTACTCGACAGGAGGCCGCATATGGCAGACACCGCAGAAAAGACCCCGCTCGTCGGCATCATCATGGGCTCGAAGTCCGACCTTCCCACCATGGAGGGCTGCACCGCCGAGCTCGAGCGCCTCGGCGTCCCCTACGAGCTCGTGATCGCGAGCGCGCACCGCACGCCGGACAAGGTCCACGAGTGGGCCGCGTCCGCTGCCGACCGCGGCATCAAGGTCATCGTCGCCGCCGCCGGCAAGGCGGCGCACCTGGGCGGCGTCGTCGCCGCTTTCACCCCGCTGCCGGTCATCGGCGTCCCCATGAAGACGAGCGACCTGGGCGGTCTCGACTCGCTGCTGTCCATGGTCCAGATGCCCTCCGGGGTGCCCGTGGCCTGCGTCGCCATCAACGGCGCGAAGAACGCGGCGATCTACGCCACGCAGATCCTCGGCGCCACGATGCCGGAGTACCGCACCGTGGTCGAGGACCTCAAGCGCGAGATGGCCGAGGCGTAGCGGGTCGTTCGCACGAGGCGGCACGGGGAGGTCCTGCGCCGCGTTCCGGTATGAGAAGGGCGGTCGCATGGCGTTTCTCGACGACATCGAAGAACTAGACGATACCGCGGGCGGTTCGCTTCCCGCCCCGCGCACCCGCATGGTGCCCGTGGGCTCGCATTTCTCCGGCGGCGGCTCGGCTGCGGGCGGCTCCGGGGCGGACGACGCGGACATCGCGGACGCTCCCGCACCGGCGGGGACCCGCTTCTCGGGCAGCCGGCCGGCCGCATCCTGGCACGCCGGGAGCCCGGCGGACACCTTCGCCGGCATGATGGGCCGGCCACAGGGCGGGACCCATCGCGCGGCCCCGGCCTCCGCGCCCGCCGCCCAGGGCGGCGCCCCGGCGGCCCGTCCCGCCGCATCGGCGCCCTCGGCCGGTCCCTCCGGCCCCATGCGTTCCGCGCCCGCATCGGTGGCCGCCTCCCGCCCCGCCCCGGCCACCCGCCCGTCGACGGGGGAGGCCACCGCGCCTGCGTCCGCCCGGGTGCCGTCCCCGGCTCCCGCAGCGGCGGTCCCGGCCGCATCCGCGCCCGCGGCGTCCGCCGCACCGGAGGTCCCCGCCTGGACGCCCCGCCCGGCGGGCAAGCGCTTCTCGCCTAACACGGGCTCCTCGCTCACCCGTCAGGATCCCGAGGCGGGGGACCGTCCGGCGGGCAGCCGCTTCGCGAAGCTCGGCGAGGCCGCGGGCGCGGCGAAGCCCTCGGCGCGCTTCGGGTCGGTCCGGCAGCCGGCGGGGGACTCCTTCAAGAACATGGACACCGCGCAGTGGATCTCGCTGGCGACGGGCTCGGCGCCCGCCCCGGCCCCCGCGCCCTCGCCCGCAGGTGCCGTCGCATCCGCCCCAGCCCCTGCGCCCGCCCCGTCCACCGTTCCGTCGGCGCCCCGCGCCGCAACGCCCTCCGCGCCCCAGGTCGCGGACCGTCCCGCAGCCGCCCGCCCTGCCGCATCGGCTCCCGTCCCCGGGTCCGTGGCGGCCTCGTCGGCTCCCCGGCCCGCTGCGCTCTCGACGGCCCCATCGCCCGCCGTCCGGCGGCCCGCTCCCGGCGCCGCGCCCGCTGGCACCCGCCGGATCGACGTCCCCCTTCCCACCGATCCCGCGGGCGGTCAGTCCGCGGAGCCCGACTCCGACGCCGCGGTCACGGCTTCCATGCCCGCCCAGCGCGGGGCCGCGGCAGCGACGGAGGCCAGAGCCATGTCCCGATCCGACCGTCGATCGTCCAAGGCCACCTCGGCCGTGCCGGTCATCCCCGTCGGGGCCGCCGCGGGCGGCTCGCGCGGCCATGCCGGCGCGGTCGGTTCCGGCACGCCCCCGCACGGTCCGCGCGGCGGGGCGGCCGGCAAGCCCTCGCGCGGCGGCCGCGGCTCGGTCATCTCGACCGTCCTGATCGTCGTCGGCGTCGCGCTGCTGCTCGTCGCGGGCGGGCTGTTCGTCTCCGCGCAGCTCGGGTACCGTCAGGCGCAGCAGACCTACGCCGAGCTCCAGCAGTACGCCGTCTCGTCCGATTCCGGCGACGGCGTGCCCGATGTCGACTTCGATGCGCTGGCGGCCATCAACCCCGACATCGTGGGCTGGATCTACATCCCGGACACGGTGGTCAACTACCCCGTCGTCCAGACCGATGACAACACCACCTATCTCGACCTGCTGTTCGACAGGTCGGGCAACGGCTCGGGCACCATCTTCATGGACATGGACGACGCCGCGCCCGGCATGGTCGACCAGCAGACGACCATCTACGGCCACCACATGTACGACGGCTCGATGTTCAAGGTGATCGACAGCACGACCGACCAGGCGGAGTTCGACAAGATCCAGCACGTGTACTACATCACGCGCGATACCACCTACGTGCTCACGCCCCTGCTCACCGCGCAGGTCGAGGACACGTTCGTCGACGCGCGCAAGACCGATTTCACGGGCGAGGGCGAGTCGCTCCAGGGGTATCTGGAGGAGATGCAGACGCTCGCGCGCGCCCAGGCGTCCGACGCTACCGAGCGCATCGGCCAGATCACCGACGAGGACCACGTGCTGAGCCTCGTGACCTGCGCCGGCGAGATCATCCCGCGCACGACGCGCGCCGTCATGGTGCTCACCGTGGACGAGGAGGTCGCGCGGCAGTAGCGAGCGCGGGATGCGCTACACTGATGCGGCGCGCCGGCATGCCGCCCCGGCCGTGCTAGCGGGGAAGCCTGCCCTCGTAGGAGCGCTTGAGCTTCCGCAGCCGATCGAGCCTCTCGGTCGCGGTGCCGTCCAGGCGCGCCGCGACCGAGACCACGAGGGCGTCAACCAGGGCGACGGCGCTGGCCATGGAGTGGTACTCGAGCGGTTCGCCCCGGTATGCCAGCAGCTCGATGTCGGCGCGGGCGTCCGTGCCCCGATGCGACCTGCTGCTGAACAGGATGGATGTCGCACCGACCGAGCGGGCGTGCTCGATGATTACGCTGCTCTCGGTCGGTATCCGCGAGAACCCGAACGTTACGACGGCGGATTCGGGGCAGGCGTGCACCAGGCCCTCGAATAGCTCGGACCCGCCGGCTGGCAGCATCTCCACGCGCAGGCCGAAGCGGGCGAGACGGAACCGCAGCAGCTCCGCGCAGGCGCGGGCGGCGCCCTTGCCGTGTATCAGCACGAGCTGCGCCCCGGCGAGCGCTTCCACCGCATGCGCGAACTCCTCGGGGTCCACGCGCTCCGCTGTGACATCGAGATAGCCCTGCTGCCGCTTCAGGAACGAGACGGGCGAGGAGGGGCTGTTACCGATGCTCGCGGCCAGCTTCTCGGCGGGCCCGAGCGTCCCTGCGGCGATCGCCCCCTTGAGCTCCTTGAAATCGCGGAACCCGGCATGGCGCGCGAAGCGCGACACCGTCGCATCGGAGACGCCCAGGCGCTCGGCGAGCTGCTGGATGGGCATGACCAGGAACTCGGTCGGATTGGACGAGATGAAGTCGATGATGGTGTGCTCCGCCTGCGTGTAGGTGACGCCTTGTTTGAAGAGCGATGCGGGTACCATGGGTTCCTCTCATATGCGGGAGGGGTGCGGCGCCGGATGCCGCCGGGTGCCGCACCCCGCCGGGTGAATCGGGTGTCACGCTGCCGGTCCGGCCAAGATGGTCTGGACGTAGCTGCCGCCCAGACGGTCTATCTCCTTGAGCGCCCGCTTGAGCGTCGCCGCGGCCGTCACGCGGAACTCGAGGTCGTCCGCAAGGGCGATCTGATAGCTCCGCCGGTGCACCTGTTCGAACAGCTCGTCGAACGTGGTGCACGACCGCTTCATGCGCGTGACGACGCATCCGTACTGGAACGCCTGATGCGTATCGGAGCCCGACACGACGGGGACGCCGCCCAGGCGCTCGGCGAACGCGTAGGTGCGCTCGACGGTCCGCGTGCGGTCGCGACTCAGGTCCTTGCCGTTCAGGTCCACGAACTCGAAGCGCTTCAGCTGGCTGCCGGCGAGCTCGGGGATGCGCCCCGGCGCGCGGAACGGATGGGCGGCGCCGAAGTGGAGGCCGCGGCGCTCGACCTCGTCGGCGAGGCGGTCGAATGGCAGGAAGCTCCTCTTGTCCTTGTTCGGTTCGAGCGCGCCGTTGAAGTCGAGGATATCTTCCATGGGGCCGAGCACCAGGGTGTGGCCGCTTTCGGCGATATCCACCTCCATGCCCGGGAACACGAGCAGCCCGTCGACGTCGAACGCGTCCCCCGTCCGCGGATAGCGCGCCGAGATGTCGGCGTAGACCTGGTGGAAGCCCTGCGTGTTGAAGTGCTCGGTCAGGCAGATCGCGTCCAGGCCGGCGCGCTTGGCCGCGTCGAACAGCCAATCGGTGTAGTCCGGGGAGAAGGCAAGGTACTTCGCGAGCTTGCCGTGGGTATGAAAGTCTATGTTCACGAGAGGGCCTCCAGGATTCCGGGCGCCGCGAAGCACAGGGCGACCCATGCGGCGCTCAGGGCCGCGAAGGCGGCTTCCCGGTGCCCGGCGCGCAGCGATGACAGCTTGAGTTTGAGCACCTTCTTATCGGTCGCCGCATAGCGGTACCCCTTGAGCTCGAGGGCCTCGACCGTGGTGCGCGAGCGCTTGGCGGTGTTGAGCATCAGCGGGTAGAAGGATTGCACGATGGTCTTGATCTGGTAGACGATCCAGCGGACCTTGCCCGCGAGCGTGACATGCTCCGGCGCGCGCCCGCGAAGGCGGTAGGAGAGCAGGATGTTCTGCAGCTCCTCCATGAGGATCGGCAGGATCCGGTAGGCGAAGCCGATGGAGAACGACAAGCGCTCGGGGCAGCCGAACCACAGCAGGCCGTTCGAGAGCTTGTCGGGATCGAGGCCGGAGAACACCGTGATGCTCGCAAGTGAGACGGTGGCGACCTTGAGGGTCAGCACGAGCAGCGGCGCGACGGTCGAGAGGTCGCCGCCGAAGAAGAGCGATGCGACGAACAGGTATCCGGTCTGCGAGAACACGCCGAGCGCGAAGATGAGCAGCACGAGCGGCGCCACCCGCGCGATCCGCGTGGTGACGGCGGTGAGGATGAACATGCCCAGCAGGATGGCGATGTCGTCCAGGAACCATGGGACCAGGGCGAAGAACAGGTACCACAGCAGCAGGACGCGCGGGTCGAGCACGGCGATGGGCGTGTCGTCGTTGCCGTAGGCGTTCTTGAGGACCTGGTCGCGCAGGAAATCGATGGACACCTTGTCCATCACGTTCTCGGAGAGCTTCTCGATCATCGTTCCCCATCTCCTTTCTCGGACGGGTTTCCGGAGGGGTGCCGGCGGACGGCCGCATCCGCGTCGCAGGGTGCGGCGGCGGGTGCCTCACGGCCCCCGGTCGCCGCGCGCCAGGCGGGGAAACCGCGCAGGAAATCCTCCAGCGTGTAGCACGCCGCCCCGCAGTCGAGCGCCTGGCCCATCTCGAAGATCTCGGGTGGACGGATGCCCGAGCGCTCGACGACCTCGGCGTCCATGAATATCTCGTCGGGCGTCCCGTCTCCGATGACCTCGCCGTCGCACAGCACGATGACGCGGTCTGCGAACTGGCAGACGAGCTCCATGTCGTGCGTGGCGATGATCACGGTGTCCGTCACGCCGCGCAGCTCCCCCACGAGCCTCACGATCTCCTGGCGCGTGCCGATGTCGAGGTTGGCGGTCGGTTCGTCGAGCAGCAGGATGGCGGGGTCGAGCGCGATGCCGATCGCCAGCGATGCGCGGCGCATCTGCCCTCCGGACATCAGGCGGCCGTCCTGGTCGGCGAGGTCGCGCAGACGGAAGCGCTCGAGCAGCTCCTCGGCGCGCTCGGCGGCATCGGGAACGCCGCGGGCGCGCATGGCGAACTCGATGTCGGCGCGGATGGAGTCCTTGATGAACATCTGCTCGGGGTTCTGGTACACGAGCGACACCTTGTCGGACAGCTCGTCGGGGCCGAGGGCCCGCGTGGACTCGCCCTCCAGCAGCACCTCGCCTTCCTGCGGCTTGATGAGGCCGCACATGAGCTTCATGAGCGTCGACTTGCCCGCGCCGTTGGAGCCCACGAGCGCGACCTTCTCTCCCGGCAGGATGTCGAGGTCCAGCCCGTCGAAGACCCGACGGGGCGCCCCTTTCACGCTCCGATAGCCCACGCCCACATCGCGGAATGAGACTTCGGGCATCGCGTCCGCCAAGGTTCCGCCGTCCGGTGCGCTCTCGGTGGCGAGCGGGATGAAGGGGATTCCCGAGAAGGCCGCGAAGCCCTCCTCGACGGTCGTGGGCAGCGGCGCATGCGGGGGAAGCGCTCCCGCGCGCTTGAGCTCTCTGCCCGCGAGTGCGATCTGGGGCGGGTGCACGTCGCTTCCCTCGAGGTCGTCGATGCGTTGGAGCGCCTCGTGGGCGGGCAGCGTCCAGGTGATGGCGCCGTCGTGCATGAGCGCGGCGGACGTGCAGTAATCCGCGATGAAGTCGGTGTGATGCTCGATGACGATGATCGTCTTGCCGTGGTTCTCGTTGAGCTCGCGCAGCACCTCGTAGGTCTGCCGCGCATGGTATGGGTCGAGCTGCGCCACCGGCTCGTCGAGCACGATGACATCGGGGCCCAGCGCGATGGCCCCGGCGAGCGCCAGCAGGTGCTTCTGACCGCCGGACAGCTGCCAGATGTAGGAGCCCGCGCGGTCGGCGAGCCCGCACAGCTCCAGAGCGCGCATGCCGCGCTCCAAGTAGTCGTCGCACGCGTAGTTGAGGCAGGCGAACGACGCCTCGTCGATGACCGTGGGACGGACCAGCTGGTTCTCGAAATCCTGGTACACGTATCCGATGCGCCGGGCAAGTCCGCCGACATCGGCCGTCGCGGCGTCCATGCCGCACACCTCGACGGACCCGGTCAGGTCCCCGACGATGAAGTGCGGAATCAGTCCGTTCATCGTCTTGCATAGGGTGGATTTCCCGCAGCCGTTGGCGCCCATGATCGCGAGGAAATCGCCCTCCGGCACGTCGAGGTCGACATGCCGGAGGGTCGGGGCCGCTGCTCCGGGATAGGTGAAGGTGACGTCTCTCAGGGTTACAGCAGGCACGGCGCCTCCTCTATGCGCGACGCAGCTGCGCGGTGCGGTATGCCCAGAAGGCGGCGACGACGGCGATGACCGCCGCAACGGCGATCCCGGCGAATAGGGCCGTTTGGCTTTCCGCCCAGTCCGCCTCCCATTCGATGATCGACAGGCCCGCCTTCGATACGCAGGCGACCACGATGGCGACGATGAATCCCGCAGCGGACCAGCCGATCACGCGGCCGCTCACCGAGGGCGCGGCGGTGTCGGCGCTGCGGGGCTTGCATCCCAGCAGCGGCTCGATCTTCCCATACAGGCGCGGCACGAGGAACATGGTGGGCAGCAGGCAGAACAGGATGCCGGAGAACAGCAGGTCGTTGGCGAAGGCGAAGCCCTCGGTGGCGAAGACGGACTCGGGCAGGCCGGCGACGGCCTCGAAGTCCTCGACGGCGACCTGAACCTTGACGATGTCGACGACCGCGCTCATGGCGAGCTGGATCGCCGGGCCGCTGATGGCGGCGATTGCGACCTGCTTGGTGCTCTTGGGGTCGCGCACCATGAGGCCGGCGATGTACACGGCGATGGTGACGGTCAGGAACTTCTCGAGCTCGCCGAGGCCGCCGAACTGACCGAGCATGATCTCCGAGAACACGAGCTCTCCCGTCGCAGCGCCCAAGGCGGCGGAGAGCGGGTCGAAGAGCATGGCGAGCGTCAGCGGGATGAACAGGAAGAACTCGACGGAAAGCTCGACGATGCCGATCTGGACCGATGGGATGAGCTCGGAGATGAGCGTGGCCAGACCGTACAGCGACATGGACAGCACGAACACCATGAGCTTCTGTGACTGCGTGGCGCCGTGCTCGGCGATAGTGGACATAGCGGTTTCCCCTCTCTCGTGTTCGTTCTCTGTGCCGGCACGAGAAAGCATAGGGTTCTACCTGCTAAAATGTATAAGCGCTCCGTAAGATGAAAATAAGCTTTCATAGCCGGTCGAGATGAAAAAAATAAGCCTGCCGCAGCTACCGGGCCTCGGGACATGGGATGCGCCGTGCAAATCGGGGGAGACGGCACCCTTACGCGCCCCTTACAAAGGACCCGTCGAACGAGGGGCGCCCGGCTGGGCGCGGGCGGACCCGCCGTCGAGAAGACGGGTACAATGGCCCTGCGATAACGGCCCGCCCGCGTTCGAAGGATGCTGGGCGATCCCGGGGACGGGAGCACGGTAAAGGAGCGCTGGCATATGGCACAGCAGATGCCCTCGATCGACGCATGGCTCGCCGAGGCGAAGGCCGACCCCGGCTTCCGCGGGTGCGGCATGTACCTCGTCCACAACGGCACGGTGCGCGAGACGCCCAAGGCGGAGGTGCGCGGCGTCGAGACCGACGGCGTGCGTCCCGGCGGAAAGGTCGACGGCATGACCTTCGCCTACGACCGCGCGCGGGTGGATGCGGCCGTCGAGGCGGCGCGCTCGCTCCCGGGCATCGGATACGTGCGCGTCTGGCTCAACGAGGGGGAGCTCGCGGTGGGTGACGACATCATGCTCGTGCTCATCGGCGGCGACATCCGCCCGCACGTGATCGACGCCCTGCAGCAGCTCGTCGGCACGATCAAGAACGAGTGCGTCTCTGAGGTCGAGCACGGCGCGTAGCGGCGCCCGCCTTCCGAGTCCGCCCGTCCGCCTCGGTGGCAGACGGGCGGACTCGCGCTTTCCGCCCGTCGCGCCCGGGGCGGCGCCCCTACGCGTTGCCCGTCAGCGAGCCGGCGGCGTCCTCGTCCAGACGGCTCGAGGTGTCGGGGTTGATCGTCATGCTCTGGAAGCGATGGGCCATGTACTCGTTGTCGAAGTGCTCGGCGTAGAACTCCTCGACCGGAGAGCTCGGGGCGATATCGCTCACCCGCTCGAACCAGCAGTCGAGCGACTGCAGCGTCATGACCGCGTTGACGAGCATCAGGACCGCCATGACCGAGGTGAGCGAGTAGCGCAGCTTCCATGGGATCAGGTTGATGAGCGCGAGCAGGCGCGGCAGCAGCAGCCTGATCCACACGAGCCCCAGGATGCCCCAGATGCCGGCGAACATCGTCGAGGTGCGGCCCCCGCACAGCGCGGCGACGGGGTCGGGGATGACGCCGAAGAGCATCGACCCCGTGTAGTCCCATGCCACGGCGCCGAACGCCGTCTGCATGAACCAGCTCACCGCGAACTCGAAGGCGCCGCCGATCACCGCGCTGACCAGGAAGATCAGAACGGGGCTGCGGCGGTAGAAGCGGTTGAGCGCCACGGTCATGAGCACCGCGCCCACGCCGTAGATGGGGGAGAACGGGCCGAACAGCAGCCCCGCGCGGTCCTGGTAGACGCCGGGGTCGACGACGGTCATGTGCCAGATGATCTCGAGCACGAGGCCGAGCACGCTGCAGACCATGAACACCCAGAACAGGTTGAAGAAGTTGAGCTTGATATAGCCCTCGCCCGTCTCGTCGCGGCCGAGCATGCCCTCCTCCGCGGCCCGGCGGTCGTCGAGCACGCGCAGGCGGGCCTGCAGCCCGCGCTCATCGCGCAGGGTCGGGTCGATGGTGACGGAGATGACCGTGAGGATGACGAGCTGGGCGGCGGGCTGGATCAGGTGGTAGCCGATGCCGTTGAGCATCACGTTGACGATCAGCTGGGCGATGGTGATGGCGATGAGGATCTCCGACCACAGCGCGGCGTTGCGGCGGCGGTCCTTGAGCAGCGAGCGGCCGAACCGGATCAGCAGCACGGAGGCGACGAGCGAGAGCAGCACGTTGACGACGGTCACGGTGACGGTGACGGTCGGGTCGGCGGCGATGCTCAAGCGGTCGGGCGAGGCGATGAGCGCGAGCGCGACGATGGCGATGAGCAGGGCGATGATGGGCAGGGTGATGATGCCGTCGGCGATGCACAGCACGCCGTAGACCTTGAGGTAGCGGGGGATCTTCTTCCTCTGTTCGGGGGTTGGGGTGTCGGGGTCGAGGTCGTTGCCGGGGAGGTCGTAGTCGATCGCGGGGGTGCTGGAGGGTGTGCTCACGTGCGCTCCTTACTGGTTGTATGTGCCGCAGATGATACCCCAAGCTGCGTGTTTTAACGGGGCACCCGCCAGCGGGGCGGGTCCCGTGCGGGCACCGGCCGCCGTGGAGGGGCCGGCCGCGTACCCCGTTTCGCCCCTTTGCCGCCGCGCGTCTCCGGAGGACTCCACCCGGGCGCAGCGCCCCATGGGATTTTTCTAGCAAATCCAAGTTTTGTCGAAACAATTTCGGTTCCCGCGCTATCCTGAGGAAAACATGTGCGAGACGCATGTGCATGTTGAGCGCGCGGCACCAGCAACCTGCCGCGCGTTCTTTTTTTGGGTAATTCGGGGACGGGGTCGTTTTGGGTCATTTCAGCTCATCCGCCCGCCCCGCGCTACCCGCATCCGCCCGGGCCGCGCGGCCTGTACCTCGCCCCGCCCTGCATCCACCCGCGTTATCCCGCCTCGCCGCCTGCCCCGCGCTTCGCCTCCGCGTCCCGGTCGCACCCATCCCCGCCCCGCTTCGTGAACTCTGCGCGTCATCGCCCGGCGAGGCGCCTCCGCGGTCGGGCGGATGCCATAATGTGCGGGTACGTTACGAGCATATCGAGGGGAACGCATGACTCAGCTTACCTGCCGCGCCGTCCAGGCCGCGCCGGACGATCTCGACCGCGACGAGCTTCACGAGGAGTGCGGCGTCTTCGGCGTGTGGGCTCCCGAGCGCGACGTCGCGCGCATCACCTACTTCGGCCTGAAGGCCCTGCAGCACCGCGGCCAGGAGTCCGCGGGGATCGCGGTGGGCGACGGCGGCACGGTCATGGTCCGCAAGGACCTCGGCCTCATCGACCAGGTCTTCTCAGACGCCGACCTCTCCACGCTGACCGGCCAACTCGCCGTGGGGCACGTGCGCTACGGCACCGCGGGCGCCAAGAGCTGGGAGGCCGCCCAGCCCCACCTCTCCACCATCAACGACGTCATCATCGCGCTCGCGCACAACGGCACGCTCGTGAACACCGACGACCTGCGCCGCCAGCTCATCGAACTGGGCGTCCCGTTCCTGTCCAACTCGGACTCCGAGGTCGCCGCCAAGCTCATCGGCTACTTCACCCAGCGCACGCACCATCTGCGCGAGGGCATCCGCAAGACGATGGAGCTCGTCCGCGGCGGCTACGCCATGGCGCTCATCAACGAGCAGGCGCTCTACGCGTTCCGCGACCCCGCGGGGATCAGGCCGCTCGTCCTCGGGCGCCTGGCGGACGCGGGCCCCGACCGGCTCGACCGCGCCGCGATGGCCGCCCTCCCCGGCCAGCGACGGGAGGAGGCCGGATCCGGGGCCGACGGGGCGCCGGGGGATGCGTCCGCGTCCGCCGTGCGCGCCGCGGGCTGGGTCGTCGCCTCGGAGACCTGCGCCCTCGACATCGTCGGCGCCGAGTACGTGCGCGACATCCGCCCCGGCGAGATCCTGCGCATCTCCGCCGAGGGCCTCGTGTCCGAGCAGGGCGTGCCCGCCGCCCCGGAGACCGCCGAGTGCATCTTCGAGCAGGTCTACTTCGCCCGACCGGACTCGCTCATGGGCGGCAAGTCGGTCTACGCCTGCCGCTACGACATGGGGCGCCGCCTGGCGCAGGAGTCCCCGGTCGAGGCCGATATGGTCATCGGCGTGCCGGACTCCGGCATGCCGCCCGCGGAGGGCTTCGCCCGCGAGAGCGGCATCCCCTTCGGCGAGGGGCTCATCAAGAACCGCTACGTGGCGCGCACCTTCATCGCGCCCACGCAGGAGCTGCGCGCCATGGGCGTGCGCATGAAGCTCAACCCGCTGCGCGACAACATCGCCGGCAAGCGCCTCGTGGTCATCGACGACTCGATCGTGCGCGGCACCACCATGGTCCAGCTCGTCAAGATGCTGCGCGACGCCGGCGCCTCAGAGGTGCACGTGCGCATCAACAGCCCCGAGGTGGTGTGGCCGTGCTTCTACGGCATCGACACCGACGTCCAAGCCCAGCTCATCAGCGCCAACAAGTCGGTCGAGGAGATCCGCGCGTTCATCGGGGCCGATTCGCTCGCCTTCCTGTCGGTGCAGGGCCTGCTCGCCTGCGTGCCGCCGTGCGGCGGGTGCGCGGACGGGCGCGACGGCGAGCCGGCGCGCGGCTACTGCACGGCGTGCTTCACGGGCGTGTACCCGGTGGCGATCCCCGAGAGCTTCGGACGCGACAAGTTCATGCCCGGCTACGACCCCTGCAACCTCACGGAGAGCCCGGTGCTCCCGCGCGACGTCGTGGTCGAGAAGGACCGGGACCACAGCTGGGAGGCCGCCCATCCGCAGGCGTAGCCCCGCCGCGCGGGCGCCGTCTGCGGCACCCCGTCCGGCTTGCGATGGCACCGCCGGCAACCTGCTATGATGGGTGCAGCCTACACCTTCTTGGAAAGGATCCGCATGAGCGAGACACCCAAGCATGTGACCTACGAGGACGCCGGCGTCGACACCGCCGAGGGCGGCCGCGCGGTCGACGCCATCAAGCAGATGGTCGCCGAGACCAACCGGCCCGAGGTCATCGGCGGGATCGGCGGCTTCGGCGGCCTGTTCTCCGCCGCCGCGCTGAAGGATATGGAGGACCCGGTCCTCATCTCGGGCACGGACGGCGTGGGCACCAAGCTCGTGCTCGCCCAGATCCTCGACCGGCACGAGACGGTCGGCCAGGACCTCGTCGCCATGTGCGTGAACGACATCCTCGCCTCCGGCGCCGAGCCGCTGTTCTTCCTGGACTACATCGCCATCGGGCATATCGAGGCCGAGCACATGGCCAAGATCGTGCGCGGCGTGGCCGACGGCTGCAAGCTCGCGGGCTGCGCGCTCATCGGCGGCGAGATGGCCGAGCACCCCGGTGTCATGCGCCCGGACGACTACGACCTCGCGGGCTTCACCGTCGGCGTCGTCGACCGGCCCAAGATGCTCGACCCCGCCTCCGTGCGCGAGGGCGACGTCATCATCGGCCTGCCGAGCACCGGCGTGCACTCCAACGGCTACTCGCTCGTGCGCCGCGTCATCGGCGTGGACGGGATCGTCCCCGGCACGCCGGAGGCGGCCGCCAAGAAGGCGGAGCTCGAGTCCATCGAGGTCGCGCCCGGCCTCTCCCTCGCCGACGCCCTGCTCGCCCCCACGCGCATCTACGTGAAGCCCGTCCTCGAGCTGCTGCGCGGCGAGGCCGGCTCGAAGGTCCATGCGATCGCCCATATCACGGGCGGCGGCATCACGGAGAACCTCGACCGCGCCCTGCCCAAGGACATCGACGCGCTGGTCGAGCGCGACGGCGGCAAGATGGGCTGGGACGTGCCGCCGGTCATCACCTACATCGCCGAGCACGCGGCCCTCGAGCCCGACGAGGCCTGCAAGACCTTCAACATGGGCGTCGGCCTGATGCTCATCGTGGCGCCCGAGGACGAGGCCGCTGTGACGGGCGCCCTCGAGGCGCTGGGCGAGAAGCCGTTCCGCGTGGGTTCCTGCGTGCCCGGCACCGGCAAGGTGGTGTACGCCGATGAGCGGTAGCGAGGAGTACCGCCGGCTGGTCGAGGAGGCCGGCCTGCCGCCCGAGGCGCTGCCGAGCGACGCGTTCTTCACCGCGAACGTCGACTCCGAGCTCGCCCGCGCCAAGGCCGAGCAGCGGGCCGCCGCATCCGCCGGCGTCCCCGAGGGCATCGAGGCCGCTCTCGCCGAGTCCGCCGACCGCGCCGAGGCGCGAAAGGAGGCCGCCCGCATCATCGGGGAGCTCCGTGCGGAGGGTTCCTGGTCCGGCCTGCACTCCACCCTCGCGGGGGTCCCGGCGGGCCTCATGGACAGCAACCAGCTGCAGGAGCACATCGCCGGCATCCGCTCCGAGGGCTGCGGCGACCCGCTGCCCATCGGCGTGCTGATCTCCGGCTCGGGCACCAACCTGCAGGCGCTGATCGACCGCATCGCCGACGGCAGCCTGAACGCGGAGATCAAGCTCGTGGTGGCGAGCCGCCCCTCCGCGAAGGGCCTGGCGCGCGCCGAGGCCGCGGGGATCCAGACCCTCACCCTCTCCAAGGAGATCTACGCCGACCCGATCCAGGCGGACGAGATCATCGCGAGCGAGCTGTACCGCGTCGGCGTCGCCTACGTCATCATGGCGGGCTACATGCGCAAGGTGCATGCCCCGCTGCTGGCGACCTTCCCCGACCGCATCGTCAACCTGCATCCGGCGCTGCTGCCGAGCTTCCCGGGGGCGCATGCGATCGACGACGCCTTCCGGCGCGGCGTCAAGGTGACGGGTGTGACGGTGCATTTCGCCAACGCGGCCTACGACGCGGGCCCCATCATCGCGCAGCGCGCGCTGCCGGTGGAGGAGGGCTGGGATGTCGAGGTGCTCGAGGCCCATATCCACGAGATCGAGCACGAGCTGTACCCCCATGTGGTCCAGCTGCTCGCCGACGGCCGCGTGCAGGTGCGCGAGGACCGCACGGTCGCCATCTCCTAGGTCCGGGCCCTTCCGGACTCGGGTCAGCCTATCGCGTCGATCGGGGCCGGTCCTTCGGGGCCGGCCCCGTCTTCATGCCGGCGCGGGCGGGTGTCGGCGGGAGCAGGCGATGGGTTGAAACGAACCCGTCTCCAACCAACCCATGGGTTGAAACGAACCCTTCCCCAAATTGCATGCCGGCACGGGCGACGGGCGGGCGCGGGCGATGGGCTGAAACGACCCCGTCCCCAAATTACCCGTCCCCAACCAACCCATCACCTTGACTGGTATCGGATTGAGAAGACCACATCGCCGCTGGTAGACTGCGGTATATGGGTCGCATGCCGCCCAGCGGCGATGGGGGAACGTTTACGGAAAGGCCGGTTTCGGGGCCTGTTCCGCCCGTTTTGAATCACCCCTCGTCATGCGGGTCCCTCGACGGGTCCGGCCCGGGACCCCCGGGTGTCTCAAACCCTTCTGAGCTGGGTGTTCGTGGGGACGGTAGCTGGTATCGTGCATGTATAACCAGCTATGATGAATATATCATCAAGAAATATCAATAACCGCGTATATTCAAACGACCCCGGGTGTGCTTCTCTACCGATATAGTTTCTAGGATTATGTTCCGCCGGACGAAGAGCGGCCCCGTCCTGTGTCCCGCAGGCAACGGGCGCCGTCGCCCGCATCCCACGCGGACGGGCAGGGTCCGGCAGAGAGAACGGGGAGGATCATGGAAAACGAACACCGAGGCTGCTGGCGCTGTTCGGCGCGCTGCTGGTCCTTGCGGCCTTCGCGGCGGCGCCGGCGCGCGCCTGGGCCGCGACGAACCTCGCCGCGGGCAAGCCCGTGACGGCAAGTGCCGCGCACGGCGCGATGCCGGCGAGCAACCTCACGGAACGACCGGGCATCGCGCTGGTCCACGGAATTGCCCCCTCCGCGGTGGGCCTACGTCGATCTGGGCTCGTCCCAGCAGATGGACCGCTTCAGCGTCATCTGGGAATCCGACAACGTCTACGCGTCGAGCTTCGACATCTACGTGTCGGACAGCACCGAGGACTGGGGCGACCCCGTCGCCTCCGTGTCCGATAACGCGCAGCGCGCCTCGACGGTCGAGCTCGACGAGCCGGTCGCCGGCCGCTACGTCCGCCTCTCGGTCACCGCGATGCACGGGTACCCGAGTGTGTCGGCCTGCGACTTCAGCATCTCGCTCGGTTCCGACGAGACGCCCGCGGACCCGACCGAGAACGTCGCGCTCGGCATGACCGGCGCCGCCGATTCCACCGAGGCCGCGTCCCTCGGCACGGGCAACGCGTTCGACGGGGACACGTCGAGTAAAAGCTCGCGCTGGGCCTCCGCCGTGGACGCCACGGAGGGCGAGCCCGGCGGCCCGCACTGGATCTACGTCGACCTCAGGCAGATGCGCGACGTCAAGACGGTCCGCGTCTTCTGGGAGATGCGCAAGGCGAACGGCTACCGCATCGATATCGCGTCCGACGGCGCGGACCCCGCCGCGGACAGCTCGGACTGGCAGACGGTCTACGAGAACGACGGCCGTCCCGCCTCGACCACCGACACCATCTCGCTGGACCAGGTGCACCAGGCTCGCTACGTGCGCCTCTACATCGAGCAGAACACCTTTGACGACCCCGGCGGCGGCACCCCGTGGGGCAACATCTCGATCTACGAGATGGAGGTCTACGGCGGCGCGCCCGCCATGGGCATCGGCGACGTCGCGAACATGATCTCGGTCGCGGCGCCCAGTGCGGAGGACACCAAGCTCTCCGTCACCCTGCCCGAGGTCGAGGGCTATACGGTCGAGTACCGCGGAACCGATCTCGAGCAGATCGTTGACGCGGAGCTGAACATCAACCGCCCGCTCATCGACAAGGAGGTCAAGCTGGCGTTCAAGGTGACCGAGGATGCGACGGGCAAGTACGTCCTCACCGAGGTCCCCGTCACCGTTCCCGGCCGCCAGCAGGCCAACACCGGCAACGCGGCGCCCGTGATCCTGCCCGAGCTCTCCGAGTGGGCGGGCGGCTCCGGCGTCTTCGACATCACCGGGCAGACCTCCGTCTACTACACCGACGCCTCCCTCGCGAACGTGGTCGAGCGCTTCGCCGCCGACCTCTCCGAGGTGCTCGGCTTCGAGATCTCCGCGGTGCAGGGCGAAGGCGACGGCATCGTCTTCACGACGAGCACCGACCCCGCCGTCGTGGCGCTCGGCGAGGAGGGCTACACGCTCTCCGTCACCGGCTCGCGCGTGACGGTGACCGCGCCGACCTCGGATGACTGGGACGCCACGACGGGCGCCAACTGGGGCGCCCAGACGCTGCTGCAGGCCGCCGAGCAGGGCGATGGCTCCCTGCCCCAGGGCGAGGCGCGCGACTACCCGCTCTACAAGGTGCGCGGCATCATCCTCGACGTGGGCCGCAAGACCTTCACGATGGACTGGCTGAACCAGCTGGTGCGCCAGATGGCCTACTACAAGCTGAACGACCTCAACATCCATCTGAACGACAACTACATCCCCATCGAGCAGTACGTCGCCGACGGCATCGACCCGGCCGACCTCGGGAAGGGCGCGTACTCGGGCTTCCGCCTGGAGTCGGACATCACCGAGGGCGACACCTTCACCTTCGGCGGCGTCGAGCACACCGCTCGCACCGATCTCACGAGCACCGACCTCTTCTACACGAAGGCGGAGTTCCGCGAGTTCATCGATTCCTTCGCCGAGTTCGGCGTGAACATCTCCCCCGAGATCGACACCCCGGCGCACTCGCTTGCGCTCACCAAGGTCTTCCCGGACCTCTCCTACGGCGTGATGCGGCACCGCAACCGCGACCACCTCGACATCATCAACCAGTACGACCAAGTCGTCGACATGATGGAGACCATCTGGGACGAGTACACGGTCGGCGACGACGCCGCCTTCTCCGGGGCGCGCTACATCAACATCGGCGCGGACGAGTTCAACGTCAGCGGCACGGGCGATCACGACACGGGCAACGCGCTGACCACCGGCGAGGCCTACCGCAGGTTCGTGAACGACCTCTCCAACTACATGCTCGACGAGGGCTACACCCCGCGCGTGTGGGGCAGCCTGTCCAACTACAGCGGCGACAACTCGATCATCGAGCACCCCGAGCTCGCCCAGGTGCTGCTGTGGAACTCCGGCTACGCCCACATGGACGAGATGTACGACATGGGCTACCAGCTCATCTTCTGCGATGACGGCCAGTACTACATCGTTCCGGGCGCGACCTACTACTACGATTACCTGTCGCCGAGCATCATGTACAACTCGGCCATCAACGTGCAGGGGTCCACGACCGTCTCCGCCGGCGACCCCCAGATGGTCGGCGGCATGTACGCCGCGTGGAACGACATGGTCGACCGCAACGAGATCGGCATGTCGCAGTACGACATCTACGACCGTCTCTACCAGTCCATGGGGCTCTACGGCGCCAAGCTGTGGGGCAAGCCCGCCGGCGCCATGAGCCTCGAGGCCGCGCAGGGCGTCATGGACGACCTCGGCGTCGCCCCCGGAACCAACCAGGCCTACGCTGCCTCCGCGAACGACGAGGGGACCTATCTCCAGCTCACGATGGATGACGAGGCCGACGCCTCGGGCAACGGCCGCGGTATCGGCGAGCTCGGGAACGCCTCGCTCGAGGACCTCGGCTACACGGGCGCCCTCAAGCTGAACGGCGGGGCGAGCTACGCCGAGATCGAGGGCATCGAGACCCTCGGCCTGGGCTCCGACCTGCGCGCGAAGGTCATGCGCACCTCCGCCTCCGCCGAGGACCAGGTCCTGTTCGAGTCCCCGTACGGCCAGATCAAGGCCGTCCAGGGCGCGACCGGCAAGGTGGGCATCTCGCGCGAGGGGTACGACTACAGCTTCGACTACACCCTCCCCGTGAACGAGTGGGTCGAGCTCGAGTTCAAGAACACCAAGGACTCCACCTCCCTGTTCGTCGACGGCGAGCTGGTGCAGACCATCGGCACCGGGACGCGCGGCCAGCTGCACGGGACCTGCATGTTCCCGCTGGCGCGCATCGGCTCGGAGTCCGAGGCGTTCGAGGGGTATGTGACGGACGTCGTCGCGACCTCCTCGGCTGACGTCTCGACCACGGAGTACGCTTCGACCGCCGTACTGCTGCGCGCCGTCTGCGCCGCCGCGGCCGTGTCCGCCGAACACGAGATTGCGGGCATCGACGCGCTCGTCGAGCAGGCTTCCCAGCTCATGGACCAAGTCGCGCCCGACGGCGACGCCGTGGCGGCCCTGACCTCCCAGATCGAGGGGGCCGTCGCCTCCGTCGACTTCGAGCAGGCCGACTACGGCCGCGTCGACGCCCTGCTGTCGCTCCTCCCCTCGGATGAGCAGCTCGACTCCCTGTTCACCCCGGATTCGGTCGAGTCGCTGCGCCGCGCCGTGTCCGCCATCCGCCGCGGGCTGCCCGCCGGCATGCAGGATGTCGTCGACGGCTACGAAGCGACGCTCTCCGCCGCCCTCGCCGGCTTGGAGCCGACCGAGGCGCGCGACCCGGCCCTCATCGACCCCGCGCTCCTGAAGGCCGACGCCTGCTCCCAGCAGGCGGAGAGCGGCAAGGAGGGGCCCGCGGCCAACGTGCTCGACGGGGACACCTCGACGATGTGGCACACGACCTGGACGGGCGACGGGCATGCGGAGCACTGGATCTCGCTTACGCGCGCCGACGGGGCCGCCATGTCGGTTTCCGGGCAGCAGTACACCCCGCGCCAGTCCGGCAGCAACGGCATCATCACCGGCTACCAGGTCCAGGTCAAAGCGACCGCCGACAGCGATTGGAAGACGGTCGCGGAGGGCACCTGGACGTCCAACGCCCAGGCCAAGAAGGTCGAGTTCGATGCGGTCGAGTTCGTCGCGGTGAGGCTGTACGCCACGGCCTCCGCGAGCGACACCGCCGTGACCTTCGGGTCGGCTGCGGAGATCCGCCTGGTCGACGGCTCCGCCGCCGCCGACATCGACGGCCTGCGGGCGATCGTCGACGCCGCGGCGAAGATCTCCAACGACGACGGCCGCTACACGCCCGACAGCTGGCAGGCGCTGCAGGACGCCATCGCGGCGGCGCGCACGCTGCTCGAGTCCGAGGCGCCCGACGCGTCCGAGGTCGAGCAGGCGAAGAAGGACGTGCTCGACGCGCAGACGAGCCTGGTGCTCGCTGTGGCGGAGCCCGAGCCCGAGACCTACACGGTCACCTTCATCGACCGCATCCCGGGCACCGAGGACACGGTCCTCACCGTCGAGGCCGGCTCCAAGCTCGCCGAGCCCGCCGAGCCCGTGCTCGAGGGCTGGGTCTTCGGCGGCTGGTACGTCGACGGCTGGGAGGGCGGTTTCACCCGGCGCTGGGATTTCGAGACCGACACGGTGACCTCGGACCTGACGCTGACCGTGCAGTGGACCGCCGCGGGCGGCGGCTCGGGCGAGACCGACCCGGGCGAGTCCGACCCCGGTGCGACGACGCCGGAGGAGCCGCCGGCGAAGCCCGGCGACGGCACCGGCTCGCAGGGGTCCATCCCCCAGACGGGTGACAACATGCCGGCGATCGTCATCGGCGTCGCGGTGGCAGCGGTGGTGCTGATCGTCGCGGGCGTCGTGGTGAGCCGCAGGAAGCGCGGGTAGCGCACCCGGCGCGACGGCACAGGCCATGCGATGCGGGGCCGGTCCTTCGGGGCCGGCCCCTTTCCATGCCGCGGCGGGCGCGGGGCTCGGCCGTGCAGCGGGCGCGGGTGATGGGCTGAGATGGGTTGACGAGCGATGGGTTGAAACGAACCCGTCCCCAGTCAACCCCCCCCCTCGCGGGTTCGGGATGCGGTAGGACGGTGCGCGGTTCTCGGGAAGGTCGCGGCGGCGGGTTCGCTGCCGAGCGCGATATCCCTGCAATTCGGCATCGAGGGCGACCGGGGGCCGGCGCTGCTATAGAATCGCTTGGACACGACGACCCGTAGGACGGAGCAAGCCATGGCCGAGTGGACCATCAAGCGGTGCCTTGAATGGACGACCGAGTATCTGGGGGGCAAAGGGGACGAGAACCCCCGGCTCTCCGCCGAATGGCTGCTGACGTCGGCGACCGGGCTCCCCCGCATCAGGCTCTACACGGATTACGACAAGCCCTTGACGCCCGAGGAGCTCTCCCGCCTGCACGGGGCCGTCGTCCGCCGCGCGAAGGGTGAGCCGCTGCAGTACATCGCCGGTGAGACCTCCTTCAGGACGATCACCGTCGCGTGCGAGCCCGGCGTGCTCATCCCGCGCCCGGAGACCGAGATGCTCGTCGAGGAGGTCCTCGCCTACATAGACCGTGCGGTCCTGGGCTCCCCCGAGGGCCGGCGCGCCCGCTCGCGCGCGGCGCTCCCGTGGAACGCCGAGGTGGAGGCGGCCCGTCGGGCCGAGCTCGAGGCGGCCGCGCGCCGCGCCGTCGAGCAGGAGGGCTCCGACCGGGCGGACGGAGACGCGGGGGAGGGACCGGACGCCCCCGCGTCGGACAGGGTCGACGCCCCGGCGCCGGACGCCGTGCCCGAAGCGGGCGACGGGGCGGCGGAGGGGCAGGGCGACCCCGGGGAGGCCTGCGGGGCGCCCTGCCCGACGGACCCCGAGGACGCCGCCCCCGCCGTCGCCCGGGTGCTCGAGGTCGGCTGCGGGACGGGGTGCATCTCCCTGTCCATCGCGGCGGAGCGTCCCGGTCGCGTGCGCTGCGTCTCGACGGATATCGAGCCGCGGGCGGTGGCGCTCGCCCGCCGCAACCGCGACGCGCTCGGGATCCCGCCGGAGGAGGCCGACTTCCGCGAGGGGAACCTGGTGTCGCCGCTCGACCGCGCGACCGAGTGGGGCACCTTCGACGTCCTCGTGTCCAACCCGCCCTACATCCCCACCTCCGTGATGGCGCAGCTGCCGCGCGAGGTGGCGGACTTCGAGCCCGGGCTCGCCCTGGAGGGCGGGGCCGACGGCCTCGATATCTTCCGCCGGCTCGTCAACGCCGCCCCCAGCATGCTGAGGCCCGGCGGACTGCTCGCGTGCGAGCTGCATGAGACCACGCTCGACGCCGCGGCCGATATCTGCCGCGTGGCGGGGTTCGAGGACGTGCGCATCGTCGACGACCTCGCGGGGCGGCCCCGCATCGTCGTCGCGGTCGCGCCCGAGTCGGCGGTCCTCGAGGCGCGTCGGCGCTTCGGCGCGGGTTCCCCGGGCCGCTGAGCGCGCATGCCGGCCGCCCGGCGCGAGCGCCGGGCAGGCACGGGGAGGCGCCCCGCCCGTCATGGCGGCGGGGCCGTCCCTGATGACACGGGAGCTGCCCTGTCCGGCACATCGGTCCCCGATGGCACGGGGCCGTCCCGTCTGCCGCCACCTGCCGTCACGGACCGTCGCGGGTCCGGTCCATACCGACACGTAACGCACACATTACACCCTCTTGGCCGACGTCCCTTTCCCGTTTATCCGATGGGTTGGAGACGCTGCCTGCATTCGGGCCGGCGCGTGAGACAATGCACAGAGCCGCGCGGAGACGCGCGGTAAAACGTTTGCTCAACGCCGGGGAACAGGGAAGGAAGGTACCGTATGCAGCGAATCTACCGGGTGTCCGCTGACGGCCGCCCGCATCCGCTCGCGATTCGCGACGCCGCGGCGCACCTGCGCGCGGGCTGCCTCGCCCTCGTCCCCACCGAGACCGTCTACGGAGTCGGGGTCTGCGTCTCGGCGTACGCGTCGTGCGAGGGGGAGCCCTCGGACGAGTCCGGGTACGGGCGCATCTTCACGCTCAAACGGCGGGAGCGCCGCCAGACGGTCCCCTGGCTCGTCGCGGGCGCGGAGGCCCTCGACGCCTTCGGGGTCGACGTCCCCGACGAGGCGTACCGTCTCGCCGAGGCGTTCTGGCCGGGCGCCCTCACCATCGTCGTCAGGGCGTCCGACGCGGTCCCCGCCTTCATGCGCGCGGCGGACGGCACGGTCGCGCTGCGCGCCTCGGCGTCCCCGGTGATCCGGGCCCTCGTGCGCGCCTGCGGCTCGCCGCTCGCGGTCACGAGCGCCAACACCCACGGCGCCCCCGCGCCCGCGTCGTTCGAGGAGGTGGAGCCCCGCATCCTCGCGGGCTCCGACATCGCCTTGGATGCCGGCGCGACCGTGTGCCGCGACGCGTCGACCATCGTGTCGTGCGCGCACGGCGCGCCCGAGATCCTGCGGCACGCGGCCCTGCCCGACGAGCGCGTCCGTGCGGTCCTGACCCCCGACTCCGCCCCCGATAAGGAGCGATAGACATGCCCCTCAACTTCAGCGACCTGCGGCTGGCAGACAGCGGCTTCGGCCGCCCGGACTACATCATGGCGATCGACTCGGGGACCACCTCCGTGCGCGCCATCATCGTGGACGAGTACGACTGCATCGTGGCGCAGGCGTCCAAGCCCGTGACCACCTTCTACCCCCAGCCGGGCTGGGTCGAGCAGGACCCCATGGAGATCCTGGCCTCCCAGATCTCGGTCATGACGGAGGTGCAGTTCAAAAGCGGCATCCATTCCGACAGCATCGCCGCCATCGGCATCTCCAACCAGCGCGAGACCTGCGTGGTGTGGGACCGCGACAGCGGGCAGCCCATCTACAACGCGATCGGCTGGCAGTGCCGGCGCACGGCCCCCATCGTCGACCGGCTCATCGCCCAGGGCGCGAGCGAGACCATCCGCTCGAAGACCGGCCTCACGCCCGACCCGTACTTCTCGGCCACCAAGATCAAGTGGATCTTGGACAACGTGAGCGGCGCCCACGAGGCCGCCGAGGCGGGCGAGCTCATGTTCGGCACGATTGACACCTGGCTCGTCTACAACCTGACCGGCGGCGCGGTCTACGCGACGGACTACACCAACGCGAGCCGGACCATGCTGTTCAACATCCACACCCTCGACTGGGACGACGAGCTGCTCTCCCTGCTCGGGATACCCCGCTCCATGCTGCCCGAGGTGCGCTGGAGCTCCGGGGACTTCGGGCGCGTGTCGGGGGAGATCATGACGCACCGCCCCCGCATCGCCGGCGTGGCGGGCGACCAGCAGGCGTCGTTCTTCGGGCACTGCTGCTTCGAGCGGGGCGACACCAAGAACACCTACGGGACCGGCTGCTTCATGCTCATGAACACCGGGGACGAGGCGGTCGATTCCAAGGGCGGCCTCATCTCAACGATCGGCATCGCCGAGGGGGGCTCCATAAGCTACGCCCTCGAGGGGTCGATCTTCCACGCGGGGTCCACCATCCAGTGGCTGCGCGACAAGCTCGGCATCATCTCCGACGCCGCCGAGACCTCGCAGATCGCGAGCTCGGTCCCCGACAACGCGGGGTGCTACCTCGTGCCCGCGTTCAGCGGCCTGGGCGCGCCGTGGTGGGACCCGGGCGCGCGCGGCATGATCACCGGGCTCACCGCGGCCTCGGACCGCGCCACCCTCGTGCGCGCGGCCTGCGAGTCGATGGCCTACCAGAGCTACGACGTCCTGCGGGCCATGGAGGCGGACGCGGGGATGCGCCTGTCGGGCCTGTCCGTGGACGGCGCGGCGTCGCGCAACGAGTTCATCATGCAGTTCCAGGCGGACCTGCTGGGGATACCCATCACGCAGGCGGAGGCCGTGGAGACGACGGCCCTCGGCGCCGCCTACCTGGCCGGGCTCGCGGTGGGATACTGGGAGGACCGCGAGGAGCTGGTGCAGAACCACGGGCGCGGCAGGCGGTTCGACCCGGCGGGCGATGCGGGCGAGATGGCGCATCTGCTATCCGGGTGGCACGATGCCGTGGCGCGCACGCGAACCGTGATACAGTGATGCCGCGGCGCCGCGGGCGCCGCGAGCCGAACCCTCAACGTGGGAAGGACGCCTCAATGCGCATCGCCATCGCCTCCGACCATGCCGGCTTCGAGCAGAAGCAGGCGCTCGTCGACTACCTCGCTCAGGACCTGGGCTGCGACGTGACGGACTTCGGTCCCGACACCGACGACCGGGTCGATTACCCGGATTACGCCGAGAAGGTCGCCCATGCGGTCGCCTCGGGCGACGCCGACCGCGGCGTGCTGGTCTGCGGGACGGGCATCGGCATGGCGCTGGCCGCCGACAAGGTGCCCGGCGTGCGCGCCTCCTCGATCACCCGCCCGGATTTCGCCGACCTGTTCCGCCGCCACAACGACGGCAACGTCGTGTGCCTCTCGGGCCGCTTCGTCGAGCCCGAGGTCAACCGCGAGATCGTGAAGGTGTTCCTCGAGACCGGGTTCGAGGGCGGCCGCCACGCCGACCGCGTCGGCAAGGTGATGAGGCTCGACGCCTAGCCCCGACCCGCCATCGCCGCCCACGGCCGGCGCCGCCGCGTCCGAACCGATGCGGCGGCGCCGGCGCCGTCATGCGGCTACGCCGCACCGGACCGGGGTACAAGACCGCCGGATCGAGATATCAGAACGTTCGTCCGGGCCGCAGGGCCCGAGGCGGGGAAGTGGGATGCCATGCCAACCGAATTCGACCGCTCGCGCGTGACCGTCGTCGACCACCCGCTCGTCCAGCACAAGCTCTCCATCCTGCGCGACCGCTGGACCGGCACCAAGCAGTTCCGCGATCTCGTGCGCGAGCTCGCGCGCCTCGAGTGCTACGAGGCGACCCGCGACCTCCCACTCGAGGACGTCGACATCGAGACGCCCATCTGCGAGGCGACCGTGAAGCGCCTCGCGGGCCGCAAGCTCGCCGTGGTGCCCATCCTGCGCGCCGGCCTCGGCATGGTCGACGGCGTGCTCGACCTCGTCCCCGCCGCGCGCGTGGGGCATCTGGGCATGTACCGCGACGAGGTGACCCACGAGCCCCACGAGTACTACGCCAAGCTCCCCTCCGATATCGCGGAGCGCCTCTGCCTGGTGGTCGACCCCATGCTCGCCACGGGCGGCTCCGCCGCCGCGGCCCTCTCCTACCTGCGCGCGCAGGGGGCGCGCGACATCCGGTTCCTCGCGCTCGTCGCCGCACCCGAGGGGCTCGCGACGGTGCTCGAATCCGATCCGGGCGTGCATGTCTACACCTGCTCGGTGGACCGCTGCCTCAACAGGGATGCATATATTGTGCCGGGCCTGGGCGATGCGGGGGACCGCATCTTCGGCACGCTGTAGGTCGTCGCCGTGGTCGCCTCGCCCCACGACATCGCCCGCCTCGTGCTCGGGGCGGTCGCGGGCATCGTGGGCTACCTGCCGGTTCTCGCGGTCCTCGCCCTCACCCGAAAGGGGAGGCTCAAGCCGGGCGTGGGCGTCGGCGCGGCGGCGGTGGGGGTGTCATTCGCCACGCTCACGGCATTCGAGGGGGCTGTGCTGGCGTGGGCGCCACAAGATTTTGACACCATCTCCATTGGCGCAGTGGTAGGCTATCTAACCATGCTGGTGCTCCTGGTGGTCTATGCGCTCAGGCGGGGCTAGGGGGACCGGCGGTATGCAGCGGTATCCGAGGAGGGTTTAGCTTTGGACGCATTCGCTCAGCTGCCCGACGAGATCAACCACCTCGTCTCCGAGTTCCATTCCATCCCCTTCGTGGGCGACCTCATGATGGGTATGACGCAGTACAGCTTCTGGCTGTGCGCGTCGGCCATCCTGCTGCTCGTGATCATGTTCGCGTTCAAGAGCAAGCTGGCGCTCGTCCCGCACGGCCTGTTCGCGAACGTCATGGAGTGGGGCATCGAGTTCGTCCAGAACGACGTGGGCAAGCAGATCATCGGCAAGAACTGGAAGAAGCACTTCCCGTTCCTGGCGACGCTGTTCTTCTTCATCCTCTGCAACAACGTCGTGGGCGTCATCCCGGGCATGAAGCCCGGCAGCGGCACCATCTCCACCACCGCCGCCCTCGCCGTGGTCGCCTTCGTCTACTTCATCGCGTGCGGCGTGCGCGCCCACGGGCCCATCGGCTACCTCAAGAGCCTGGCCCCGGAGGGCGTCGGCTTCCCGCTCAACATCCTGATCTGGGTCATCGAGGTCATCTCGACCCTGCTGCGCCCGATCACCCTGGCCGTCCGTCTGTTCTGCAACATGTTCGCCGGGCACATCGTCATGGGTTCGTTCGCCATCATGGTCACGCTGTTCGTCCAGCCGCTGCTGCAGCAGGTCACCGCCTCCAACATCCTGGCGGCGCTGCCGGGCGTGCTGTTCGCGTTCATCCTGCTCGTGATCTACGCCATCGAGATCTTCGTCGCCTTCGTCCAGGCGTACGTGTTCACCATCCTCACCGCCGTCTACATCCAGGAGGCGGAGGAGGTCGAGGAGTAGGGCGCCCGCCTCGGGCGCGTCGCCGGGCACCCCGCCCGGCCCCGTTCGGTACCGAGCGCATCCGCGCTTGATATACGTTGAGGTTAAATGCACGACGTGCATGCAACTGAAGGAGGAATTGTGGGAGTTATCGGTTACGGCCTCGGTGTCATCGGTGCAGGCCTCGCCATCGGTCTGGCCGCCTACGGCTGCGCGGGCGCCATGGCGCGTCAGCCCGAGATCCAGAATCGCGCGTTCACCGTCTTCATCATGGGCGCCGCCTTCGCAGAGGCCCTGGCGCTCATCGGCTTCGTCGTCGCGCTGGTTGTCCAGTAAGACCGCCCGACTCACGGGAACCAAACGTCCCAAGGGAGAAGAAGCCATGAAGTTCGACCGAATTCGCGTCTCGGCGGCGCTCGCCGCGCTCGCGTGCATGGTACCCCAGGCGGCTTACGCCGAGGAGTCCGGCAGCGGGGCGGAGATCTTGATCCCCAAGCCCGCCGAGTTCATCCCCGCGCTCGTCATCTTCCTCATCATCCTCGCGGTCCTGGGCAAGCTCGTGTGGCCGAGCGTCCTCGCGATGTTCGAGCAGCGCGAGAAGACCATCGCGGACAGCCTCAAGGAGGCCGATGAGACGCGCGCGCACTCCGCGGAGGTCCGCGCCCAGGCCGATTCGGTGATCGCCGACGCTCGTCGCCAGGCATCCGACATCGTCCTGTCCGCCCGCTCCGACGCGGAGAAGGAGCGCGCCCGCATCGTCGCCGAGGCCCACTCCGAGGCCGAGGACATCATCTCCAAGGCGCGCGACCGCGCCGAGGACGAGATGCAGCGCGCCTACGCCAACGCGACCGACACGATCGCCAAGACGTCCGTCGCGATCGCCGGCAAGATCGTGGGCGACGTCCTCGCCGACGACCCGGCCAAGCAGCGCGAGCTGATCGAGAAGTACATCGCGGAAGTGGGTAGCCTCCATGCCTAGCAGCGACCGTATCGAGAGCCGCCGGCTCGAGACCTACGCGCGCACGCTGCTCGAGGCGTCGAGGACCGAGGACCATGTCTACGAGAACCTCGCGCCGCTCGTCGCCCAGGCGGAGGCCTCGCCCGAGGTGCTCTCCGTGCTCGCCACGATGGCGGAGCAGGGCGACCTCGAGCACCTGCCCGAGGTCCTGGACCTGTACCGCGGCATGGTCGACGAGGAGAAGGAGGTCGTGGGCGTCCATGTGACCACCGCGGTCCCCCTCGACGACGCGCTGCGCGACATGATCAAGCAGAAGTGCGAGTCCGACCTCGAGGCCCGCGTGTTCCTCATCGAGCACGTCGACCCCACCATCATCGGCGGCATCATCCTCTCCGCGCGCGGCCAGCGCCGCGACGCCTCCGTGCGCATGCAGCTGGAGACCGCGCGGAAGGTCATGACGCATAACGTAAAGAAGACGGAGGTATAGCGACATGTCCGAGGCAATCAGCGCCGAGAACATCGAGCGCATCCTGGAACGGCGCCTCCTCGACCTCTCCGCCACCGTCGACACCCAGGAGGTGTCGACCGTCGCGGAGGTGGGCGACGGCATCGCGCACGTCGCCGGCCTCCAGCGGGCCATGGCCGGCGAGCTGCTCGAGTTCACGAGCAGCCTGACCGGCGAGACCGTCTACGGCCTCGCGCAGAACCTCGACCGCGACGAGGTCGGCGCCGTCCTGTTCGGCGACGTCGCCCTCATCAAGGAGGGGGACACCTGCCGCACCACCGGGCGCGTCATGGACATCCCCGTGGGCCGCGGCATGCTCGGCCGCGTCGTGAACCCGCTGGGCCAGCCGATCGACGGCAAGGGCCCCATCGCGGCCACGCATCGCCGCCCCATCGAGTTCAAGGCTCCCGGCGTCATCGAGCGCCAGCCCGTATGCGAGCCCGTCCAGACCGGCCTGCTCGCCATCGACGCGATGGTGCCCGTCGGGCGCGGCCAGCGCGAGCTCATCATCGGCGACCGCAAGACCGGCAAGACGGCCATCGCCATCGACGCCATCATCAACCAGCGCGGCAAGGGCATGGTCTGCGTGTACGTGGCCATCGGCCAGAAGGCCTCCACGGTCGCGTCGATCCGCGAGACCCTCTCCGCCCACGGTGCGCTGGACTACACGATCATCGTCTCCGCCACCGCCGCGGACTCCGCGCCCATGCAGTACATCGCCCCGATGGCGGGCGCCGCCATCGGCGAGTTCTTCATGTACAACGGCGAGGACGGCGAGCCGGCGAGCGCGACCAACCCGGGCGGCCACGTGCTCGTGGTCTACGACGACCTGTCCAAGCAGGCCGTCGCCTACCGTCAGATGTCGCTTACGCTGCGCCGTCCGCCCGGACGCGAGGCCTACCCCGGCGACATCTTCTACCTGCACTCGCGCCTGCTCGAGCGCGCCTGCAAGCTGTCCGACGAGAACGGCGGCGGCTCGCTCACGGCGCTCCCGCTCATCGAGACGCAGGACGGCGACGTGTCCGCCTACATCCCCACGAACGTGATCTCCATCACCGACGGCCAGATCTACCTGCAGTCCGACCTCTTCTTCCAGGGCCAGCGCCCCGCGGTCGACGTGGGCATCTCGGTCTCGCGCGTCGGCGGCGACGCCCAGACCAAGGCCATGAAGCAGGTCGCGGGCAACCTTCGCCTCGACCTCGCGGGCTATCAGGAGCTCCAGGGCTTCACGCAGTTCGGCAGCGACCTCGACGCCGCGACGCAGCACCAGCTGACCCACGGCGCCCGCATGACCGAGCTGCTCAAGCAGTCCCGCTTCCGCCCGATGCCCGTGGCCGACCAGGTGAGCGTGCTGTTCGCCGGCAACAAGGGGTATCTGGACGACCTCGACATCTCCGAGGTGCTCCCGTTCCGCGACGGCCTCATCAAGTACCTGAACGGGGCCTACGCCGGGGTGCTGTCGCAGATCGGCGACGCCAAGCTCTCCGACGAGGTCTCCGCCAAGCTGGAGCAGGCGATCGCCGATTACAAGAACCAGTTCATCGCCGCGCGCGCCCAGGACGGCGCCGCCGCGGGCGACGGGAATGCGTAAGGAGACCCGAGCCCCATGGCCAACCTCCGCGAAATAAAGAAGCGCATCAACTCGGTGTCCACCACCGAGCAGATCACGCGCACCATGGAGATGGTCTCGACGGCGAAGATCGGCCGCGCCCTCAACCGCGAGAAGCAGTCGGAGGCCTACCGCCGGGCCATCACCGACGTGATGCTGACCGTCGCCGGCGACACGGCGGCCGGTCCGAGCTCGCCCCTGCTGGTGAACCCGGCGTCCTACGACTGCGCGCTGCTGATCGTCATCAACTCCGACCGCGGGCTCGCGGGCGGGTTCAACGTCACGGTCGAGCGCGCCGCCGAGAAGCGCATCGACCACTTCCGCCGCCACGGCGCCCAGCGCGTCGAGCTCATCACGTGCGGCCGCAAGGCGACCGAGTACTTCCGGCACCACGGCGACGTGGTGATGACGGTGGAGGGCGAGTCCGACGACCCGACGCTCGAGCGCGCCCGCATGATCGCCAGCTACGTGTGCGACGGCTTCGCGAGCGGCAGATTCGGCCGCGTGGACATCGTCTACTACCATGCGCGCAACCGTGTGGACCAGGAGCTGCGGCAGGAGCGCATCCTTCCGCTCGACCGCGAGGTCCTGCACACCGCCCGCGGTCCGCGCGCCAACGAGGGCCAGGCGCCCCGCCGCCTGACCTCCCCGTTCGAGTACGAGCCGAGCGCCAGCCACGTGCTGTCCCGGCTCATCCCGAGCTACGTGCTGACCGTCATCCACCAGGCGCTGATCGATTCCGCCGCGGCCGAGCAGGGTGCGCGCCGCAAGGCCATGCACTCCGCGACCGAGAACGCGGGTGCCATCATCGCCGAGCTCACGCGCACCTACAACCGCGTGCGCCAGGCGTCCATCACGACTGAGATCAACGAGATCGTCGGTGGAGCCGCTGCATTGGAGGAATACTAATGGCAGATACCATCGTTGCCCCGACCGAGACGACCGCCGGCGTCGGACGCATCGTCCGCATCATCGGCCCGGTCGTCGACGTCAAGTTCAAGCAGGGGGTCCCGGGCATCTACAACGCCCTGACCGTCGACGCCGAGACGCCCGTGGGCCGCATCAAGACCATCCTCGAGGTGGAGAGCCAGCTGCCCGGCGGCGTCGTCCGCTGCGTGGCGATGTCCTCCACGGACGGCCTGCAGCGCGGCATCGAGGCCGTCGACACCGGCGGCCCCATGAAGATGCCCGTGGGCAACCAGACCCTCGGCCGCATCTGGAACGTCATGGGCGAGCCCGTGGACGGCAAGCCCATGCCCGAGGTGGAGGATCACTATCCCATCCACCATCCCGCGCCGAGCTTCGACGAGCTGACCACCAAGACCGAGATCTTCGAGACCGGCATCAAGGCGGTCGACCTCCTCGAGCCCTATATCCGCGGCGGCAAGACCGGTCTGTTCGGCGGCGCCGGCGTCGGCAAGACGGTGCTCATCCAGGAGCTCATCAACAACCTCGCCCAGGAGCACGGCGGCACCTCCGTCTTCACCGGCGTGGGCGAGCGCACCCGCGAGGGCACCGACCTGTACCTCGAGATGAGCGAGTCGGGCGTCATCGACAAGACCTGCCTGGTCTACGGCCAGATGAACGAGCCGCCCGGAGCGCGCCTGCGCATCGGCCTGGCGGGCCTCACGGAGGCCGAGTACTTCCGCGACCGCGGCCAGGACGTCCTGCTGTTCATCGACAACATCTTCCGCTTCTCCCAGGCCGGCTCCGAGGTCTCCGCGCTGCTCGGGCGCATGCCGTCGGCGGTGGGCTACCAGCCGACGCTCGCCACCGAGATGGGCGACCTGCAGGAGCGCATCACCTCCACCAAGACCGGCTCGATCACCTCCGTCCAGGCCGTCTACGTGCCCGCCGACGATCTGACCGACCCCGCGCCGGCGACGACCTTCACGCACCTCGACGCCACGACGGTCCTCTCGCGCAGCATCTCGAGCCTGGGCCTGTTCCCGGCCATCGACCCGCTGGCGAGCACCTCCGACGCGCTCGACCCGAGCATCGTGGGCGAGGAGCACTACCGCGTCGCCGTCAAGGTCCAGGAGATCCTGCAGGAGTACTCCGACCTCCAGGACATCATCGCGATCCTGGGCATGGACGAGCTGTCCGACGAGCAGAAGCTCACGGTGAGCCGCGCCCGCAAGATCCAGCAGTTCCTCTCCCAGTCCTTCCATGTGGCGGAGAAGTTCACGGGCAACCCGGGCGTCTACGTGCGCGTGGGCGACACCGTCCGCTCCTTCGCCGCGATCGTCGACGGCGAGTGCGACGACCTGCCCGAGCAGGCGTTCCGCTACGCCGGCACCATCGACGACGTGCGCGACCGCGCCGCCAAGATGGAGGCGTAGGGCGATGGCCATGCAGATCCGCATCGTGTGCCCCGAGCACCAGGCCTATGAGGGCGAGGCCGCCTTCGTGACCGTCCCCACGACGGACGGCGCGCTCGGCGTGGCCCCGCTCCATGCGAGCGAGATCTCCACCATCGAGCCCGGCTACGTCCGCGTGTGCGACCGCGCCATGGGAACGGTGGACCATTCCTTCGCGGTGAGCGGCGGCTACGTGCAGATCGCCGACGACACGGTGATCGTGCTGGCCGACCGCGCGGAGGACCTCGCGGATGTGGACCGCTCTCAGGTTCAAGCTGAGATTCAAGGTTTTGAAGACCAGTTGAGCGTTTTGTCAGAGAACGATGCGCAACGCGCGTACCTCTATAATGAAATCGCATGGTGCAAACTGCTGCTTGATGCGTAGCCCGCAGGCTCGGGCCGCCGAGCGCAACTGAAGACGACATCATGCCCGGGAGCCCGCGCCCCCGGGCATGTTTGCATAGAGAGGGACCGCGCTTGGATATCATTCGCGTTGAAGGTGGACACCGTCTGAGCGGGGGCGTCCGGGTCTCGGGCGCGAAGAACTCCGCCCTGAAGCTCATGGCCGCGACGCTGCTCGCACCCGGAAGGACCACGCTGGAGAACGTCCCGAACATCTCCGACGTGCACGTGATGGGCAAGGTGCTCAAGCGCATGGGCGCCACCATCGAGGTGGTCGACGAGCACCGGCTCGCGATCGACACGTCCGCGGTCGACTCCTGGGAGGCCCCCTACGAGCTGGTCGCCAAGATGCGCGCGAGCACGGCGGTCATGGGCCCGCTGCTCGGGCGGTTCGGCCGCGCGAAGATCGCGATGCCGGGCGGCTGCAACCTCGGTGCGCGCAAGATCGACATGCACATCCTGGGCCTCGAGGCCCTCGGCGTGAAGTTCGACACCGATCACGGCTACATCCACGCCGACGCGTCCGAGGGGCTCACGGGCACCACGGTGACCCTCGAGTTCGCCAGCGTCGGCGCCACCGAGAACCTCATCATGGCCGCCGTGCGCGCGAAGGGCACCACGGTCATCGACAACGCGGCGCGCGAGCCCGAGATCGTCGACCTCGCCTGCATGCTGAACGAGATGGGCGCCAAGATCGTCGGCGCCGGCTCCCCGGTCGTGCAGATCGAGGGCGTGGAGGAGCTCCACCCCGTCACGCACCGCGTGATCGGCGACCGCATCGAGGCCGGCACCTTCATCGTCGCCGGCGCGCTCATGGCCGAAGACGGGGGCATCGAGGTGACGGGCTTCAACGCCGCGCACCTCGGGATGGTCATCAAGAAGTTCGAGCTCATGGGCGTGCAGATCGACCGCATCGAGGGCGGTGTGCGCGTGCACCGCGCCGACGTCCTTCAGCCGGTCGACATCCAGACCCTGCCGTTCCCGGGCTTCCCCACCGATATGCAGGCCCAGGCCATGGTGCTCTCCGCCCTGGCCGACGGCAGCTCCGTCATCACGGAGAACATCTTCGAGAACCGCTTCATGTTCGCCTCCGAGCTCGTGCGCATGGGGGCCAGCATCCGCATCGAGAGCCACCACGCCATCATCCACGGCGTGCAGGGCCTCTCGGGCGCCCAGGTGGTCTCGCCCGACCTGCGCGGCGGCGCCGCCCTCGTGGTGGCCGGCCTGATCGCCGACGGGTACACGGAGGTCTCCGCGATCCATCACATCGACCGCGGCTACGAGCACTTCGTCGAGAAGCTCGTGTCGCTCGGCGCGCACGTCGCGCGCGTGAACGTCCCCGACCCCAGCGACGACTAGGCAGGTGGCCGCATGAGAAAGAAGCCCGTCCAGAGTGCGCGCCGCCCCAGCACCGGTGCCGCGAGCCGCATCTACAGCCGCGAGAACGTGAGCCGCTACTCCGAGCGCGCGCGCAAGCGCCGCCGCGGCCGCACCATCCGCCGCGTGATCCTCGTCACCGTGCTCTCCCTGCTCGCCTGCGTGGGGACCGCGGCGGGCCTGTGGCTCAACCGCGTCGTGAGCAGCATCAACAACGGCGAGATCATCACCGACAACCTGCTCGCCACGCTCGTGGACTCCAACGTCACCCAGGACCCGTTCTACATGCTGCTGCTCGGCACCGACGGGCGCCCCGGTGAGGAAGCCTACCGCGCGGACTCCATCATCCTGGCGCGCATCGACCCCACCGAGAAGCAGGTCACGCTCATCTCTATCCCGCGCGACACCAAGATCGAGTACAACGGCTCGACGATGAAGATCAACGCGGCGCATTCCTACGACGGCGCCGAGGGCATGGTCAAGGCGGTCAACGAGCTGTGCGGCGTGGAGATCGCGCACTACGCGGAGATCAACTTCGAGGGCATGCAGCAGCTCATCGACGCCGTGGGCGGCATCGACATCAACGCCACCGACGGCGTGGACGACCCCGACCACCTGGACATCACCATCGAGCCCGGCTGGCAGCACATGGACGGCGCGACGGCGCTCACCTACGCGCGCGCCCGCTACCAGTACACCGACGGCGACTACACCCGCATGCGCCATCAGCGCCAGGTGCTCTCCGCCCTCGCGAACAAGATCCTGAACGAGCTCGACGTCACCAACGTCGTGAGCATCGTGGACTCGCTGTCCGGTATGGTCGTGACCGACCTGGGCGTGCAGGACATCGTGTCGCTCGTCAACGCGATGCGCGGCATGAACACTGACGAGATCTGGTCGGCGAACCTTCCGTCCTGGGCGGGTGAGGACACCTACATCGACGGGCAGAGCTACGTCTTCGTGTACGAGGACGATCTCGAGGAGATGATGGCGCGCGTCGACGCCGGCGAGGACCCGCAGGGTCCGCAGACCATGGGCGCGGGCGGCGACAGCGGCGCGACGACCGGCGATCTGGCCAACAACACCTCGGAGGACTGGGCCTACGGCACCGCGACCACGGGGAGCTCGAGCAGCTCGTCCGACGAGGAGGACGCCTCCGCATCGGAGTAGCCGCCTCCGGCGCAGCCGAACGATCCGAGACGGGGCCGCCTCCGCTCATCCGACCGGGTGGGCGCAGGCGGCCCCGTTCCCGTTCGCGAACGGGCGATGCGCGCCCGGAGCCTCAGCCCCGGCTCCGGGCGCGCAGGAGCCGTGCGGGGGCGTGCAGGGCGGCGTCGACGGCGATCAGCGCGATGACGAGGAGCAGGCTCGCGATGATCCCCGCGGCTGTCGCGGCGAGGCATACCGCCCCGGTGCCCGCGGGCAGGGCCGCGGCGACCGCGCAGGAGAGCGCCGCGTCGGCGGCGGGGCGCCACAGCGCGTAGAACATCGACTGCATGATGTAGAAGCCCAGGATATGGGATGCCCCGCGCACCGCGAGGCGTCCCGCCGGCCCCGTGCCCCCGGCATCGGGGGCGGCGGGGGAGCGCGGCGCGCAGGCCGCGCGCAGCGCGAGCAGCGCGAGCGCGAACGAGATGGCCGACGTCGATTTGAACGAGGTGGCGACCATGAGGTCTCCGGCGCCCGCCCACGCGAGCCCGAGCTCGAGGAAGGCGGCGCAGGCGGCGGTCGCGACGAGGGGGAGGATGCGCGCCCGTGCCGTCCGGCCCCCCTTCGCGCCATGCTCGCGGAGCCATGCCAGCGCGCCGCCCGCGAGGAAGGCGGCGAGGTAGCTGGCGGCGCTCATGAGCTTGCGCCATTCCAGCAGCCCGCGCTCCGCCTCGCCGGGGGAGGCGAACGCGATGTAGGCGTTGACGGCGTACACGGCCGCGACGACGAGGGCGGTGAGGCGGACGGGGTGCGGGCAGCGGGCCCAGAGCGCCCCGATGACCGGGGTCGCCGCGATCAGGGCGAGGTACACCCAGATGAACTCCAGGCCGCCCAGCAGCCACCCCGTCTCATGGAGGGACACGCCGGGCAGGGGCGTCACCCATGCGCTGACCGCGAGCGCGAGCACGGCGTAGAGCAGGACGCTGGAGAGCACGGTCCCCGCGCGCCGTACGCAGCGGCGCGCCTGGTCGCGCCAGTAGGAGTCCCGGCCGGCGGCGTGCGCCGCGGCCGGGATGAGGAAGAACCCCGAGATGGCGAAGAAGGCGCAGTTGCCGAAGGCCCCCAGGAGGTTGATGAACCCGAGGGCCCCTGCGGCGGGAGGGCAGAGGGCGAAGGCGGCGGCGGGGTCGCCGGCGGCTGCCGCGGCCTGCGCGGCGGCGGCATCGCCCAGCTGGACCCAGGCCGCGGTCCGCGCGAAGAGCGGTTGGAAGGTGTGGAACACCGCGATGGCGAGGATGGCCGCGAGGCGGAGCGCCTCTATGCGCGGGTCCCTCTCCCTGCGTGCCGGCTGCGCCGCCATGTCCGCCCCGACCCGCCTACGCGAAGCGGCCGACGAGCTCCACGAGCACCTCGACCATCTTCTCGAGCGAGGACACGGGGATGAACTCGTTCACGCCGTGGCAGCAGTACGCGCCCGTCGAGAGGTTGGGGCAGGGCAGGCCGCGGAACGAGAGCTGGGCGCCGTCGGTGCCCCCGCGGATGGGGATCACCTTGGGCACGACGCCGGCGGCGGAGAACGCCTGCTCGGCCCGCTCGATGAGCTCGGGGTGGTCGCCCACGACCTCGGCCATGTTGCGGTACTCGCGCTTGAACTCGACGTGCACGCGCTCCTCACCGAGCCGGGTGTTGAGGAAGTCCGCGGCGGCGCGCATGAGCTCGAGCTTGCGCTCGAACTTGGCGGCGTCGTGGTCGCGCACGATGTAGCGGGCGGTCGCATGGGTGACCGTGCCCGAAACGCTCATGAGGTGCATGAAGCCCTCGTAGCCCGCGGTGTGCTCGGGGCGCTGGGCCGCGGGCAGCAGGCCCTGGTAGTCGACGAGGAGGTTGGCGGCGTTCACCATGCGGTCCTTGGCGTCGCCCGGGTGGATGGAGAAGCCCTCGAAGCTGACGGTGGCTTCGGCGGCGTTGAAGCACTCCCACTCGAGCTCGCCCACGGGGCCGCCGTCCACGGTGTAGGCGTAGGCGCAGCCGAAGGAGGCGAGGTCGAGCAGGGCGGCGCCGTGGCCGATCTCCTCGTCCGGGCAGAAGCAGATGCCCAGGGGCGGATGGGGGATGGAGGGGTCGGCCGCGAGCAGCGCGACCAGGCTCATGATCTCGGCGACGCCCGCCTTGTCGTCGGCGCCGAGCAGCGTGGTCCCGTCGGTGCAGACGAGGTCCTCGCCCACGAGCTCGTCCAGCGCGGGCTCCTTCTCCGGGGAGATCGAGACCGGCCTGCCGTCGACCTCGCCGCAGACGAGGTCGCCGCCCGCGTAGGAGACGATGTGCGGGCGGACGCCCGCGCCCGGGGCCGCCTCCGTGGTGTCGAGGTGCGCGATGAGCCCGAGCCGCGGCGCGTCCTCGGCCCCGGAGCTCGCGGGGATGTGGGCGGTCACGTAGGCGTGGTCGCTCACGGAGACGTCCCGGGCGCCGAGCTCGCGCAGCTCGTCGGCGAGGAGGTTGGCGAGGTCGAACTGGCAGGGGGTGGAGGGGACCCGGTCGGCGTGCTCGTCGCTCGACTCGGTGTTCACCTGCACGTAGCGGAAGAACCGCTCGAGGACATCGGTTCCGGTGTTCGTCTGCATCGATAGCTCCTTTGCTCCTAACGGCGGCGGACCGCCTTCCCGCGGCGCGCCGGGCGCCGTGTTCCTGCTACTCTAGCACGCACCGGTCGCGCGATGCCGACGGCCGGGGCGCCGTCTGCGCGCCGGCGCTCACCGCCGCGGTGCGCTACACTTGTCACCGTGTACGACGAGAGGACGGATCCATGGATACCACCGATATTTCGCGCGAGCTGCACCTGACGGTCGCCAACGAGGACTACCTCGAGTGCATGGTCAGGATCGAGCAGGAGGGCTCCCAGGGCGAGGGCATCCGCTCGGTCGACATCGCCCAGCAGCTCGGCGTCTCCAAGGCATCGGTCAACAAGGCCGTGACCGTCCTCAAGGAGCAGGGGTTGGTCGAGCAGTCCCATTACGGCAAGGTGATGCTCACGGACCCCGGCAGGGAGCTGGGGCGCGCCGTCTGGTACCGCCATCGCCTGATCCGGACCTTCCTCGTCCAGGAGCTCGGCGTGGAGTTCGAGCGCGCGGACACGGAGGCGTGCATGATGGAGCACGCCCTGTCCGAGGACACCATGCAGCGCTGGATGCGGTATCTGGAGCGCGAGGGCATCAGGATCGGGGAGAAGTGACCGTGGACGACCTCCTTTCCGCGCAGGTCCCCGCCTCGGGTGCGGACATCGACGTCGAGGGCTACGATCGACCGGGCGCCCGCTGGCTCGAGAGGCGCATCTCCGACGGGGTCCTGCTCGTGCAGGGGCCGATGGGCTCCCAGCTCATGTCCCAGGTGGGGGCGCATGACGTGCCCGCCGCCTTCTGGAACGTGGGCGAGCCGCAGGAGGTCGCGCGGCTGCATGCCCTGTACCGCGCCTGCGGGGCGGACGCCATGCTCACCAACACGTTCCAGGCGAGCGCCCCGGCGCTCGCGCGCGACGGCGTGACGGCCCCGATGCGCCGCGTCAACCGGGAGGCCGTCGCGCTCGCGCGGCGCGCCGGCGCCCCGTGCACGCTCGGCTCGATCGGCATGTGCGGCATCGACTGGCTGGTCGAGGACTCCGCCGAGTACCGTGCCGCCCGGGCCGCCTACCGCGACCAGGCCCGCGAGCTGCTCGCCGCCGGCGTCTCCGGCATCATGCTCGAGACCTTCACCTCGACGCGCGCGCTCGCCCCGGCGCTCGAGGGGGCGCTCGATGCGGCGGACGGGATGCCCGTGCTCGCAAGCTTCGCGATCGACGATGCGGGCGACCTGCTGGGGGACGGGCTGAACATCGAGGCCGCCTGCATGTTCGCCCAGGAGCGCGGGGCATGCTCGGTCGGTGTGAACTGCTGCTCCGTGGAGGCGGCGACGGCCGCGGTCCCGCGCATGGTGCGCGCGGTCCCGCTTCCCGTCTCCGTACGCCCCAACGCCGGCTATCCCGAGCGCGCGGACGACGGCGCGCCCGTCTGGCGCGAGCAGCCCGAGGCGTTCGCCGCCGCGTGCCCCCGCTGGGTCGCCGACGGCGCGCGCATCGTCGGCTCCTGCTGCGGCGCGGGGCCGCTCACCACCTGCGCCCTGTCCGGGGTGCTCGCGGGCTAGTCGCCGTACGTCCCGCCGCCCGCTCCCGCGTCCCGGCCGCCCGGTCGCCGACCTTAAGAAAGGTTGAGCGCCCCCACCCGATGACTGCTCCCGTGCGTGCTGGGTATAGTCAATTCCGTCACTGGAAGACCGACCGGAACGCACGGGAGCATATACGCTATGGGCGCGATGATTCGCTTCGGAACCGACGGATGGCGTGCTCGCCGCGATGGCGAGTTCAATGAGGAGAACGTGATACGGGTGGCGGATGCCGCGGCGTCGCTGTGGGCGCGCAACAGCCCCGGCGCGATCGTCTACATCGGCTTCGACACCCGTCCTGACGCCGAGGCCCTCGCCCGTCTGGCCGCCCGCGCGGTTGCCGGCCACGGCCTCGTGGCCAAGCTGTCCGATCGCTACATCCCCACGCCGGCGCTGTCCTGGAACATCGCGCACGACCCCCGCTCCTGCGGCGGGCTGATGGTCACCGGCTCCCATCATCCCTTCGATTACCTCGGCATCAAGTTCCGCGTGGCGGACGGCGGCGCGGGCTCCACCGAGTTCGTGTCGGAGGTGGAGCGCGCCATCGACCCCGAGCCCTCGGAGCTGCGCGGTCCCATCGACGTCGTGGACATCGCGACCCCCTATCTCGACGCCCTCGCGTCGCTCGTCGACGGCGAGGTCATCGCGCGCGCGGGCCTGCATGTCGTCTACGACCCCATGTACGGGTCGGCCCGCGGCCATCTCCCCGCGGTCCTCGAGTCCCTCGGCGTCCGGGTCGAAGAGATCCACGGCGAGATCGACGGGGACGCGGACGAGATGCGCCCGGAGCCCATCGAGCCGTGGGTCGACGACTGCGAGCAGGCGGTCGTGGAGCACGGTGCCTGCGCGGGCCTGATCAACGACGGCGACGCCGACCGCGTCGGAGCCGTCGACGAGCACGGGCGCTACGTCAACTCCCACAAGCTGTTCTCACTCATCTTGGGGCATCTCGTCCGCAACCGCGGCCTTTCGGGCCGCGTCGTGCTGGGTCTTTCGTCCTCGGTGGTGACGCGCCGCGTCGCCCATGCCCTCGGCTGCCGCTATGTGATCAAGCCCGTCGGCTTCAAATATATATATGAGGAGATGCGCAAGGGCGGCGTGCTCATGGGAGGGGAGGAGACCGGCGGGTTCGGCATCCCGAGCCACTTCCCCGAGCGCGACGGGCTGCTGATGATCCTGCTGCTCTGCGAACTCATGGCCCAGACGGGCAAGACCCTGGGCCAGCTGGTGGCGGAGCTGGACGAGCGGGTCGGCGCGACGAGCTACGCGCGACGCGACCTGCGCCTTCAGAACGAGGACATCGAGGTCCTCCGCACGATGCTCCCCGGGATCAACCCGCACCGCGTCGCCGGCAGGGTGCCGGAGCGGGTCAGCCATATGGACGGCCTGCGCCTGGAGTTCGACGACGAATCATGGCTCCTGCTGCGTCCGAGCGGCACCGAGTCGCTGGTGCGCGTCTACGCCGAGGCCCCTACCGTGGAGCTGCGCGACAGGCTGCTGGACGCGGGGGTCGATATAGCGCGTGGCGAATTAAGCTGAATGCACGCCTCGGTAAAAGGTCAAAACGGAGGGGTGAGCGTTCAAAAACACAATATATAGGGTCCGCTGAGCCTCAAACGACGACGGTTGTGGAGGGAATGTGTGCGCCCAGATTCCCGCCCCCGCCCGCCCCGCGGTCTGGCAATATATCTCCTTGCCGCGCGGCGCAGCCGGGCGGCGGGAACCTTGA